>Ga0180434_10007637_pt1 | contig 12137 bp, 7 predicted proteins | sample SS_ome_7_FD_132453 | JGI IMG/M metagenome (GOLD analysis project Ga0180434, IMG submission 132453) | Hypersaline lake sediment archaeal communities from the Salton Sea, California, USA - SS_1_D_2 metaG | ecosystem: Environmental > Aquatic > Non-marine Saline and Alkaline > Hypersaline > Sediment... | reverse complement strand
TTGGGAAAGGTCGCTTATTGGTTTTTCTTCCAAAAGTGTTTGTTTTTTTGCAGGATTAGTTATTTTAAAATCATCTTGGTTGAATGTTGTTCCGTATTGTTTGTTCAAAGCTGCTGAATTGAAGTATACCATATTTGGTCGAATAAATGGGTTGAATATCTGAGGTGAATCTAGACAATCTTCTTTTTCATCTCTATTGCCTTGTGCAAAATAGATGAGGCTTGTTACTTTTTCATTAAATGCAAGTGATTCTGTGCAGCCTTTTTCATTTTTAAATTCTTTGTAGATTTTGTTGAGGGCGTATTGGGTGTTTTCTCTTCCTCTAATGTAGATAATGATTTTTGGGGAATCACACTCTACGTATAATTTTTCGGGATAGCAAACTGTCGCTTTGACTTCTAGAACGTTATCACGTAGTTTTTGGTCATTTTTAATGATGTTTAGAACCTTTGAAGTATATGTAGGAATGTCAGCGGTCTGTGGCATTAAATGAATTTTATATTGTTCTATAAGTTGTTGGATGTTTTTTGACGTACCATCGTACATGAACCAGCTTTGTTTTGGATTTAGGCAATAATAAGCCTGAATTATCCAATCTTCTTGTCCAACGTAATCGACTGATAATGAATATTGTGTATCTGCAGGAGATAGTTTTTTAAATAGTGGATGTGCCATAAAATGTTCGAGTTCTTTTTTTGACGTTGGTTTGTTTTCAAAAATGGCATACAAAGATTGTTTTTTTGATGCCAATTCATTGTCCATTGTTCGTAGATTCTGCAAGCAGACCGAAAATGTTAGCGTTATAATGGCTCTAATTTTTTTATTCACGATACGGTTTCCATTTTTATACAATAAAATTACTTTTTTCATTTTTAAAGCTGCAGTCGGTTAATATATTGTATTCTTGCATAAAAAATTCAGATTGTCAAGTTTTTAGAGCTGGCTTGGCTCGATATTATTGAGTTGGCTCAGGTTTGCAGTAGGTTAAAGTTGATTTAATTTTCACACTGTTTCAAACAATATGATTTTTGACATATTATTCAAAACAGCATAAAAATATTGAAAAATGTATTAACTTTCGGTAGGGTCTTTGACTGTTTTATAGTCGCATGTCTTTGTATTGCATGAAAGGGTAATAGTTCCATCTTTTGCCGTTTTCTTTACGAGGAAAGGTGCTTTGCATAATGGACAAGGAGCCTCTTCAATATCACCAAAAACCGCGAATTTACAGTCTGGATATTTGTCGCAGCCCCAAAATGATCCCCCTCGCCATCTGCGTTTAACGATGTCCCCCTTTTTACATCCAGGACATGAAAAGTTGGCTTTCTCTTTGTGTATGTATTTGCATTCAGGATATCCGGAACAGGCTGTGAATGGACCAAATTTTCCTATAACTTTTCGTAATGGTTTGCCGCACTGTGGGCATTTTTCTTCTAAAAGTACTGGGCCTGCAATTTTTACGAGCTCTATTTTTCCTTCATCATTACGTTTAAAGTTTGAAGTAAATTTGCAATCTGGATATCTGGGGCAACCGATAAATTCTCCCGCTTTGCCAAAACGTATAACAAGTTTTTCTTTTTTACATTTTGGGCAGGTAATATCGGTAGGTTCGGCATGTTTTTTGCCTTCTGCCCCGATTGCTTTTTTGAATGATTCTAGATCTCCTTGAAACACTTTATAAAATGAACGTAATAACTCATCGCGTTCAAGTTCTCCTTGTGCGATTTTATCAAGATCTTCTTCCATGTGTGCGGTGAATTTTGGATTTACAACTTTGGGTAAATGATTTACCAATAATTTGGTAACAGTCATTCCAAGTTCTGTGGGGGTAAATCGTTTTTTTGTATCAAGTTCTGTATACGATCGAGCGCGAATTGTATTTAAAATCGTTGCATAGGTACTTGGTCTTCCGATACCTTCTTTTTCAAGTTCTTTTACGAGAGATGCTTCCGTAAATCGTGGTGGTGGTTGAGTGAAATGTTGTTTTGGCATGATTTTTTTCAGATCAACGGAATCTTTTGCTTTAAGATTTTCTGGAATAACTGTTTTTTTTTCTTTTTCGTCTTCGTCGATTCCATAAACCTTCAAGAAACCATCAAACAATAATGTTGATCCAGTAACTTTAAATGTAAAGTTGCCACCCTTTATAACAACTTGGCGTTGTGCATATTGTGCTGATTTCATCTGACTTGCAACGAAACGTTGCCAAATTAATGTATATATTTTTGCAGCGTCTGCTGGTAGATATTTTCTTGCGTGTTCAGGAGTTATATTTACGTTGACAGGACGAATAGCTTCGTGAGCATCCTGTGCCTTTCCTTTTTTCTTGAAATAAACTTGCGCTCGTGGTGGTAAATATGTTTTGTCAAAACTACGAGAGATAAAAGTCCGCACTTGTTTCAACGCTGTATCTGAGATACGCAATGAATCAGTACGCATGTATGTAATTAAAGCAACCGGTGTTTTTGAATCTTCCATGGGAAGACCTTCGTATAATTTTTGAGCAACCTGCATAGCTTTTTTGACCGACATGCCAAGCCGGTTAAATGCGGCTTGCTGTAAAGTGCTCGTCATGAAAGGAGGTAATGGATTTTTCAGGCGTTTTTTATCTGTTACTGAATCAACAACATAATCTTGTTCTTTAATTTTTTTGACAATGGAATCAGCATCTTTTTTTGAGTTAATTTCCGGTTTTTTCTTGCCGATATGAGTGAGCGCAGCTTCAATTTTATCTTTTTCAAACCCAAAAAGTCCGTTTATTGACCAGTATTCTTCTGGCTTAAAATCTCTAATTGCTTGTTCACGGTCGCAGATAAGACGTAATGCAACAGATTGAACACGTCCGGCAGAAAGTCCTCGTGCAATTTTTTTCCACAAAATAGGGGAGACTTCGTATCCAACCCATCTATCAAGTACACGACGAGCTTGCTGAGCACCTACTTTTTGCAAATCAATGTGAGAAGGATTTTCAATTGCTTCGATTACGGCTGGTTTTGTAATTTCGTTAAAAGCAATACGGTAAATTTTGTCTGGATTTTTAACGATCTTTTCGATTTCTTGATCTACGTGCCACGCGATGATTTCCCCTTCGCGATCAGGATCGGGAGCAATGTAGACTTCGTCGGCAGTTCTAGCTTCTTTGCGAATTGTATTAATAGTGTCCTTTTTGCCGTCAATGGCAACATAATCAATATCGACACTGCCATTAATTGTAACACCCAGCTTTTTTGTGGGTAGATCTTTTATGTGCCCCATCGTGGATATTATTTTATAATCTTTTCCCAAAAACTTGCTAATTGTTTTTGTTTTAGCGGGAGACTCGACAATTACTAACTTCTTCATATCTATCTTTTCGGTTTTTCTAATTGCGCTTTATTTCAATACCGCATTTTTTGTGTTCCACAAAAAAACGTACAAACACAGCTTATCATTACTAAGATATATGAAAAATTTTCTAAATGTCAAATATTGTTGTCCGTTTTTAATAAAACACCTATTTTATTAAGTTTGTTTTAATTTCTCTATTTACGAGGTTAAAATTAGTTATATTAACTTTTTTTTGCGGGTATGGCTAGAGGGCAGTATTTAAAGATAAAAAGGCTCCCTCAATCAAGGAAGCCTTTTTATTCTGATTTTTATTTTATTATTTTTCTTATTCAGAATATTCTTCGGTGCTGTCTTCAGGAAGAATATTCACAGGATATTGCTGTTCTTCATTAGCAAAAGATTGTTCTGATGCTGTCAAATAATCAGACGTTGATGAATCCCAATTTATATCATTGTCGAGAAGATCGCTATTTGTTGGCACAAGAGGTTCTTCCACATTAGAGTCATCGCCCTCAGATTGTTGTTTGTCCTTTTCCTCAGGAGTTTCAGATAGTTTTTGTGTAAAGTAACCATAAACAGTCTTTGCTGCATTTTGTGTTGCGGCAGCGACGTTATTCCATGTTTCACCATTAGTGACGGCAGCCGTCGCTTTATTAAGTGCTTGTTTTGCATATGTTCCTGCGGTCTGTACCTGTTTATTTTGTATTCCATCGGTAACAGCTGCAATAGTTCGAGAACCCATTTGCTGAAGCATCCCTTCTTTTTCTTGCATAGTGCGATCATATTGCTTTTTGAATTGTTCATTTCTATAATTATGGTATCTCAATATTTTATCTGAAATATCTTTTTGACTGTCAATATGACGTATCGCGACCATTGGATAATCATGGTAAAAGTCTTTAGAAGTGAAACAGCATGCATCTAAAAGATTAATATCACAATAGTGAGTATCAATATCAAACATGAGTGTTATCAAGTTTCTAAAGTCCAACACTCTACGCAATTCATTAGATGATGCAAGTCCGTTGCCTGATTCTTGAACTCGTACATTGTGTACTTCGTTGGCATTTTCAGTACCATAGTGTCGAGTCGACGTCCACGTTGATTTTCCCTGTTCAGTATCTGCAGTTGAATAAAAATTATAAAGTTTTTTAAAGCAAACTTCGTTTGGAAGATTATCCATTGGTGATGAAATATGAATACCAATCACAATATTTTTTTCAAGTTTTTTTGGTAGTTGATTAATCAATTGGCAACTTGTTCCATGTGCTATCGTCCAAATTGTGTTTAATCTATCAAGACCTTTGCGTTGTTCTATCAATTTAGCCAATTGACTTGTTTCATGCGTTTGTACATCAAGATCTGTATCCCAATCAAAGACGATTACATCAACTTGTTTTTTTAACGTAACTACCAGATGTTTTCCAAATTCAATACAATCACGTTTGAATTTATCTGAAAAATTTGTATTTGAGCGTTCTTCTGTGTTTTTATTAGCAAGGGGGCAGATTAAAAGAATCTTACCTTTTTGTATTTTGAAGTTTGGCGTTAACAAGGTACATTCATATGAAGGCTTTTTTACTTCTATCCAGCTGTCAGTTATACTAGATTCGCCATTTTTTTCAACATTATCGGCAGAAATTTCAACGGTATCTATTTTCTGAGAGATTTTAATATCGCTTGCAATTGGTTTAAGCTGATAATTGTTTTCATCTACTCCAATCAGTTTTGCGGAAACAAATGACTGAACATAAGGATTAAATGAATCTACTGTTCCTTGAAAATCTGACATATCCTCTGAACTAGATTCTTCTTCTGATAATTCGCTGACGTCTTTTTCAGATTCTTTCTCTTTTTCTGCAAAAGTGTTTGCAATATTTCTAGTTGCCGCAAAACATGTTGTATTAGGGCGTGCATACTTTGGTGTTGTGCTTTTTTTCCATACAGATTTGGATTTTTCTTTATCTTTTTGTTTTTTTGATGACTTTGTATTTTTTTCATAGAAATCATTCATGGCTTTTTTATGCATGTTTTCTTCAAAACCATTACTTAGAGCAGGAGAAATCTTTCGAGTCTGGCTTTTTGTTGATTTATTATACTGTATCGGTTTTCGTAGTAATTTACCTGCTACCCATGCTACAACTGGTGTTGCAACCAGTCCTAATCCAACTCCGATAGCAGCTTTAGGATTATTTTGTATTATTTCTACTGCTCGACTGTTGCCAATAAATCGTGTTAATTTTTTCACATTTTCGGTGATGACTTTTGGCATTTCTATATTTTTTATGCTTCTAAGGCTAGACCAGAAACCTGCTTGTGCGTTTGAAGCAACAAGAGTTACTAGTAAAAAACCTACAAAAAAGCGTTTGCGAGATATCATGAGGGATCCTCCATTTAACAATTAATAATAACCAGGTTGAAGTGTAATTTATTGCTAATATTCCATTTTTATCAATACTGATTATCTCACAGCTCGGTAAAAATGTCAAACTGTATAAAATTAACGATTTGATACAGAGGTCTGTGGATTGTATTTTTATGTTTTTTTGTCTAAAATTCTCTGGATTGAGATAAGGAAGAAGTTTTAGGGGGTATATCTCTATTGATTGTACTGTTTGCATTGCTGTTGCTAAAGTCTGGAAACTATTCTGTAGCTATGGTATAAAACAAGGGTAACAATATTACAAGGAGTATGTGATGCATATAATTCAGGCGTGGAAAGATTCGTTACGATTGTTTAAGGTGCCACAATTTAAGTTGTTTTTTCTTATTACGGTAAAATCCATTTTACAGGTTTATAAAATAATAGGCTTGTATTTTTGGCCTTTTATTTTAGGTATTATAATTCATCATAATTATTGTGATTTCTACCCCCTTTGGTTAAAACAATATACTTTTCTTATTGATGTTGTGCTGTATAGTTTCTTTGTTTTTCTTATTTTCCTCTCTATTCGTTCTTCCGTTCCTAAAAAGACGGTTTTATACTATATGCGTCATCTTCTTTATTTTTTCCCTTTTATTCTGTGGACTGGTGCAATCTACTGGTTTGACGTTCTTGTTATGTCGCGAAAAATAGGTAAAGTTTTTCGGATTATTGCTTATGCATTATCTCTCATTGCGGGGGATTGGGGGATCGCTCATTTTGATGTCTTATCAACCGGTCCAAGTAATACAACATTCGGGTATATCCCTATTGGTGAGTTTGGGCAATTTTGGTTTGTACCTTTAGGTGTATTTTTTACGTTCTTTATGCTCGATTCTAATGGAAAACCATTAACGATCCTACGATCTTTATGGCGAGCACTTATTATGGTTCTTTATAATTATCCAGCAGTATTGCTTTTATATCTGTTTTCAATAATTGTTTATGGCGTTATTCTTTTTGCAGTTATGGCAACGCCTGTAGCTTTGTGGGCTCCGTGGGGGCTGTTTCTGTCGCCTATTCCAATTAGCGTTTTTGCCAATTTTTATATAAAATATGTACACGATCAGTTTTCGATTTATTTTGGTGAGAAAAAAAGGATTTTGTAGAAGGGGTTAATGAAATATGTTTATTGTTTTTGTACGTATATTATTTTCATATCTTCTTTCATTTATGATTCTTGCTTTTTTTGTCATATTTGGGTTTGTTTATTTGATTCTTCCTGAAAAATATCGATATCAAAGTAGGCTTTTTTATTGGATGGTTAATCTGACGTACATTGGTCTTGTAAAAGCGACTTTCTTGAACGTGTCAATTAGGGGGCGTGAAAACATTCCTCATTGTCCTTCAATTATTGCCGCAAATCATCAATCTGTTTTGGATATACCACTTGTAGGGTCCCTTGTCGGCGGATTTCCCCATATTTGGCTTGCATGGATTGAACTTTATAAATGGTTTGGATTAGGACCTTTAATCAAAAAACTTTCTCTTCCGATAGATGTTTCTTCATTGCAAAAAGCAGTTAAATCGTTACGAAAATCTGTGAACACCGTTCAAAAATACCATGCACATGCTATTATTTTTCCGGAGGGTCAGCGTTATACTGATGGAGAGATTCATAAATTTTTTGGCGGATTTGTCGCCTTGGCAAAAAAGACCGGAAGGCCGGTGGTTCCTGTCAGAATTTTTAATCTTGAAAAAGTGTATCCCCCAGGTTCTTTTTTAGCCGCTCGGTATCCTATTTATATTGTTGTTGGCAAACCAATGCACATGAATGAAAATGAGACTGATGTGGCTTTTAAAAACAGAGTTCATCAATGGTTTATTGAGCAAAAAAATCCTGAGACAGAGACTCAATAAAAACTGTTTAGGTTCTTGCAGAAAATAGTAACAAACACAAAAAAGTGACCGTAAGAAGGACTGTATCATTGGAATTGTTATTTCGTTTTGCGTATCCACTTGTGCTTTATCTACTTGTGCCATTAACATTAGTGCTTGCATATATTCATATACGTTGGAAGCGAAAGATGCGGTATCATTATTCATTGGGATCTGAACTAAAACAGCAAGGTTTAGTTTCAAAACATCCGTATAAAAAAATTCTTTTTATAGTGCGTTTAATTATTTTGCTAGGTCTTTCTTTTTTGATTGCGCGTCCACAATTGATTGATCCTAAAAAAATAATTTTGGTTGAGGGAATAAATATTATTCTTGATTTAGATATTTCGGGAAGCATGGGTATTCAGGTTGATCAAGACGATGAACGCTCCCGTATTGAAGTTGCAAAAGAGGAAGCGATACATTTTATAAATAAACGTCACAATGATGCGATTGGGCTAGTCTTGTTCGCAAACGATACGATTTCTCGATGTCCATTAACTTTGGATAAAAAAATTCTTAATACCATTGTTGAAGATATTGAAATTGGTCTGCTTGATCCGAAAGGAACATTGCTTACGCGAAGTTTAATTACTTCACTTAGTCGTTTGCGTAAAGTAAAAAAAGCGGAGCGAGGCAACATTATTATAATACTTACCGATGGATCGCCGGAAGGTAATGATCTTGATCCTCAGATTGCAATTGATGTGGCAAAACAGTTAGGGGTGAAAATATATACTATTGGCATTGGTCATGAGGGGGAAGCTTTTGTGAGGCATCCGTTATTTGGTTTAGTTCCTATTTCAGCAGCTATAAACAAAAAGTTATTGCAATATATAGCGGATGAGACTGGTGGAAAATTTTTTATGGCTACAAATCATAATGATATGCGCGAAATTTATGATACAATTGATAACCTTGAAAAAGTTGAACAGGATTTGCCGTTGTATTCGCATTATTATGATGTTTTTATGATATTTTTGTGGTTAATTTTGTTATTTTTGGCGACTGAAATTATACTCTCATCTTTTATTTGGTTTGGACTATGAGCATTCAATTTTTTGGAATAACGTTTGCGGCGCCACAGAATATGTGGATATTGCCGTTCATGCTATTTTTTATTGTTCTACTTGTTTGGCGGTTTTTTCGATTATGTAAGGTTCAAAAACTTTTATCGCCAACCATATTAAACCGTTCACTTTTATTTAATTTTTCCCGGCGGCAAGAGTTTTTAAAAACGATTTTGCTTAGTTTAGGAATTCTTTGTTTATTTTTTGCGTTATTACGGCCGGTGAAGCAAAAAGAAGAAAAAAATATTGCTCAAGAAGGGCGAGATCTGTTTATTGCTCTTGATATATCACGAAGCATGTTGGCAACAGATTGTGAGCCGAACAGGTTGGAGTTTGCAAAAAAAAAGATACGGAATATTCTTTCAATGTTAGCTTCTGAACGAGTTGGTTTAATTCTTTTTTCAGGGTCTGCATTGGTGCAATGCCCGTTAACAACTGATTATGCAGCGTTTTATATGTTTCTTGATCAAGTTGATGTTGAAACTATATCTTCGGGAACTACTGCAATGGATCAAGCAATTATTAAAGCTATTGATGCATTTTATTCATCTCCAGAAAATAAGACTAAATTGTTGTTGTTGTTTACTGATGGAGAAGATTTTTCAAGTAATCTTTCGGGTGTAAAGGATAAAGCTACTGAAGTGGGTATGCATATTTTTACGATGGGTGTTGGAACATCTGAGGGATCACCGGTTCCGCTTTATGATACTAACGGTCGAATGATAGGGCATCAAAAAGATAAGCATGAAAAGGTTGTCATTAGCCGGCTGAATGAAGGAATTTTGAAAAATTTGGCAGAAGATTGTGGTGGTTTGTATGTACATGCGATTAAAGATAACAGCGATGTTGTGCACGTTGTTAAGATGATTGAATCATATGAGAAAGACAAATTTGATGATAAAAAAGTTGAGCTATTTGAAGAGCGATATTTTTATTTCTTAGCAATTACATTCATTTGTTTTGCCCTTGGATGGATTATATGAGAGTTTGTTGTTTTTTTATAATTTTAGTTTTTGTGCATTTTCAGTGTAATGCTTGGTTTGTTTATGATCGTGCAATTTCTTCTGCTCAAAAGGATGATTGGAATACGGCGACATCGTTGTTAACAAAAAAAATTAGTGATTCTCCTGATCAAGCTGATTTACTGTATGATGCTGGGGTTGTTTCTTATAGATCTGATGATGTTGAAAAGGGTCAAGCATATTTCAAACATGCTGCGGAACATGCAATAAAAGATTCACAGTTGGAAGAGCAGTCTTGTTTTAATTATGGTAATTGTTGTGTCAGGCAAAATCAATTAAAAGAAGCGGTAGAAGCATATGAACGGGTGCTTGAGATTAATCTTGAGAATGAACGGGCTAGGCATAATTTAGAAATTGTAAAAAAAATGCTTGAACAGCAAAAAGAAAAGCAAAAAAACCAGCAACAGGACAAAAAAGAACAACAATCTGATGAAGATCAAAAACGAAAAAAGACTGAAGAACAAAATAATCAACCGCAAGAACAATGCGATGATAAAAAAGAATCTGGCCAGCAAAAACAAAAGAATGATAATAACAATGGGGATGATCAACACGATAAAAATGGTCAAGCCGATAAAGAAGAGTTGCCGGATGACGAGGACAAAATAGGCGAGAATACTCAAAAACAACAGGAGTCAGATGATGCAAAAAACTCAAGACAGGAAGATTTAGAGAATCAAAAGGAGAAAGAAAAGCAATCATCACAGGGCTATAACAATGAACAAGAAGAGAGTAAGCAAAAAAAAGAAGGCGACAATGGTGATGATAATGATGGAAAAACATCTGAAATTAATAAAGAAGAAAATGGAACAGAACCTGAAAAAAAAGCATCTGAATTTAATTCTGCTGACGAAAGCAACCAGGGCGAAAAACTTGATGGTTGGTTGGCGGAGATATTAGACAAAAATGAAGAAAGAGATGCGTTACATCAAAAGTATTTGATTAAGAATGCAGTTTCTAAAGAGATGGTGGGAAATGATGGCCAAAATTGTTGGTAAAATTTTAATATTATTTCTTTTTTTTAATTTAACGTTCTCTGCAAAAGTTGAGTTAACACTTAAAGATATGGATGGCAAGGCTTTAAAAAAAGCATCAATTGGAGAGCCATTTATGTTAGAGGTTTTTATTGACGGAATTAATTCAAAAACTTCTCCAGAGCCAGACATTAAAGGTCTTGACGTATTTAAAGTCCACAATGCTGGTTGTTATATGGACATAATTAATGGCTGGATTATTAAGAAATATAAAATCCGCTGTGATAAGGAAGGTGAGTATACAATTGGTCCGGCAACTATTTCTGTTCGGGATAAAGTATTTTCATCAAGTACAAAGAAAATTTTTGTTGATGCTGAATCTGTTTCACAAGAACGTTGCGAAAAGCTAACAAAGCAAGCGTCTCCTTTTCTTTATTTAAAATTGGATAAAGATGAAGTTTTTGTTGGTGAAAAAGTAAAAGCAACATTGAGTTTTTTGTATTCGGATAAATCTACTTCGTTGGATTTTATAAGAGAACCAGATTTTACAAAGTTTGATATTGAATCAAAGATTGGGCCGATTGAAGAAAGCAAAAAAATAAAAGGTGTTACGTACTATATTGTAAAATGGGTTTTTGAATTGTGTGTGCGAAATGATGGAATTTTTTTGATCCCTGCCTGTAGTGCAGATTATCTTGTTCAGAAAAAGAAATCACGATTATCCAGCCTATCACTTTTTTTTGGATCTCAAGCGACAAGAAAACGTGCTTATTCTAATGCTGTTCGATTAAAGGTTTTACCATTACCTCCACATAATTCTCCTATTGATGGTATTGGATCTTTTTCTTTATATGATTTGCAGGTAGATCAACTTATTGCAAAAGAAGGTGAAGGTGTTGTGTTGCGTTTTACACTTCACGGTGACGGAAATTTTGGGGCCATAGATATGCCGGTTCTTGAAAATATGCCGGAACATTGTAGGTATTATGATTCCAAATCATATCTGATTAATAATGATGTATCAGGTGAAACAGGGAAATGTTTTGAATATATAGTTCAAGCGCTTGAAGGGAGAGATCTCGAAATACCTTCACAAGCTTTTAATTATTTTGATGTAAAAACTAAAACATATAAAACCGTTAAATCGCGACCTGCAGTTGTTTCAATTATTCCTGCGGTTCGTTCTGTTGAGCAAAAAACTGAAGATAATATCGATACAATTGAAGAATCTATAAGCTCTGTCGATAATGTTAAAGAAGAGAATGTTGATATTTTGCGTGCATTGAATAAGTCAGGATCATGGTATGCTGTTTCTCAGCGATCAATGTCGTGGAAATGGTTTTTTATGTTTATTATTTTTTCATTAATATATGGAGCGTTTAATATTATACGAGGCCTAGGTCTGCGGCTTAATGCACGCTCTCGTCAAGCGATTCGGAAAAGG
>Ga0180434_10007636_pt1 | contig 12137 bp, 10 predicted proteins | sample SS_ome_7_FD_132453 | JGI IMG/M metagenome (GOLD analysis project Ga0180434, IMG submission 132453) | Hypersaline lake sediment archaeal communities from the Salton Sea, California, USA - SS_1_D_2 metaG | ecosystem: Environmental > Aquatic > Non-marine Saline and Alkaline > Hypersaline >... | reverse complement strand
GCGAGTCCCGAGATGAGGAAGCGGACGAGGGTCAGCGTCTGGAAGCTCGCATTGAGACTCTGGTACGCACTCCTGTAGACGGGTGCCAACAGAACCAGGAGCGCTGGAACAAGCACGCACGAGACGCCGATGGCGCCCTGGAGGATCCCGTACAGTCGCAGAGAGTCGCTCCGCCGGTCGACGAACCTTCCGGCGAGGAAGCTCCCGAGCCCGAGCCCGGCCATGTAGACGGTGAGCACGGTCGTGATCGAGTAGACCGACGCCCCCATGACACGCTCGAGCAGTCTGGCCCAGACAACCTCGTAGACGAGACCGGAGAACCCGGAGAAGAAGAAGAACCAGAGAATGAGGTTCCTCGAGCGGTCCGTGACCTTCATCGAACCCTCCCGTACCGATGCACCCTGCATGCCAGCGATGACTTCGTGACACTGAATGTGAATCTCTATCCTAATGGGCGGCGTGGGGCATCGTCAACCTCTCACGCCGTGCGGTGCGCGGTCGTGAGGTCGCGCACTATCCCTCACGAACACGCAGAAGGGCCCGGGCTTGCGGCCCGGGCCCTCTCTGGAGCGCTCTTCTGAGTTGCCGTACGCGCCTCTCGCTGTCCAAAGCGCGACTCGGCCGTGCACCGCCCCTAACGAAGGAGCACCATCTTGCGGTCGAGCTCCGCCCCGTCCGAGGTCAGCCGGTAGAAGTAGACGCCCGATGCCGCATCGCTTCCACCGTCGTTCGTCCCGTCCCAGACGACCTCGTAGCGGTCAGGGGTCGCGTGCACATCCACGAGCCGGCGCACGTGTCGCCCGTTCGTGTCGAAGATGTCGAGCACGACGCGCGAGGCGGTCGGGATGGTGTAGCTGATTCGGGTCACGGGATTGAACGGGTTCGGAGTGTTCTGGAACAGTGCGAACCGCTTCGGTGTCGACCAGTCGTCAACGCCGGACCCGGACGTCGTCGCGAAGTCCGCATCGGAGTCGTCGAACATGGCGAGGCCCGCGGCGTCGCGTGCGATCACGCGGACACGGTTCATCTCTGAAGCGCTGTCGGGAACGGCCCACATGAACGAGCCATCGTTGGTCTCACCCGTGGCGATCGTCTCGGTGAAGGTCGCACCACTGTCACGCGACAGGAGAATGTCGACCGAGGTCACGCCCGTGTCGTCCGTGGCATTCCACGTGATCTCGTAGTCCTCTTCGCCGGTGACGTCCTCTCCCCCGTTCGGGGTCTGCACGACCACCGTCGGTTGCTCCACATCGGGCCACGCATCGACGAGCCACTCGAGCGTCCGACGCACGAGCGTGTCCCGAACCGCCGCACCCGTCACGCCCTCCACGCCGAAGGCATAGAAGACGAGATTGTGCGAAGCGTCGATCCGGATGGCGCCCTCAAGACCGGGCTCGTACTCGAAGATGCCGACCGCCGAGTCGCGCGGCTCGATCTCGCTCGGGTAGAACTGGTTCATCGCCGAGTCCTCGCCGTTGAGCGTGAACGACATGCCGTCGCCGATCGGATCGCCCGAGATACCGTCCAGACTCCGGTAGCCGGAGTCGTCCTCGATGTAGTCCGCGTGCAGGTAGTCGTGGAGGAAGTCGACATTGCCGTAGTAGTCGAGCGACCAGCCGATGTCCTCGCCGGAGATGAACAGCGGATGTCCGGCATCGAGGTAGGTCGCGAGCGCCGTGCGGTTGTCGCCGTTGAGGTTGCCGTTCCAACCGACGTTCCAGATGACGACCTCATAGTCGTCCATCCTGCCGGCCGTGACATTCCCGTCGAGATCCTCGGTCCAGAGATCGTACACGTATCCGTTTCGATCGAGGGACTCCTCGAAGTAGGTCTCCGTGCCCGTCGAGCCGTCGTCGTCGACGAGAAGCACGGGGATCGGGCCCAGCACGAGCGTGAACGTCTGGGTCTCCGCGTAGGTCATGTTCGCCGTGAGATTCAGCACCATCTCAACCTGCTCACCCGCCGGGGCGAACTCGTCGATGACGAGCGTGAACGGCGTCGTGCCGGTCTTCGACTCGCCGGTGTCGATGTCGCCATAGTAGGAGTTCGCCTGCGTCACCGTGATGTACGGACTTGCCGTCGAGAGAGTCGCCGAGACGCCTGTCCTGTTCGGCGAGAGGATGTCGTTGCGGAGTTCGACGTCGACGCCGACCGTCTCGCCCGGATCCGGGCGCCCGTCACCGTCACCACTCGAGTCGTCAACGTCATGGCTTCTGTACACGATCTCGTTGCCGGCATAGTAGTAGAGGAGCCGGGCGTTCGCACCGACGTTGCACGTCCCGTATTTGAGCCAGACGAAACCGTCATCGCCCCAGCCGTCGCCCCAGCTGTTCTTCACGAGCCAGGCGCCCTCGCCGCCGCATGCATCGTCATCCCACCCACAGATGAGCATGCAGTGGTTCGTGCCGTCGGTCCCTGGATTCTCGTAGCAGCCGCTGCCGTAGTCGTAGAAATCACTGTAGACGGTGAACGAGGTCGTGACGGGGCCGACGCCGAGCGCGGTCTTGATCGCGTCGATCGAATTCGGGATGTCGGCCCACTCGCTGACCGCCGCATACTTCTGACAGAACGCATCGTCGCACGGAACCTCGTCGTCGGCCTCGTACGGCATGCACGGCTCGAGCGCGGCGCCGTGATCGCGGATGTACCCCCACGCCCATGTCGGGAATCCGCCTCCGCACCCGGTTCCGGGTGTCCGGCACGAGAGTATCTGCTGCTCGCAGAGATCGTACTCGATGCCCTCGTTGATCATGACGGCCGACTCGAGCGCGGCTATCGCGCCGAACAGCCAGCAGCTTCCGCAGCCGCCCTGGTTCGTGACGGCGGAGACACCGCCGTAGTCTCGCCAGTCGAACGATGCGGGATGGTCGCGCCGGATCGGGAACGGGAGCATGTCCTCGGTCATGACGGCGTCGCGCCTCGCGACGTCCGGAGGGACGATCAGACCCAGCATCGATGCCTTCTCCGCGTCGGAGAGATCGGTGAGCCAGGTGCGCTTCGCCGTCCAGTGATATCCGTTCGCATCGATCTCGCGCTGAAGCTCCTCGATCTCCGGGTCGGAGATGGGAACGTCGCCTGCCGGCGCCGCGGCGCACAGGCCCAGCACGATCACGATCGCGAGCGCCGCCAGAGTGGCCGCGCGGCGTGTGATCGTCATGTGAGTCCTCCATTCTGGGTGTGACCCTGCAATTCGAGCCTATTATAGCATAAGACAGTCCAGTCGGCCAGCAACGGGTCTGTTACACGGCATGTCGCTCGAGTCTCGAGCGGGGCACGGCAGCGTTCGTCGAGCGCGGACCCCACGGCCGATGCGCCACCACCGCTCCCGGATAGACGAAGCCCGCCGGCGAACCGACGGGCTTCCATCTGCCGCAGAATCAGATGATTCGTCGTGTGTTAGCGGTACATCCTCTTGATGCGACCCCAGCTGGTCTCCTCGACCGGGCTGATGGGCTCCGTGCTGCCCTCGAACCAGGTGTCGTCGAGGTTGATACCGGCGCCGCCGGCAACACCCGGACCACAACCGTTGTCGGTGGTGTAGAACGTCACCATGTACTGAGCGGTCGTGGCAGGCATGAGGCCGCTGATGTCGTCGCCGTCAAGACCCGACGTGCCGAAGCCACCACACTGCTCGAAGTCGCCCCAGAACGCGCTGACGCCGTACACCACGCCGTCGACGATCACGCTGTTGGTCCAGTAGTCGTTGTCGACTGTCGGGACCTCAGAGTGAAGCGCGTAGCGCATCGTGCAGGTCACCGCGGCGCTGACATCGGCCATCGGCGTGATCAGCGTGTTCGCCAGGTTCGGCGGGATGAGGCTGGTGTCAGCATCATCACCACACCACCACGACGGGATCGCGACCGACGAGCAGACGTCGTCGACGAGGTGCCAGTAGTCACCGGCCGAGCCCGGAATCGCCGGGGTGCAGAGGCCGCCACTGTTGACGTCGTCGAGGAAGTACACCGTGCCGCCGTAGAAGTCGAAGATCTTGATGTTATCAACGGCGTAGGCACCGGCGACGGACTGGTAGAGACCGTCGGCGTCGGAGTAGGAACCGTCCGACACGAAGCGGAAGCGAGCCTCGATCGGGTTGTCGAAACCGGACATCACGAAGCCGTACGAGCCAAGGTCGACCCAGGCGCCGCCCGCGATCAGACCGTTGTAGCCGGCATTCATGTCCACGTAGGCGCCGCCCTGCTTGGCCTGCACGTACGTGAAGTCGTAGTTGAACTCACTGTCGAAGTAGTGAGCGAACGTCAGGACCGGGTAGTACGCACCCGTCACGTCCGTCGCGGGGATCTCAAGACGATCATCCCAGCTGTTGCCGTAACCACCGTCGCCGGTGATACCTTCATCGCCGCAGTACCAGTAGTCGGTACCATCGAAACCCGGCGTGAAGTTCGAAACGTGGAAATGTGCGACCGCCGTGGCCGTCTCGTCGATCGTGACGAAGCCCGTGGCGTCACTCATGTCCCAATACGCGTAGAGCGTGTTGGCGCGGTTCGGGCCCGTAAACTCGGTGGCGTTCTCGACCTGCAGCTTGGCCGAGACCATACCAACGCAAAGCACCAGAACGGCCAGCGAGACTATGATTGTCCTCATTCTCTCTCCTCCAGCTCATGTCTGCGGCGTGCAAACCAACTCTGTCACCAACGTGACCGTGTTACTCACAGTCGTTGGGTCGCCGAGCGGCCTCATGCACCGTCCGGCTCCCCTCCTGCACCTCTTCGAGCCTCCTTACGGAAACGGGTCTATCGTTGTGCTCTCTCACGTCGTTGTGCTCTGTCGTATCGTCGTGTCCTCCGAGGACCTCACGACCAACTGCGAGGTCACCCCGATCTGGATGACGTCAGCCCGCCTGAACAGATGCACCACGCAATCAGCGTGGCCGTACGCCTGTTTCGCTGTGCGGTCGTTTGGCAGATCCCATGATGCAGAACCCGGAAAACGCCTATTCTGTGGGCGCTTTCTCCCCGACGGCGCTGCCGTCCTGAAGCACCCGAGAACCCTCGGTATCTGGAAGTAGCATAAACCTGTCCAAATCCAATGCGACGGGGCAAGGAAGTGAACGGTGGCCATTTTGAGGGAACCCCGGGGCATTCGCGGGGAGGCCGCGGCAGCTCCGTCTGTGCGGCTCACCACCCGAGGCGGTGGAGGTCCGGTGTTGTGCGGCACGCCACCCGTAACGCGTGGCGGCGTTTCGATACGCGAAGAGGCCCGCCGGACGAATCCAGCGGGCCTCCTTCGTGCTTCATTCGGGCAGCGCCGTCATACTGGCACCCCCGTGTGCATCCGAGATCTAACGATACATGGCCTTGATGCTGCCCCAGCTGCTCTCCTCGACCGGATCGCCGAACACACCCTCGACCCAGGTGTCGTCAAGGTTGATGCCGGCGCCGCCGGCGGCACCCGGACCACAACCGTTGTCGGTGGTGTGGAAGGTCAGCTTGTACTGAACCGTGCTCGCCGGCAGGTAGTCGTCCAGCGAGTTGCCGTTGAGACCCGCAGTACCGAAGCCACCACACTGCTCGAAGTCACCCCAGAACGCGCTCAGGTAGTACAGCTCACCATCGATGATCGCGTCATTGACCCAGTAGTCGTTGTCGACTGTCGGGACCTCAGCGTGGAGAGCGGTCCGCAGCGTGCAGGTCACAGCGTTCGTGATGTCCACGACCGGCGTGATCAGCGAGTTGTTCAGGCCCGGCGGGATGAGGCTGGTATCAGCATCATCACCGCACCACCACGACGGGATCGCGACCGACGAGCAGATGTCGTTCACGAGGTGCCAGTAGTCGCCGGCCGAGCCCGGGATCGCCGGGACGCAGAGGCCGCCGCTGTTGACGTCGTCGAGGAAGTACACGGCTCCACCATAGAAGTCGAAGATCTTGATGTTGTCGACCATGTAAGCGCCACCGACGGACATGTAGAGTCCGTCCTCATCCGACGTGTTGCCGTCGGAGATGAAGCGGAAGCGCGCATCGATCGGGTTGTCGTAACCAGTCATCACGAAGCCGTAGGAACCGAGGTCGACCCACGTGCCACCGGCGATGATGCCGCTGTAGCCGGAGTTCATGTCGACGTAGGCTCCACCCTGCTTGGCCTGGACGTAGGTGAAGTCCCAGCCGAGCTCACTGCTGAAGTAGTGAGCGAACGTCAGGACCGGGTACGTTGCCCCCGTGACGTCGGTGACCGGGATCTGCAGCCTGTCATCCCAGCCGTTGCCGTAGCCACCATCGGCATCGTAGTCGAAGTTACCGCACCACCAGTGGTCGGTACCATCGAACGGCATATAGCTGTCGACATGGAAGTGCGGGACCGACGTGGCGGTGTTGTCCACCGTCGTGAACCCGGTCACGTCCGTCATGTCGAAGTACGCAAAGACCGTGTTGAACCGGTTCGGACCGCGAAACTCCGTGGCAGTCTCAATGTCCAGCGCAGCCAGCGAGGTGCCGGCGATGAGCAGCACGGTCAGCACAATAGCGAGCGTTCTCATCTGCTGTCTCCCCTCCTCTTACCAGGAACCTGCGTGTGGAACGGCGTCATCTCCGCGCGGGAGAGACCGCCTTCCATACGAACCCGGGACCCGCACCATGCGGGACCGGGAGTACAAAGGACGACCGAAGCAGGCGGACCAGCGTCACAGCCATGTCTCAGCCGCCCGACACCGTGTGCATAGGCAGACCTCCTCAGACCTGGTCTCTCCCTGTGATCCGACGGACTCGATTGCTTCGTTCGACTCACCCTCAGCACTATCAAGGTGATACTAGCACATCGTGCTGTCTTTGGCAACTATAAATGTGAGTATTGGTCAAGGACTCATAATTCGTGTGTTAGTGCTTTCCAGTGAATGACTTGCGGCATTTCAACCGCCTACTTCCTGACATCCCCTTCCCCGTTTCCGGGATCGTTGCGGTACGCAAGCGCCTCGACCGCGTGACACCGATCCACCGATGAGGCGCCATCAAGATCCGCCACCGTTCGCGCAACACGCATCGCCCGGTGATAGGCTCGCGCCGACAGCGCCATCCTCATCGCCGCCGACCGCAGTGCGCTCAGTGCGCCCGCCGAGAACGCTCCGAGACCGCGGAGCTCATCGATGGCGACACCGGCGTTCGTCGGGCGTTCCCGCGCATATGCGAACCGCTCTGTCTGCGCCAATCTCGCCCCCGCCACGCGCTCCATGACAACTGCGGAGCTCTCACCGTCTGTCGCGCATTCCAGCTCATCGACCGTCGGCCGCAGTACCGCGACGTGTATATCGATCCGGTCGAGAAGCGGACCCGACACGCGCGAGCGATAGCGCCTCAGTTGCGACGGTGTGCACGCGCACGCGCGCATGGCGTCGCCGCTGTAGCCGCACGGACACGGATTCATGCTCCCGGCCAGCGTGAATCGCGCCGGCAGCCGCGTCGTCCCCGCCGCGCGAACGATCGAGACAACACCATCCTCCATAGGTTGCCTCAGACCTTCCAGCGCGTCGCGCCGGAACTCCGGCAGTTCATCGAGGAAGAGCACTCCGCCGTGCGCGAGGCTCACCTCCCCCGGGCGCGGCACGCTCCCGCCGCCGAGCAGACCGGCAAGCGACGTCGAGTGATGTGGACTCCGAAACGGGGGCGATGACATCAGAGCGCTTCCCGGCTCGAGCAGTCCCGCCACGCTGTGGATCATCGTCGCGTCGACGGCTTCCTCATGGGACAGACGCGGCAGTACGTCGGCAAGCCGGCGCGCGAGCATCGTCTTCCCGACACCGGGCGGCCCGACGAACAGGATGTTGTGTCCGCCGGCCGCGGCGACCTCCAGTGCGCGGCGGGCGACCAGTTGGCCGCGCACGTCACGCAGGTCGGTTCGCGTGGTCCTCGCCGCCTCACGTGGCTCGACGGGCGCATCAGGCCGGCCGCCCGCGAGGACTCGTGCCGCCGATGACAGGGATGCAGCGGGGAGCACTTCAACCTCTTCCACGACGGAAGCCTCCGCGGCATTGGCGGGCGGCACGACGATCCCGGCGAGTCCCTCCATGCGTGCCGCGATCGCCATGGGGAGCACGCCACGCACCGGACGCGTGGAGCCGTCGAGCGCGAGCTCCCCCACAACGAGCAGCCGGCCGAGTCGCGCCTGGTCGGCCTGCCCGGTCGCCGCGAGCACGCTCAGAGCGACCGGCAGGTCGAACGATGCTCCCACCTTCCGGATGTCGGCCGGTGCGAGGTTGACCGTCACGCGGTCATCCGGGAAGCGGAATCCGGAGTTTCGGATGGCCGCGGTGACACGGTCCCTGCCCTCGCGAACTGCGCTGTCACCGAGCCCGACCGTGGAGAACGACGGAAGTCCTCGCGACACATCCGCCTCGACACGAACGACGAACCCCTCGACGCCGGACACCGCCCCGGACAGCACAACGCTGAGCATACATCCCTCCTCTCTTTCGCTCGACCGTCTCCCTACTCGTCCCGGAAGGCACCCGGGATGTACCTGAGGCCGAGGTCCAGGCCGCCGCTCGAGATGGCGATCTCGATGACGTCGAAGCGGACCGGCGAGCCACCGGCACCGCCCCCGGCAAGATACCCGCGGGCGGCGGAACGGATGTGCTGTCGCTTCGTTCGCGTCACCGCGGATGCGGGTGGACCCCGTCGATCACCGCGTCTGGTCTTGACCTCAACGAACAGCACGCGCTCGCCATCCCGAGCGATGATGTCGATCTCACGTCCGCGGTGGCGATAGCCGGGCTCGAGGATCCGAGCGCCGCGTATCTCGAGGAAGCGCGCGGCGATCTCCTCGCCAAGCCAGCCGAGACTGTCTCGTGACATGATGTTCTCCGAGGGGAGCGACTCTGTGTGCGGGGCGATTCTGTGTGTGGGGCGATTCTGATAAGGGTGTGACTTCGCGAAGGGGATGCTACCGCGCCGGGCCGAGACCCGATGCGAGTCTGACGTAGCAGCGCTTGTAGAGCTTGCGGAGCTTTCCGAGTTCGTAGGGCGCGAGGTCGTCCTTTCGCATCGACACGCCCTTGCCCGCGAGCTCGAGCGTCTCGATGTCGGACGCATCCATGAGTACCGTGCGGAGCTTCCGATAGAGCGCGGACGGTCCGGCCGAGGACTCCTCGACGACATGGAACGACATCCGATGGATCGGACAGGGACCGAGACGCGTCAGCGCGGAGATGTGCTCCTCCGTGCCGTATCCCTTGTGCCTCGCGAACCCGTAGCCCGGGTAGATCTCGTCCATCTCCACCATGAGGCGGTCCCTCGTGACCTTGGCGACGATCGATGCGGCGGCGATCGGCGCGGAACGCTGGTCCCCCTGATGAACCGTCGTCTGCGGCCACGACGCGCCGGGAACCTCCTGTCCCCCGTCGATCAACACGTGTCCCGGGTCGATTCCGAGACCACCGACAGCATCGGCCATCGCCCCCATCGTCGCATGGAGGATGTTGACCTCGTCGATGACCGTGTGCGACGCGCTCCCGACGCCCACGGCCACTGCGCGCTCGTGGATGAGAGCGAAGAGCTCCTCACGACGTTCCGCGGTGAGCTTCTTGGAGTCGTTGAGCCCTGGAAGCACGCACTCGCGCGGGAGCACGACGGCCCCGGCGACCACGGGTCCCGCCAGCGGACCGCGACCGGCCTCGTCGACGCCGGCGACGAGTTCGACACCTTGATCCCAGAGGCTGCGCTCGTGCCGCCGGAGTTCGCTCAGGCGGCGGAGTTCGCGCGCCTCGCGCTTCCGCGCGCGGAGGAGCCTGGACGCGATGTCGCGAACCCCCTGTCTCGCGTCGCTCTCGAGCGCGAGCCACAGAGGGTCACCCGGCGCGGGGGGTTCCCCGGCCACAAGCGTCTTGATGTCGGTGATGTTCATGGAGGACAGGTCGGTGCACTGCTCATTCTCACGGGTCATGCGCTGCCGATTTCCCGTTGTGGGGCGCTGCGGGGGTGCCAGAGCGAGCCCGCCGGCCTCAGAGGCCGGCGGACTCACCGGATGCTTGCTACCTGATGTCTCTCGCCTTGGTCTTGGCGGCCTTACCGGTTCTATCCCTGAGGTAGAACAGCTTCGCGCGGCGGGCCTTGCCACGACGTGTGATCTTGACCTTCTGGACGTTCGGGGAGTTCAGCGGGAAGACCCTCTCCACACCGATCCCGGAGGCGACTCGACGGACCGTGAACGTCTCGTTCAGACCGCTGCCCCGCCTTGCGAGGACCGTACCTTCGAAGGCCTGCGTCCGCTCCTTCGCACCCTCACGGATACGCACATCGACGCGCACCGTATCGCCGATGCCGAACTCAAGGGCATCCTCACGTATCTGCTTTGCCTCGATCTCACGAATCTTCTCGTTCATGCTCACTCTCCCACGACTACCGGGCCGGTTGTCGTCTCCTCGGTCCGCCTCGATCCAGGTTGCCCCGACCGGCTCGGCCCGTGTCAGTTGTTGTCCCGTCCTGACTCCTCTTCTATCAGCTCCAGGATCAAGCGATCCTCTTCACTCAGTTCGATCCTCTCAAGCAGCTCGGGACGTCTTGAGAGCGTTGCCCGCAGCGCCTCGGTCCTCCGCCAGACGCGGATCCTCTCGTGGTTTCCTGAGAGGAGTGCCTCCGGCACGATGTCGCCCTCGAAGTCCTCGGGACGCGTGTAGACCGGCGGACCGAGCAGTCCATCGAAGTGCGAATCCGTCTCGGCGGACTCCATCGCTCCGAGAACGCCCGGCACGAGTCGCGAGACCGCGTCGACCACGATGGCCGCCGGAAGCTCGCCTCCCGTCAGGACGTAATCCCCGACGGACACCTCGTGCGTCGCCAGTTTGCTCACCCGCTCGTCCACGCCCTTGTATCGTCCGCAGACGAGAATGAGTCTTGAGCACTCCGAGAGCTCTCGCGCCAGCTGCTGATCAAAGAGCCGGCCTCTGGCACTCAGGAGTACGACCGCCACGCCTGCATCGACCGACGCGTCTGCGCCGGCAACGTCTCTTACCGCTTCAAAGATCGGGTCGGGCTTCATCACCATCCCGCTGCCGCCACCGTACTGGTAGTCGTCCGCGGTCCGGTGCTTGTCTCTCGCGTAGTCCCTGATGTTCGTGAGCCTGATGTCGAGCAGGCCTTTCTCACGCGCCTGCTTCAGGATGCTCTCGCTCAGCGGCCCCTCGAACATCTCCGGGAAGAGCGTGAGAATGTCGATCCTCACGGATCCCTCCCTCGTCGGAGCCCCTCAGGCTATCTCAGGCCCGGAAGCAAGTGGACCGTCATCCTGCCGCCCTCGATGTCGACGTCGAGTACCACGTCGTCGATCAACGGGAGAAGCAGTTCGCCGGATTCCGTCTCCACAACGAGGACCGCGTTCGCCGGCTGGTGCATCACGTCGGCAAGCCTGCCGAGCGTCTCGCCGTCGTCCGTCAGGACCGTCATCCCGACGAGGTCCTGCACGAACCAGCGGTCTTCGTCGAGCGGACCGATCTGGTCCCGGGTCATCCAGACTGTTCTGGACCGGAGCTCATCGGCGTCGTCGCGGGTCGTACGACCCTTGAAGGCGATGATGAGCCGACCCTTGTGCTTGCGCACCCTCTCGACGGTGAGATCTGCTTCCTCATCGCCGTGTGCACTCGTCGTGCGAAGCGTCATGGCTTCAGAGACCAACTCCAGGAGGTCGGTCTTGAGATCGACGACAACCTCACCTGCGATGCCGTGCGGTCTCATGATGACGCCGGCCTCGACCCACCTGTCGAGTTCCCCCATCGGATCTCTCCACTGAAGTCGGACCGGCGGACGCCTGGCTAGTCGATGATCTCGACCGTCGCCTTGTGCTCGGCCTTCGTGGCCGCGGCCCCGACGATGGCACGCATCGCCTTGGCCGTGCGACCATTCTTGCCGATCACGCGTCCCTTGTCCTCGTCTGCGACACGCACCTCGTAGACGATCATGTCACCCTTTGAGGTCTCAGTCACCTGGACCGCATCGGGGTTCGTCACGAGACCGCGTGCCACATACTCGACGAGATCCTGGAGCGAGAAGTCGTCGCTGCCAGAGGTTCTGGTCTCCTCGTCGAACATCGCGCCAACCTTTCCGGGAGACTGCGAGGTAAACGAAGGACGTCAGCCGCTAGGCGTCGGTCTTGGTCTCGTCTCCTTCAGCGCTCCCCTGTTCGTCCGCCGGTGTCTC
>Ga0180434_10007635_pt1 | contig 12139 bp, 29 predicted proteins | sample SS_ome_7_FD_132453 | JGI IMG/M metagenome (GOLD analysis project Ga0180434, IMG submission 132453) | Hypersaline lake sediment archaeal communities from the Salton Sea, California, USA - SS_1_D_2 metaG | ecosystem: Environmental > Aquatic > Non-marine Saline and Alkaline > Hypersaline >... | reverse complement strand
CTCGCCTTGAGGATGGGAGCTGGAAGGGGTTGGTTATATCAGCCGACCTGAGCATGGAGGATTTCGGAGTGGGGCGCGGCAGGCGCAGCAGCGTCCATTTCGCCTTCACCAAAAACACATCCGTGTGGTTTTCCTGCTCTGATAGATTGTGGAGATGGAACGACATTCCCATTGAGGAGTGGAGAAACACCAGCAACCACGATAGCTGTTGGCGCACCGATGGGGTGGAGTCGGTTCTTACCCAGCTCTATTTTGAGTGGACCAGGAAGATCAACCCGAACAAGGCCCCCAAGGACATCAGCAAGTTTTGTACCATGGGAGTCATGCTTTGTTCTCCGTGGGAGTATGTGTTGGTGGAGTGTGAGAACGACCCGAATGAGAGCTACTGGCAGGTGCTGAAGAGCATCAGGAAGGCAGATGCACATGAGTAAATCTACGCCAGTCACGGCAGACAGGCTAAAGATTGGGATGCTTGTGTTCGAGCCGCCATTCGGCCTGTGCAACATCGTGGAGCTGTACAAGATAGGCTCCGGGATGATGGGCGGGCGCTACAGCGTTGGTCTTGAGCCGCTGAGCGCCGTTCCCCCGATTGTGCGCTTTCACATGGGCAGCCGGGACACGCTTCAGGTCCGTGCCGAAAGCACGGTAATGCCGGATGGGTATCGGAAACTGCCCATAAGCTGAAGATGGGAATGCTCGTGTTTGAGCCGCCTTTTGACCTGAAAGGATGAGCGAGTAGAAATGACAGGCAAAGGAAAGTGGACACCGAAGGTAGCGCATAAGCTGTATCGCTGTTCTCGGTGCGGGCACGAGCGTGACTTCAGCACAAACCACTACGGCGAGTTCTACGATCGTTGCCCGGAGTGCTCGTGGAAGAACCCTATGGATCCGGTTGTGACATGGGAGTGCGCAGTGCCCGAGGCGGATCGTCCGGCGAATGCCTGGGTGCCGGAGCCCTGGAAAAAGGTGCGTCTGGGGGACATTGCCAAGATCATCAAAGGGTGTACAAGATGAAAACCGACCATTGCCTTGGATCGGGCGAGGAGGTGATCAATGCCTAGCCTGGTTTTGCGTTTTGAGCGTGACGAGATACCAACTACATTCCAGTACGGAGTGATGGTCGAGATGTGGGACAAGGTGGTTGGTTCCGGTTCCTGCGGCAGCAAGCGCCGCAAGTATCACGCGGAATTCACTGAGGCGGAGCGGAAGATCATCTCGTCATGGCACGCGAAATTCCGCAAATGGCATCTGGTCAGCGGTCTGCCGGATCATGTTTACTTCCGAAAGACGGGCACCGTGGACCTGCTGCGGCGGGCCATACATTTTTTTGCAACCATGGAGGTGATCCGATGACCCATAATGAGATTATGTCGTTGCCGAGCCGAGACTACGCCACGCCGGGTCATACGAGCCTGGGCAAATTCAAGGCTCGCGGCAGCCATGCCTCGCCAGATGCCATAGGTGGTTACTACGGCATATCGTGGTACTCTGCTTTTGAAGATCCGGAGACTGGCGAGCGGTACAAGGTCTACCGTATCGACGGTGTCTATCGCAGCAGGGGACCATACCGTTTCGTCTGCCACCTCTGCGGGAGCGACAGCAATGATGCGGATCTTTGCGACGCCCCTGGACAGCCAGAGGGAACCTACATCTGTTATGGAGGCTGCCGCCGCCAGCTGGAGGAGACCGGAGCATCCAGATCGTCCATCTGCATTGGCTGCGCAGGTGACGGGGATGCGGTCCTCTGCGACCGCTACCGCGGTCTTCAACAGATCGCTGGAAACGGCACCTGCTATCACATGAAACGAGGGAGACGATGACTGGCACAATGGTCGGCAGGATCGTGGAGTCTCCGTATCACGGGCATCGCGGCGAGGTGATCAGGTGGGAGCCCCTGTCGCACGCCATGTGTGACGTGCTGGTGAGGACCGAGGACGGGCGCGAGGTATGGTTCGGAAGCGGAGATCTCCGCCCCTTGGATGGCATGGGCGAGTTCCCTTCGAGGCGGGCGGCTGTAGCCGCCGCTGAGGCGGAAAGGGACCGTTCTCTCCGGGCGATTGCCGACCGGTGGGAGAAAGCAAAACCCGTGCCAAAATTTCTGCATCGGAATTCGGATTCAATCCTTTGAAACTGAGTGGGAGAAAGATGCTAGCACAAGACCTTAAACCAGGTGATATATTCAAGATCGATCCGCCCGACCCTGAAAGTCCGGTGAGAATATGTCTGACCAACGACACGCACAATGGAATCCGATTCAGCTTCCCGAACAATCGCCGCTTCTGGTGTTCAATGGGCGGAAAATGCCATGTTGAGATAACAGGGGGCAAGAGAAGAAAGGAAGTCCCATGCAACTCCTAACGACAGCCGATATGCTTTTGACATTGGTGTTCGTTGCGGTTGGTGCATTCTTCGGCACATTGCTATACGAGCTTTTCATCGGACCGCGCTTCCGCGCGTGGCTGAAGAGGAGGCTCGGGCGATGACCGGATGGAAAATGGTTCCCTTCGCCATGACTTTCAGGGGATGCGTGGACGCCGTGCTGATAATAGTTGCGTATCCCCCGGACCTGCATCCAGACTCCCCGATCCGCAACGACCTTCACTGCGTCGAATGCCTTGGAGCCGCCAACGGCGGCCGGAGATATTTCGGCGCAAAAGATACGATGATCGGGTCGGACCTCCGCATGCATGTCCTGCCGGAAGGATCGGCGTGCGACGGGTGGGAGGATTCGGACCCCGCGGTTCTGGGAGAAAAGGGGACCATGAACCTGTATGACACGCTTGAGGATCGCGGATCTGCCGATTTCGCCGAGCCGGAGCCTGCGAACAATGACGGGCGGACTTCGTGCTTTTGGTGCGGATCGCCCACAAGGAAGTTCGGAATGGGGTTTGGGGATGTTTGTACGAAGTGCGGGAGATGAACCCTTACCGAAAGCCGGGGCGAAAGCTGCGCAAAGAGGACTTGCCACCGAGACCGGGCTGCTACTGCCAGTGTTCTGTCGAGCAGCAGTGGGCCTTCGCTGCCATCTTTGCTGGTCCACACACCAAGGAGTGCCTGGAGTGGCAGCGGCTTGCCGAGATGTTGGAGGACCAAGATGTCGATGACAATGGCAGCCAGATTGACATGGGAACGAAGTGATGCGCTTTTACGTCACGACATACTGTAACTTCGCGCACGACCTAGAGACCGGGGATCCAATCGACCACGAGTGCCGGAACATTCCGCCAGAGGCGCTGGAGGCTGAGATGGACGGGGATTTCGAGCGGGCGATAGCAATTCTGGAAGGACGGTGCCATAGCCGGTCTTGCGAAAGGAACTGGGAATGAAGCTGACAAGGAGGGTGCCGGCCAGAACAGAAACCATCCGTTTCGACTGGTGCCGCAAAGAGTTCGTCGAAATGTCAGACTGCTACAGGATGATAAGGTCTGGCTGTAGCAAGCCGATGGATGCCTGCTTCTGGTGTAAGCACAAGTTCGTCAATGGCGAAATGATGGCACTCGCCCATGAGGCGTCAGGGAGAAACAGAATTCTCTGCCAGGATTGTGTCGCCAAGATGAAAGATTGACCGATGCTGGAGCAGCAATGATGCGCGACATTAAACTTGCGGAGCGAGCCTTGCCCGCCAAGGCATTTGACCCGAACGTGTTTCCAACGCACTTTCAAAAAGGCAGGGGGCGCATGTTCGTAGTCACGGGCGGCAACGCCGCCGGCAAGTTGCTTCTGTGCTGGGTCGTCGGTCTCCGCCACGAGTGACCGCTGCTCCAGCAGAGATAAGGGAGACGGGAATGAACAAGGAACTGATTGAAAGTGCGAAAAAAGGCGATCTGTCCGAAGTGAGAAGGCTTCTGGACCGCGGAGCAGATGTTCACGCAAGCAATGACGCGGCGCTCCGATGGGCCGCCAATGGCGGCCATGAGCCTGTCGTGAAGCTCCTTCTGGATCGCGGAGCAGATGTTCATGCAAACAATGACGACGCGCTCCGATGGGCCGCCATTGGCGGCCATGAGCCTGTCGCGAAGCTCCTTCTGGACCGCGGAGCAGATGTTCATGCCATGAATGACGAAGCGCTTCGACGGGCCGCCAAAGGCGGCCATGATCCTGTCGCGAAGCTCCTTCTGGACCGCGGAGCAGATGTTCATGCCATGAATGACTCAGCGCTCCGGTTGGCCGCCAAAGGCGGCCATGAATCTACAGTTCGGCTTTTGAAAAAGCATATGAAAAAACCGCAGGCGGCGGATGCCGCCGCTTCCTCTACGGAAAGCCTCAAGAGCCTGAACACGGACGGGCGCAGCGAATGCGCCGCCTGCGGTGGCCGCCTAAGCAAGCCCGTTCCGGGTTGGAATTCTCTGAACCACTGTCCGAGATGTGAAAAATGAACATACAACTGATACAAGCGGTGAAAAATACAGACCTCTTCGACATGTTTTCTCGCTGACGGCTGGATGATCGGGCGGAGCGTGCTTAAACTGGTCCTTTTGGGAGGGCATGATGGATGAGATCGTAGAGATTGCGGAGTTGGTCCGTGGCGTCTTCGAGGCGATCGCCGAGGTCGAGGTCTGCTGGCCTGGCAATCTCCAGGGACTCTGCGGCAGGGCGGCGGTACAGTTCTGTATGGAAGCTGAGGAGCGTGGGGTACCGGCGTATTTGGTGCTAGGTGCCGATCACGCCTACTCCTTCGTGGAGGGGGTGGGGATCGTCGATGTGACTGCCACACAGTTCAACGGTTTTGCCGGCGTCATGGACGGATACGGCAAGGTTGAGGTCAGGAGAGCAGAGGTCCAGGACCACGAGTGGTGGTACTTTGAGGAATTTCGGTGGGATTCCGTTGGCGACTGGCTTGATAACTGGCACCTGTCGGACAGCGAGCACAGCGAGGACCTTTTCGGTGCCCGCGGCATGATGTGGAAGGACCGGGATCGGGTCCTGGAGGCGAAGGAGAGCAGATGATGATCAACTATTATATGGCTCTGGCGATGTCCGCTCGAGGACCCTCATGAAAAGGCGGAAGCAGGAAAAGAATTCCCAATCGCCATTGCCTTGTCCGTTTTGGCTGGACGAGGCGGCGCATGTGGAGATCCGTCGTCAGCAGCCTGAGCCGCCGGTTCCCGAAGAGTTTGCGTTCCTGGATCCGCCGTGCCCTGGAGAGAATGGGGAAGACTGGGAGCAGATCGCCAGGGAGCACGACGAATATATGAGCCGGATGTTCTGGACGGAGAATGTCGAGTGGCCGCTGCGCCATCCGATGGAGGATGTAGTTGGAGGAGACTGACACATGCCATACAAGTGTGACGGAATCAACTGCCAGAAACGACACGATTTGGTCGTCGAGATGGGCGAGCCGGTACCCACGCATACTTCGCCGCAGTGCTGGTATGTAGCCATGTGTAACAAGAACTACGCTGCTGAACTCAAGCTCCTCAGCCACGACTTCATCACCGACCTGATGGAAGTCGCAGAGCGTGTTCGACAGGAGGTCATCATTCCTTTTTGCGGCAAGCACAACCTATGGTTCTATTCGGGCATGGGGTCGTGGTACTTCGAGCGGCGCGACGATGCGGGCATCGGGAGCAGCGACTGGGACCAGTACCTCGGAGAAGGTTTCGTTGAAGACCCGGACGACCCCGACTACGCCGAGATATATAGACCGCCCGAGGACTACGAGAAAATCCGCGAGTTATTGTCCATGGTGGTCCACGGCAAAGACGAACTGTTTGAGTACATGGATTGCTATGAGCAGCGCCCTGCTCACGCCGAGGGCTGTACACCACAGAAGCCGTGCGAAAATGTCAACAATTGTGCCTTCTGCAAGATGTACCCACCGGCGAGTTACTACCGGAAGCGCGCAGGGGAGGAAGGATGAAAGTGATGGGAAGACTTGGCAGAATGTCACTGGTGCGGGCTGTAGACCGCAACATGGACCGCATGATCGGCACTCTGTGTAAAATAGCGGCGGCGTTCATATCTGATGGTCGAGATGTTCCGCCAGAGATCGGTCGTTTGATCGGGCTTGTGGAACACCGCAGGAATTCTTTTGCGCGAGTGCGAAGCATTGTGGCGGACCGGCTAGGAGGTCCCGGAGTCGACAAGGTTGTTGCCGGGTATCTGAAAGAAATGAAGCCGATGTCCGAAAGCATAGGTAGCCTTATCAATGTAATGGATAAAGCGGCTGATGTATGAAATAGCAAAATTCGTGCCAAAATTCGTGCATCGAAATTCGGCGCAAATCCTTTGAAAACAGCATGTCGGGACAAAGTGTAATGAAAGAAAACGCCAAACGCAAGTCCAAGCCCAAATACAATTATAACGACGAGCCGATTGCCATCTCTCCTTGGAGGTGGATACCAAGCAAGGAGGACGGCAACCGGTGGGTGTCCCTAGAAGGGCACAGGAAAACGGACCGCTAATGTCCTAAAACCCAATCGACGAAGCCTGGTGTCTTTGCTGGGCAGAGAGGAGGATCCCCATGACGACAGAGAAAATAATCCAGAGGATCAGGCGCGCGGACAAGGCGGCGGTTGCCGAGGGGGCGAACCCCAAGGCTCAGGATCTGGTTTCCCGCGCGGCGGACCATCTGAACAAGTGCTTCATGACCCAGGAGTCCGCACCGGCGGTGGCCAAGTGGCAGATGGACCGGGCACGGATGATGATCCGGGACGCCGAGAAGCTGCTGGACCTGGGAGACCAGAAAGGAAACCGAAGCGGTCGTCGGGACGGCGGGGACAAGCTGCGCAAAACCCGCCGAACGGGCAAGACGGCACGCAAAAAGGAATCCGAGGGGTACAGACCGCACTCGCAGAAGAAGGCGGAGAAAGCAGAGCGCGACCGCGAGATCCGGCAGAGAATGCAGGGCAGGAAGGGAGGCTGAACATGAACATGAACGAGCTGTACGAAGTCGTCACCCATGCCCAGTTCGTCTGCGAGCGGCTTGCCGAAGCCGTGGAGGACAATGTGCCGAAGGGCTGGGAGACCGAGGCGCGCGAACTGCTGGCGCTGTACGAGGACAGCGACGAGTGGGCGTGGATGGCGGAGGCGCTGATGGGCAAGGCGTACGACGGCTTCGGTCCGCCGGTGGCGGATGTTGGGAACGTGGTGAAGGAGATGTCCGGGGCGCTCGGAGACGGACACATCGCCCCGCCAAGCAGGCTCCGTGACAGCTTCGCAGCGAGCGGCGAGCTGCCATGAAGATCAGAACCGCGACGCACTGGCCTACGCCAGAAAAGAAGACTGTGAAGGTGTACCTGGCTCACGCAGGCAGCGAAGGCGTTGAGCCCTGTCCGGTCCTGATGTACATGGATAAGGAGGAGGCGGACCGGCTCCTTGATGTCAGGGATAGGATTAGCGACCTGCTTGCGTTTGAGGAGCTGGCGTCAGTGGAGGTCCCGGACAGCATTCTGGAGGTCCTGGACCTGGACAGCCTCAGTGAGGCAATTGGGCAGGATGCTCTTGACGAGCTGTTCGAGAACGACGAGGCGGAGGTTGAAGAGGAACTGGTCAGCAGTGTGGGACAGGAGAGGGTCAGCTGGAGGGTTGTGCGGTTGGACCGTAACGGCGTGGACTGGGAATTCCGCCTCAAGCATGCTTCTTGGAACTGTTTTCTCAACGGACCCGTGTGGAGTCGCATAATAGAAGCTTCCGGTCAGAAAGATCGATGCGCCCGCTGCGGCGCAAAAACCCGAAGTGAGCCGAACTTCACTTCCGTGGTGGATGTATGTACGGCGAGCTTCTGCGACGGCGGGAAGGAGTAGGGCATGTTCAGGGACAGGAACAACTACAGAATCGAGACACCGGAGGACTGGTGGGCTCTTCTTGAAGCCGTGTGGGATGACATATTGCTGACCACGCAGCAGCTCGGATACGACCTGAACAAGCCTGCGACCGACGACCTCAGGTGCGACGGCAAGATGCTGGACGGCAAGAGTTTCCTGCAGGATCTCATGGAGGCGAAGCGGCACCGGGACTGGGAGCGGGTCCACCGGTACCTGGAGTCGTTCTGGCTGGCAGCGCCGGACAGCTCGTACATCCATTCCCTGCCGTCGTGGCACCAACTGTGCGACCTTTGTAGCGAAGCGGCTGTGGCATTCGAGCCCGATTGGTGCGGGAAGTTCCCGTGGAGCCTAGCACCTGGCGACAAAGTGCGCTGGAACGACCCGGACGACGGCAAGTGCTCCCGGCACCTCACCATCGAAACGATCACCTTCTGCGGTCAAGGGGATGGGGGAGACTGCATGGTGAAGATCACGGGCAAGGACGGATCGTACCTGGAATGCTTTGCAAAGGAGCTGAGCTGATGTCGAAGCTGACGCTGATCATGGACGAGGAAAGGCTGCGGCAGGTCGGACCGCACTCTCTGTCTGGCAGGATTTTCAACGCCGCCTGCGGCGGCCGGATGCCCGAGGAGGTGGAGCTGGAGTTCCCGCAGACGGACCTACACTGGCGCAAACGCAACGGAGGACCGAAACAGCATGTCCTAGAGGAGTTCAACGTCCCATGTCTTCTCGAAAACGTGCTGCTTCTCCTGGAGAAGGGGATCAAGGTGTCGGTGACCATGAGCGACTGCTTGCCACGACCTGGGTATATCATGGTTGATATCGGCGACAAGGAGGTCCCTCTGATGATACCCATCGGGGAAGCAACCTACAAGGCATCAATGTGCGGTCTGACATTGCGCGGGGCTGTGATGAAGCTTTGCGAAGAGCGCGGGCTGCTCCTTGAGAACATCAGCTTCTCGGAGAATGACAGGCACGACATGGAAGGAAAACTTCTGCCATGATCAATGCCGGTTCATACATCCAGGCGCTGCTGATCAACCCGGCTGGGAGGGAGCTGCCATGAAGTGATTGTCCTGCTGCTGGTTTAGCAAAAACCGTGCCAAATTTTGTGCATCGAGAATTGGCTGAAATCGTTTGAAAGCGGACACACCGGGAGGAAAAAATGATGTTGAGAGTCTCTTGGCAGCAGTTTCCAAAGAACGGAACCGGCTTTTACATAGACCTGGGTCTTTCGGAACCGAAGCAGGTCGGGAGGTTCCCTTTCGGGGACGACGACGAGATGTGGATGCTGTTCAGCGGGCATGATCTGACACAGGAGAAGCCCATCTCCGAGAACGAGGCGGCGGACCTGGTGCGCCCCGTGATCGTGCCGGGAATGTACGCCGCGCCGGAGGTCGTGCGCGACCACAGGGGTCAGCGCACTGGCGTGATTCAGTGGTCGTTTGATCCGGAGAGATATGAGCCAGCCGAAGATCTCGAAAACATGGGAGACGCGCTTGGTCCCGTGGGAGAAATCATCGGATGCGTCGTGGCAGTGGAGACTGCGTACGACCCCCCTCCACTCCGACTGAAGTACCGCCCGTCAAAAGATATCGAGACGCTCGGGTACACGTTCGACGTGGATGGCGTATCACCGTGCCACTTGCCGATCCTGTGCTGCGACGACAAAGAGAGGCTCGACCTGGCACTGGATTTTGTAAACGACACCAGCGACGGCAGTTCGCCCAATGGAATGGCTCCATGCCACGGTGATCTGGAAACGATGAAGAGGCGCGCCCGCAAAGCCAAGGTCCTGTTCCCGGAGCGCGAGGTGATGGTGGTGGAAGGCAGGTGCCTGGATGCCCAAGGTCATGCCGATGCCGATTCCCCCAGGCGCACGCATGTCGTAGAGGTTCTGTGATGGATGTCAAACAGATGATTGAGGGGGTCAGATCGACGAGTTGTATCAGATGCACGAGGACCTGTCGATCGACCTGATGAGGCACGAAGTGGCGAAGCATTTGTGCCGGACCAAGGGCACAGGCAGGGCTCCGCATCCGAACAGCCTTTATATCAGTATATTCTGGGAGTGCGAGGGGAGCCCCACAGGATACTGCGCATATGACAAGAGCAAAGATCCTGCCATGGACCAGTGCCTGTTCTGCGGAAATCCGCACGAGAGAAAATGATGGCGGACGATGTGATCGGGAAAGAGCACACTTACAGGGATGCCAAGGAGGAAGCCATGAAAGTGGTCCTCCGGGAGGGACAAGATGCCTAAGAGACGACCTGGTAACATGACCGATGTCAATTCTTTCGACCGGTGGGGGAAGCTGAAGGTGACCCCAAAGGAGATCAGCGAGCGGGTCGGCGGCGGCGAGGAGCTGTTCTATGAGGAAAGCCTGTTCAGCGACCCGGGCGAAGACTACACTGCCTTGTACCTGGGCAATGAGCAGGTCGGGTACTGGGAGGGGTACTGATGGGGAAACTAAGATTCGTCTGGGACTACGACGACTTCCAAGACCTGTCCCTGTCCTACCTTGAGCAGTGGGACACGCCAGAGAAGTACTACGATGTCAAGCCGGTGTGCCCCAATTGTGGCGACCACTCGATGACGTACGAGTCTGAGCACATCTTCACCTGCGACCGAATCGAAGTGGACGGTGCCGATTGCGACGGTCGGTTCGATGGAAACGAGCACAGTGGTGACAGCAGCGGTGTGGTGCTGGAAGACGGCAAACCAATACCGTTTGAGGAGTACAAGCAGTTCTATGGCAACCCGAATCGCCACGTCGTGCTGACCTGTATGCTTGAGGAAGCATGCGGCGAGTGCGGTTCGTGGGTCGTCAAGGATAGCCTATGCGGCATCGACTTCATGGATACCGAGTCCGTGTTTGTCGGTACCTGCGGGTCGGACGGTGAGGAGTGTAGCGAAAGTCAGAGGCATTTCATGGAGGAGATGCTTACAGAATGCCGATCTGGTATGGCATGAGCTGGTACGAGTCTGTGAGATTGACGAAGCGCGAGATGGTCGCGGGGCTCCAGGAGGAGTATGTGTCCGCAGAAAAGGTGATGAACAACACTTTGGAATGGAAGCGTCCCGATGGGACGCTGGTGGTGCGGCATCACAGTTCGGACATCTTGGAGATTGGACCGGATGGGTCTATCATCATTACCTTGGACGGATATTCGACCGTAACAACAAAGCAACGTGTCAACAGGTATTTGCCGTATGGATGTTCAATCTTCATCGAGCATGGGGATCTGTTCTATCACAAGAGCGGGTTGCGGTGTGTTTTTGTCGAGGGAATGAAGGTTGACAGAACGGGTGTTATAGTTGGCATTGATCTTGGCGAGCTGATTCCGTACCTGATCAACAGGAGACTGAAGATTCCGAGGGTCAACCTAGAAATACTATCAGATGAATTACAGGTGGAGTTGGACCGGATGCTTGAGGAGGACTACGCATGATCGGCAAAGAGATGTTCCTGCGGCTTGTGGAATCTGCCCAGAAGAACTACGCTCACGGCTACTACAAGAGTGCGGGCGAGGCGGAGATCGATGGAGTAAAACATCTGGTGGAACTCCACAGGGTCGGTCACAACGCATCCCACTCGTTTTCGATTGGGCTGCTCCCAGACGGTCGTATGATTGTCCAATCCATCGGGGAGGGGGATGAGGCGGACGAATTCGGGGTGTTCAATTCCGTGAAGCACACGAGCGTGTGTGGTACGGCAGAAGAAGCCCGTCAACCATACTTGGGGCATTGGTAGGATAAGATGATGACCCGTAGCTCAACGGTGGAGCGTGGTTCTTATAAAGCCAAGGTCGTGGGTTCGATTCCCACCGGGTCAACCATGAGAGTCAACCAACAGAGGAGGAGCCAATGAAGCGCAAGGACCGTTTGTCACAGAGGCGCCGCGAGGCGCAGGAGAGGCAGGAGGCGCGAGATGCCAGGACCCCGCAGGAGCAGCTCAAGCGGCTGGACAGGGTCCTAGGCGAGGGCGTGGGCGCAGCCAAGGAGCGAGTTCGGCTGGCAAAGCAAATCGAGGAAGCCGGGCGGCAGCAGAAGCCGGAGAAGGAGAAGAAGGCGGAAGGTCAGGATGCCTAGCATGAGAAGCAAAAAGCTCGACGGAGAAATAACCAAGCTACAGAGCCGGCTTGTTCTGGCAGAGGAGGCAAGGCGCGCTCTGGAAAACGCCCATTATCTGAGGACTGCCGTGCTGGACAAGCTGGCGACGAATGATCCGATCATCGGAAGGTGCTTGAAGGTATGGGATGTCGATCCCGATGAGGGGAACAGCTAATGGCATCGACCTGCAGGCAGAAAAAGAGCAAACAGATGACAGGCAAAGAACTGAAGGCAAGATATAAAAAAGGAGAACGCGATT
>Ga0180434_10007634_pt1 | contig 12139 bp, 22 predicted proteins | sample SS_ome_7_FD_132453 | JGI IMG/M metagenome (GOLD analysis project Ga0180434, IMG submission 132453) | Hypersaline lake sediment archaeal communities from the Salton Sea, California, USA - SS_1_D_2 metaG | ecosystem: Environmental > Aquatic > Non-marine Saline and Alkaline > Hypersaline >... | reverse complement strand
GTTAGCAAACAGGTCAAGCGGCTTCACGCAAGGCTGAATCATCTGCAAAATAAGCTTGCCCGTAGTCGGGGTTATGACGTTGCGTAGCGTTACGGGTATCGAGATCCTGGCTGGCGGGATCCTGCCGACGTGGATTGGCGGAATCTTTGATATCAGGCGGATTTTAAGGTAGTGACGTGCTGGCTCCGGGGTTAAGCTGATTGTAGCCGTAACGCAAGGCAAGGTAGTAAGTCAAGAACATTTTTGGCTAATGCCGAAAAACAATGTGTAACTACGTAAGGGAAAGTATGTATAATGTATAAAGTCCCATGTTTCTTTGGTATCTCAATATGATTAAAGCACTTGAAGCAAACAGCGTCCGAGAATCGAATGAAACATAACATATATTACTGTAACTGCTTGTAAAATAAGGACTTAGACGTTATGAGTGTTCGTGTGTCACCATGTAGCGACGCCGATAACAATCACTGCTATGGCCCGTCCTGTTCATTCCTCTACCAAAGAAACGATAAACGGCAAAACCCGGCGGCAAGCCGGAAAAAAGGCCGGGGACGGGCCGCATTCTTGAAATTATCTCACGTGCAGTTGGTGCGGGGTGTGGGCCCGAGACGGTTAGATAAATCCGTTACCGTATGGAATCCCATTAGTATATCGGCAAGTGACTGTCACGCTCTGCAATCTTTCTCGTTTGCTTTCCTTCATCATGAGTTCCCGGTGACTATGTTGCCGGGGGCTTGTTTTGTAATAATGCCTCCGGTTACGTCCGTGCCGGGGGCTTCTGATATAGCGTCCGGCAGGATAGTGCTCCGGTGGAGACCGACACGAGCGGTCGGGCGTTGCGTAAGGCAGGCAGGGGGGGGGCGGGTATCGTCCCCCCTGTCTCCTAAAGTTATCGTTACGGGTTCAGCTCCAGGGCAGCGGCGATCTCTTTTCCGCCGGCTTTCCTGTAGTAACGCAAGGGGTGTGGCATGATCTACTCGTATCACTTTGGCATGTATAAGCAAATATGGTTCTGCCGTTGGTGCGGTCAGCCTTACAAACCGAACCGAGAGACCGAACGGGATGGGTTCTGCTGTCCGGCACACAAACAGGCACACCATCGAGCATTCAAACGCTGGCAAGAGTCGGCACAACATAAGCGTTACCGTCCTGCGATCGAGGCGGCTCCGATCGGGAACGATCGTAGCGATACGGTAACGCAAGCGAAATCGAAAAAGAAGGCTGTATCCCGTCTGCCTTCGCAAGGAAAGCGGAAAACTCTGCGGCGGAGCCGCACTAAGACCGGGTGACATTATGATAACTGCCGACAAAAGAAACGCGGGAAAGATCAGATACCGGCTTGAGCAGTCGGTGTTCAAATCAATGCTGGATCAGCACGAGCAGGGCGGTCCGTTGTCGATGTTTGACAGGCCGCTGCTTGCGCGGATAAGCGGAAAAATCGTAAGTGTGATTATGAAAGAGGAACGGCTCGGTATCGTTCTTCACAAACGGAAACCTTATTAACGATGGAAGGGAAGCAAATGGCAGTGAAGGAAAGCAAATCAAGTAACGAGCCGGTGAAACGGTTCCGGTCGTATGGCATCGAGGCGGCTGTGTGGAATAATGACAAAGGTAAATCAGTAACTATACAGAAAACATATAAGGACAGTAACGGGGAGTATCAATCGACGAACACGTTCTTTCCCGACGAGTTGCCTCGGCTCAGGGCGGTTGCAGAGTCGGCATTCCTGTTTTGCTGTCTCACAGAAGCTTGATAGGCAGGTAAGGAGTCAAGGAAATGGATTTCCAGAACAAATTTGACAGACGTGCGTTTTTGCGGAACGGTTTTTTTCTGGCTCTCGGAGCCGAAGTATCGGCAGCGTTTAACGGTCACTTGCTGCAAATTGTGGGGAAAGGGGGGGGGAATGTAATACCCCCCCCAGATTCACAAATCAAATCCGAAGTCGGCTACCACTGGCTACGTTTATCCTTTTCCCGTCGGGACTTAGAGCAAGCCGAACAGGTGGTAAGCAGCGTCTTTGGTGAATCCGAGCAAGATGAGTTTGGATTGTGGTCATATACGGATCGTTATTCGTGGTTCAATGGAGCTTCAATTAACTACGATTCTGACCCGGAGCGGTCTGAGCGTGTTCATAAGGGCCGAGCGACTCTGGACGTTCCGGGATCGGCCTGCGATGAGTTGACACCGGCTGACTTGACTCTCTTTATGAATTTCTTTGAAGCTATCGGAGCGAACTGTTCGCGTATCGACGTCTTTTGGGATGATTATCGCAGGATTATAAATCCGCGTGATTTACAGCCGGTGATTGAGGGGGGTGACTATTCCGGCTTTCGCAAGGCTAATTTCAGCCGTACATTTAGGGGTAAGGAATTAGACTATGATATTGCAACTTTCGGCGGTCGCGGTGGGAAAGGCGGCGGCAAATACCTACGTGTTTATGATAAGCACTTGGAATCAAAAGGTGAAAAGGATTGTGTGCGGTGGGAATGCGAATTTTCACACGAGAAGGCCGATAAGGTCTTTAAGAAGCTTTCGGCGGCTGGCGGGAACCTCGAAGCTTTCACTACTATTTGCGGTGGGATAATAGCCGGGTGTGTGACGTTTGTTAAACGGACCGGCGATAAGAATGTTAAGCGTTTGGAACGGTATGAGTGGTGGCTCGAAATTCTCGCGATTCTCGGTTCGGAAGTCGCGATACGTGTAGAGCGAAAGCGGGAAACTGTCACTGAAAAGATGGAGTGGATACGTCGCTCCGTGTCCCCGTCACTTGCTTGTCTCCAAACTGTTTTCAAGACTCATTCCGAATTCTTTCACTGGCTATGGGACTTGCTCGACGATGCTGAGTCTCGCATGAGTAACTCAACGCGGGATGTTGCAAAGACGTTTGATAGTACTGTTAGTTATGACCAGCAGAATAAGCAAGTACAAATGAACGCAAAATTTGGGTTGCCTTATGAAAAAATGTCCTAATTGTGAAGCTGAGTTTTCCGACTCACGGTTTGACTGTCACTACTGTAGTGACTGTGATATGTGGTTCCGCAATATTGACGGTCAATGGCATACTACCAGTGAACCGGCAAAGCAAACGGAGCCAAAGCCTGTAGAACCTGAAATCAAGGAAGCTGTGCCGGTTCGGGAGCCGGTCCCTGCTGACAAGTCTGAACCGGCTATAGTGGATAGTGAAGCTCGACTAAGTGGGGACCGGCATATTAAGCCGGTGAAACAATATTTCAACGGTCTGTTGACTGTGACGCGCGTTGATGATGAGGACGAAAGCGAAGATGAAGAAAACGACGATTGATTTACTCCGTAAAGAATATGAGCAGGTGACAGGGAAAAAAGCTGCAATTCGATGGAATAAGCGGACTTTGGAAAAGAAGATCCGCGACTTCCAAATTCTTAAAGCTGCTGATGAGGCTGAAAGCTTTACGCCGGTTCATGGTGTTGCTGCTGCTGAGAACGCTGAATTTGAGCAGCTTGCTAAAACCGATGTCCCTCCTTTTGTTGGCTCCGTTTCGCATGGCCCGGACACGTCGGCGGAGCCGGTTCAACCGTGTGACGGCAGGGGCGGTCCGCGACCGGGAGCGGGCCGTCCCTCTGGGCAAACGAACGAACGGGCAAGGATCGAGCGGCTTATCGAGCTCGAGGTTCCCGATCTGGGCGTTTTGATGCTGGTGTCGGGCTTCAACAAAGCTATCGGCAGGGCAACGGGCGTTCCGTTTGATAAGGCCGGTTGTGAATCAATAGCACTTGGATTTACGAAGATGTTGTTCTATTGGTTCCCGTCGCTCGAAGGCGGCTCCGGTCCGGTGTCACTTCATATACAGTCAATTGGTCTGCTGTGGACCGCAATTCAAAACCGATCCGAAAGGATCAATCAGTTTAAGGAGCAAGCGTCAAATGGTACAGAAGAAAACCAAGAAGAAAGCAAGGAAGAAAGCAAGGAAGCGAAATCCAGCAAAAGCAATAACGTCAATTCTGGACGAAGAACCGTTAAAAAATAGGCGGTTAAAACTGTCTATTGCCGTGAGCGGTGGTCCGGTCGAAACTTATCCTCTGGACAGTAGCGATTTTACGCATCTTCTTGAGGCGGAAACCCGTTTCATTGAAATCCCGACAAGAGAAGTGCCCGGCGTTCGGTTTGTGAGAATCGAGCATGAGTAATAACGAAGCAATTGTAAAGGTTATTTTTGGAATTCGAGGCGGCGGCAAGACGGTCAAGCTCCGCCGCCTCTTGCTTGACTCGGGCCGGTTTGTTACGGTCAATACGTTAAACCGTGACGGCTTTAATAATGGTGTTGTGTTCGATACGCTTGTCGATCTTAAAACTTTCTGGCTGAAGGTATATCGCAAGAGTTTTCGTCTCATCTATTCGCCGAAACATGGTGACATTGAGCGTGTGCGTGACGAAGTCGGCCAGATATGCTCCTTGTCTCTGGCTTGCGGCAATATGACGCTGGCTATCGAGGAAATGAACGTCTTATTCGAGGGCAACCAAAAGCCGTCTGAGTTTGAGCGTGTTGTCTTTGCCGGTCGGGAGCCGGGAATCACTTTGATCGGTGTAGCTCAAAAGCCTACCGGCTTCGGCGACGCAATGAGAGCAATGACCAAAGAAGCGTTCATTTTCCACACGCACGAGAAAAGCCACTTGGACGTATACCGTAACTTGGTAGGTAAGGAAGGGGCCGAAGCGATACGAACGTTAGGTCAATATGAGTATCTGCACTGGGCGATTGACAATGGAGCCGAAAACTACACAATTGAAAAAGACTCGCCGTTGCCTTATATGCCATAAGCCTATCAAACGAGGCAATACTTGCTCTAATTCATGCCGACAACAGCTTTACAGGCTCCGCAAAGCCGTTGCCAAAGTGTAACACTAAATTTTCAAAGTGTAACACAAGCCTCTTGCCTTTTCCTGTTTTTGTCTCGTATGCTACGTCTATGGATACAGGAGAACCTGTGAATGTGGTTTTTTTTTTTTTTCTTAGGGAGTATGTCAAATGGGCAAGCCTCTAATCAATGTAAACGTCCCCAAAGCTGGCCGGATCAAAAGCCGTGATCTTATCAGAGCGGCGGTGATCGGTGGTGGTCTAATAGCTATCTGGAATTATTCGTCAATGGTTCCGGTGGTTGGTCCTTACGCCGACAAAGCGAAGTCGTTTCTCAGAATGTTGGTTGGTTCCGGTGGTTCCGTAAATCCCATATTGAGAAATACGGGCCGTGCGGCGTGACGTAAAGGTAAGGCAACGTTACTCATTTTGAAAGGAACGATCAAATGTTGCTCCATCAAGTAAAACATGCCGACATGCCGAACGTCGGAGCCTCGCAGACCGGGACTCTCGCTTTGGCGACGGCAAACAATCATCATGGTCTTTTGCTCAACTGCATATCAGCGGTTCCCGCAGCATTGACTCAGGCTCAAATTGAGACTGACATTGCATCTGTCACTATAACGGTCAAGCAAAAGGACGGGCCGGTTATTCAGCTTGCTAATGAATTGACTCCGGCGTTCATTTTCGATTGTTTGAACGATTATCCGAACGCGGGGAAGGCGGCGTACACAAACGCCGGTTGTCTCTACCTTCCTTACACGCGGCCCGGTCGGCTCCGTGCAAAGAATTGGACCCTGGCTATCGGCATGGCGGACATCGAGTCGTACCAAGTACAGGTTGAATTTACTGCTGGCCTTGCTACTCTGGCCGTTATGGAAGTCATTCCGGTTTTTGATCGGTTGCCGGTTCGTCGGCTCGGTGAACATATCAGGATTGATCCATTGACACGGGCGACCGCTGGGACGGGTGTTGAGACGGTGTTGAATCTGCCGTCTGGCGAGCCCGGTACGGCTATGCTGGGCTACCACTTGGGGCTTGGTGCTGCACCCGGTGTTATCGCGAACGTGGAATCACGCATGAATAACGAGATTATCTATGATAGTCTTGATGCTGCGATGAACAATCGGAATTTGCGTGACGCCGGTCGTACTCCGAACGCGGACTATTTCCATGTTGCTTTCGATCTTGACGGCGACGCTCTGCCGGTCGGTATGGCGAGCAGTTTTCTCCAGCGGTGGAATTGGTCTACGGCTCCCACTGCCTATACAGTCTGGCCGGAAATGATTTACGGTCTGGGCCAGAGCAACGAATAAGGAACGGCGGTGCGTTATGGCAGATGATGCAATTGTCCCCCACCAAATATCGGCATTGTTTGAGAATGCACGGCAGGTATTCAGTAATGTAAGCGAAATTGTTCAGACGGCTGATTCTGTTTACAGTACATTTAAGGACGATGTTGAAGTTCCTCCCTCTCTTGTAAGCGAAGCTCAGGGGAAAGCGGTTCCGGCTCCGAACGTTTCTTATGAGCAACCGTCAATCGACACGAAAACCGTTCTTCTTGTCGGTGCTATAGCCGTTGCGTTTCTGTTGTTTAGGTGATTGTCTTATGTTGCAGATGCTTCCAAGTCTTGCTTCACTTTTTAATAAGGGCGGCTCTGGCGATAGTCCGTTATCAGGGAACGTTGCCGGTGCTTTGGGTAATGCTCTCGGCGGTAACGAGTCGGTGGACATGGCTCCAAGTGACATGAGCAGTAGGGCTACTGGCACGTTTACTCAGGCTCCGAAGTTTTCGGCTCCCGACAGGACGATGAATTACATTGTTCTTGCCGGTATAGGTCTTCTTGTTTTAGTAATATTGAAAAAGGGTTAAGAGCGTTGGGCAAGTACTATTCGAGTTCGGCAAGCACGCAAGAGGATAATAGCGTCACTCTGGCCGGTGATGCGGAAGTCGTTACGGGTACGGGCGGTATAACCGCACTTCCTCAGTCGCTTGTAGTGAGTCCCGGTTCCAGTGTCGGGAACGTGACGTTTGAGGAATTTACGCCGAGTGTACAACGGTCCATTAGTGATTTGGTTGGGGCAGTCGAAAGTTCTGTGTTTGCCGGTTCGAGAATTGCCGAGGCCGCTGCTGAACAATCTATGCAATCCCAGACGATTCTTGCGGCAAGTAACAAAGCGGCTCAGACGGCACTTGCAGATAAGCTCCGGACCACTGAGCAGGGGGCCGCGTCTGCTTTGCCGGAAACTGCCAAATATCTGGCTATCCTCGTTGTTGTTGTACTCGTTGGAAAGGCCGTGTTGAAATGAGTTCAGGACTCAAATCAAGAAATTTTCCGTTCACAATCGTGCTTACTGCCGGGCAACGCCGGACGGTGCATCAGATAGGAGCGTCTTTTTTTCTCTCGTCAAACTCTTTAACGGCTACCGATGTTCAGATCGGTATTGATAACGATCATGTTCGGGCATGGCCAGTGGGTTATCGTTATGTTGAGCCTGTCGGCTCCACGTTCGAGAAAATCAAGCTGTATAATCCGTCCGCGTTTGCCATGACCGTCACGTTCTGGGTGTCTCTCGGTGTAATTAACGATGAGAGAACAACAGTGTCGGGCACGGTCGATGTTGACTTGACGCCGAACACTATCACGAGCAATCCGGCTCAGCTTGTGGCCTTGCCGGATACTATGCTTATCGACAACGCGGCGGCGGTGAATGTTGGCGGCGGTGTGGTCGGTATCCCGGTCACAAACAATCCGTTTGCTACCGGCGAAAGCGTAGTTATTGCAAACACGGTCAATTATGACGGCACTTATACGGTACTCGGTTCGTCCGGTGCTAATCAGGTCGATATAACGGTTGCTTTTAACGCCGAGAATTTTGACGGCGTGGACGATTCAATCGGGCTTTCGGTTCCGCGTTCGATAGCTGCCGACGCGGACCGCAAGGAAATAATCGTTTACAATTCCGATGCTGCTGAAATAGTGTGGTGGGGTGATACGAACGTAAACGGTGACAATCTTCTCGGCTGTCCTATCCCGCCACACGAGGCACTCGTTATCAGCACAAACTCTGCAATCTATTTCTGTGCCGAAAATTCTGCCGGTGTTGCCGGTGTGTCACTGTCCTACAATGATATGACAAAGGTGTGACGTGGGTACAAGGTCGCTTAATCTTAATAAGCTGAAGAAAACCGGCGACAATATGACGGGCAATCTTGATGTCGGTTCTAATCAACTACGATTTGGTTCGGCTGATGTTCTGTTAAGGGCGGAGGGTTCTGCTACACTAAGAATTCGTAACCTGGCTGATACAAGCGATCAGAATTTTTGGGCTAATAACTATTATGTGACTGGCTGGGTTGATGGGGTGGATGTATCGGCCATAGATCAAGCCAAGATTATAACCGGCACATATACCGGCGACGGCAACGATGACAGAACGATCAATATAGGTGTTGATCTCACTGCGAAAAATAACGTGTGGGTTGTTGTCTTGCCGGTCCAGAACCGCTTTGCTACTTCACGCACAGAATATGCTCAGGGTGACTTGTCGAAGCCCTGGTCGAACGTTGTTGCTCAGGCTAACCATATTCAAGACTTCGTTGCTACAGGCTTTCAGATCGGTAACAACGCGGCTGTCAACACGAACGGCGAAACCTTCACTTATATAGTCATGTACGAGGAGCCGTAAGAATGGGTATCCCGATCTTAGGACCTGAAGGGGAAATCATCGGCTTTAATCCGAGACCGGAAACGCTGTCGATTATAACCGACGATGCTGATGTTGTTGTTGACATTGCTTCGAGAAAAGAAAACCTTTCGCGTGGCAAGGAAGTAACGAATTTCCGGCAATACAATGACATTGACGATCTTTACGATATTCGTATCGGCGACAGCTTCGACGGCGAAAAGCTGACCCGTGATATGGATGTAAGGCAAGCCGAAGCGGAGAGGGCGGCGAATGAAAGCAAAGTGCAAACTGAAATGAGAAGGGCGGCTGTTCAGAGCCTTAAAGATAAAGCCGAATTGCCGCCGGATTATGAGTGACACTATGGGCTATACTGCAACTCGTATCCCGATAACTAAAGATACACCGTTAAGAGTCGGTGAAGCCGTAGAGTTGCGTTTCTTGTGGGCTTCAACAGGTTTGTATCGGCGGTCGGTACAGTGGATGCTTATCGAGGAAAACTTGGGAAAGCATCATGCTGAGTTTGAAGTCATTAGCTATCGTAACGAGGAACAGGGCCTTGTTGTCAACGTGCGTATCAAAGACCCGGCAGTGAGTGAAGTTGTTCCCTCTGTGGCTGATACTGACTCCGTCCTTGCGATAAAACCCGCTTCGCTTGTTGGCCCCGTCCTAATCATTACTGCAATTGCTATTGCATTGTCGCTCGGTGGTTATTTTTTGAGGGATTGTCTGCACGAAGTGTATCTGATTAACGAGACGAAAGCAGATGTGGCCGATACTCCGGCAGGGCAGTTGCAGCTTGCCGGAAAAGGTGCGGCGGGCTTCGCTCTCTTGATCGGTATTGTCTATCTGGTCGCAACCAAATTTCTAAAGAGGTAAGTCATGGCACGTAAAACGTTCAAGAAAAAGGCGTCTGCAAAGAAGGCAAGGAAAAAGGGCCAGTCGGTCTATAAGGTGAAGGGCGGTTATCGGCTCACTACGGCACGTAGGAAGCGGCGTAGGCGTAGAAAGTAAGCTTCTGTGATTGTGGCTCCGGTGACAAGGTGCGTCCATTGTGGGCGATTCTGGAGCGTTTTAGAGGATACAGGGAATTTTTAGGTAAAGGAGTAAAAAAATGAACAAAGTAAATGGACTCTTGAAGGTGTGGATGGTTCTGACTGTTCTGTTGGCCGTGCCGGTAGCGTGTTGTAATGCTGGCGAATGGCAAATGAATGTGATTCTGGACTATGACGATTCATCAGAGGATAACGAGGAAAGTGCCGACTTTACCCATAGTGGTTATGGAATGGCCTACGATGTCGATGGTTCCGGGTCGTTGTATGCTGGGACCACTGCTGTCACTGATTATTTCGACAAAGGTGAGGCAACCGCGTATTGTTACGCTAACGCTTACGCCGAAGCGACTTTTCAATTTGTGTGGGTGGGAGGCGGTACGCCGACAACTATTGAGATCGACTATCAGGTAGATGGTTGTGCACTGGATATGGAGCTTATCGTTGACGACGAGCCTCTTTATTTGGGGGGCAAAGTAGAGTGCTATGCCGGTGGAACGTGTGGCGTTACTACGGATTCATTGCTAAATGCTGTTGCGTTTGACGGTGACGTGGAAACTAATCAGGAGGACGAAACCTGTAGCAAGGATATCTGGGACGAGTTTGACGATGAAGATAACTACGATATTTGGGGGCCTATTTTGTTAGGTTATTGGCCTGGGGCATCTGCGGCAGAAGAAGCGGAGTCAAACACTACGTATTACGACAGCGTGCAGACTTCTACAAGTGGGTACAGTTTTACCTTCCGCGTCAGTTCATTCAGTTATGCCTCTATTGAGCAGCTTACTACGTCGAACGGTCATGGCGAATCTTCATCTATCAATCAGGCGTGTTTAGAGTACACGGTGACTTTTGAGGAAGTCGAATAATACAGGTGCTACAGGTCGGCTCCGTCCGATTGCGCGGCTTAGAAACGATTCTGGAGAACATTTTTTTGAGCTCAATGCTGTTTTGAGGTGATTTATGAAAAAGCAAGCTCTCAGAGGCTTTGTGTTGCTCGTGACTATTTTCGCTTTGAGCGGTTGCGATGAGTTTTTAACCGGAGCCGGGGCCGGTCTTGCTACGGCTGAAACAATCCAAAGCTGGCAGGAAAACTTGCAAGCAAAGCAGGTCGAATTACAGGAACGTTACGCGGAAGTATTGACGGAGCTTGAAGCGGCTCCGGATCCTAACGCAATCCGAACGGCAAAAGAAAAGCTGCGTGTAATTCAGGACCAACAGTTAGCGAACGAAGCGTCACTGCTAACGGTCAAGACGATTCTCGATGCAAAAGGATCAGAGGGCAAGGAACGTACCGACGCTATAGCTACCGGCTTGCTCGGTGCGTTGGCTCTTGCGTACCGAGAATGGTCCAGGCGTAAGCTCCAAAAGAAGAACGCTGCGTTCAAAGCCGGGCAAGCCGAGTTTACCCGTGAAGAGCCGGAAGCTGCAAGCAAACTGTATGCGATAATAGGCAAAGCCCGCAACGCTCGTGGGGTGACATAGTGGACGATCTCAAAGCAATGTTCGGTAGGGCGGGTTGGTTCGCAATCATAACGGTTCTTCGTCGTGTACAAATAAGTATCGACACGGAGAGCCGTTGTGTTACTGTGTGGAAAGATCGACAAGACCCGGTCCGGGTAAGATTCAGTGACATAGAACGGTTTGTCAATGAGCAGTATTAGCAGAGACGATGTGTTCAAGGTTGTGATTAGTGTGCTGCTGAGCCTGCTGTCTTATATCGGACTCGGTATCCACAATCAGCAGGCGGATATATCGCAGCGGCTCCGTATTGTGGAGCTTAATCAAGCTCGTATTATGGAGCGTATGGGCGTTGACTCGGTGGGGTTTAATACCGACGGCCTGCAAGGTCCGTTGAAAAGCGGTGTCCGATAAGCCCTTTTCGTGTTGCATATATCAATCAAACATTTCAAAATGCCTTGCTTTTCGTTTGGATACGTGGTATAATGCCCGACAATAAGTGTCTATTTATTAAGGGGAAAGCTTATGCAGGATACGTCAAATATCACAAAGCATCTTGAGTATATCTATACTGACCCACCGAACGCAACAGCAAGAGACGTGGAGCTATTGGCTGTACAAGTTGCCGATTTAAGGGCGGCTCATAACGATCTTGTGCGCACTGGTGATCGAGCGACCGTGTCGGGGACCGGCTTAATGATTGTCAGTTTTGCCGTCGTCGTTCTGTATGCGTATTTTATCAATCGCAAGGTTAGCAAACAGGTCAAGCGGCTTCACGCAAGGCTGAATCATCTGCAAAATAAGCTTGCCCGTCGACGGGGTTATGATGTTGCGTAGCGTTACGGGTATCGAGATGCTGCCCGGCGGGATCGTGCCGACGTGGATTGGCGGAATCTTTGATATCAGGCTGATTTTAAGGTAGTGACGTGCTGGCTCCGGAGTTAAGCTGATTGTAGCCGTAACGCAAGGCAAGGTAGTAAGTCAAGAACATTTTTTGGCTAATGCCAAAAAAAATGTGTAACTACGTAAGGGAAAGTATGTATAATGTATAAAGTCCCATGTTTCTTTGGTATCTCAATATGATTAAAGCACTTGAAGCAAACAGC
>Ga0180434_10007632_pt1 | contig 12141 bp, 6 predicted proteins | sample SS_ome_7_FD_132453 | JGI IMG/M metagenome (GOLD analysis project Ga0180434, IMG submission 132453) | Hypersaline lake sediment archaeal communities from the Salton Sea, California, USA - SS_1_D_2 metaG | ecosystem: Environmental > Aquatic > Non-marine Saline and Alkaline > Hypersaline > Sediment... | reverse complement strand
TCAGGCCGATGTAGGCCGCGGCAAAGGTGAACACCATCACGCCGATGCAGCCCATGATGACGGCCCGCATCGTGGTCTCGGGTGGGGACTGGTCCGACGGGACAACCGGCCTGTACACCTCGCCCTCCTTCAGGGTGGTGTACGCGTTGTCCGGCAGGAGCTTGGACTTGGTTGAACTCGGTTCCATGAATCCTACGTCTCCTTTGTCAACAGGGGGGACAGTAGTGCGACAAACTCATTTCTTGTCATGGGTGTACTTCTTCAATCACTTCGCATCCGCGAAGACCTGGCACAGGTTCAGGATGGTGCACACCGAGAGGCCCATGCACCGGGTGGAGATCCACTCGGTGGGGCCGTGGAAGTTGACGCCGCCGGTGAACACGTTGGGGGTGGGCATGCCCATTGCCGTCAACCGAGATCCGTCCGTGCCACCCCGGATGGGCTTCAGGTCCGGCTTCACGCCGGCCATCTCCACCGCCTCGGTGAGCTTTTCCCGGATCTCGGGCTGCTTGGCGAGGATGTCATGCATGTTGCGGTACTGTTCCTGGATCTCCACCTCCACGGTGAGGGCAGGCGCCTCGGCGACAAGCGCCTCGGCCATGGTCCTGAGCCGCTCTCCCCGCTCCTTCAACGTATCCACGTCAAAGGCGCGGAGGATGAGATTCACCGTGCACCGGGCCGCATCGCCGGACAGGTCCGTGGGCATGAAGAAGCCGTCCCGCCCGTCCGTGGCCTCCGGGCTCTCCAGATGGGGCAGCCTCGAGAGGAACTTGCCCATGTACGTCAGCGCGTTCACCAGCTTGCCCTTGCCGTACCCGGGATGGACCGACACCCCCTTAAAGGTGACGATGCCCTTGTCCGCGGAGAAGGTCTCCACGTTGATCTCCCCGGGAAATCCACCGTCCATGGTGAATGCCACGGGCGCGCCGAACGCCTCCAGCGGAAACTTGTTTCCGCCGCGGCCGATCTCCTCGTCCGGGCTGAAGCAGATGCGGAGGGTGGGGTGGGGGATGTCCGGATTCTTCACCAGCACCTCGAGGGCGCCCATGATGTTGGCGATGCCTGCCTTGTCGTCGGCACCGAGCAGGGTGGTGCCGTCGGAGGTGATGATGGTGTCGCCCACGCACGCGGTCAGCTCGGGCGAATCGGACGGATGGATGACCACGTCATTTTCGAGGGTGATGGGGCCGCCGTCGTAGTTCTCGTGGAGTCGTGCCTTCACGTCCTTGCCCGAGAAGGCCGGAGCCGTGTCCAGGTGGGCGCAGAAGCCGAGGACACCCTCCTGGTTTCCCTTCAAGGTGGCCGTGCAGTAGCTGTTCTCATCCACGACCGCGTCCGTGAGTCCGAGTTGCTTCAGCTCTCCGGCGAGCCGGTCGGCCAGGACGCGCTGGTTCTCGGTGCTCGGGCAGTCCTCGTTCTTCTCATCCGACTGGGTGTCGATGCGGATATACTCCAGGAAACGGGCAACCGTTCCGGTGGAATCCAGGATTTCCTGGGGATTTGTGAAGGCTTTCATAGTTTTCCTCGCGATATCTCAGGGCTTTCTGGAGAGGCGGTATTGTAAGGCATCTCCGCGGTTCACCCTCCCGTTTTTCCGGTTTTCTTGGCCGCCTTTTTCTTTGCGACCTTCTTCTTTGCGACCTTCTTCTTTGTCTTTTTCCCGGTGGTTTTCTTCTTTCCGACCTTCTTTTTCTTCTTCTTCGTGCCCCTGGCGCGCTTGTCCAGGATGAGCTGCACGGCCTGTTCCTCGGAGAGGGTGAGGGGATCCTCCAGGTCTCTCGGCAGGGTGGCATTCACCTCGCCGTCGGTGACGTACGGGCCGTACCGCCCCTTCAACAGCTTGATATCCACCTCTTCGAGCGCCGCCACCTTCTCGAACACCTTGAGGGTGCTGGAAGCGGCGCGGCCTCGTCGAGGCGGCCGGGAAAGCAGCTCCAGTGCACGGTTCAGGTCCACGGTGAGCACGTTATCCTCGGCGGTGAGGCTCCGGGTGTCCTTCACCCGCTTGATGTATGGGCCGTACCTGCCCAGATACGCCACCACCTCGTTGCCGTCCTCGTCCGTACCCAGGACACGGGGGAGGCTCAGCAGATCCAGGGCCTCGTCAAAGGTGACCGTCTCCAGGGTCATGCCGGGGAGAAGGGACACCATCTTCGGTTTTTCCTTGCTGCCCTCTTCCGCATCGCCGAGCTGGACGTACGGGCCGAACCGGCCCTTCTTCAGATAAACAGGTTGTTTTGTCTCGGGGTGAGTCCCCATGCACTGCGGACCCTCGGCCTGATCTTTCAGCAGCTCGGAGACCACCTCCCGGGAGAGCTCATCCGGGCAGGTGCCCTCGGGCACCGAAACCCTGACATCCTCCACCCTGAGAAACGGCCCGTATCGTCCCACCTGGACGACCACGTCCTTGCTGTCGATCTGGAACGACAGCGGAATCGAGCACACGGTCTGGGCGTCGATGGTCTTGCCGAGATCCTGGACGAGGTGGTGGAGGCCCTGGGCGCCGTTTCCGAAGTAGAACTCCTTCAGGTAGGGCAGAGCGTCCTGCTCGCCGCGGGCGATGGAGTCCAGCCTGCCCTCCATCCGGGCGGTGAAATCGGTGTCGATGAGATGCCGGAGGTGCTCGGTCATCAGCTTCACCACTGCGAACGCCGTGAATGTGGGCACCAGGGCCGGCCCCTTCTTGAAGGTGTAGTCCCGTTTCTGGATGGTCCTGATGATGGAGGCGTACGTGCTGGGCCGGCCGATACCGCACTCCTCCAGGGTCTTCACCAGCGAGGCCTCGGTCAGCCGGTGGGGCGGCTGGGTCGTGTGCTCCACGGTTTCGAGGCTTTCCGCCTTCACCTCGTCGCCTTCCTGAAGAGGCGGCAGCACCACCTCACGGTCGGCCAGCATGGCCTCCGGGTCATCCGACCCCTCCACGTACGCCCGCAGGAAACCGGCGAAATCGATGGTCTTTCCCGTGGCCTGGAACAGTGCCTCCCGGCCCCCCGCATCGCCCGCCACCTTCACGGTCATGCGCCGGCCGCGGGCCTCCTTCATCTGCGAGGCCATGGTGCGTTTCCAGATCAGTTCGTACAGCTTGCGCTCGTCCGCGCTCACCTTGCCCTTGAGATCGGCGGGGGCGGGAAAGGATTCCCCGGCCGGCCGGATGGCTTCATGGGCCTCCTGGGCGTTCTTTGACCTGTTCTTGAAGGTGCGCGGAGAGGCCGGGAGATACTCCCTTCCATACCGGATTTCCACTGCGGTGCGGGTCGCCTTCAAGGCCTGGGGAGACAGGACCACCGAGTCGGTTCGCATGTATGTGATGTATCCGAGCTCGTACAGGCGCTGGGCCGCCCGCATGGTGCGGCTCGAATCGAAACCGAGCTTGCGGCCGCCCTCCTGCTGAAGGGTGGAGGTGGTGAAGGGAGCCGTGGGTTTCTGGGTAAACGGCTTCTCCGTGACGGTCTTGACCAGAAATACGCCTCCGGTCAGCTGTTCCTTCAGTGCCTGGACCGCCGCCTCATCCAGCAGGATCAGGTTGTTTCTGTTGAGCTCACCTGTATCCGGGTCGAAGTCCTTGCTGCCCGCCCGGCGTTTTCCGTCCAGACTGACGAGGCGGGCCGGAAAGGTCTCCCTGTCCGCAGGCTTGAACCGGGCATTCAGGTCCCAGTAGATTGCCTTCTTGAACCGCATCCGGGCCAGCTCCCGCTCCACGATGATGCGGATGGCCACGCTCTGCACCCGGCCGGCCGAAAGGCGGGGGGCCACTTTCCGCCACAGCACCGGAGACACCTCGTATCCGTACAGCCGGTCCACGATGCGGCGCGCCTTGTACGCCTCCACGAGATTCGTGTCCAGTGGACGGGTATTTTCCAGCGCGTTGAGGACCGCCTCCTGCGTGATCTCGTGAAACACCATCCGCTTCATGGGCACCTTCGGGTTCAACACCTCGATGAGGTGCCAGCTGATGGCCTCTCCCTCGCGATCCTCATCCGTTGCGAGCAACAGCTCGCCAACCTCCTTCAGCCTGGCCTTCAGCTCCCGGATGACCTTTTTCTTTTCCGGCTGGATCACATAGATGGGATCGAAGTCCGCATCCACGTTGACGCCGAGGCGCGACCACGGCTCCTTCTTCACCTTCTCTGGAATCTCGGCCGCATTGGCCGGGAGATCGCGTATGTGTCCGACGCTCGATTCCACGAAGTATCCCTTCCCCAGGAATCGTTTCAGCGTTCGGGCCTTGGTTGGTGACTCGACGATGACGAGCCGTTTGGTCATTGAATTGATCTTCCCTGGTTGAACAGTGTGCAGAAGGGGGAAAACCCGCCTCGCATTGCGTCAGATTACAAACCGAGCAAAGAGTTAGCCGATATGGAGGCCCTTTAGCAAGGATCAGATTTTCCGTCCACTCCCTGACAATTTTGTCCGAATTTATTTTCGCAGGATTGGAGGGGGGTGGAGGGGATTCAACAGGGGGAAGAAGGGGGAGTGGCCCTGGATCAAAAAAAAGCATTTCCCTGTAACGATCGGCCAGGAGCGGGAAAGCCTCCTCCGGACAGAGCAACGGAAATCCTTTTCTGGAGAAGAGCCATGAGAATCCGAACCTGTTTCCTTCTATTTCTGATCATTCCTGCCCTCCTCTGCGCCGAGGCCCGGGCCTCCCGGTTTGACCTCCAGACGGCTGGTCAGGTGGTGGTCCACTCGAAGTCCGGTGCTCCCTGGATCACCAGTACCTCCGGTGCCTGGGCGGATATGCCCGGCATGAAGGGGGCGGTCACCCTGCCCAGGGGGGGTGACCTCTCCATCGCCGTGAGCCTGGAGGGGGAGATTTCCGCGGGATCGACCACCGCGCTGTCCATCCGGGCCCTGGTGGGCGGCCAGCTGGTGGCGCCCTACGAGGTGGATATCCTCGCCCGGATGAACGGCGGCCGGGCGGGCACGTACACCTTTTACAAGAAAGGCCTGAGCGCCGGCACACACCTGGTGAAGATCCAGTGGCGGGTGATCGGGGGCGGCATGGCCCGCCTCGGGGACCGCTCCATGGTGCTGCGGTTTGCCACTGCCGCCTCGAACATCCTCCGGATGACGGGCGGGCTCGCGAGTTCAACGAATATCCGGTACTCCGGCTGGCACGATATCCCCGGCCTCGCCGGCTCCGTGGACTGTCCCTGGGACACCCACCTGGTCATCACCGTGGCGGGCGGATTCCGGAGCACCAGCCAGGGCAAGCTGATCTTCCTCCGGGCCCTGGTGGACGGCAAGGCCGCCTGGCCCGGGAACACGGTGATCGTGGACGATTCCGTCTTTGAAGGCATGCAATCGTTCACCTTCCACACGGACAAGCTGGCCAAGGGCAAGCACCAGGTGCAGATCCAGTGGATGGCCGACAGCTCCGGCAGCGTCCACGCCCCCTCCTTCACGGTGACGGCCCTGCCCTACATCTGGGTCTTCGACCATGTGGGCTTGCTGCTCGCACACAACGAGAGTGCGTTCAAGTACACCACCTCCACCGCCTTCCAGGCCATCCCGGGCGCCGGCGGGTACCTGCCCACCCCCACGAGGGGGGATGTCGTCATCCGGTTTGCCGCCGATACCTATGTGGACAAGAACAGGAACCTCACGGTGCGAGCCCTGCTGGACGGCAAGGTGATGGACCCGAAGGCCGTCACCTTCGCCTTCGGGGACGACCGCCTCACCTGCAGCCGCGAGGCGGTCTTCGTGGCCAGGAACGTGGAGCGCGGCCTGCATCAGATCTCCATCCAGTGGGCCGTGAGCGGGGGCAAGGCCGGCATGGGAGACTGGTCCCTGGCAGCCACGGCCGTGACGGCCCAGCAGCCCCTGCTGGTGACCGGCATGGAGTCGACACGCCCCCCCGGATACAAGTATGGCGGCAAGTTTTCCAGCAGTGTGGTGGAGGTCCGAAACGGCAAACGGTGTTTCCGGCCCTACGTGTCCGACAGCTTCTTCCGCGCCTCCCGCAGTGTCAGTGACTGGTTCCAGGAGAACGCGAAGGGAAAATACTTCCTGGTGGAGGCGGCTGTGATCGGCCCCAACCTGAAGATGTACGACGAGAAATACTACCGGGAGCAGATCACCAACCCCTACACCCGGATGAAGATCGAGGCGTTTCAGAAGGCGGATGGGGAGTTCGACTTCTCCTGCTACGACCGGGACGGCGACGGCAAGGTGAAGCCGGACGAGCTCGCCGGCCTGGTCATCTTCTACCAGGACTCGACCTTTGGTGAGGTGCGGAGTATTCCCGTGATCCCGACCAATGACGGCGTCACCCTGGATTTCTCCTCCGGCGTGGCCACGGCCTACACCCCGGACTTCAAGGCCGATGTGGAGCTGGGCCTCTTTGCCCACGAGCTCTGTCACCTGTTGATCAATGCGGGCGACATGTACGAGAACGGGGACCCGACCGCGCCCGGGCCGTACAGCATGATGGACCAGCACAGCTGGTTCGGCCATCTGGACCCGCTCCACAAGCTGAAGGCGGGGAACTGGTTCGACACCTGGGACGTGTCCACCGACGGGTACGTGGTGATCAAGCCGGTCTCGGAGGGCGGCAGGATCTTCAAGCTCCAGGACAAGAACAGCCACACCGGCGAGTACTTCCTGGTGGAGAGCAGGCAGAAGACGGGGTATGACGTCAACCTGCCCGCGGACGGGCTGGCCATCTGGCACTGCGATGAGAAGCGGCTGCCGAACTGGCGCACGGCCGTGGAGATCGAGCCTTCCTGCGGCCCCAGCTACAAGTGGGCGGACTACCTCTTCAGCGGAAGACAGATGGGATTCCACAAGATCAATGATTTCTGGGACAGGTCCCCGAACACGAACTCGAAGTGGCACGACACGACCCCCAGCCGCATCGGCGTGTGGGCCATCCAGCGGCTGGACGACGGCTCCAACAATATGATGGCCTACCTCGATGTGCCCGGCCCGGGGGTCCTCGCCCAGGTCGAGCACCGGCAGATGGCCATCGATCCCTTCGGCAGGCAGACCCTTCGCATCCGGGTGGTGAACACGGGTTCCGGCGCGGACAGCTTCAAGGTCACCGTGAATGTGGCCGGAGAGGCCTCCTGGCGTGACAAGATGTTCTCGCTGAACGGATATCAGACCACCATCCTGGAACTCGAGGTGAAACCAGTGGCCACTGGATTCACTGCCGAGGTGGGCGTCGCGGTGGAGAGCCTCACCAACACGGCCGTCAAGTGTTCGGACAGGACCACATTGCACTACACCCTCCGCACCATCGGAAACGGCTGCCCGGGCTGCACCGTCACCCTCGACTGCAACAATCCGGGCGAGGCGAATCGGAGTTATGCCATGGGCGCCGCCTTCGGCTCGGAGCCCGGCACTCCCATCCCGGGCGTGGGCCTGCTGCCCCTCACCGCGGATTCCCTGCTCTTCAACCACAGCAGCATGCCGTGGATCTTCCAGAAATTCCTGAACAAGCTGGATTCATCCGGCAAGGGCCAGTCCTCTGTTGCCATCCCCGGCATGAAGGAGCTGAAGGGGCTCAGCATCTACTGCGCATACGCCACCTATGACACGAATATCCGGACCTTCTCCAATGCGGTGAAGATCGACATCAACTGATCGATCGCACGGACGAATGGACGATCGGCCACATGATCTTTGATCGCGTGGCCGATTGTTTCGTGATGGGGAAATGATCTCCGGCGAAGCCCCTTCCCCGGGGACCGAAAGAACCTCTCCGGTTCCGCACGCCCACAGGGCGTGGTTTTCTGCATGCAACCCATGTATACTCTCCTCTCCCGGCTGCCTTCCCTCCAGGACAGTGCTGGTACCCTGCGCATGGAAGGAATCCTGGCCAGGCCGGAGAGAGGAACGGTTCCCAGTGACTGGTGATGAAACACTGCCGCTCATCGACCGGGCCCGGGCCGGAGATGAAGCGGCCTGGGCGGATCTCATCCGGCGGGAGAACCGGCGGCTGATCTCCATCCTCGCCGGCTGCCTCCGGCCGCTCCCCGACCGGGCGGGCCGGGTGGAGGACCTGCTGCAGGAGGTGCACCTGGAAACGTTCCGTAGCCTGGAGCGGTTCGAGAACCGGGGTCCCGGCTCCTTTTCCAGGTGGGTGGCGGGCATTGCCCGCATGAAGGCCATGCACGAACTCCGGTCCGGCCGTCGCAGGGGAGACAGGGCCAGCCTGGATGCAACCGGCATGCCCACCCTCGCCTCTCTTCGCACCACACCCTCGTCCGGGGCGGTGCGGAAGGAACTCAAGAGCCACCTGATCACGGCCATGGATACGCTGCCCGAGGATTACCGGCAGGTGATCCTGCTGCGCCATTTCGAGGGGTTGAACGGTCCGGAGACCGCCAGGGCCCTGGACCGGAGCGAGGGAGCCGTGCGGGTGCTCTTTTTTCGTGCCATGTCGCGGCTGGGTGACGTCCTCCGGGATCAGGAGGGAGAGGCGGCATGAGTGGAAAGACCTCCCGGGATGAGGCAGAGATGGTCGACCTGCTCTGGGAGGCGCAGGATCTCCTCAACCTGGGGCACTCTGTTTCCTCGCAGGATCTCCGGAATACCGCGGGAGGCGACTTGACCGGATTTGCCAGCGCCCTCCATGCGCTGGATGAGATCCAGCGTGCACTTCCGTCCGTGGCCGCCCCCACCCTCATGACCGGTGACCGCATCGGTGACTGCACCATCAGAGGCATCATCGGCCGGGGCGGAATGGGTATCGTGTATGACGCAGAGGAGGAGGGAGGGCGGCGGGTGGCGCTCAAGGTGTTGAATCCGGCCATGCTGGGTGACACCATCGCGCTGCTCAGGTTCAAGCGCGAGGCCGGAATTTCGGAGAAACTTCACCACCCTCATGTGGTGGAGGTGTACGGGTCCGGGGAAGCGGACAGCCTGCTCTACTACAAGATGGAGCGGGTGGATGGGGATTCGTTGTCAGGCATCCTGGAAACCCGGGACCGGGCGGGTGCCGACCTGCCGGACGGGGCGGCCTGCCGGGGGTGGGCAGCCAGGTTTTCGAAGCTGGCCGGGGCGCTGGACCAGGCGCACCAGGCTGATGTGATCCACCGTGACGTGAAGCCGGGAAACATCCTGGTGGAGAAGGACGGCAAGCTTCGCCTCGTGGATTTCGGCATTGCCCGTGCCGTGGAGATGGACACCCTCACCGCCACCTCCGCCATTCTGGGAACCCCGTTGTACATGGCCCCGGAACAGGCGGTGGGCAAGAGCCAGGAGATCGGGCCTGCAGTGGACGTGTACGCCCTGGGTGCCACCCTGTACGAGGTGGTGACCGGCCGTTCCTTGTTCGACGCGACCGAGGGATACGCAGCCATGCTCACCCACATTCTCCACACCCCGCCCCGCTCCCCCTGCCGCTGGAATGCCGGCGTGCCTCGGGGGCTGGAGACCGTGGTGCTCCGGTGTCTGGAGAAGCGTCCGGAGGCGCGGTACGCCTCGGCTGCATTGCTGGCAGAAGATCTGGAGCGGGTGGCAAAGGGCCTGAAGGTCAGGGCCCGGCGGGTAGGACCGCTCCGGCGGCTGGGCCGCAGGGTCCGGCAGCGGCCGGCGCTTGCGGCCACGGTTCTCGGCCTCCTCGTGACCGTCGGGATCTTGATGGGGGTTCTGCTGACGGACCGCCCTTCCTCCTATGCGGAGACCGCGTCAGCACCCTGGATCGACATTCGCCGGGAGGCCTGGCTTCAGCTCTTTGCCAGCTCGGATTCACCTGTGCTCCAGAAGGTGGATGAGAAGCTCGAGGCCTGGAAACCCACCAGCCGGGACGAGGAGGACGAGGGGCTCCTGCTTCGCAGCTGGATCGCGTACAAGCGGCTCGACCATGAACGCGCCCTGAACATCCTGGATCCGCCCGAGAACCTCATCAGCCGGAAGGCGGCCCACCTGTTACGCGCAGCAATTCTGCGAACGGACTGGCAGTATGACAGGGCCAGGGCAGAGGTGGATCAGGCAAAGAGCCTCGAGGCGTGTACCCGGCTGGACCATTTCCTTCATGCCCTCCACCTCTCGCAGCACGAGGGGGAGCAGGAGAGGGCGGTGAAGCTGGCCAGGGATCTGGTGGACGCCTGTCCGGCGTACCTGCCCGCTCGCATCCTGCTGGTGGAGGCATACAGGGCGAGGAAGGACTACAAGAGCGCTCTGACAGCATGCGGCACCCTGCTCCTGATGCGGCCGACAGATCCCACCATCCTGATGCTGCGCGGCCAGATCCATCGCCGGGCCGGGAAGAGGAAGGAGGCGGAGAAGGATTTCCGGGCGGTTCTGGATATCGATGCCAGGAACTCCGAAGCGCGCATTGCCCTCTATTATCTCCTGTGCGGGAAAGGGGCCCCGGGGCGAAAGGCGGCCCGGACCCTTCTTGCCGAGGGGCTGAAGATCACCCCGCAATCCCACTGGCTCCTGAATGCCCGTGGCTGGCAGCGGAAACGGGCCCGAAAGTTCGAGGCGGCCCTTGCTGATTTCGAATCGGCGCTTCGTTCAGATCCATTTTTCCATTACGCGCAGATCAACCTGGGGGAGACGCTGCTCGCGCTGGGGCGGGAAACCGAGGCCATTGCGGTGTGGCAATCCATGCTGGAGGACGAAAACCAGCCGCAACAGAATGCTTGCGGCATTCTCAACAGCCGCGCCATCCACTGGTGGAACAAGGGCAAGCGCGAATCTGCATTCCGCGACATTCGCCGTGCACTGGATCGGTGCTATCGCCCCATGGCGCACAACACGCTGATCTATTTCCTGATCCAGGAGGAGCGATACGGTGAGGCGCTGAAGGGGCTGGACCACCTGCTCTCCCTCGTCCCCGTCAACAAGGAAGCGCTGGCGCGGCGGGGGAAGTACCGGATGTTCACGTACGACCTCGAGGGGGCTCGGTCCGATTGTGACAGGGCCATCGAACTCTACGGGAAGCGAGCGCCTCACTGGGTCCGGAGCTATCGTGCACAGCTCGCCATTCTGATGGAAGACCCGGAGAGGGCGGAGCAGAGGATCGAGGAAGCGGGCAAGGGAAAGAAAAGTACACAAGAGTCCCTTTCCTGGCTCCTCATCAAGGCCGACTTTCTCCTATCCCGATCCGGCCGGGAGGCCGAGGTGGAGGCGTGCTTCCGGGAGTTCCGGTCTCGCTGGAAACCGGATCTGAAGGGGGAGGATGAGCGCCCCTGGATGGATCAATCCGAGGTCAGGTTCCATGGCCTCCGGGACGGGTGGAAGTCGGCGGTAGAGACCTGGAAGAAGTCCACCCTCCCCGAAAAGGACCTCGCTTTCCTGGGGGGAAGATTCGCGAAGCTGCGGATGTGGGTCCAGGGGGCTCAGGCAGACAAGGTGTCCGGGTACAGGAAACTCTGCCGGGCGATCCTGGAGAGAAAGATCGAGAAGGTCTCCGCCTTGCTCGGAACCCTTCCGCACCCTGAAGGCGAGGAGGCGGCCTGGGTGGTCGGGTCTGCTCTGCTGAAGGCCGGGAGGGTGAAAGAGGCGCTCCCGTTACTCGGAAGGGCTGCCAGGGTGATGGGCCTCGGGGCATGTGACCTGGACCTGGGGCTGGCCCGGGCCAGGCTCGGCAGATGGGGGGAGGCGGCGGGTGATCTCGAGCGTGCTCTTCTCGATGGTCTTTCCTATATTTCTCTGGTCCGGCGTCTCCATGAAGCCGGCATCCCGTCCGATCCCGTGATCCGGGCTCCCTTTCTGAAGCCCCTTTCTCGGCCGAGATAGGCTGCGAGATAGGCGGGAGGGTGGAATCGTGAGCGGCTCTTCAACCCGCGCGGCCGAGGAGGAACCGCAGCGCTTCCTCGAGCCGGGGATGCCGGAAGGCGAAGCCCGTCGCTTCCAGCCTGGCCGGGTGCACCCGGCATCCGGACAGCAAGAGCGCCTCCGCCATCTCCCCGAACAGCAGCTTTGCAGCAACTGCCGGAAAGGGGAGCCGGGCAGGTCGGCCCAGCACCCGGCCGAGGACCCGGGCGAACTCCCGGTTGGTCACCGGATCGGGAGCCGTCGCGTTCACCGGGCCTGCGAGGGTGTCGGTGGCGAGGGCATGCAGGATCACCCCCACGAGATCATCGAGGGTGATCCAGCTCATGAACTGCCGGCCGCTGCCCGTCGGGCCGCCCAGCCCCAGCCGGAAGGGGAGGAGCAGCTTCTTCAGGGCGCCTCCTGCAGGGG
>Ga0180434_10007630_pt1 | contig 12142 bp, 11 predicted proteins | sample SS_ome_7_FD_132453 | JGI IMG/M metagenome (GOLD analysis project Ga0180434, IMG submission 132453) | Hypersaline lake sediment archaeal communities from the Salton Sea, California, USA - SS_1_D_2 metaG | ecosystem: Environmental > Aquatic > Non-marine Saline and Alkaline > Hypersaline >... | reverse complement strand
TTTTAGATTGAAATACTCCTTTTGTGCGTAACGCCACGCTTCTTCACGCAGAATGAAACGATGTTGGAACAACTTCCCTACCACAATCATGTCTTTCGTCTTTTCATGAAATAGGTATACAGGTTTTTGCTCAGAAAGCTTTCTCACTTCTATTTCCCCATAAGGGGGAGGAGCAAATTGGGGGAATATCTCCCCCTTCAGATATCGAGAGAGAGGTACTTCTGCTAATGTTGAGGCTTCAAGAGAATCGGGCAAAGTTGCAGGAGCGAGGCAAAGCACGTCAGCATCCTCCAAACAGATGCCGCTCTCAGCCGATAGGCCTTTTTGTAAAAGTGCGTTACCCATAACATCCCCTCCCCCTCAATCCTGGGCTCAGCCGATTCAGATATTGATGCTTAGAGTAAGGTTACCTCTTGACACCCCTTATGAACTCATCCAGGGGCATGCCGGCCATGGTCATGGTTTGAAGGGTGCCCCTGGCGCCCAGTTCCATCGCCACTCTGGCTATAACCTCATTACTCGAGGCATCGATAACATTTACGAAATCGTATGGGCCCAAAACGGCATACTGGGCTACTATTTTCACCCCCATGGCCTCGACTTCCTTATTGACCTCCTTGATCCTCTCTGGATTCTCTTTGATTGTCTTTCTTCCTTCATCAGTGAGAGTCGTGAGCATGACATAGATAGCCATCTTATTTACCTCCCTTAATGAGATTTATGCAAACCCTTTGCGCCCCTCTGCAAAAATAGGTATCCAGACATCCTACTTGCTGCCTATGGGAACTACGTCAAACTCTGCCTCCTGAAACTCCAATGGCTTCAGGTCTGGCAGGGGAGTGTTCTTTGGTACAGTCAGAAGCCCTTGAATTCTTGCCTGGTACTCAAGCTTTTGGATCAGGTTCTCTATGACCTCCTCCCAGGTGAACTGTCTGGCTGTTTTTCTTGCTGCCCTTCGAATCCTCTGCTTCTCCTCCGGGTATTCTCCAAGATAAATCATGTAGTCCTGGATTTCCTTTGGGTCTGACGTTTCCAAGACAATGCAGTTGTGGAAAGGTATGGCGTAGTCTTCGCCAGTGCTACCGACGAGCGCGATCCCCCCCGCGGCCATAGCTTCCAAGCCTACAAGTCCAAAGGGCTCGTGACCGCTATTGGCCAGAACAGCATCTGAAGTGTGATAGATGATACGTAGAAAATCCTGAGGCAGGTGAAACTTCAGATTCACAACATCTGCTGTGCCGGCTCTTGCCATAGCCTCGAAGTAGTCCTTAAAGGTATCCCCCTTAGCTCTGGCCTCTTTGACCTCCAACCCTAGGAAGCGGGCGTTGTGCATCACCTCCTCACCGTGGGGCTCTACCCCACCCCGGGCCAGAAGTACCGTTTTCCTCCCACTCGCTTTTAGCTTGGCTGTTGCCTCTATTGCCATGTTCCACCTTTTGTCGGGATCCCAACGGGCGACCTTTGATAGCACCAGATCAGCGTCGATGCTTTTCCTTAGTCTGGCAGTGGCCTTTTCGTTGACCTTGCGAAGCAGCGAGCCAGGAATGCCGTTGGGGATAACGAGGGGATTTAGCCCCATTCCCCACATGATGTGTTTCATATACCTGCTCACCGTGGTGATAGTAGTGGCGTAGGACAGCCGGCCCCAATTGATGCGGTGAAAAGACATGGTGTTATTGGCATTCCAGAACATCACCACCCTATCTCTAAGACCATTGTCATAGAGAAGATCGCTGATGCGGCACATAGCCTCAGCGGTGTGCCATTCCTCGCCCAGGATGACTACCACTTTATCTTGAGCTGCTGCCGGCTTTACGATGCACTCCATTACAAACCAGGGCATCGACTCATTGAAATCGTAGAGCTTCTCGTTCTCCCCCTGATATACGCCCTCAGGATAGTACTTGCTGATCCACTGGCACCAGCGGTGAAAGGTAAGCCTTCCCCCATTGCTCACTTCCTCGCCGTTTAGCTCTGGATCGCCGATAAAAATAAGACGTGTTTTGAAGCCCATGTGAGCCAGCGTTAGTGACAAATTGGTTGCCCTCACCCCTAGCCCCCCGGCCAAGGAGTAGCGATCCGGGCCCTCGAAGGAAAGGATGACAAATTCAGTGTTTTCCGTGGTTATATTTTGCCGCCCCATATTGATATCCCCCCTCCTGTTGTTTTAGATCGCCGGATACATTAACTAGACGCATACCTAGCAAAAAATTTAAGCCAATGCATGCAGCGATGTCTAAGTTTAGATGCGGTCCTGCCTGTTTACGGCAGGAAATCAGGGGTCATTTCGACCACGCTACCAGCGCCGTAATGGTAGCTTTGAGTAAGGGGAATAAGCAGCAAGTCTAGCCTCAAACCCTGCTCTCAGCAACCACCCATCATCGTTTATGAAGCCATCCAAAAAATGCAGCGTGCTCTATAGCATACACGTCTTATGCCCGCTCTGTCAATACTCAGCCCCAAACGATATTCACAAGTAGAAGAGCCTCCCTTATAGGGGGAGGCTCTTCTATATTGCGCCAACCACTGCCTATTTCTTAGGAGGGGTCGACGGCTTACCCGGTCCCGGCTTGCCTGGCTTGCCCTTCATTTGAAATCACCTCCTTGCCTGTGAAGGCAGACTTCTGCTGACGCAGGGGTCACTCCACAGACTTAAAATAGAGCCGTTCCTGAACGTCTATCTGGGCTTGGGTTTCTTGGCCATTCAACCGCTCCCTTCAATGTTTTCCAGAGCTCGACTTTGCAGTATTTGGACCGCTGCCCAAATTCGTCCCTGGCTGAAGAGCCTTTTCCAAAAGGTGCTCAGCTTCCCGACCTCGAATCCTGCGAAACCGAGCTACCCAGCCATGGGTGGGATCAGGCAACAGGCCGTCTTGTGTCATAACAACAATTTTCTCCGCGAGCGGACAGGGGTCGAGACACCGATAGACACCTGCCCCGACCCACTGCCCGGCAAAGTATGTCTCGTTCTTTTCTTCGAAGTGATTAAGTGAGCTCATCTCTCCCATTCTCCCGATTCTGACTCAATTGACTGTTGGCGCTATTTCTGGTGCTCTTGTGCCCTGCCAATCAGTACCGAATAGCTGGAGAATCTGGCCACCCTCTGCGCTATGCTGCCCAGCAGGAAGGCCTCGATTCCAGTCAGCCCCTTGGCCCCCAGTGCTATCAGATTGGGGTTGAGCGTTTCCGCAGCCCCCAGTATCTCCTCGGCAGGCTCTCCCTTTAGAACCATGGTCGACGCCTCGTACCCCTTCTCCTTAAACCGCTTTTTGGTTTCGGTCACCAGAATCTGCGCTCTCTCCTCTTCTGAACTTTGGAGGTCACGCAGAATTTGCTGATCTGTTTTCCAATCCCTGGTAAATGCCCTCACTAGGGCGGGATTCCAAGACTGCATGGCAGTTACCACGAAGACCTCGCTCTTGGGGTGCAGCGGCAGGTCCAAGAGAAATTCGATCGCCTCATCTGAGTATTTGGAACCGTCAGTGGCAACTAGCACCCGCCTGATATTGGTAGTCTTCTCTCTTGCGAGCAGGACGCTAGCCTCTGCGTATTTCATCACCTTCTGGGCCACGCCTCCCAAGGGAAACCGGGGAGAGTCTCCTTCGCCCTTAGCGCCGATCACTATCAGCCGTGCTCCTATCTCACGAGCCTTATTCAAGATCTCTTCAGCTGGTCTCCCCAGGCACACCAGACCCTCAACCTGCGAGCCGTTACCCCGGAGCATCTCAACCGGCCCTTTCAGTAGTTCAGCAGCTCTTTCCTCTTGAGTCTTATGTGCTCGCTGTCTCGCCGCAGCCGTGCCCCTAAACATATGAAGGCTGATGTCTCCTAAAAAGTTGTGCTCAGGCACAACAGTCATCACTGTGACCTCGGTCTGAGAGGGAAGCCCAAGCGCTTTCAGCGTCATGGTCGCCCTCTCAGAGTATGATGAGTCATCCACAGCTAGTAATACCTTCACCGGCGTAGCTCCTTTCTCTTGGGAGTAGACCAATCATTAGTACATGAAAAGCTGATCCATTATTTTGCTTCTCAAGTCGCGGGAGGCGATGACCCGGTAGTAGCATTCCGTTTTGGCATCCTCGCTCAAATCGCTCATTCTTATCGCCTTGTAGGCGTTGAAGACAACCTCGCGCTGTTGCATCAGGCCTCGGTTTACCAAGTTCACATCCCTCATTGGCTTTTGGCTTGCCCACCAGAACTGATCGCTATGCATTGCTCTGTCTGACAAACCCCTGGCAATATCAGCGTAGTACTTGGCCGACTCGTTGGTAGCCGCCTCCACTGCTTTCCTCGCCAGTTCGATGGCTATCTTGAGGTGCTGCCACTGTAGCTGGTGAATGAGGTTATCCTTTGACTTCCACAGGGGGTAAGGATTGCCAGCACGAGTATCCTCCATGGAAGTGCTCCACGACGATGGGCGAGGCTCTACAGACTTGCCGGGAGGGAATAATTCCAGGAGCTTGCTTATAGTTACCACCTCTATCTCAGGCTTCTCCGTTTTCTCCTGAAAGCGAAATATCTCCTTTTGGGTATCGACTAGACGCTGCAATTGTCTGACGCCGCGAGCTATGGCTTCTATTGGCTCCAAGGCCTCATAGACCTCTTCCAAGAAGAGCCGTTCCCAGTTCTTTATATGATGTCCGAAGGTCTCGGCATCCATAGCCGTTATCACATAGATATCATTATGAGCACCTCGCAGTTGCCTCAGATGGTTGAGGAAACCACTAGCATCCACCTGGTGAAAGGATATTTTGTTGCTCAATATGTCATCGCGAAAGAACACAGCCAGCCTTTGACCATTAGATGGTATCTCATGTATTACATTGGTGGGCCAGTCGGTGGGACAGGCAAGCCCGCTTGCAATAAGCCACCTGTGTCCGGTGTCCAAGATCGGCCTGACGATATCGCGGCTGTAGCACATTTCAGGGGAAAAGAAGCCTTGAGGTGAATAGCTCTTGCCAAAGAACTGCCTGTTGGTCTGATGGTTATGCACTATCTGCCTCAGCATCTCTTCTTGGGGGATAAGAGGCAGGATAGGGTGATACATGGCCGAACCGGTGAACTCCAGGCGTCCTTTTTCTGCTAGCTCACGCAGACCGTCGATCACGTCTGACATCCCATGCTCATCCAGCAGCTCGGTGAGTACGGCGTTAATGTTTACCGTCACCTCAGCATGCGGCAGCTCATGGAACAGGTTCACCAATGGGCGGTAGGACTCGTTGCACACCTTTTTCAATACCCAGTGGAGCTGGGTTGGTGGTTGGTATAAGTGTAGTAGCGGCGCCCAGTAAATCATAATGCTACCCGCTCTCAAACTCTCACGGGATTACCATTGAGTTGAACGCACCAAATCAAGCCATTGTTAATTAGTCTAATTTAGCGGTGAGAAAATCAATCCTCTCCGCCACTTTATTTGCTGCCTGGGTTCGGTTCTGCGATTTTTCCAGGTCCCTTGCCAGCTTCTGGTCTCCTACCACGTATCTCATCCACTCGCTGAAATCATTCTGTTCCTGACGCGCATGATAGGTATACGCCTCATCCAGCATCTCCTCTAAGGCTTCCTTGAGCTCTCGCATGCTATTTATCAAACGGCCGTAACAGGACCAGAATACATGCTCCTCAGGCACATTGGCCAAAAGCCTCTCCGCATCCTGCTTCAAAATCCTAGGCATGACATGTCACCTCCTCTCCCGTCCTGATTTATGACTTAAAGATATGCATCAAGCGACTGGATAAAATTCTTGTACACCTGCTGCATTTCCCAAATGATGCCCGAGGCCCCCAAATTCCACCACTCTCTCGGCGTAAAATAAGCGGAAACCTCGGCATCCGAGCCCCAGCGGCCGAACCACTGGATGAGATGCAGGTTATCCGATTGAATCAGCCAGAGAGCGAGGTCGATCATCTTCTGATTCTTGGTGAGCAGAGCTTTGTTGTAAGCTTGCAGCATTAGCTGAAATACGGCCTGCTGAGCAGCATTGCCGAGAAAGAACTCCATACCCCCGTCACCAGCCCAGGTGCAGGGGAATGCCGGTAAAGGCAAGTGGAAGCTCCTTTCCCGGTACTTCGCTATCGCTTCGCTGGGCGTCAATGTATCTATATTCCGCTTCGATAGCTCGCCAGGCAGGCACCGCATGAAATCGAAGATCCCCGTCTCCCGCGAATGATGCTCACCGAAGGTCTCATAATCCCAGGCCAATACCATGAAGTCGCCCCAAGTTTCTCTTAGCCAGTGGGCATAGGAATCGGCGAACAAAGGATAACCCCACCAGCCCTTATTGGAAAATCGATAGCCGACATCATCACTGAGCTGGTAGTGTCGCGCCAAAAGTATCATATTCTTCCCTTTGTGGTAAAGCTGCGTCGGCTCACGCCACTCCATTATCCAGGGACGTCCGTCAAGAAAGGCACCGCTGAAGCCAAGCCCATCCAATGCATGATAGATGCCATCGGACATCAGCATCTCAGTGGTATCGGTCACCTCAGGTCTCTTGCCTAGGACTTTCTCCAAGTGGTCACGAGCCCAGGACATTCGCTTGGCAAACATGGGGAGATCCAAAAGGGGAAGAAAGCTATGATATGGCTCGACATTGACGAGTTCGACGTTGGGATGGGCCGCCAGTTGTCGGAAAAGGTCGAAGAGCTTTCTATCCCAGGCTTCAGCCTGCCTTAAAAAGGAGACTGAAAAGCCTATGGAGAACTTCAGGCCACCATCGGCTAGCTGGAGAAACATTTCGGTGGCCGGATAGTAGCAGTAGGTGGCAACCTTGTGGAAATACTCCTCATTTAACCGCTCATCGAACAGGCAATGCTCAATATCCTTGGGAGCGGCCCCCTTTGGTATTGGCTGCGCCGGAAGCTTAATTCGCCGGGGCTGATGGACCACCGCATATATAACTAAATCTTGTGCCATACCTCTCGCCTGGTTACCTTTAGTAATGCCGTTTTAAGGTGGTCGCCATTAGATCCTCAGGAGTAAACTGCGGTGTGGAAGGCACAGGCCTGCCACCCAGGGTTCCTTGAATCCGAGCCTGGTTCTCCAGCTTGGTGATCAAATTCTGTACCGCAGCCTCCCAGGTGAAATAGCGAGCTGTGCGCCTCGCCGCCTCCCGGATTCTCCTGCTTTCCTCAGGATAATCGCGCAGATATGTCATATAGCCCACAATCTCCATAGGATCGGATGTCTCCAGCACAAAGGAGTTGACAAAGGGGATGGCATAGTCCTCTCCGGTGCAGCCGGTAAAGGCGATCCCACCTGCTGCCATCGCTTCCAACCCCACTATGCCGAAAGGCTCGTGACCGCTATTGGCCAGAACACCGTCAGCAGCACGGTACACGATCCGCAAGAAGTCTAATGGTACATGAAATCGGACATCTATAATATCAGCATGAGCAGCATCATGCAATGCCGCCAAGTAACCATCAGAGGAACCCGGCTTTGTTTTCGCCCCTGCCACCACGAGGCCCATTGAACGAGCATTGTGCAGTACCTCCTGGCCATGAGGTTCCATTCCACCTCTGGCCAGAAGAACTGTCTTCAGGCTCCTATCTTTGAGCCGGGCTAAAGCCTCAACGGCCGTGTTCCAGCGCTTGTCGGGGTCCCATCGAGCCACTTTACACAAGATCAAATCGGCACCGAGCGCTTCCCTCACCTGATCAACCAGCTTGTCGTCAACTTTGCGTAGCAAGCTCCTTGGTATTCCGTTGGGAATAACCAGCGGGTTCACTCCCATCTTCCACATGATATGCTTCATGTAACGGCTCACCGTGGTAATGGTGGTCGTGTAGTTGAGCCGACCCCAGTTAATGCGGTGGAAGGAAAAGGTGTTGTTGGCATTCCAGAACATCACCACCTTGTCCCGCAGACCATCGTTATGGAGGATATCGCTAAGCCGGCACATCGCCTCCGCCGTATGCCACTCCTCTCCCAATATCACCACCAGCTTACCCTGAGCCGCTGCCGGTTTGACGATGTGTTCCTTGATAAACCACGGGATAGACTCGTTGAAGTCATAGAGCTTCTCATTTTCCCCTTCATATACACCGTTAGGATAATATCGGCTAATCCACTGGCACCACCGGTGCAATACTAGCTTTCCTCCCTGTCTTACCTCTTCACCGCTGAGCTCAGGGTCGCCGATGAAGAACAGATGCGCAGGAAAGCCCATCTCCGCCAGGGTTGCTGATAGGTTGTCTACCCGCACCCCTAGGCCACCTGCCAGGGAGTAGCGGTCTGGTCCTTCAAAACAAAGGATCACGAACTCGGTGTTATCAGTAGTAATGTGTCTCTGCCTCATCATACCTCCTCACTTCTAGTTCCAGACATGACAACAAGCCGGTCTTCGCAATTATTGAATCCGCCAAGTATTCTTAGGTAGTCGGCAAGGTTCCTGGTGACCAGGAAGTTCTCTTGCACATACCTCTTACCTTGACCGCCCATTTCAGTGGCAACTTCGGGATGCCGCAACAAGTACCGGACATAGTCCACATATTCATGGGTTGTATTCGCCAGAAAACCGCTTTTCCCATGCTCTATCTGCAACGGAATTCCACCTGCGTTGCCGGCTACAACCGGGCGGCCCTTCCAAAGAGCTTCTGTTACTGTCAACCCAAAGCCTTCTCTAATGGACTTCTGTATCACAACTTTGGCCGACTGCTGGATGCCCCCGACCTCGACATCGCCCAGGTTGCAAAGTATGTGAATGTCATCGTCTTCTCCGGCATAGTCAACCGTAACTCGGTAGTAATCCCACCCCTCAGGGTCATCATTTGCCATGGAACCAACCATTACCAACTGCAACTCCGGAACTTCCTTCTTCACCTCTCGATAGACATCAATCACGCCCAAAGGGTCCTTCCAGGGGTCAAATCTGGAGATCTGGCACACTAGGGGACGAAAAGGATCGATCCCATAGTGTGATAGGATTTCCCTCAATACCTCAGGGCTGACTTCTCTGTTCTTAGTGCTGAGTGGATCTATGGCTGGCCAAACGGTGAAAACCGGTGGCCCCCCGTCTAGGTCCCCATTCACGTATTCTTTGCGGGTGAAAATGGCGCCCTTATAGAGCCTGATGAATGGTCGGATAAAGTCCCAAACCTGAGACCTGGCGCTGCTGGTGTCGATATGACACCGCCACAGCCAGGTGCCCAAAGGGTGATGACCATTCCTACGAAGAACCCCTTCAAGAATACCGGCTGGCTGTGGGTCGTGGACAATGACAAAGTCATAGCGTTCATCGAAGAGCTCGGCGTTCATATCATTGTAGCTCAGCCAGGTTCGCTTCATTTCCGCAGTCCAATCGATAGCCATACCCTGCAAGCTGTTGTGCATTGCCTTGGTAACGCTGAAGAAGTCTTCGCTACCTCTGATTACTTGCCATTCTGCAGCAAGCCCAAGGTCGTTCATCAAGGGCACCAGCATGCTCAGCATTTCAGCCACACCACCACCGAATGAGGTAGCATTGACATGGAGCACCCTCGCCCCCCGCAATGGATCAGCCAGAGCCATTAACTCCTCAATTTTCTCTTCGCCGACGAAGGGCCGGTAGTCTTCCAAAGTCTTGGCAGGGCAAACAACGAGTTCAAGCATCGCAAACACCCCCCTCCTGTTCCAGCGCATTGGTGACTAATCCTTTGTTTCTGAGATAGTCTATCGAGCGCATAAGCAACGGCAGAGGACTTACGTACCCAATGAATCGCGCTTTGCTTGATATGCGTGACAGGCGAAGCCACCTCCCCCTCCCGAGATAGGCGATGCTGCAAATAATGGCCAGTTCCCAGGGAACAACCAGAACCAATAGCGCTAGAAGCTTCATTTTGTCACCTCCTCGGAAGGTGAGCTAGCTATAAAATTTGCCTTCGAAGCCTTGTGCCGCATTATTCTAATTGCCGCCACGGGTATCAGATATACCGGCAGTCCCAGCACTAAAGCTTTTGGCATCCCCAGGCGTGGCAAGAGCCATATGGTCAGAGCAGCATAGAAGACAAATATCGGCAGCATAATAACTACGCCCTTCGCATATGTGAGGCTGCCATTTATCCCCCCAACTCTATACATCACGAAGACGTTTAACAGAAACAACACTGGCAGGCTGGCGACAAAAGCCGCCAGTGCACTGTCCCCACGGCTGCCTAAATAGGCCACCGCCGCGACCACAGTGCCACCTATCAGAAAGTAAATCAGATACTGTAACATCGCCTGCTCACTCCCTTGTCTTTGACCTCTCTCAACTCTCTATAGAATTTTGGGGCTTGACAGCCGACCTCTTTTTGTGAAATAATACCACCATGCATATTCAAGAAAAGCATCGCAAGAACAATTTCGGATGCTATACTAGACATGAAAGTTTTTACCTTATCAATTTTGCTAGAGTGATAATACCTGATTGACCCAACATGAATTTATCTTCATATATAATGAAGCATAAATTTTAGGATTTGTCAAGTACTTGTGGTACCAATTTAGGAGGAATTTTCAAAATGCCTGAGTGGGGCTTTATCACTAATCATGGGCTGGTTTTGGCCACCATTGCCAGGCAACCACGCAGCACAGCTAGGGAGATTGGTGATGCCGTCGGCGTCACCGAAAGGGCAGCTCACAAGATAATCAAGGACCTTGAGGACGCTGGGTACATTGACAAGGCTAGAGTTGGACGTCAGAACAGGTACCGAATACATCCGGACATGCCCCTCAAGGGAAACTCAAGCGACGCTGCTGTTGGGGAGCTCCTGGTTGTGCTGGGCTGGAAGCGAAGGAAGAAACGGTCCAAAGGCAGCGAAAATGAAGAGGGTAAGGCGCAAGGGCAGTCATAACTCGGCAATCAATTAAAAGGCTGTTCTTATCTATCCCGATAGCGGGCCTGAGCATGACGTGCTGGGGATTAGGCTTATTTGTTATGTAAGAAGCCCGGTACCTGTAAGGCAGGGTAATCGTCAGGCTTGGCGCTCCTGTATTATATTGTCAGCGGAGGAAACTAATGATCTACTGGGCACCACTCCTCCATTTTTATCAACCACCAACGCAACTGCACTGGGTACTTAGGAAGGTATGCGATGAGTCCTACAGGCCTCTGGTCGAGGTTTTTCGCGAACTCCCCTATGCTAAGGTCACGGTAAACATAAACGCCGTGCTAACCGAGATACTGTATGATCACGGGTTTAGCGATGTTATCAAAGGACTCCGCGAGCTGGCCGGCCGTGGGCAAGTGGAATTCACCGGGTCAGGAAAGCATCATCCTATCCTGCCTCTCATACCCGAGGAGGAGATGAAGAGGCAGATAGCCCAGAATATTAAGACCAACAGGCGTTTCTTCGGTACAGGGTATTCACCCAAGGGGTTCTTCCCCCCTGAGATGTGCTATAGCAAGGAGATCGTCAAGCCCATTATTGACAAAGGTCATCAGTGGGCCATTATCGGCGGGATAGCCTGCCCTGTGGACTGGCCCATGGATGTCATTCATGAGATTTCCCTCGACGGGGACAAGCTTGCGGTCTTCTTCCGTGATGATATCCTCAGCAACAAGGTGAGTTTTCAGGACATCGACGCCGGCGGCTTTATTGATCATTTAAAGCAGTTGCGAGGTGACCGTGAGGATATCTACGTGATAACGGCTATGGATGCCGAGACCTTTGGACACCACATACAGGACTGGGAAAAGCTATTTCTGGCCGAAGTTTATGAAATACTGGAACCTGAGCCGACTGAGTTAGAATTAGAAGAGGTAGAAGCAGGCGCTCAGTTACCCTTGATTTCCCCTAAAGGCCCGGCGCAGACCAAAGTCTTAGCCCAACAGCACGGAGGCCTGTTCCAGGCCTATGAGGCGGCTGAGGTCAAGGAAGTCCAGGCGGTAACTATCAGCGAGCTTCTTGATTTCTTTCCGCGTGGCTCAGCGATCGAGCCCAAACCTTCCTCTTGGAGCACCAGCCAGCAGGACATCGAAGCAGGCAATCCCTACCCTCTGTGGAAGAACAAAGACAACGCCATACATCAGCTTCAGTGGGAGCATTTAGGAATCGCCATAGAGATGGTAAGAAGGGCGACAAAGGAGGCAAAAAGCGAGTCCACCAAGCACTATGCCGATATCGCCAGAGCCCTTCTGGATGCTTCGCTGCATAGCTGCCAGTTCTGGTGGGCGAGCCGGAG
>Ga0180434_10007629_pt1 | contig 12142 bp, 11 predicted proteins | sample SS_ome_7_FD_132453 | JGI IMG/M metagenome (GOLD analysis project Ga0180434, IMG submission 132453) | Hypersaline lake sediment archaeal communities from the Salton Sea, California, USA - SS_1_D_2 metaG | ecosystem: Environmental > Aquatic > Non-marine Saline and Alkaline > Hypersaline >... | reverse complement strand
GTCCCCCTGCATGACCCCCCATAGTCGGCATCAATATGCTGAGAAGCAGAAGCACAATCACAAACACCACTAAAATTTCCAGAACCGAATAACGACGAGGTTTCTGCGGCTCGGGGGCTATTACTATTAGAAACAACAAAGTAACGAACACGGCAATCACGCAAGCGACGAAGATGCCCGACGTAAGATCGTGGACGATCTCAGGTTGAATAGTAAGACTCAACGTCTTAATAAAACCAGGCGAAGCTTCTTCGAATTTTGTTGGCTTTTCCGGCAGAGGTATAATCCATCCGAATTCTATCCCTTGACCTTCTAATGCTGACTCAATTATTAAAGTTTCTGTTCCTTCCTTATAAACTAATACAGCTCTCTGACTTGGAATGGTGGGCGGTATCTTATAGGCTCTCTCGGGAAAATACTTCCCATCCGCATACACTTCTCTCGGCATAAGCGCAACACAACAAAAACCTAATACCCAAAACAAAAGGCAATGTTTAATTCTTGATTGTATTTTCATTACTCTAATTTGACACGTAGCCCTTATTCAGCCTTTTACTCGATCTCTACCTTGTTAGAACTCGACCATTCTAATCACCTTGCCATTGTTCTCTAACGATTTCTGTCCGGCCTCTAATATTCGCACAACCTGCAGCCCGCCGGCCCCATCGCTCCTGACCGGTTTGTCATCGAGCACACAGTCAATAAAATGCCGGCACTCAATAGCCAAAGGCTCACCCCCCGGTATCCTCGGCATAACGATATCACCGAACCTGAGCGATATAATCTCCGCGTAAGTATTGGCATCCAACCCTTTGGCCGCGCCCTTGTCATATATCCGAATCTTTTCCGTAGCCTCCATATCGTCAAAGGTTACCATTTTTTCAGACCCCACAACCGTCATCTTTCGTATCTTGTGCGGGTCCAGCCAGCTACAGTGAACGTGTGCAACCTTTCCGTCGGCAAATGTTATAACCGCAAACACCACGTCCTCGATACCCTCCTGCAGATAGCACTGCCCGTGCGCCGCAACCGAGACCGGCTTAGAATCAAAAAGGTAGCAGATAACGGAAATATCATGCGGAGCCAACGACCACCAGGCGTTTTCCGTCTGCCGAACAATACCAAGATTGACACGCTGGGTGTACATATAGTAGGGCTTACCTATCCGCTCTTCGTCAATCAGTTTTTTCATGTAATTGACTCCCGGGTGATATACCAGCAGATGTCCCACCATCAGTTTAAGCTGCTTTTGATTGGCAAGGTCTGTCAGGACCTGTGAATCACCGGCCTTGAGCGTCAAAGGCTTCTCGACATAAACGCACCTGCCCGCCTCAAGAACCTTCTTTGCCACCTCAAAATGATTCTCCGCCTCGGTCGCAACAACAACCGCCTCAACCTCCCCGTCGGCGAGCACCTCGTCCAGATTAGTAGCAGTCTCGACAAAGGGAAAATTCTTCTTGTGCTTCAAAAGCAACTGTTCATCCAAATCACATACATACTTCAGCCTGCATCTGGGAGCCGTTGCAAAATTGCGCACAAGGTTCTTACCCCAATAACCCGCCCCCACCACAGCAACATTTAAGGAATCTTTACTCATTACAACCCTTCATACTTTTTATCTGTTATTTTCTATTCTCAATATACCACTTAATCGTCTTTTTCAGTCCTTCATCGAAATCCATTTTTGCCTCAAAGCCGAACTCGGCCTTTGCACGCCAAATATCCAGACGCCGCCTCGGTTGACCGTCCGGCCTGGAGCCGTCCCACCGAATCCCGCCGGTAAATCCTGTATATTTTGCGATTTTTTCCACCAAATCTTTTATCTTTATTTCAAATCCGGCTCCAATATTCACAGGCTCGGGCTTATTATACATCTCGGTCGCCAACAAAATGCCCTCAGCGGCATCGGCAACATAAATAAACTCGCGCGAAGCTGCGCCTGTGCCCCAGCATTCGATATAATCGGAGCCGGAACTAACGGCATCAACGCACTTCTTTATAAGCGCAGGTATCACATGACTGCTTGCAGGGTCAAAATTATCGCCCGGCCCGTAGAGATTCACCGGAAGCAGAAAGATTGAGTTAAAGCCGTACTCGGCCCGATAGGCCTGCGATTGAACAAGCAGCATTTTCTTGGCCAAACCGTAGGGGGCATTAGTCTCCTCCGGGTAACCGTCCCAGATGTCGTCTTCCTTAAACGGCACCGGCGTAAACTTCGGATACGCACAAACCGTACCGATTGCAACAAATTTCTCTATCTCGCGCAGCCTGCCCTGTTCGATAAGCTCAACGCCCATCATCAGATTCTGATAAAAGAAACTACCCGGATGTTCGCGATTCGCCCCTATCCCCCCCACAACCGCCGCTAAGTGAATCACAATGTCGGGTCTCATTTCCTCGTACATTCGCTTAATATCGTCCGATTTTGTCAGGTCATAGTTTTCTATCTTCGGCACTAAAATATTTTTACAGCCGCGTTTTCTCAGACCATCCACCACATAACCGCCCAAAAATCCTGCGCCTCCTGTTACGACTATCCTTTTGTCCTCAAAAAAACCGGCCATAATTACTAACTCCCTTCGTGCTCTGCCAATATTTTTTCGTGCCGGGCCAGCCTCATATCCGCATCGGTCATCATCCGCGCAAGCTCCTCGAATGTTACTCTCGGCTCCCACCCCAAAACATCCCGAGCCTTGCTCGCATCTCCGCACAGAAAATCCACCTCCGTCGGCCGATAATACCGCGAATCAATTTCAACATAATCTTCCCAGGCCATTTCAAGATACCCGAAAACCTCGTCCAGGAATTGACGCACCGAATGCGTCCGGCCGGTTGCAATCACATAATCATCGGCTTTATCCTGCTGCAGCATCAGCCACATCGCCTCGACATAATCGCCCGCAAAACCCCAGTCGCGCTTGGCATCAAGATTGCCCAGATACAGCTTTTCCTGTAAACCCAACTTAATCCTTGTCGCCGCCTGTGTTATCTTGCGCGTAACAAACGTCTCTCCCCGCCTCGGCGACTCATGGTTAAACAGAATCCCGTTGCACATAAACAAGTCGTATGCCTGTCTGTAATTCACGGTTTGCCAGAAACTGTAAGCCTTCGCACAGGCGTAGGGACTTCTCGGACAAAACGGAGTTTGTTCCGTCTGTGGAGTCTCGACAACTTTGCCGTACATCTCGCTGCTCGAAGCCTGATAAAACCGCGGCGGCTTTTCCATGGACCGAATCACCTCAAGTAACCGGAGAGTCCCAAGTGCATCGACGTTAACGGTATATATCGGCGTATCAAAGCTTACCCGAACATGACTTTGAGCACCGAGGTTATAAACCTCATCAGGTTTTATGTGGTTAAGTATAGTGGCAAGATCGCTGCCGTCCGTAAGGTCTCCGTAAACCAGTTTAAGGGCGGTAGGTTCATGCGGGTCCCGGTAAAGATGGTCTATCCTGCCGGTATGAAATGATGAACTGCGTCTGATAATGCCCCAGATCTCGTATTTTTTTTCAAGCAAAAACTCCGCAAGATAAGAACCATCTTGCCCTGTAATACCGGTTATCAACGCTTTTTTCACGGCACTACTCCAAAACCTTTAACTACCTAACCATTCCTGAACCACTCAACAAATCGTTTCAGTCCTGCTGTTATTTCCGTCTTCGGCTTATAACCAAGCCGCTCCTCAGCTTTCGTCACATCGGCATACGTTTGTCTTACGTCACCGGGCGGTACGGGCAAACGATTAATCTCGGCTCTTTTGCCGAGCGCCTTTTCAATCTCACTTATTAAAACATCAAGTCGCACCGGCCTTGACTCGCCGAGATTGTAAATCTCGTATCCCTCGCACCGGCTCATCGCGCCGACAATACCCTCGATAATATCATCAATATAGGTAAAGTCCCGCTGCATTGAGCCGTCGCCGAAAACCGGTATCGGCTCGCCCCTCTCAATCAGCTTGCAAAACTTATGAATCGCAAGGTCGGGCCTTTGCCTCGGTCCATAGACCGTAAACAGCCTCAGACATACCATATCGATACCGTAAAGATGGCTGTACGTATGGCAGATAAGCTCACCGGCCTTTTTCGTGGCTGCGTAAGGTGATATCGGAAAATCAACATTGTCCATCTCACTAAACGGAACCTTTTCATTGTTGCCGTAAACGCTCGAACTCGAACCAAAAACAAACTTTTTAACACCAAATCGCCTCGCTCCTTCGAGGAGCACCATCGTGCCGTTTATATTAACATCCTCGTAAGTCAGCGGGTCTTCTATCGAGGGCCTCACCCCCGCCCTGGCCGCTAAATGCACAATAATATCAATATCCCGCCCGGCTAAAACAGTACCAACTGCTTCGGCATCTCGAATATCAGCCTCGACTAATTCAAACTGCTCACTCTCAAGACACTCGGTAATATTGGCCCGCTTAACGGCCGGGTCGTAAAAATCATCGAAGTTATCCAGCCCAACAACGGTTAAGCCGTCTCTAACCAATCGTTCGCACAAATGCGAGCCGATAAAACCCGCCGCCCCTGTAACTAATGCCTTCAGTTCTCATCCTTTCTGAATTAAATATAAAGTCCAACCCCGACCACAGGTGTCGGGGCTAAATAATCCTGTAGGGTGCGATTTATCGCACCGGTTTATTTCTGTTTTCTGACAGGATTCGGTCCTCTGTTACACTCTGCCGATACTGTAATACTCAATCCCCTGTTTCCGCACATAGGCAGGGTCATACAGATTCCTTCCGTCAAAAATAACAGGCTTATTGAGTTTGTTCATGATTAACTCAAAATCAGGCGTCCTGAATTCCTGCCAGTCGGTGAATATTACAAGGGCATCGGCCCCTTCGAGTACATCGTAACTGGTTTGCGCCACACTAATTTTGCCTCCAAGCTCCCCGACCGCCGCCGGCATCGCCTCCGGGTCATACGCTTTTATCTTCAGCCCCGCATCCAAAAACCTTCTGATACAGCGTATCGAAGGCGCCTGGCGAATATCATCCGTCCGGGCCTTGAATGCCAACCCCCACACCGCCAACGTTACATCACCCGCCTTTTGCCCGAAGTAATCCATCACGCGCTGAGCGAATCTGTCCTGCTGCGCGTAATTCGCTTTCTGCACCGTCTCTGCAATCGTCATCGGGCAATCCCTGGCCCGGCCCATGTGCGCCAAGGCACACACATCCTTCGGAAAACAACTGCCGCCGTAGCCGACCCCGGCAAACAGAAACGAGCCGCCTATCCGCGAATCACTCCCTATCCCGGTACGGATTTTCTCAATATCGGCTCCGAACTTCTCGCACAAACCACTCAACTCGTTCATAAAAGTAATCCGTGTCGCCAACATCACGTTAGCTGCATATTTGGTCATCTCCGCACTGGCGGTGTCCATAAAGATTATCCTGCTCTTGGTGCGCATAAATGGAGCGTATAGCTGTTTCATAATCTCCATCACCGCAGGATTCTCGGTCCCGATTATAACCCGGCTGGGTTTCAAAAAGTCGTCAACCGCCGAACCTTCCTTCAAAAACTCCGGATTGCTCACATAATCGAAAGGCTTTTCGGTCTTGCTTCTTATCACCTCACTAACCTCTTGGTAAGTCCCCACAGGCACCGTGCTCTTGGTAACGATAATCCTGTAGCCGTTCATCAGTTCGGCGATTTCGCCGGCAGCAGCCAGAACCGCAGATATATCCGCCGAGCCGTCTTCGGCGCTGGGCGTACCCACCGCAAGGAATATCACCAGTGAGTTATCCACACCTTCTTTCAAATCCGTTGTAAAACGCAACCTGCCGGCCTGTTCGTTCCTTTTGATAATCTCGGCAAGACCAGGCTCATAAATCGGGATAACCCCGTTGTTAAGACCGTCAATCTTCTTCTCGTCGTTATCTACACAAACAACGTGATTGCCACCTTCGGCAAGACACGCCGCCGCCACCAGTCCCACGTAACCAACACCAACAACTGAGACCTTCATTCAACCGTCTCCCTGAAGTAATTTATAATAATATCTAATGTCCGCTCGAGATTCACTTTCGGCTCGTAACCAATCTGCCCTCGAATCCGCTCCAGGCCCGGAACTCGCCTTGCCATATCGTCAATCTCCTTACCGTAGGCCTGCTCATAAGGAACGAAACGTTTCTCGCTTGTGCTGTGAGTCTTTGCTATCACCAAATCAGCCAGGCCTTCGATTGTTATCTCTTCATCGGAGCCGATATTATAAACCCTCCCTGCCGCCTTGTCATCACTTATAAGCCCGATTAACCCATCGGCCACATCCCCAACAAAACCAAAGCACCGGCTCTGTTGGCCGTCGCCGTAAACTAAAACCGGCTCATTTTTCAAAGCCCACTTTATAAATCTCGGTACAACCATGCCGTATTGCCCCACCTGTCTGGGCCCAATCGTGTTGAATATCCTCGCTATAATCACATCAAGGCCGAACTGGTCATGATATGCAAACGCCAGAAATTCGTCTATCGCCTTGCTGCAAGCATAAGACCATCGCGAAAACCGCGTACTGCCCCAAAGAGTATCATCGTCTTCATGAAAAGGAACCTGCTCGTTCTTGCCGTAAACCTCACTCGTGGAGGCTACCAGAACCTTCTTTTTGAATCGGTTGGCTACCTCTAAGACCACCTCCGTGCCGTGAATATTCGTCTCTATAGTATGCACGGGCCTATCCACTATAAGCTGCACACCTACCGCCGCCGCTAAATGAAATATCGCGTCACAATCACTTACAAGGCTTTCCATAACCTTCGGATGCCGTACGCTGCCCTGTACAAACCTGAACCGCTGATTATCAAGAATATGCTCGATGTTTGATAATCTGCCTGTGCTCAGGTCGTCGATTACGGCCACATCCCAGCCCCTTTCCAGCAGCCGTTCACACAAGTGCGACCCGATAAAACCCGCGCCACCCGTTACAAGTGCTTTCAACTTTCTGCTCCCAAGATTTTAACAGTCAACCGACTTGTACATTATTAACGGTTTCAACCCCGGCCACTGGTGCAACCCCGGCCACAGGTGCCGGGGCTAAATATAAATGTAGGGCGCGATGAATCGCACCACTTTCCCGTCCATCCGCCGGCTCGCGCCGCCTCGTTTCTGTTGTCTGACTCCTGTCTTCCGTCCTCTTATTCCTGATAAGTACAATATGTCCTTTCGTTCTCCCATACAGTAACACTGGAAAGCTTGCCTGCATCGAATTTACCTGCAAGCCTTTCCCATGCAAAGGCAGCAATATTTTCAACCGTGGGATTCCTGTCGCCGAACTCAGGCACATCAACATTCAGATTTTTATGGTCAACCAGGCTTACAAATTCTGTATCTACAATCTTCTCAAAATCCGCAATTCTAAAGCCGTCATCACCGCCGGGCCTTTGAACAGTAACTTCAACTATATAATTATGACCATGACCGGAGGGATTTGCACATTTGCCGAACAACTCGAAGTTTTTCTCTTTGCTGAACTTGTCGTTCCAAAGGGTATGCATCGCGGCGAATTCAAATTTTTCACTGAAATAAAACACTTTGCAATCCTCCGAATCAATCGCAACCGCCCTAAAGGGATTAAGCTCCAGTCTTAGTCCGCACAGCTTCGCCGAACCGAGTCTGCCGCCCGCCGCGCCCCAGGCGCGCCCCAGAAGTCGATAAAGTTCAATAAGCGAAACATGTACGCCCCTGTCGAAGCTCTTTTTTATTTGCCCGTCGAAAATCGACACTACAAACCGACGCACGACCCGGTCAATCAGGCTGACATTCACAACGAACCCCGTATCAGCTTCAAGCCCGCCGACCACCTCCACCCAAAGATTCAGATAGAAGCTCAGCCCCTCACCACAGGGTTTTGAAGAGTATGAGTTAAAGCCCGTTGTAGCCGGCGCCAAAAACGGATTCACCGAAAACCTCACTGCCCTTACAAGCTTATGCATTCTCTAAACTCACACCGCTAATTCGCAACGAAAAAACCTTTGTTTTGAACATTGGAGTTTTTGGTAATTCAAATTTGTTTAGAATTTCGATATTAGCATTTAGGATTTAACTTTCCTTATCGCAAAAACTTGCGATTTTAAAAAAACCAAGGTATCGTAGCAGTACTAAGGTTGCATGCCTATTCCCTGTCAACATTCATAAGCCGCAGAACCTCGTTTCTGCTTCGCGGGTCTCGAATAAATATGCCGCGAAGCGCGCTGGTTACCATTACCGAGCCCGGCTTCTTTACCCCGCGAATCGTCATACAACTGTGCGAGGCCTCCACAACAACCGCTGCGCCTTTTGGCTTCAGATTATCCATCAGAAAATCCGCTATCTGAACCGTCAGGCGCTCCTGAACCTGAAGTCTCCGGGCGAAGCAGTCAACAACTCTTGCCAGTTTACTTACCCCAAGCACCTGTCCATCGGGAAGATACGCTACATGGCACCTGCCGATAAACGGCATTATGTGATGCTCACAAATGCTGTAAAAGGGTATATCTCTTAGCAGTACAATCTCATCATAATTTTCACGAAAAACGGTCTTTAAATGCTCCTTTGGGTCCTGTCGCATCCCCCCTAAAAGCTCGGCGTACATATTCGCAACCCGCGCCGGAGTACCCCGCAAACCTTCACGCTGCATATCCTCACCGACCGCAAACAAAATCTCGCGGACCGCACTTTCAATCCTCGACAAGTCAACTTTCACTTCACTGTTTTTGCTCATAACACACTCTTTCCGCAATTCTAACTTTGCCCTATAGAGAATGTCTTATAATCGTCATTCTGAACCCCGACTTGTCGGGGTGAAGAATCTCAGGCGCTCGAAAATCTGAGAGTCTTCGCTTCACTCAGAATTACATATCAATGGTTTCTATAAAACGTTCTTATTGCTCACTTTCACTTCGCCATAGTCATCAAATAAGTCGTCAAAAGCCTTACGCCAAAACCGGTCGAACCCACCGAAACCGGCTTCTTGCCGCCTTCAAACATCGCTTCTACCGGCGCCATATCAATGTGCGCCCACTTCACATCCCCAACGAACCGGCCCAGAAACGCCGCCGCAGTACACGCCCCACCCCATTTACCGCCGATATTCTTCAGGTCGGCTATCTTGCTCTTCATTTCTTCACTATATTCTTCCCCGCTCGGCAGATGCCATACCTTTTCGCCGCTGGCCTCGGACGCCGACTGCAACTGCTTTATCAGCGCTGAGTCATTTCCCATAAGACCCGCCTTGTGCTTGCCCAACGCAACTATGCAGGCACCCGTCAAAGTGGCAATATCTATGATGACATCACACTTCTGCTCGACTGCGTAATGCAGCCCGTCACACAAAATCATCCTGCCCTCGGCGTCGGTATTTTGTACCTCCACCGTCTTGCCGCTGTAGGTCGTAACTATATCGCCGGGCCTGTAACTTGTTCCGCTCGGAAGATTCTCCGCCGAGGGTATTATCCCGTAAATGTTCAAATCCAGCTTCAGTTCCGCCGCCGCTTTCATTACAGCAAGAACCGCTATACCACCCGACTTGTCAAATTTCATATCCTGCATACCCGCAGCCGGCTTAATGCTTATACCCCCGGAGTCAAATGTAATCGCCTTGCCCACAAGCCCTATCGTCGCCCGGCCAGACTTTCTTCTTGCCGGCGTGTACTTGAGCAAAATGAGTCTTGGTTTATTCGCCGAACCGGAACCGACAGCCAAAATACCGCCCATCTTTTTCTGTTTAAGCTGCCTTTCATCAAAAACGGTACAGCTAAGCTGGGGTGTTTGTCTGGCGACCTCTTTGGCCGCCGCTGCAAGCCTGGCGGGATTCATTGCATTGGCCGGCCGATTTGCCATCGTTCTTGCAAACGACTGCGCACGACCAATTACGCTGCCGACCTTTACCCCCGAAACAAGTTGCCTGACCTTCCCGGCATCGGTATCAGCAACAATAGCTGTCAATTCCTTCAGCCTGCCTTCTTCGTTCGTTGTAACAAACTCGTCATACCTGTAGCTGCCGAAATAAACACCCTCAGCCAGCGCCTGACCAAGCCGGGCAGCATAGCCCCTTCGTCCCATTCCACCGTGCAGTGCCAGGACAGCTTGCCTGACCTTCAGTTTCACCGCCTTGCCCGCCGCAAGCGCAGCGGAGTCCCGAATCGTATCAATTGTCGCTTTGCTGCGCTCGCCGAGTCCGACCAGTAGCACCCGCTCGGAACCTGTCTTACCGTCACCGTACAAAAGCGCACTTGTATTAACCTTAGCCTCAAAATCGCCCAACTCGCGGACCTTCGCTACCGCCCCTCCCAGAAGTTTATCTATCTCCTCACAAATCCTGTCCCGCTTTGCATCCGAGAACACCCCGACAGCCAATAAATCCGATTTTAATGCAACCGGGTCCGCTTTTTGAGCTTTTACCGTTACCGAAATAATATCTTTAGCCATTTTCTGTCATCCCTTCTGTCATTCCCGCGAAGCTTGTCCCCGCGGAGGCGGGGAGCGGGAATCCATGTTTTGAATTTTACACTATGGTTTTTCACTTTGGGCTTTAAGCTTTTCGCTCCTTTACTCCTTTACCCGCTTTGCTTCGATACCTGAGATAGCTCTCGATAAAATCCTCAATCTCTCCATCCAGCACAGCCTGTACATTACCGACCTGATAATCCGTTCGGTGGTCCTTAATCATCTGGTAGGGCTGAAGCACGTAGCTTCTTATCTGATTGCCCCACGCAATTTCACCCTTGTTGCCGTAAAGCTTTGCTGTCTCGGCGTCGCGCTTTTGCTTCTCGAGCATATACAGCCGGGCACGCAGCATCTTCATCGCCTCGCTGCGGTTCTTGTGCTGGCTCCGGTCGTTCTGGCACTGAACAACTATACCCGTCGGAAGATGTGTAATTCTCACCGCTGAACTAACCTTATTAACGTGCTGGCCGCCCGCGCCGCTGGCACGGTAAAAGTCCATCTTAAAGTCATCTTCTTTGATTTCAATATCGGTATCTTCCTCGTGCTCGCAAATCACATCAACCGCCGCAAAGCTCGTATGCCGCCTTTTATTCGAATCAAACGGGCTTATCCGAACCAACCGATGTACACCCGTTTCACAGGAAAGCTTGCCGTACGCAAAAGGCCCGCTCACCTTCAGCGTTACCGAGCGCACCCCCACCTCTTCGCCCGGCGTGATATCAAGCTGCTCATAAGCGTACTTATTCGCATCAAAATACCGGGTGTACATCCGAAGCAGCATATTCGCCCAGTCGCAGCTTTCCGTTCCCCCCGCCCCGGCGTGAATGCTGAAAAAACACCCCTTCATATCATCAGGCCCGGAAAGCATTCCCGCTATCTCTATCTTGTCGCACTGCCTGGATACCTCGGCCAGGTCTTCTTCGAGCGAATTTAGTGTTCCAGCATCATTTTCCTGAGCCGCCAGCTCGAAAAGTTCAACCAAATCCCGCCCCCCCCGGCTTACCTCCTCCACAGGCTCGATAACAGCCTTGACCGCACTAAGCTGAGAGACTACCGCCTTGGCCTTTTTCTGGTCGTCCCAGAAACCGGCCCCAGCCATCTTTGCTTCCAGCTCTGCTCTGAGGGATTTCTTTGCCGGCAGGTCAAAGCCAGTCCCGGATTTGTTCAATCCGGGCCGCCAAATCGTTTATCGCCGCTCTTAGTTCAGATATCTCCATATCCAGCTCACCTGTAAAATGCTTAAAACCAAACAAAAAATAAGTAGGTGCGAAATATCACACCCTGCCCCCCTTCAATCCCTCTTTATAGCCCAACAGCCCCCATCCTGCAAGAAATGTTTTCCATAAAACCCAAAAAAGCGCCACCAAGAGAACTCGCACTTCGAGCATGCCGCCTTCCTCCGCGACCGGTTAAAAGAACTAAAGCTGATGCCCCAATTGTCAACAAACCCGGATTCGCCGGATAATCCCTAAATGCTGTCCGCTACACACTAATTGGTTTATTGGTAATTGGTTATTGGTTTTTGGTAATTGGTAATTGGTAAACACCTCACACTCCCTCTGTCACCGGCCTTGAGCCGGTATTCAGTTCCACTTTACGCATCACGAAACACGTTTTTCTTCGTTGACATTTTATTCCCGATAGAGTAGATTTTAGACAAAAACTGGGCTTCCCCTTTTTCTACGCCCTTATAATGATAACTTGGCTCATTTATG
>Ga0180434_10007625_pt1 | contig 12154 bp, 10 predicted proteins | sample SS_ome_7_FD_132453 | JGI IMG/M metagenome (GOLD analysis project Ga0180434, IMG submission 132453) | Hypersaline lake sediment archaeal communities from the Salton Sea, California, USA - SS_1_D_2 metaG | ecosystem: Environmental > Aquatic > Non-marine Saline and Alkaline > Hypersaline >... | reverse complement strand
CCCAACGCCATCGTCTTCGGCTCCGGCCACGTCAGCATCGCTCAGATGGTCAAGGCCGGCGTGTGGCTGAACCTGATCGGGCTCGCCCTGGTCACGGCGCTGACGTTTCTGCTGCGCCCCTGGGTCCTGCCGGGCGCGGCGGGCTAAGAGAACGTCCGAAAAGTTCGTAGTGACCGCATTCATGCGGTCATCGGGCAGCCAAACGAGCCGTTTTCGGAGGGAGACCCGATGAATCGGGTCGCTGCAACCACTTCCCGGACGGCCTCTAACTGCCCTCGCCCGACTCGGACGACTCCTCGGCGAGAAGCCGCTCGATGAACCGGCGGGCTGCCGCGGCAATGCCCGGACTTTGGCTCTCGCGTGGCCCGGCCACGTTGAGCACCGTGACGCGGTGCTCCACAAGCCAGCGGCGAACCGGCTCGACGTCGGCGGGCCCGTCCAGGTCGACGACCAGGCACGGTCGCTTGTGCCCTTCGCCCAGACGGCGCGTCAGCTCGGTCCCGCCCGAGATCGGGCCGCGGCAGAGGATCAGCGTGGCGCCGCCGTCGAGCACGTTCCGCTCGTTCCGCTCGGAGTAATCCGGGCGTTCGGTCTCGCAAAGGGCGTAGCGGTCGGGGATGCGTCCGTCTTCGGCCAGCCGGCCGAGCGGACACCAGCCGCCGTGCTCAATACCCAGCGCGATGGCCGCGTCGAGCGCCCCCCGATCGACGCCTGTTTGCCCGCCTGAGATGATCTTCATGACATGGTGCATAAGCGGTCTGGCTACCGCCGGTAGATCGAGCCGGCGTCCGGCTGTTGGGTCAGCCGCTCGGCCGGGCCGTCGTCGGGCAAGACGAGCTCGACGCCCGGCGGCAGATAGTCGTGGTCGCTGCCGATCAGGTGGCGGTTGAGCTCGTAGATCTCGACCCACCGCGACGCCTTGCCCAGCTCGTATCGGGCGATGCCAAACAGCGTGTCCCCCTCCTGGACCACGTAGGTCCGCCCGCCGTACGGCCGCTGGCTGCTCACGGTCGACAGGCGGTTCTGGAGCACCTCGCGGTGGGCCGGCTTGGGACACAGCCCGGGGTAGATCTCCTCGAGGTCTTCGCGTTTCGGGGCGGAGATCACGTCTCCCACGGCCAGTTGCCCCTCGGCGGCGAAGCGATCCCGATTGTGCTCGGCCAAGGCCTTGAAATAGGCACCCGTGCCGTAGAGCTTCTGCGAGATCACCCAATAGCTGTCGTTCGGCTGCACCGTGTACTTGCCGTCTTCGGTCCGCGCGGCCTCGCCCGCCCCCGGCGCCCCGAAGTCCGAGCTGCCGTGCGTCACCGGCAACGCCGGCAACGGCCGGTCGGCGGCGGCGTAGTCGGGCGGGGCGGACCCTGGCCGGGCGTCGACCTGTTCCGTTCCGGAGCCGGCCCCGCCCGACGGGTCCGGTCGAGCCGCCGGCGGCTCGATCAACCGTAACCCGTCCGCGCCTTGCTGGCCCGGGTCCGGCGAAGGCACCGGGGGCGGGCCGACCGCCACTTGCTCCTCGGCACCGCCGTCTGCCGCAGAATCGGGGGCCCGGGGCGGACCGTCCTGCCGCGTCGGCTCCGGCTCGGCGTCCTGCGCGACCCGGTCGCCGTATGGGTCCTGGATCTTTGCCGGAACCGGCGGCACGGGCATGTAGCTCAACGACGAGGGGTTCTGCGCCCCGCCCGGCGCCGCCCGCGCGGAAGCCTTCTCGTCGTCGGCCGCGTTCCACTGCCCGACCGGGACGGGCGATTCGCCCGAGGCGTCGCCCGAGCTGGCCTCCACCAGCGTGGCGTTGGCCGGCTTGGCAACCGAATGCTCGGTAATGGCCGAACGATCGTCACCCGCCGATGCGTCCTCGGCAGCCGCGGCCTCTTCAGGCCCCGAGGCGGTTTCGGTACGCTCGTCCGACGGCCCACGCAACCGCCACGCCAGAACGGCGCAGAACGTGACCAACAAGAACAAGATGATCCCTACACCGAACTTGGCTTCCTTGCCCATGCGCTCGCCTCCTTGACCCGTTGGGGGAGTGGTGAGATTGGTTGACGTGGTTCTCTTCGGTCGGACTACGGCGGGCCCGAGACCCGCTGCGCTACGCGGAGTTTCGCGCTTCGGGCCCGGGGGTTGCGCCGCACTTCTTCGCGGCCCGGTCGAACCGGTTTCCGTGTGAGCACTTCCCACCTGGGGTCGTCGCGGAACGACTGCTTGACGCGCCGATCCTCCAGCGAATGGAAGCTGATCACCGCAAAGCGGCCGCCCGAGACCAGGCACTCAGGCACCCGGGCAAGCACTCCCTCGAGCGACTCCAGCTCCCCGTTCACCGCGATCCGCAAGGCCTGAAACGTCCGCGTGGCCGGGTCCAGCCGTCGCGCGGACGGCGATCGCGGCACAGAACGCCGCACCAGCTCGGCCAGCTCAGCCGTGGTCTCGATCGGCTTCTCGCTCCGCCGGCGGACGATGGCCCTGGCGATCCGCCGGCTGTATCGCTCCTCGCCGAACTCGAAGATCAGGTCTGCCAGCCGCTTCTCATCCAGCCGATTGATCAGGCGCCACGCCGGTTCGCCCGAGGTGGGGTCGAACCGCAGGTCGAGCGGCCCCTCCGCGGCGAAGCTGAAGCCACGCCGCGGGTCCTCCAACTGGTCGCTTGAGAGGCCCAGGTCCAAGAGCACCCCGTCGACCTTTGCGAAATTCAACTGCCCGAGCACTTCGGGCAGGTCCCGGAAATCGGCATGAACCACGCTCACCGGGGCACCGGCCAGCTCCCGCGCCCCCCGCTCGACGGCCCCCGGATCGCGGTCCAGCGCGACGATCCGCCCCGCCGCCCCGACCCGCCCGGCAAGCGCCCGGGCGTGGCCGCCGCCGCCGAGCGTGCCGTCGACCAGCACCTGCCCCGGCCGCGGATCGAACCACTCGAGCACCTCCTCGAGCAGGACCGGGACGTGTGCCGAACTGGGCGTGGTCATGGGGACAACCGCTTCGGGCGGTGCTGGAAAGGCTCGTTGTCCAGGTTGGGCTCCCTGTGGAGTCGGGCCTTGAGGCTGCTCGGGAAGCAGGCCAAGCCCTGAACTCCAGCTCGGGGGGCCGGAAGGGCCATCGGCGCGGGGGCGGCTGGGCGTCACGGGAAAGGATGGGCGGATCGGGAAAAGGTCCGGCCGCGTCCGGCGATCTTCGCCGGGGCCTTTGGTTCGGAGACTCAAGGTCAGCCGGAAGGAAAGGCGGCGCGTCGGCAGGTGGCGAAGCGGGCCCGCTCCGCGCCGGCGCAAACCGGATGGGCGCTAATACCACCTTTCCCGCGCAGAGGCAAGACGAGATTCGCGGCGGCGCGAAAACAGACAAGATAGAGAAACAACCGCTCCGCGGAGAGCTGGGAGTCCAGGGCTCAGCGTCGGGATTGGTCCCCACACGTCGAACTCAGGACCCCGAAACCGGCGCATCCTCCGTGCGATCGACGGCCCGGTCATCCTCAACGGCAAGCGCTGTCCTCGCATACGCCTTCAGCGCCTCGCGGGTGGCGGCATCCCGCGTCGCTTCGATCCGGACTCAATCGCCCTCCAAGCCCGCTTTCGTGGCATCCGTTGATCCCAGGACCACGTACGACCACGCGAACAGCACCGCCATCGCCGCGTCGATCACAGCGAAGGGTTTCCAAATGACCGGGATGTCGGTGGCGAACCAGTACGAGAAGCAAACGGCGCAATACGCGGCCTTCAGTCCGATGCCGTAGAGTATCAAGCCCCGGTTCGGGACAGGGTGCCTCGCAACCGCGACGAACATCCAGGCGAAGATCAACAGCAACGCCGCAGGAAACTGGACGTATCCCATGTGGTTCGGCGGGGTCACGTCGAACAGTTCGAACGGCACAGCCGGGGCGGCGATAAACAGCAGCCCCAGGACTCCATCGTAGACCGCTGCAATGACGAACAAGGCAACGATCCAGTGCGTGGATCTCATGGCGGACTCTCCGATGATTGTCTGGTCGGGCGGAGGTACTTCCGGTTGAAGTTCTCCCGCCGCCATTTGGTGAAGTCGTCACAGTAGAGCCGGACGGCAAGCTGCCGGAACCCGTCCCGCAACTCTTCGACGGTCATCCCTTCCGGCCGGTAGTTGACGTCGAACAGCGTACATCGCTCCCAGGCCGCGTCTTCCAACAGCCGGTCCTGGCGCTTCAGCCGTTCATACAACGGCGTGCCCGGAAATGGAGTTTGTAGCGTGATCTGTACATCGAAAAGCTCCGACTGCTCCACAAATCGGTAGACCTGGTCGAAGACCCGGCTGGTGTGGCCGTCCAGCCCCAGGACGAAGCAGCCGTTGACCCGAATCCCGTGCGACTGGATGCGACGGACGGCCTCCTTGTAGTGGGGCCACTGCCTCCGCTTCCAGTCGGCCTTGAGCTCGATGCCGGCGAGCCCGGCTTCCACCGGGCTCTCCAGTCCGACGAGCACCTCGGCGCAACCGCTCTCGCGCATGAGATTGAGCAGCTCGTCGTTCTCGTAGAGCGAGAGGTCGGTTTCGGCAAACCAGCGAACGTGTCGATTGCGAAGCTCGCAGAGCAGCGGTTCCCAGTAGCGCTTGTTCGCGAACGCGTTGTCGTCGGCCAGCTCCAGAAACGGCCGGCGCCACATCCCGCAGATGCTGTCGATCTCGGCCAGCACCCGATCGGCCGGCTTCTGCTTGTATCCCGAGGTGAGGAGCACGGAGCTGGCACAAAACTCGCAGTGCCGGGGGCAGCCGCGGCTGGCCTGAACGGTCAGGCGGTTGTACTTCTCCAATTCGAGCATGTGAAACGCGGGCAAGGGGGCGTCGGCGAGATCGAATCGGCCGTCCGCCCGGTAAACCGGGCCGAGACGCCCCGCCTCGGCGTCGGCAAGCACCTCCAGCCAAACCGATTCCCCTTCACCGACCACGACCGCGTCGGCGTGACGGGCAGCCTCCTCCGGCACGGCGGTCACGTGAAGCCCGCCCAACACCACCGGCACTTGCCGCGCACGATAGCGGTCGGCCAGTTCATACGCCTCGGCGATCTGGGCGCTGAAGCTGGAGATGGCCACCAGGTCGAAATCGCCGGGGAGGCTTTCCAGCTTCCGGATATCCTCGATCTCCAGGTAGCGGCAGGTGTGCTCCGGCGGCGTCATGCCCGCCAGACTCAACAGCCCGAGGCTCGGTAGCGAAGCAATCGTCTTGCTCCGCTCCACGAAGCCCGGCAACGTCAGGCCCAGACGCAACAGCTCCTCGTCACACACCCGGACGCCGCTCATCGCAATCAGGCCAATTCTCATGGCATAAACCCTTGATACAGAAAAGAGGCCGTGGCGATCACCAGGCTCAATACGGGGATGAAAAAGAGGTGCCGCATCGGCTTCCGCCACGCTGCCAGCCCGCAAACCAGGGGCATGCTCACAGCGCCCACGACGAACAATACCGATGGGGTGCGCGGCGGGGCTGCGGTGGGGAGATACAGCAGCGAGAGGGCGAAGGCGAGGTTCAGCAGCCCCGTGCCGACCAGCGAGATGTGCATCAGCCGCAGCATCCGTCGCCGCCACGAGCCATAGCCTTCCAGCCAATCCTCGCGAGAGAAGAACATCCCTATTCCCGCGCCGGCGAGCAATCCCACAAGGATGCCAATCCAGCCGACATAGAAGTTCACCATCGCCGTACCCTCAACCCGTGCGCCCGCTCCGCCACCCGGACACCCTTGACATCAAGGGCTCGCTTCTCGCCCCATTATAACGGGAGCGAGTGGCTCAGAACGACCCGACCCGCCGTACAAAGAGAAGCGACGGAAAGTGCCCCGTGTTCGCCAGTAGAAATGCCTCCCGGGGGTCCCGCAGAACCGCTGGTCGCTCCCGTCGCGGTTACTCCGGCACGTCCTTTTCCGCCGCGGCGACTGGCCGAGGTGGTTCGTCGGCGTGCACGATGCTCGCGTGATGCCCCATGAATCGCGCCGGAAACGCCGACCCCGATGACGGACGGGGTGCGCCGGCCCCCTAAGAGGCGTCGATGCCGTAGTGACGCATCTTCCGCCAAAGGGTCGATCGGTGCATGCCGAGTTCCCGGGCCGTCGCGCTGCGGTTTCCGTGGTTGCGGGCGAGGCTTTCTCGAATCACCGCTTCGGGCGAGGAATCGCCGAACGGCTCCGCCGGTTTCCCGTCCTTACGTGCTCCCGCCACGATTCGCTCGGGCAGGTGCTCGACTTCGATCACGCCGCCGCGGCAGAGGACGAAGGCGTGCTCGATGGCGTTTTCCAGCTCGCGGACGTTACCCGGCCAATGGTAACGCCGCAGGAGCGCCATCACCTTGTCGGAGACTCGCCCGATGGGTTTTTGCCGCTTCCCGCGAAACTGCTGGATGAAGTGACTGACGAGCCGGGGGAGGTCTTCCAGTCTTTCGCGAAGGGGCGGAATCTCGAGGCTCACGACGTTGATGCGGTAGTAAAGATCCTCGCGGAAGCCGCCCTCACGAACCATGGCTTCGATATCGCGGTTCGAAGACGTGACGATCCGCGCGTCCGTGTGAAGTGTCTTGGTGGAGCCCAGCGGTTGAAACTCGCCGCCCTGCAGCACGCGGAGGAGCTTCACCTGCAGGGCGGGCGGCATTTCGGCGATTTCGTCGAGCAGGAGCGTGCCCCCGCACGCGATCTGGAACTGCCCCGGCTTGTCGCGTTTGGCGTCGGTGAAGGCCCCTTTCACGTAACCGAACAGTTCCGACTCCAGCAGCGTTTGGGGCAGCGCGGCGCAATTGACGCGGACGTAGGGCCCGTGACGCCGCGGGCTGAGATTGTGGATGGCCTGGGCGACCAGCTCCTTGCCGGAGCCGCTGGGGCCGTGGACGAGCACGTTGCACTCGGCCGTGGCCACTTCGGGCAACAGATCGAGCATGCGCTGCATCCGCTGGTTGTTGCTGCGCAGGTTCGCGAAGGCGTCCATTCGGCTGAGCCGCTGCCGCAGCTCTTCCTCCACGGACAGGTCGCGGAAGAACTCCACGGCCCCGACCACCTCGTCGCGCTTGTCCCGGAGAATCGTGGTACTGACGCTGATCGGGAGCGGCCGCCCATCGCGAGTGATGATGGTCACGCGATCGTTCGCGACCGGCTTTCCGTTCGCCAGGGTGTGGCGCAGGGCGCAGCGGGACTGGCAGATCTCGGTGCGGAAGATATCGAAGCAATACCGGCCCACCGCCTGCTCCCGGGTGAAGCCGGTGATCTGCTCGGCGGCCCGGTTGAATGCCGTGATGCGGCAGTCGGGATCGGTCGTGAAGACGCCCTCCCGGATGCTGTCGAAGATGATGGCCGCGATCTCGCGGGTGGTCGCTTCCATGGCATGACTCGTCCGGCGCTGATGAACGTGGCCGGCGAGACCGGCAAGAATTGGCCCGCCGCCGTCCGGACCGCCAACGGCCGAAATAGCAGGGGCACCCCGTCGCATTACGGTACCGCTTCTTTATTTCATTCTATGGCAATCGGGACCGGGCGACCAGGGTACGGCGGCGCTGTATCGCGCGCCGGCCGATGCGCCCCTTCGGCTCATCCGCCCGTCGCCAGTTCTGTGGGCGCTTCGAGGGACGTCCAGTCGCCCTCCGAGAGGCCAAGTCGCCAACCTACCAGCCGGGCCGGCGGGTTGAGGTAAAGCTGGTCGGGGCGGTCTGGTCCGACGAGCACGAGGGGGCCGTTGAACCGGTACGCGAACGTTTCCATCGTGTCGTCGCCGAACGGGGCGCCGTAACCGAGATAGCCCAGTACCATGAGCTGATACTCCCGGCGGAACAAGCACCGGCGCAGCTCCGTGTCGACCAGGTCCTGGCAGACGCGGAACCCGACCTCCACGAAGTCCCCCAGCTTCTCGTCGTAGTACTCTCGCACCCGCCGGTCCAAGGCAACCAGCTCGTCCTCTCCCAGATTGCGGGTCAGCCACTCTGTAGCCGACCAGTCCAGCCGAGGGAAGTAGAAGACGTTGAGCCGGTGTCCCAGCCGCCTGGCCTGCGCGAGGGCGAACTCGAACGCCCAGTCCCCCTGGCGGGAGAAGTGGGCACAGAACCCGATGTCCTTCAGAGCAATGCTGGTCACGGTTGAGCTCCTTGCCATGCTGGTTGAAACGGCGGAGCCTCGACCGGGCGCGGCTCGGCGGCAAGCTCCGTCAAGTAGTAGTTGGAATAGAGCGCACCCACGGGGTTGTTCGCCAGCGACCGGTCCTTGACGAACAGCGTCGTCACCGGGGCATTGCTGCGGTGCGCGAAAACCAGGTCGCAGCCGATGCACAGGCCCACGATCGCGTTGATCTCCGTAGCGCGACGATTCAGCTCCGCGGCCTGTCCGGCCGGGTTGCAGGCGATGTGGCAGGGTCGCGCAGGGAGCGATTCCTCCGCGATCCGCCGCCCGCCGATCTTGCAGCAGACCGGCGTGACGCGAAGAAAACGCCGAAGCAGGTGAGCCAGAATCTGGGTTTCCCGGTACAACTCGACGCAGAACGCGACGCCGACGTGCCCGTAGCCCATGCCGTGGCAAAAGTGCACGAACTCCGCCACGCGGCATAGCTTCCGTTCGGTCTCGCAGGCGATGTCCGTGGCGACCTCCAGAAGCCCCTCTTCGTCGTGCTCGGGCGTAGCGCAGTGGAGGTCCGGAACGAGGCCGGGGCAGGGCTGACCGCTCAGGCACACCCGGTCGCGGCACCGCAGGCAGTCGATGGCTTCGTGCTCGGCTCCTGAGGAAGTCCCGCCGTACGTCCCATGGCCGGGCCGCAGCTCGTCCGTAGCCAGCAAAGCCAGAATCTCGTCGATCTCCCCGGCGACGTCCGAAATGATCTGAATGCCGAGACTCTCGCCCCCGAGCAAGAAATCCGCATCCGCCGCGCCGCACACGAACACGTCGACCCCCAGCGCGCACAGCCGGTCGAGCCACTCGGTGTCGCTGCCCTGTTCGGTGTTGACGATCCTCTGCCGGATTGTCTGGCCCTCGACAATGTCGACCACCAGCATCGCGCGCGCGTACCCGAATCGAGGCGACACGCGGTTCCCGTAGAGTGGTATGGCTGCTATCATGGCAGACCCTCATCGACAGAATCCCCTTGCAACTGGCGAGCCATAACCGCCGGCGCCCGCGAATGACGCCATAAATCGCTCGGCGGCAGGCCGGCGGGTCGCAAGTGCGTTGCAGACGGCGTTGCATGCAACGTTGCGTTGTACTCTCTGCAACACCACGGTCGCAGCGAACCGCGCCGCGTTGGACGCGGTGTCATGTGCCGCATACGGCGCCGCCGGGGCCCGTTTGCTGGGGAGCCATGGGACCCGATCGTCGGTTCTGCGGCATCGCTCCGAGGCGGCCGGGCTGCGGGCGCGTCGCTGCCGGGACGCGCGGCACGGTTCTTGCACGTATCGCAGCCGTGAAGCGCCATGCGTACCGCTACAAAGAAGCCACCGGCAAGTGGGGCGATCGAATTACGCGCACCGAGCGATGCGAGCCGTGAAAGACAACCCGTCGAATGTGATCGTCGTCGGAGGCGGGATCGCCGGCATGACCGTCGCCCGTGCCGCCGCCGAGCTGGGCATGGGCGTCACGCTGGTGGAGCGGGCACCCCGGCTGGGTGGTCACGCGGCCGATTGGGCGTGCATGGCGACTGACGAGTGTGCCCGATGCTCGGCGTGTCTGGTTCAGGACCTCATTGCCCAAGTGTCGGCCCATCCACGAATCGAGGTCCTCCTGGGCGCTCGGCTTGATCAGTGCCAAGGCAAGGCGGGGGCCTTCCGCCTGTCGTTCGAACCCGAGCCGGGCTCCGATCGCCCGCGCCCGCCCTGGCGGGAACGGATGCTCAGCCGGCGCCGCGCCGTCCCGTGCCAGGCCGTGGTGCTGGCCACCGGATTCGACCCGTACGACCCGGCCGACAACCCCCTGCTCGGGTACGAACGCTTCGAGGGCGTGATCACCACCGCGGACCTGGACCGCCTGTTGCGGGAGGACGACCTGGGCGGGTTCGCTCCCGAAGGCGATACGCCGCTTCGGGTAGCCTTCATTCAGTGCGTCGGCTCGCGCGACCGGAAATCGGGGCGGGAATACTGCTCCCAGTTCTGCTGCCGCACCACGATCCGTTTAGTCCAGCGCCTGCGGTACCTGCGTCCGGCCGTGGAAGCCACGGTCTTCTACATCGACCTTCAAATCATGAGCAAGGAGTTCGGGGCGTTCTACGCCCGCGCACGCGAGGAGGTTCGCTTCATCCAGGGGGTACCCGCCGAGGTATGTCCCGGCGAAGCAGAGGGCACGCTCCGGGTCTACAGCGTCCCGCCGGGTGCGGGGCGAGCCGAGCCCTTCGAGTTCGACCGCGTCGTACTGGCCATCGGTCTGGCGCCTACCGATTCGCATCGTTCATTGGCCGGGGTAATGGGCCTGGACTTGAACGAATTCGGCTACTTCGCCGGGACCGGGGTCGACGCGCCCTTCGAAGCGTCCCGCCCCGGCGTCTTCCTTGTCGGTGCGTGTAGCGGTCCCGCCGACATCCAGGGTTCGCGCAAACAGGCCCTGGCCGTGGCCGGCCTGTTGGCGCAACGTACGCGCGAGCCTGGCCCGCGCGAAACGGAACGCCGAATCCCCTCGGAAAGCGGCCTGCACCTGAACCACGTGAGCGGATAGCCATGGGTGCCAATACGCGCATCGGGGTCCTGATAGAAACGGGTGATCCCATCATAGCCGAGAGGCTCCTGCCAGAAGGATTCGAAACGGCCTTGGACGGTTGGGACGACGTAGTTGTGTTCCGGGCAAGGTCCTGGACCGCGGCGGATGCACGCGCGCAGATCAAAGAGCTGTGCCGGGAGGCGGGCCTCTGCCGCGTGGTGATCTGCGGTCCGTCGACGGGAGCCGAGTTGGTGCCGGAGTGGATCGAGACAGAGGACGGGGGACCCTGTGTTCCGGTTGCCTGGGCGGCGATTCGCGAGCACTACCCTTGGACGGAAAAGGACCACGAGGCCCGGGCGGCCAAAGCGGGGCGTCTGCTCGAGATGGCGGTGGTCCGGGCCCGCGGCACCCAGCCGTGCACGCTCACAAGCGTCGCGGCGGAGCGCTCCGTCGCCGTGGCCGGCAACAACCACGCGGCCTTCCGGATGGCATCCGCCCTGGTCGACGCCGGCTTCCCGGTCGTTCTGCTCCAGACGGGGGCCGCCGGTGGATGTTTTTACCCCGTAGCTAAGGAGCTGGTCGAGCGCGTTGCTTGCCGTGACGACGTGCAGGTAGTGCCCGACGCCTTCGTCGAGCACGTGGACGGCCATGTCGGGAACTTCCGGCTCCGGGTGCGCTCGCGCGGCGGGCGCACGTTTTTTCGCGTGGGCGCGTTCGTCGTGGCGATTGACGCCGAAACCCGCCCGCTTGAGGTCGGCGAGCTCCTGAGCGCGCCGGAATGCGTCTTGAGTCTGCGGGAATACGGGGAAGCCGTCACGGCCGGGAGGCTGGACGGCAGGGCCGCCTGCATCTGGCTCGACCGCGACGGGCTCGACCGGCGCTGTGCGGGCCAGGCGGCGCTGAGTTCAGCCCTGGCACACGCCCGGCGGGGTGGAAGGCCCACTTTGCTGTTTCGCCAGGTCCCGGTCTACGGCCACAGCGGCCAGGTGCTCTACGACGAGGCCCGGGCCGCCGGCGTGGGCATCATCCGGTACGACACCGCTCCGCGTTTCAGCCAGGCGGACGGCGTCGTCCGGGTGACCGTCAGCGACACCGTGCTGCCCGAGGGGGTGTTGAAGTTCGCCGTGGACCGGTTGGTGTTTCCGGCGCTGGTGAGGCCTTCCGACTCTCACGCCCGGCTTGCAGCGCTGCTCCGCCAACCGCTCGACCTCCAGGGGTATCTGCAACCCGGGAACGTCCGGCACCGGCCGGTGGGCTCGGCCCGGCGGGGTGTCTACTTCATCGGCGGTTGCCACGACGAGTGCGATCCCGAAGAGGCTGCCGTCGAAGCCCGGGCAGTACTTGCGGAGCTGATGGCGGTGCTTCCCGAGGGCCCGATTCGGGTGCCCGCCGAGAAAGTGCTGGTCGACACCGACAAGTGCGCCGCCTGCCTGACCTGCTACCGCGCGTGTCCCCACGGGGCGATCGAACCAAACGTCTCGCAGCACTGTATGGACGTCCTGGACCCGGCGTGCTGGCAGTGCGGCATCTGTGCGGCGGCGTGCCCCGGCCGGGCTCTCGAACATG
>Ga0180434_10007624_pt1 | contig 12154 bp, 7 predicted proteins | sample SS_ome_7_FD_132453 | JGI IMG/M metagenome (GOLD analysis project Ga0180434, IMG submission 132453) | Hypersaline lake sediment archaeal communities from the Salton Sea, California, USA - SS_1_D_2 metaG | ecosystem: Environmental > Aquatic > Non-marine Saline and Alkaline > Hypersaline > Sediment... | reverse complement strand
GGGATAACCGTAACCGGTCCAGTGACAGCAGCTTGTGGCGACGTTCAGTGCCACGAGAGGATATAATCGGCCGGGCGGTGTTGATCTACAATCCGGTACAGAGAATGGGCCGGATTCGATAGCACATTACGATAAGGTGCACCATGACACGACCGTACTACGATTACGAAGGCCGCGGCTCCACGTGGCGATTTGGAGCAGGAATCACGCCGGGTGTGCGGCTGCTGTTGCTCGCCAACGTGATTGCCTTTGTGATTCTCTGGATCTCGGAAAGCGCCTTAATGATAGCTACACGCGGGTCCGGTGGGACCCTGATAGAGATTTTCGGACTGAGTCGAGCAGGCGTTTTCCAGCGGTTCATGGTATGGCAGCCGGTCACATACTTGTTTGTGCACGGCGGTCTCTTGCATCTCATACTCAACATGCTCGCTCTGTGGGTGTTTGGCTGCGATGTCGAAAGGACGTGGGGGACGCGCCGCTTCTTTTTCTACTATTTCTTCACCGGTGTGGGCGCGAGTTTGTTCATCTTGTTACTTCCCAGCCAGCCGAATACCATAACGGTCGGCGCTTCAGGCGCAGTTCTGGGCTTGCTCGTAGCTTTCGCCATGTTTTTTCCAAACCGTCCTATCACGTTATTGCTTTTCTTCGTCTTCCCCCTTACAGTCAAGGCGAAACATCTCGCGATCGGTTTCGCTGTGATAACGTTTTTCTATCTGATCCGCGAACCCTCGGCCGGCGGCATATCACACCTCGGACATTTTGGCGGCATGGTGCTCGGATATCTGTACGTGCGATATAGTGACTCCCTGCGAGCACGATTTGACGACAGTACAAGGAACGTGCGGACTCCTCGTTTGCGTGTACCGCGTGTTACATTCGGCTCGAGGACTGAATACACGCGGGAAGAGGTGGACGCCATTCTCGACAAGATCGCCGCCAAAGGAATCGATTCGCTCACCGACGAAGAACGAGAAGTGCTGAGGAAGGCTTCCTCGAAAATGCCTTAGTGCCGGCGAGCTACTGTTCGGCAGGACCCATTTCGCGAGGACCACCGTTGCGGGCTCCCCGGCCATTGGCGAGAAGCCGTCTGCACAAACACCGAAGCGCATACAGCGCCAGCAGGATCTCTTCAGGGGTCGCCTTATCTTTCCTCTTGAAGATGTAGTCGAGAAACACCAACTGACATCCCAGCTTGGGGTCGCGGCGCCAGATGTGCTCGATATGTTTATACCACGGTATATGCTCCGGCAAGGCCTCTTCCACAACGGTTGATACCCCCCTGTTCAGAGCATCGAGGACAGAGGCTGTGTCTTCCTCGTAAAGGCTGGCGACAACAACCTGCAGCGCCTCGAGTGCGCGACCCTGTGCTTGCTCCGTGCTCCACCGCGATAGCAGCCGCCTGCTGTCGGACACGAGCCTCGATGCGCCAAGTCCCTCGATACGTTCTTCTGCAGAAATGAGCTTGTAAAACTCGCCCGGCGTTCCTATAACGTTACCAACAGCAACCGCCAACTGTTTCCGGACAATGGGATGTGCCATGTTCTCGAGCGCGGGCAAGATGATGAGGATCGCCTGGGCTTCTCCAAGCCGACCGAGAGCGTCAGCTCCCGACGCGAACACAAAGCTGTCGGACTCGCGCTTCATGAGGTCCAGGAGCGGCTGCACAGCGCTGTGGTCGCCTATGTCCCCAAGTGCTCCGGCAGCGGCTCCGCGAACCTCCCGGTCCTGGTTGGCAAGACTGTCCACCAGGGGAGGGACGCTGCGTGGATCCTTAATCTTACCGAGAGAAGATGCTGAAACGCTCTGTATCAAGCTGCCGGGGTCTTTCAGTTTCTCGATAAGTGGCTCCACGCCTTCCGGCACAGCCATGTCGCCGAGCGTCCGGGCCGCCTCCTCGCGCACGACTCTGCTTGAATCGTCCAGAGCCGATATCACCTGGGAAAGGCCCAGGGTTCCACCGCGCCTGCCGAGGCCATGGACGGCGTGCGCACGAGTCTGTTCGTCGGTGGGCCGTTGATACGCATATATGTTAAAGAGCGACCGGAACGGGTTGAGGGTTCCCAGCGCTCTCACCACGTACCCGACCCCTTTGACCTCCGGTTCCTGGATAAGTTTCAGAAAAGGCAGCGATGTGACTCGCAACATGACAGACGCCAGGAAGACGAAATGGAGTCCTTCCACGCGGATCCCGAGGACAGTGACGGACACGTCCTGCACCGCGGTGGCTATCGCAGCCCCAATTAAGGCACCAACCGCGCCGGAAACCCCTGTGAGAATGCCAAACGCCGCTGCGTAACTGTGACGGCGCTCAGGTGGCGGTAAGCCGATCTGAAGGTTGAGCACCGTCAGATTAAGACCCGCCCACGCAGCGCCGCCCGAAATTCCGACCAAGGCGAGCAAGAGGTGCGATTGAGGTCGGCAGAAAATGAGTATAATGGGGAAGATCACCGTGGCAAAAGCGCTCAATACCAGTACCGGTTTGTTGCCGAACTGATCTATGCACACGCCGAATAGTTCCGAAAACAGGATGTGCGCCAGACCGCTCAGTACCGTCATGTACAAGGCGATCTGGAGGTAGCTCAGCGAAAGTTCCCGCACGAGGTACAGGTTCACATAAGCACTCACCATTCCTGCGCCAAGCCACATGACCAGCACAAAGCCGAGGAACGAACGGAAGTTTCGGTTTCGTGTCGGTTCGAGCAGGATCTTCACGATTCCCCGGGCGCTGCCAGTCCGCGGAGGCAGCGCCATTTCAGGCACCCACCTGTGAATAAGGATGTCGATAAACCCTGCGATTCCCGCCACAGTGAACCCAACGGCAAACTTGTACAGAGGCGGATCCTTCGCCAAATACTGACCAACGAGAACCGCCGCGAGCACCCCGCTGACTTGACCAAGGTTAGCGCGACGGCCAAAAAAGGTGCCACGGATGTTCGCCGGCACGAGATCGGCAACCCATGTGATCCAGAACGGGCTGGCAAACGACCCCAGCAAGAATGAAACAGCGAGAATACCCAGGCCAGCCTGAATACAGATTTGAGTATCCGATATGAACAGTGGCAGCAACGCGGGTACCAGCCACAGCAACCGATGCACACAGCCGACCGCGACAAATATGCGTCGCCGGCGACCGGTCCTTTCCAGGACATACGAAGCAAGCGGCTGGATGAGAGTGGCAATTGCCGGCATTGCACCGACCAGACCTATAGCAAACGTGGACGCCCCGATCCTGTTAAAGTACCCTACAATAGGAGCGCCCAACGCGACCGCTGACCACATCGCGCCGAATACCCAAGCTACGATCACCTTGTTCATCGCACGGTGGATCTCGAGCCGGGTTATCTTGGGGGGAGAAACAGGTTCTTGTGACATTGTGCCGATTAAACGAAAAGAAAGCCCACACCGTCCGAGAGCAGGCCTACTTGAAGGTCAACGGCACGTGATCGTACCGCAACGCTTCCGCCACCGCAAGGTTCACCATTTCCCGTGCAACACCAGATTGGATGGTAGCATAGCTCCGGACCAATTGTCAACTCGCGGTTCAGCTCAACAAGCATTGACACAGAGGGCGACAAATCGGGGAGTCCTCACCGCCGTTTCGCGTTGACAGCACGTCTAGCCTGTTGCTATGATGGACACGCAAGCGCACCACATAAGTAACCGGTCGATTTCGGATCAAGGCGGAGACAGTTCTGCAGCGTTTGGTGCTGAGCATAGTTCCATAGCCTCGAGTATCCAAATGGAAAGGGTGAGAGCGTTTGGAAAAGAACGTCATACTTGAGATGAAAGGCATCGTCAAACGCTACCCCGGCGTCGTTGCCCTGGACGAAGTCGATTTTGATCTCCGATCCGGCGAAGTTCACGCTCTGGTTGGCGAGAACGGTGCGGGCAAGTCCACGCTCGTCAAAGTACTCGCCGGTGCCACAGCAATGGATGCGGGCGAGATCCGCCTCCACGGCGAGAAAACCGAGATTCTGTCTCCGCATCACGCTCAAGAGCTTGGAATAAGTATGATCTACCAGGAGTTCAACCTCAGCCCGTATCTCAGCGTTGCAGAGAACATATTTCTGGGACGCGAACCGCTGCAGAAACGTACCCCCTTCATTGATTGGTCACGTATGTACAAGGACGCAAGAGACATACTGGGACGCATAGATGTTTCGCTCGATGTCCGCCGGCCGGTAAACGAACTGAGCATTGCGGAACAACAGATGGTCGAGATCGGCAAGGCGCTGTCCTTCAACGCGAAAATTCTCGTCATGGACGAACCGAGTGCAACGTTAACCGAGCACGAGCTGGAGTCGCTCTTCGACCTCATACGGTCGCTCAAACAGCAAGGAATGGGGATCATATATATATCGCACCGGATGGAAGAGTTGTTCGAGGTAGGCGACCGGGTTACGGTGATGCGTGACGGGAAGCGAATCGGCACCGAGGACGTCGGCGAGGTCCAGAAGGAACAGATCATCAGGATGATGGTCGGTAGAACAATCACTGAGGAGTTTCCAAAACAGCAATTCGAGCGCGGTCCCGAAGTACTGCGCGTCCAGGGCCTTAACCGAACTGGCGTGCTGAAAGATATTAGTTTCAGCGTGCACCGCGGCGAGATTGTCGGGATCACAGGCCTCGTCGGCGCGGGACGAACCGAACTGGCACGGGCGGTGTTCGGGGCCGACCCGACGGATTCGGGCGAGGTTTTCCTTGACAACCGAAAAGTGAAGATTCGTTCGCCGCAGGACGCGATAAAGCTTGGCGTCGGACTGCTGACGGAAGACAGGAAAAACCAGGGACTCGTCATCGGGATGAAAGTCCGCGAGAATATCACTCTGAGCGGCCTTCGTATGCTGGTCAGACGGATCTTCATAGATCTCGCCAAGGAAAAAGCTGAAACAGAACGTTACGTCACAGAGCTCCAGATAAAGACGCCGAGCATCGAGCAGCTCGTGAAAAACCTCAGCGGCGGCAATCAGCAAAAGGTAGTGCTGGCAAAGTGGCTCTTCACGAAGTCGAGAATGCTGCTGTTTGATGAGCCGACACGCGGCATCGACGTTGGGGCGAAACGAGAGATATATCGTCTTATAAACGAGCTTGTGTCTCGTGGCGTCGGTGTTGTCGTCATCTCGAGCGAGTTGCCTGAAGTCATCGGCATGTGCGACCGGATTCTCGTAATGCACGAAGGCAGAATCGCGGCGGAGATACCGCACGCGGAAGCTACGCAGGAGAAGATAATGTATTACGCCACCGGCGGGGACGGATCAGCTCCCGCAGCGGGCCAGCATGTGCCCAGATCCTAGAGTGTCACGAGACAGCGCTCCTTTTCCGGTAGGGAATGCGGATCACCTGCGAGGATTCTTGGAGCGTACCGGCTGGTTATAGAAATGTGGCGATACTGATGTGCCCGCGTCCTCCGAATACGCTGGCGACCAGGTCGCACTTAGTTCTGAACAGGCATACAACTTTGCCGCGAACAAGGGGGGAGTCCTCGGTAAACATGCAGTAGTTTGCCTGCCCTTTTGCGATGATCAGGTCGGCTTTCTGCAGTTCTTCACGGCATTTGTCCGACGCTTCGTCGAAACTCAGCCCGAGGGTGTCCGGGCCCACCACAACTATTTCGTCCGATACGGCGTCGAGCCCGGCGCTCTTGGCGTCCTTCATTGTAGCATCGCTGGTGATAGGTCCGCCCCGAACGCCCGAGACGACGTAAGCTCCGAGGCTTTTCATCTCATCGATGAGCAACGCATCAATAGCTATCTCGCCGACATTGTCATGAACGTAGAAAACTCGCGGGTTTCCGCGAACCTCCCTGTAGAGCTCGTCTGTGCAGTCGACTGCCAGCTCCTGTGCTCCTGATTCGAGCATCGCTTCGATTCGCGCGACATCGAAATCATAGCCTGTACCCACGGTGCGGAAATCGAGCTTGTTTCCTGCAATTGCCCATCTCACGTAAAAGGTAAACCTGGCAAGGCCGCGGATCGTCGTTGCTCTATGTTTGAGTTCCAGAGCAAGGCTGGTGCCGACCTCATTACATTTCGCGCGTCTCAGGGCGAACGGAGTATCGATACCGCTCGCCTGTTTAAACACTCGATGCACACCTGTTATCAACGTGGGGGCTGGCAACGTAGTGGAAAAGTTGTCGGCAAGATAGTGCAATGCATCCCGCACTATGGTGCGGCGCAAGTTTTCGTCGGCAATCTCGCTGTCCACTGCCGCGCGTAAATCATCGACGATACACGGGAGACATATCGATTCAGCTTTCATATCCGTTCACTCCGCTCACCAGGTCCAGGCCTTCCACAGGTGAGCGCGCCTCACGGCTCTGGGTCAAAAAAAGCCGAATCCTTCCCCCACACTACTTTTCTTAGTGCGTACTCCCTCGTACCAATGTATGCCGCACTCTCAAGGGGCGCTCCCTCCCGTCGAGTGTATCATATACTGTCATCATCGGCAACTGTTAGTGCAAACGACAGCGGGTACACGTTCCCCACCGCGTTCGCCGCATTGATTGTGACCGTGTACTCTCCCGGCGCTGCGTACTTGTGGACGAGAGCTAGTCCCGTTGCCTGCCGGCCATCGCCAAAATCCCAGGTCGCCGCCGAGAGAAAAGCGGACTCCGTGTCCGTCCAAGCGAAACCGCGCGGATACATGGGACTCAGGCTGACAGGCAACCTACCCGCGGGCATGCGCAGCAGTTCTCGAGCGTCGAAACGATTCGTCTCTCTCGCGTTCGCCCTGAACGTGCCCGAATGGCGCACCTCTGCAGGGCAATCGCCGAACATGACCTCGACGATACTCTCCATATCCGCGGTAACGTAAGAGGCCGCTGCAGGAGGGCCATACGTGACCATGCACGCCTGCGCGTACTGCAAGAACGTGGTGTCGAACGGCGAACCGAGCGCGACCACCACCACGGGCTTGTTCAGCAACGCGAGACGTTTCACCAACGATTCCTGACCGCGCGGAATGCTGTCAGCAAAATAGGTACAAACGATACTGAGCTCAGCGTCTTGCGCCATGCGTTCGGCGCGTGAAATATCCGTCTCCGGTACGGTCCAGTTATCATAGCTGGCGGTTCGTGATTCAAGATGTGTCACGCGCATCCGACGCTGCTCAAGCAGCCCTGCCATCCGTTCGACGCCGGCAACACCGGTCACGAAAACCGACCCGTATCTTCGCCTGTTGAGAGGAAGCACGTTACTGTCGTTCTTGAGCATGGTGATTCCGCGCTTCAGTGTGTCGCTGCTCTTCGCGAGACTTGACGGTTGAGCACAAATTCGCGTCGCGCTTCGCATGTCAGGCAGTGTCGGATCAAGAAGACCGTATTTCTGCTTATAGGAGAGAATTCTCAGCACCGCCGCGTCAATTCTCTCTGCCGGTATTTCGTTCTTGCCAGCCGCGTTAATGATATGCCCAATGGTTGTAAGATGCCTCCTGTATCCACCCACCGAAACAAGCAGGTCCGCACCGGCGTTGACGGCTCGTACGACAGTATCGTGAGCCTCGAAGTTTGCCGTTATCACTCTGCCGGTGATGCCATCGGCGACGATAAGCCCCTGGAAACCCCACATATCACGAAGAAGACCGGTGAGCACATCCGGCGACAACATCGCGGGCAAACCGCTGGCCTCTACCGTCGGCAGTGCCGTCGCCGTTACCGCTATACCGTCAACCCCCGCAACCACTGCATCCCGATACGGCCTCAGGTCCGTCGCACTGAGAACGGGGATAGGCTTCAGTATGGCCGGCACAGGCGCGGGTTCGCGTTCACCGGCGGGAACTTCGAACACTCCCGGAAAACCGGTTGCGACTGAGAAGATACCATTCGCCTGGAATCCCTTGATGCTTTCTTGACCAAACCGTGACACCTGCTCGGGGTCGGAACCGAACCGTGACGTGGAGAATCGGAACTTTCCCTCCTCCGGACTGACCTCGAGATTCGGCGCCAGGTTCATGGTGATGCCGGCTGCTCTCATCTCCTTTGCTGCGATCGACGCGGCCTCATAAGCGTTGGAGGGATCGCCGGTCGCCCCGATTGCCATCTGTGTGGGCAACGGGGTGACATCGGCGGGATACCGCAGATACTGTCCCATGCCGCAGGTATACCGGACCGCAACAAACGGCGCTATTTTGAGCCTGCTGTCCTGCGCGCACTGCTGCAACTCAGAAATGTACTGGACGGCATGACGCAAGCTCGCCCAGTTCGTTCGGTACACGCCGCCAATCGCGACGTTCTTGACCAACTCTTCTTCCTCCCTAGTTGGGAAATAGATACCCCCGAGGCTTGCGACAACCATCTGCGCCGCCTTTTCCTCCAGAGTCATCTCAGCGAGAAGCGACCGGGGCCGCGTAGTTACCGGCTCAGGGGTGAACTCAGACGGTTTCCGCTTTAGAAAAATACAACTTGCAACTGCAAGGCACGTCAGCAGAGCAACGAGCCTCTTCATCAGCCTACCGGTCATCTCTCTACCCTTCCGACCCATACGAGAAGGGCTTTCCCATGATAAATGTGTGACACGGTGATCGAAACATCGCGCAACGTCTCTTTCATTCTCCGCTTTGCGAAAGGATCTGATGGAGCTTGTCACGTGCGGCCCTTATGTCCTCGACAGGATTGTCGCCGGTTTCGCGCTCGATGGTGAGGAACCCGTGATACCCGATTTCAGCCAACGCCTCTATGAACCGAGGGATGTCTACATCTCCTTCACCCAGCGGTGTCTCCTCAAACCACTCGTCGAACCGAATAGCGTGCTCTCCTTTCTCTGCCAGTGCCGCGTGAAGCTCTGCGGGCGACCAGCTACCCTTCTTCTTGCCGTCCTTGGCGTGCACGTGAACGATGTAATCCGCCACTGTCGTGACGCCGGCTATCGGGTCATCGCCAGCGACCATGACAAGGTTGGCAGGATCGTAATTGACTTTGACGAATTCGGTTTGCAGATTGTCGAGCAGGTCTTTCAAGACCGTTGCGGACTCCATTCCGGTCTCTGCTGCGAAGAAAACGCCGACTTTCTCACCACATGCGCCCAGCTCCTCAAGAGCTTGAGCGATACATACGCGGCGGGGGCCGGTCTCTTCAGGCTCGACGAACCCGATGTGCGCAGAAACTACAGGCGTGCGCAGGTCTCCGGCGAGCGCCAACACCTGTTTAACCCGGTCGACGCGTTGCTCCACCGTACCCGGATCATCAAACCCGCCCACGTCGCCGACGAGAGCCGCCAGGTCGAGCCGGTTTACAGCAACAAACTCGCGAAACTGCTGCCGACCGCTTTTCGACAAGTTCTCCGGCGCGAGCTCACCGTGCGTAGCGTATACCTGAACACCGTCAAAACCAAGTCCCCTCGCTTTGAGGACGCCCTTCTTGACATCAAGTTTCATACAGTCGACGAGAACGCCGATCTTCATATGCTACGCTCCTCCGTTTGACCTCATGGGCGAAAGCGTCATTCCCACACCGCTATCACGTCACGTCGCTATTATACCGGCTCAGCGCGCGAATGTCACAACAAAAGCCGGGACTGTTCCCGCAGACGGGCAGGGGAGCGAACGGTTGAGGGACGAGTGCCGCCGGCTTTGTGGTCTTGACTGAACCGGCCCCCTCCTGCTAAGATGTGGACACGATCGCCGAAGTGGCGGAACTGGCAGACGCGCTGCGTTCAGGGCGCAGTGGGCGTAAGCCCGTAGGGGTTCAACTCCCCTCTTCGGCAATCCCCTTTGTTCTCTCGAGGTTCAACATCGAAGTCATATCGTGTGCGCCGTCCCGCGCAAGGCAGAGCTGCGTCCAGCGCGACCGTACTGCGGGACGCGACACGTGGCGATATGGTGGCGGCATAGCTGTGTGGACTTGTTTGTAGCTTCTGGAGGCGGTTTGAGCACTCTCCTGGGCGGAAGCATCTTGACTTATTCGTTGGAGGCAGCTACGCTATAGGCAACTGAGTTCCCCGTGCGGGATAGTCGAGGTGTTCGGGGTATGGGGCACGGCTCGAGTGAGCCAAAGATAAAAAGGAGGTACAAGATGGTCTGTCGGAACACGTTTTCAGCGGTTATGGTGGCAACATTGGTGGTTGGCCTGCTCGCAGGCTGCCAGACGATGCCGTCCGGTCCGAGCGACGAGGAACAGATCCGTCAGCTCACACAGGATTTCGTCAAAGCCGGGAACGAGGGCAAGATCGATGCGGCAATGGCGGTGTTCGCCGAGGATTTCGAGATGGAAACCGGCGAGGACAAGGAAGCTATGCACTACTTGCTCGAGGACGCCATCGCCAGCGGTGTCGAGTTTGACGCTACAGATATCGAGGTAGAGATGGCCCCGGACGGCAAGACCGCTGAGGTCGAGGGCGTGTCGGTCGATTATGTCCCGTATGTCGCCACCGTGGCGAAACGAGACGGCAAATGGCTTATCATTAAGGTGGAGGAAAGCTACTAAGAGCTTCTTGCAGCGCCGGACATGTGTGGTGGCGGGCGGGTGGCAGGGCTCTCCGCATCTGCTTAAGGTCCCGTCACACACCGGTGAGCGGGCTTCGCGGGAACGCGCAGAAGAAGTGTTTGTGTAAGATCCTGAGCGGACGCGACGGGTCTGAGGAGTGCTGCGACTGCGAGGCGCTTAGCGTAAGAGCTGATGCTATCTGACCTGAAGCGCGTACCTCCCGCCGCTGTTCAGGACGAACCCGCCGTTGCGCTGGCGTTCGACGTCACCGGCTGATTGCACGATATCGATGCGTTTGCCGGCGCAGACGTCGGGCAGGACAAGCTCCGCTTCCACACCGCCCGGTAGGTCCAACTCAAGCTCCCACTGCTGCGGATCCCAAGAGACCCAGACGATACCTTTTGGCGTGACCGTATGACCTGCAACGTATGCAAGTCCTCCGGCGTCGGGTGCGATGCGGATCTTGCCGCCGCCCGGCTCGACGATCCTGACGCCCAGAAGCGAATCGTGTAACCAGAGCAGCGGTACAGCGCCCCACCCGTGCGAGCCGGTCTCATCTATCGGCTGAGCCGGATTCTCCTCTCCCGGCTCAAGTCGCAGGTCTTCTCGGCTGACCCAATATTCGGGTAACGGCCCGCCATACGGCCCTTGCAATTCCAGGGGAACGGTATTCCGGGGATGGCGGGGCAGGTATGGCGCATACCTCTCGATGAGATGAGCTACCGCATGTTCGGTGAGTCCGCTGTCGGAAAGCGCCCGAAGTGCCCGGTACGAGAAGGACGGGTTGTTCCACCGTGTCACGCCTGGCGACGGCGCCCCGTCCGGTTCTGCAAAAGCGTAGTTCAGGTCCGCAACGGCTTCCTCGCGCGTCAGCAGCCCTGACGTGATTGCGACGGTCTGTCCGGCCTGGCTGTATCCCCGTTCCAGGGTGCTCTCGTCGGGGTCGACCCGATCGCCGACATGAGGGGGAACACCTCCTCGTGCCGGCACAACGTGATACGCTCGGAACGCCTCCGCCATTTTGTCGCCGGTTGCACGCCACGCTGCCGCCTGTTCCGTCTCACCGATAGCCTCCGCCATCTCTGCGGACCAGCGCAACCGCTCAATCATCACCGGTGTGACGATACCGCTCGACTGTTGTTCGTTTTCACAATGCATTCCAACGCGGATATCGCCCAGCACCCGGTCAGTCCGCCACAGACCTTCTTCATCCATATGCGACAGCACATTGTCCCAATACCTGCACAGGTTCCTCCAATACCGTTTGACGAGGTCGGTCCGACCAGTCCACATGTAGTCGTCGTGAAGAGCGGCAACCCACTGGACGCTCCAATCGTACGAAGCGGGATATGCCGGGAAGTTACTTGGGGCGAACGGATGGAGGTTGCCGTCGTCCCCCTGTCCCTGCGCGTGCGTGCGGATAAGAAACTCTCTGAGTTTGGTGTCGCCGAACCAGCGGGCCGCAATCAACGCACGAAGCCGCGCATCCTCGATCCACTGACCGTCTTCGCGTCCCGGTGTATCGACGTACGCGTCGGTCATCGTGACTTCGGCGTGGACCAAAGAGAGCTTCACAATTTGTTCGATGCGTTCGTCGCCACACTGGAAGCTCCCTGCGACGCTGATCGGATATTGCGATTTGACCATGCCAAGGTCCTTGATAACGAGAGGTCCGTCGGTCACAAAGTGGACGTGTACCGTCATCCATCGTGCGGTGTGTTCATCAGGAAATTCGAT
>Ga0180434_10007622_pt1 | contig 12155 bp, 12 predicted proteins | sample SS_ome_7_FD_132453 | JGI IMG/M metagenome (GOLD analysis project Ga0180434, IMG submission 132453) | Hypersaline lake sediment archaeal communities from the Salton Sea, California, USA - SS_1_D_2 metaG | ecosystem: Environmental > Aquatic > Non-marine Saline and Alkaline > Hypersaline >... | reverse complement strand
GACATCGATGCAATTGCTGCCGCCCTGAGGGCCGAAGAGGAGCCTTTGCCAACGCGAATCGTCGACGCGATGATCGAAGCATCCCGCGATCGTTCGTCGACGGCAACGCGTTTCGTTCGCACGACGAAGCGCCCGCGCGGAAAACAGCTTTGCCTTTACGACTCAACGCCGAACGAAAACGCGCTTTTGACGTCGTTCTGCGCTCTCGACGACGAACTCGTCGAGTTGCGTCGAAAACGAAAACGCGTCATCGAACGGATCGAGCGGGCCCTTGATGCCGCCGAAAGCGCCGCTGTGCGCTACGTCGAAGCAAACCCGCCCGCCATCGACAACGAACCCGCCGCACGCACGGCGCGCATTGCCGACCCCACCGACCCTTCGAAGAAAATTCGCTTCAAGGTGGCCGTTGCCCCGGATTCTCCTCCGTTGCCCGAACCGACGACGCTGTCTCCCAAGGCGCCGGTGTCATGGATGTCGCGGCCCGTCATCGAAGAAAAGTCCGTTTCCAAAGAATCCGCTCCCGACGTGACGCGTGCGTTGCGTGTTCGAATCGGCGATATGCGGACGGTTGTCATCGAGGCGCTCGAGCGCATGATTCCGGCCACGGTGCGCGTTCGCGACAATCGCGCCGCCGTGCTGTGGCTTCGTCAAAATCGCGACCGCTTGATCGAATCGATCACCACCGGCATTCGCGCGCTCGGTGCCTCCGAACGAGCCGTTGCGCGGCCGGACGTTCGTCCGCGCAAAAAGCTTCGCATTCGCAAAATGCGAACGTAATCGAGGCGCGCCGCCGATATCCGCGCGCACGCGCTCGTCATGAAATCGAATGACTCAAAGTGAAATGGAAAGCACTCGATTCATCGGCAGCGCGTTTGCGAAGCGGTTCACGCCCGTTTGGCGTCGTGGATGCAGAAAGCCGCCCGTGCACCACCCCAAGGCGCCAGGACGATTGCTCGGTCCTGTGACTGATTGGATCGACGCCAGCTTACCGCCGCTCGACCTCTCGTGTGTTTGCAAACAACTTCGACGGGGTCAACGCAAAACTCGCCGCGCGCGCGATGACAGCAACAGCGACAACGATCGTACGTCGGCGTCGTCGCGGCATTTCAAAGTCATCGATATCGACGAAAAAAAAAGCCATGGCTGCTCTTTGGAACGCTGCGAAAAACACCGTCGGGGGTTATTTCAATCCCGTTCAGGAAAACGCGGTGGTGAATGCCAGTCTTCCCGTTCCCGCCGCTCCTTCGGCCAAGCCCATTCCAACCGTTCCCACCCCTCCGGTATTCGGCCCTGCCCTCGATTCCGCCCCGGTGGTGACGCGCTTTCAACCGCGTCTCCGCTCCGTCGAGAGGCGTATTCGTCGTTTGGTCACGCGCGACCGCGTCCTCATTTTCATTCTGGTATCCATCGTTATCGCGCTGGTGATCGCGTTGCTTAAGAAACAAGCGAAAAAGTGAACGCGTGATCGTGCTTGTTTGGCGAAATGAACATAAAACGGCGAGCGATCAGCATAATGGGCGGTCAGTTGGCAAAAAATCCCTTTTTCGAACTCGCGCGGCTTGCCGAGCAGTATCCCGATGAGCCGCTATTTCGTGTTTGCGAGGTGCTGCTGCCGTTGATCGCCGAAACCTCTCCTCAAATGTCGTCGACTCAAACGTTCGCCAACGTGTTTGCCGATCTCACGGTTCCGTATCGCGGTCGATACCCCATTAAAGCCACCATGTGGCTGTGGCCGACAGACGAAACCGATCGGGAGCTGTTCGAGAAAAATTGCAGCGAAGTCGCCGCGATTCAGCGGCAGATCGGAATTCTCCGCAGAATCAACGAGCGCATTCTCAAACCGGGCTTAGCGCCCAACTTTCAACCGCTTATTGCGTACGGCGAGTGCGACGATCTCGAATGGCTGGAAACCCAACGCGCGCTGAAGGAGGCCATCGACCGAATGCAGCCGGCGTTGCTCGCAAAACAATGTGTGAAACGCTCGCGTCATCGCTGGTTGAGGTGGCGTGAGGACTACATCGATCCTGGCGTCAAGTTATCGTTGCACGTCGCGTTTTTTTCGACACCACCCTCGGTCGAGAGAACGGTTCCGTCGGTGTGCCCTTTGCTCAAGGAGGCGGCTCGGTCTTTGGATCTTGTGCATCCGTCGCTGTGCACCGGCATCAAAAAAATCCAGGTCGAAGCTTCGTTGATTGCTGCGGTGTATTGTCTCGGGGTTTTGAACTCGATCGGCATCCTGTGCAATTTGTCGGCCGAACACGTTCGACTTCGCGACGTCGGGGACAAACCGCGGCCGCTCGTGGTGTATGTCGTGGGCGAGCATCGAATCCCGAACGACATGCGCGTTTTTTCAACCAAAACGCTGCGTTACGAACCTGTTTTCGACAACTGGGCGCTTGCGTCAATGGACGCGCAGGCGCCGATGGAAGCCGATCTTTTTCAACTCGTGTGCTCGATGATTCCGCCGTTCACCTGGGGTTCGAATTTTACCGAACTGATAACGCCCTTTCTCGGAACAACCGCCATCAAGACGCTTCAAAGAATTTATGGACAGTGTATGGGGGCCCCCGCGTGCAAGACGCCGTGTCGGTACGGCAACCGGCAGCCCAACCAGCAGTGGCTGTGGTTTTCGAGCCAGGAATACCCGTTTCCGACGCCGGACGCATTTTTGACCAACCATGCCCCGGTGCATTTTTCCGCCGACCACGTTTTTCGGAACGAACCGGATGCGCGCCGCCAGTACGAAAACCACGGCGCTGTTGTGTACACAAGAGGCGCCGATGATGCAACGATCATCGAAAGGGCGAAGGAGCATCTGCGGCATGCGTATTGTCGAATGATGGGCTCGGCCACGACCGTGGCGCCCCCCGAACCGTCGCGCAAGCCTGGGTACGAAGCCCGCCCGGCGCCCCGACAAGCAGTTTATTTTGAGAAACCGGCGGCAGCGCCCGAACCGTCGCGCAAGCCTGGGTACGAAGCCCGCCCGGCGCCAACCCGGGTGCGCAAGGAGGAGTACGAAGAGCACCCGGCGCCCACGGAATATAAGCCCGCTTACAGGGAACGCCTGGAGAATGCGCGACGAGCCCACGCGCAGCGACAACGGGGAGGTCGCGACTATGCATGGCGGCAACGGGACACCTACGAACCCCAGCGACCGCAACGTCGATATGAACGCGGCGGGTATTATTGACTCAACGAGAAAAAGAGTGGTTCGACCAAACGTATTGGTACTCTTGTTGGGCGCCGGTTGATTTGCGCCATGTTCGACGAACGTCCTTGTACAGCTCGTGCACCACAATTCCAAGCGTGGCCGTCGTCACGACGATGACGCCCCATTTGCACGCGATCGTTACGCCAGCCAAGACGACGCCGGTTGTTAGATCCATTGTCTTTTGTGTGTCCGAATGAAAATCGCGTTTCCTTTGGCACCTACGTAACGCCGGGCGAGAATCCGGCTTTCGTTCGCAAACGCTGCCGAACGACAGATGCGGCGGACCCTCATGACAACGCCGCCGCGATCGTTGTCCAGACGCCGGCGCCCACGCGGACGAAACACGAACGTGGATTCCAGCAACGGCTCGTTGCTGGTGGCGAATTCGACGATGGCGGTGAATGCCACGGGGTTAAAAAAAAGCACGCGCCTCGTCATGGCTCTGGCGTTGCGAAACGTTCGTCGACCCAAAACAACCGCGCCGTTTCACTATTTCGACAACAACGCTACGACGTTCATGTCGCCGGCTGTCGTGGCCGAGTTCGATCGTTGGGCGAGTTGCGCCAACCCGTCGAGCACGAACTACGACGTTGGCGAGCGAGCGCATCGCGCCGTCGACGCCGCTCGCGAAATCGTCGCATCGGTCATGAGCGTTGCGGCGTCCGAAATCTATTTCGGATCGGGTGCCACCGAAGCCAACAACATCGTCATCCAGGGGTTCGTCGCTTGCTATCGACGGCGCACGAACGGAAAGCGCCCGCACGTTGTGACGTCGGCCTTCGAGCACAAGAGCGTATTGCAAGTCGTGCAGCAGCTCGAGGCGCGAGGTGATGTTGTGGCAACGTACGTGCACCCGGATTCGCAAGGAATCATCGATCCGCGCGACGTTGCCGATGCCGTTCGACCGAATACGGCGCTTGTCAGCATCATGCATGCCAACAACGAACTCGGAACCGTTCAGGACGTCGGTGCGATCGGACAACTTCTTTCGGAACGCGCTCGTGCGCTTCGCAAAACCCGCTCGCGTCATGCGCCGCCCATGCGTTTTCACGTCGACTGCGCTCAGACGTTTGGGAAAATTGCGGTGCGCCCGCGTTGCGATTTCGGAGCCGACGCCGTCACATTTTCGGCGCACAAGTTTCACGGACCGAAAGGCGTCGGCGGCTTCTACCTGCGCACGGGCGCCGAATGCGATTCCTTGACGTTCGGCGGCCCGCAAGAATCGAGTTTGCGCCCGGGCACGGAAAACGTTGCCGGCATTCGCGCCACGGCGCTCGCGCTTCGTTTGACGACGGCCGATCGAGTGGCACGCAACGAACGCTTGCGCTTTTTGACAACGCGCCTCATCGACGACTTGCGTCGCGCGGGCTTTGACGTTCGCATGGTGTCGCATCCGACGCAACGCCTTCCGCATTCGCTCATGGTATCGTTCATCGAACCGCGTTTTTCCTTTTGCAACACGCGTCTCGTTCGATTTTGCGGCGACCGCGGTTGTTACATCAGCGTCGGATCGGCATGCGAAACGCAGGCGAAAAAGTCGTACGTCATGCATGCGATCGGTGCACCCCCAATCGTGCGCCGCGGCGCCGTACGCATCGGGATGTCGGATGAGACGACCGACGCCGACGTTCGGGCGCTCGAGCGCGCGATTGTCGACGGAGCGCGCGACCAAGCAATTTCGCAATGAGAAGAAAAAAAATGACCGCGGCGCCTCCGTGGTTTCCGTCGCCCACCCAGCGAATATGCGAAATGGTGGTCGCGGTTTCGATCGCCGCCGCAATCGTGGGCACCATGGCGTTTGCTTTCGAGTGGTGGCAGGATCGACGGGCTTGCGCACACATGAACGATGACGACGGTGCGTGATCGTTCGGTCGCACGTCGAGTTCCCCATTCAAACAAAAAACGAAATCCGTGACATGAAGGCCAAGTCTCTTTCTTGCAAAGAACGCGGTGCCGCTTGCCCCAAGAAAACCTGCGTTAAGTACAAGCGCAAGGGAAAAATCCATTGCCGCAAACGCAGGGCCACCGAGCAGGCGATGCGCATGAAGGCCGGTGCCAAGGCATGGAGGGCGCATAAAAAGGAGCTCAAGAACGAACCTCTTAAGGGCGCGTACCAGAAGTTCATCATTCCGTACATGACCGGAAAGAAGAAGTAGATCGCTCCAATAAACACCGTTCGTGACCGATGGCGTCAGCGTCAGCGTTTTCGCTTTTGAGCGCCGTGGTCGAACGACAATTCGACGTTTTTCCAACGATTATCGAGTACTTGCACCCGCGGGATGTTGCGGCGCTCGCATGCGCAAGCCGGTGCTATCGCGACCTCATTCGCGACTCCGCACACATCTGGCGATGGATGTTCGCGCGCTTTCGAACATCGACGGCGCTTCGCGAAGCCATGGCTCCGGTACACCGCCTTGCCATGTTGGGAGGCGGACAGGACGCTTCCGATGACGTTTTGCAAGTACTGCGGCGCGTGGTGACCATGCTTCGAAACGATACAGATACCGATAATGGCGTGGACGCCTCCTCGCGTCGCCGAACCGTTTGGTCGCCGCTGGTGACCCATCCTTTGCTCGCGCTCACGTTTCGCGAACTCGCGTGGCCGCGCAACGACCGCTACCGTCGCGCCGTTCTGTATCTTTTCGATCGGGTGTGCGCGCGAACCGAACGCTGGCCGCGCAACGATCCGCGATGCGATTTTCAATTCGTGCGCGATACCGAGGCGTTGGGAGCCGGACGCTTCGAGGCCATCGCCCGATCGCCCGAACTTTATTTTTCGAACGCGCCGTTTCGCGCGGCCGACGTTTCGTGGCGCGAACTCGCCCGCTTTCGCTACACGCGATCCATGATTCGCGCCGTCGTTTCGCCAACGCCGCCCGCGCCGCGATTCTCGGCGTTGCGCCGATTCGCCATCGATGTGCTGCGGCTCGATCGGCGCGTCAACGGCACCACGTGCTTCGATGGTGATCTGTGGTTGCGCATCGAGCGCATGCCGGTGCCCGCCCCCGTCGATGCACTCGGGCTCGTCGTTCGCGTACTGGTTCCGGACCGCTGTTCGGCATCGTCGATCGTTGCCAAACGCTGGATCGTCGCCGCGGTCGTTACGCCCGATCGAGCGTGGCTCACGTCGCTTGCAACGCCCGCCGTGCTCGATGCGATCGATGCGGATCCGGCTCGTTTTTTCGCTCGATCCGGTCGCGACAACGCTTGCTGGGCATGCGGCGGTGCCATGCGGAAGCGATCGCGCACCGGTCGATGGTTAGGCAAAAAGTGTGCCGATCGCGTTTGGCGATACAAGCTCGATCGCCGAAAACGCCAGCGACTCGAACCCGACGCCGAATAAAATGCAATCTCCTCCGCGCATCGTGCATCAAACGTGGAAATCCAACCGTGTTCCCGAGTGGGCGCGCGATTACCATGCGAGCTGGCGTCGCTGGCACCCCTCGCCGCCGTGGGAACATCGTTTGTGGACCGACGACGAATGCCGAGCGTTTGTTGCCGAACACGAACCCGCCGCGCTTGCCATGTACGACGCGTTTCCGAAACACATCATGCGCGTCGATTTCGTGCGCTACGCATGGCTTTATCACCTGGGCGGCTTATACGTCGATCTCGATTTCGAGTGTTTTGCGTCGTTCGAGCTGTTGCGCACCCAATGCCGTCTCATGATCGGCCGATCGGTGCACGGCGTGCTCTCGAACTCGATTATGATGTCGGTGCCGGGACATCCGTTCTGGCGTCGCGTCATGGATGAAATCGCCGTTCGCGCGGCTAAGCTCACGGGGGTGCGGTGGTCGCCCAGCCTCGACGTTCTGAACACGACGGGACCGAACGTCGTTCACGCCGTTGCCAAGCGCGACGGCTACCTCGACGAGCGCACGCGCCCCGCCGACGTCCTGATCCCATTATCGCGCCTTTTTTTCCCGTACTCGTGTTTCGAGTTCTGGAAAAAGAACCGCGCGACGTTTTCGGGCGCCATGGCCTGCCACCGCCACCAGACGACGTGGGCGCCGCACGTCAAGTACGCCCGCATCGTCGGGGCTTATGCGTTGTTTGCGCTGTTCGTGGCAATCGTCGTGGGTGTATTCGCAAAACGGCGGCAATATTTGTCGTAGCGGCGGCGGAACTCGTGCCGTGAGCGTGCCGAGCACGTATTGCTCAACCAAAACATGCTCGCGATTCCGCCGCCGCCCGAATTCGCCGCACCGTCGCCGTTTCGCGACGGCGCCGAGGGTTACTGGGCGCCGCTCACGCAGCACCAGTCGCCGACGGATCGGTCGCCCGGCTGGTATGCACCTCAGTTCGCGTCGCGGCCGTGGGGCGGCAAGCGCGTGTTTGCCGCCGCCGTCCGCAAGCTCGAGGCGCGATGCAACGGTCGCGTCGATGGCATGCATGTGCGCACGTTTCCCGGTTGGGCGCCGTCGCGCATTCCGCGCGACCTGCTGGTGGCACGCGGCTACAAGGACGGGCGGTGTTTGGTGGGACGGCGCGAATTCTACGATGACCGCGAAAACGTCCGGTGGCCCGAGAACTACGTTCGCCATTACGTCGTCGAGTTCGACGTCGTGCCGACGCATCGCTTTTTCGAGTACGTGTGTCGGCGTGCCGCCGAACCGCCGGTCGTGCGTTAGATGGCGCGCGCGACACACGGGCGTCGCATTGCGGAAACATGCTCACGCGTAACCGCCGTCGCAAACGGCAGCGACACCGAAGCTACCCGGCCAACAAAAAAAATCGACGTGGCGGCAATGTCGACGGATTCGCCGAAGCTCAAAAAATAAAATCCCATCACGCTTTCGCTCGTTGCCGCTCGCTGGACGTTGCGCGGTGCCGGTGTTGCCGAATTCATCGGGGTTGCGCTCGGACTCACCCCGCCCCCGCTTTTATGGCGTTTGCGCGCGTTTCGCATCGCGCACCGCGCCGTCATGTGGGTTTTGACCCAGTGGGCGTCGATGGCGCCGAATTGGCTCGCGGCTCGATAATGACGCATCCGGCTTCTTCGATCCGTGCGCGAACCGTGGGCGACGTTGCGTCGACGAAGATGTACTCGACGCCGAGTGCCACGGTATGCATGCCTCGCGGTCTGTTTAAAGTTTGCCACGTCGTTACGGGTACGGTAGCGTGGGGAGTATCGGCGAAAAAACGCGCAGCTTCGTGAAACTGCATGTTTTTTATTGCTGGGGCCGGGGCCGAATCATGAATTGCGGTATCGATCGTCGCGTCCACGTCGGGAGCATGCGCCCGCCAGCAAATATTTTTTTTTCGGCGCATGCGTACCGCCGATACGCCCGTGTCGCCGAAACCGGGTCCTTGTACATATCGGGCATCGCTTGCGCAAAGGGCGTAAAGCCTCGAGGTGCTTCCGGGGGTGTGTGAAGCGCGAGCCATGCGATGTGCCGTCGACATGCATGCGTCTTTCCAAATCGATACTCGAACTCGTCGCACAATGCCAGCGCCGTTGCTGCCGCATACCGGTAGTTCGAGCGCGTCGCGCGCACCCATCGCGATACCGGGTGGTTGACGTGCGTTGGGCGATATCCACCGCCACCGGGCGCGCCGTTCATTCGAAGCCAGCCGCGAACGTCGGAAACCGGCAAAAGAACGTGGTGCGCCGTATAGAGCATTTGTGCCAGCTCGAGAATGATTTTGCGCACGTGTTGGTCGCAATACATGCGCACGTTGCGCCGAGGGCGTTTCGAAAACACGAAGAGATTCATCGCCGGTTGCGCACACGCAATCGCGCAAAGACTTAAGTGGCACCGTTGTCGCCGGGCTCGATATCGGCGTCGTTGTCGTCGTCATCGTCGTCAAAAAAGTCGACCGGGTATCGCAGAAGGGCGCCGATCCCACCGAAACCGCGGCAAAACTGCGACCCCTCGGGCGATCGATTCGTCACCAATTCGAGGGCGGCGCCGAATCGCGAATGATGGTTCGCCAGCCATTCGACGAGCGTCGGTTCGTCGTTTTCGCAAGCGTCGTTGTCGGCGTGTTGCCGAAACGTTTCGGCAAGTTCGTCCCACGCGATCACTGTTTCGGCCGCCCCGAGATCCAGGGCGTGCATCGTATCGCGGGCGCCGTAGCACACGCGCCCGGTGTCGCGTGCGATGGCTTCGAAAAACTGCGCGAGCACCGCTTTTTCCTGCACGAAGCGCACGTTCGCCAGGATCGACGCGCAGGCGCCGATGGCCTCGTCGAAGCCGCGCGCGCCACCATACGCCACGTCGACGATTTTGAGCACGATTGCGCTCAGTCGCGGATCCAGTGCATCGGCCAGGTCGCGCTTGAAATCGGCCGGACCCGCCAGCACGAGCCCGGCGATCGTGCATTGATTCGTCGACGAGTCGATCAACCGTTGCGTGCACGTTTCGGATGCTTTGCGCACGTAATTGTGCCGCCGTTCGAGCCGCAAACGCCCGAAACGCGCCGCGGACTGGCCGCCTTTTTGGTGTTTTTTCGGCAGATTGACGGTGAAGCGCGTTACGGCCTCGCGCACGTTGCCAACGAGGGCGCCCAGGAAAAATTCGCTGCCGTCCATCACGACAAAGGCGTAGCGAGCGTCGATTCCAAAAAGATCGCGGAGCGGCTTGGCGTGGAAGCGGTCGTCGCACAAATAAAGGTAGCGGTTGAGCGGTCGAAAGGGTTCGAAGTCGATGTTCACCCGCCGTTCCTTACCGTCGTCGGTTGCGATCGTGCCGCAGTACACGACGAGACCGTTCGCCGGAACGGCGCGATACAGTTTCAGTCGTTGTTGAACCGAGTTGATGGCGGTGAGCACCGAGAGCCGATTTACGCGGCACTTAATGTTGGCCGCCGCGCCATACTCTTCCGTCAACATGGCGTTCGCTCGCGCCAATTGGTATCGAGGCGGAAGAACGAGCGAAATCATACTCGTTCCGCTGCCGCTCGCCCGCTCCAGTTTGCGAACGAGGTTGCGAATTTTCCACTCTTCGACTTGCTGCGCCATCGCGTCTTTGGTTAAAGAGGCAAACGCCGGCGCACTGGTGCTCTACGGAAATTACTCGGTCGGAAGCCGCATCGGTAAGGGCCGGTTCGGGTACGTCTTCGACGCCGTCGATCGCGCCACGGAGACCGCCGTCGCGATCAAGCTTGTCGATGGCGCCATCGGTGCCGGTGGCCCCGAAGGAAGTGCTTGTTTCGAAGTCGTCGATGACGATTGCGGCATCGAGCTGGCGCGCGACGAAATCGACCTGATGTCGTGGCTCCCACCGCACCCGAACGTCGTTCGCATGCTCGAATACTTCGACACGGACGTCGATGGCGACCCGGTCGTTGGCATCGTGCTCGAGCGCGCCGATTGTGACCTCTACGCGCGAATGGCCGATACGCCTGGTGGACGGCTCGACGAACGCGTTGCCGCCAAGTACGTTCGCGACGTTGCGCTCGCGTTACAGCACCTTCACCGACACGGTGTCATGCACCGCGATGTCAAACCCGAAAACGTTTTGATTTTCAGCGATTCGTCGGGCGGGCGACCGATCGCAAAACTATGCGACTTCGGCTGGGCGACGTCGGGCCCGTCGTCGTTCGTTTGCGGCACGCTCGACTATTTGCCGCCGGAAATGATTGCCGTCGATGTTTACGATCATCGCGTCGATCTTTGGAGCCTTGGCGTTTTGGCGTACGAACTCGTCGCCGGCCGGCCGCCGTTTGAAAACGAATCGCGCCGCGCCACGAAACGCTCTATTCTCGCGGTCGACGCGCACCCGCTTCCGGATGACGTATCGGATCCGGCGCGCGACTTCGTCGATCGTTTGCTGCAATTCGTACCGTCGCGCCGCGCCACGATCGATGACGTCCTTGCGCATGCTTGGCTTGCGCTCGGGCCGTGACGGTGACATTTTACACACGCACGTTTGTCGAACGCAAAACGGACTCGATGCCGAGTGATCGTGCTTGTATTTTGGCGGTGGCGCTGATGAAAGCGGCGAAGGAAGCGGGCGTTGCCGCGCCCGTAAATATGGCCGCTTCCGCCGTCAAAGAAACCGATGGCTATTTTGCGCGACTTTTGTCTCGAGCAAACTTGCTGATGCGGTTCATGCAACAGCGACCGTGTGACCTCGACCCCGAAGACCTCCGCGACTGGCTCACCATGCTCGACGCCACGCATCGCGCCGCTGCCGAGTACCGCATCACGATGAAGCCATCGGCGATCGGCGTGCTCGAACTCCTAGTTCGCACCAACCGTGATCGGTGTCGCAGCGCGATTCGTGTTGGGGCGTGTCGGTGGTTCGCCGAGAAATCCGAGCGTCGCTACGACCTCGTGCTCGACGACGAGTTTCGAAGCGCTGTCGCCGAGTGCCGTCGAGCGTGGGAATCGGCTCTTGCGGCAGCCATCGACCCGTTCGCGCCGTCGTTTTTCGTCTGGGAAGCGAACGCCCGCGCCTCCCACGCGGCGCTGCGCGTAGAAATCCTTCGGGACATTGTTCGCCAAAAATGAAACTTTATCGCCGTTTAGTTTCGTACCACGCGAGCGACCGCGCGGCGCCGTGCGCGCGCGCCCACGTCAGCGCGCTGAAGTCGCCGAATGCTTCGATCGCCTTCAAGGCGGTCGAAGCGTCGGTGCACCACGGAACCATTTGGATGGGTGCCATGTACTGTGCGCACACGAGAAAATCGAGCACGTCCGTGCGATCGTACGCGAACGCCAGCCGCACGGCTTCGCAGCAATCGTTCCGCGTTACTATCCACGACGGCAGCATGGACGCGTAGCGCGAAAATGCGACGAGGTCATCGACCATGCCGCGCTCGCTCAGTCCCGCGACGAGCCATCGAAAGTTCGCGTAGCCGCTGTCGCCGGTCGAACTGCGCATGCGCTCGGCCAGGTCGAGCCGCCCGTGCCACCACGCCGATTCGACCAAGGCGACGCTGGTGTCGCCGCGCGCCGCGGCTTCGATCAGTTCGCCGATCGAATGCACCGGCCCCG
>Ga0180434_10007621_pt1 | contig 12157 bp, 6 predicted proteins | sample SS_ome_7_FD_132453 | JGI IMG/M metagenome (GOLD analysis project Ga0180434, IMG submission 132453) | Hypersaline lake sediment archaeal communities from the Salton Sea, California, USA - SS_1_D_2 metaG | ecosystem: Environmental > Aquatic > Non-marine Saline and Alkaline > Hypersaline > Sediment... | reverse complement strand
GCGGGATAAGACTTGGCCCGTAAACCCGTACACCGGTCAGCCGGTTAAAGACACGGGTAGTCTGGCTTTCGATACGGCTACCTTTCCTGGTAATGTGTTCTATGAGCGGATTATGGTTGGCGAGGATCTAGAAGGCTTTGACCGGATCTTCAAACCGGCGGGAGAGGCAGGCTACGCATTGCACGTATTCGGCCTAAAAGGCGTATTGATCGTTTATCACCCTCACTGATGGGGACGGTTCGGTGTCAGTTTAGCCAGGATTTTGCGATGGTCTTGATAAGTAAAACCCCCGGGGTCTAAGCCGGGGGTTACAACTGGCAATCACTGAGTGCTGATTAGAACTTAGAACGCAATATTTAGCTCGGCGACGAAAGTATCGTCCGTCAGCTGACCGCCGGTAACGAAATCACCATATTCGCCATGCGTATACTCTAGTTTGAGCATCGCGATCTCGTTAAGGCGCTGACCATAAAGCAACCCATAGCGCGTTTCCGCGTAGTCGGTGTATTCATCAGTGAGCTGATAGCTAACACCCCACAGGTTGTCAGGGCAAGGCTCGTAGACGAATTCCACATTGAGCGCCGTAGGCTGGTCGCCGACACCATCGGCGTCGATATCCAAGTCGCCTGGGTCAAATTCATCTAGTGCCGCTGTGTAATCGGCCAGGATGTGAAAACGGTTTCCGCGGAAATCGTAACGGCCGAAGACATTGTAGGCCGCTACCCGTGTCGCCACCGGACCGTCGTCTGCCAGGCGTAGATCGTGGGTTGCGAGGTGCGAAGTATAGCTGGCTGACACGCGCCAACCATCCTGGCATTCATCGGCTTCCTGTTTGGTCAAATCTACAACGAACGCATAGTCGCTAAGGGTATCTTCTTCATCAGCCAGATCTACATCGGGATTGAACACCCAGCCAGACAGGCCGAAGCAGGGGGCGTCATAGCCCAAGCCGATAGTGTTCACCCGGGTGACTGCTAAGTCGTTAGCCGCGGGATACGTTGGGAAGTAGAAGTCGTTATTCCCGAATGGCAGTTCGTGTCTTCCTGCGAGGAAGAACATGTCGTTGCATGGATTGTCGTAACGGGCAAATGCTTGATACAGGGCAACGTCGTCGCCATCATCATCCAGATTGAAACTCAAGTGCCCCATCCAGTCACCGCAGATCGCCTCAACTCCCAGCTCACCATAGTAAATGTCAATGTCATTGAAGTTTGTCGCTTCGGTAACCGCGTCAACTTCAACGTCAGTTTGGAATGCCTGTCCTTGGATATAAAAATCGCCGTATAAACTGACTTCGACACCTTCCCCTTCTTCCCCTTCGTCACACGACAGTTCCATTTCTTCCGAGGCATACCACCGGCGGTAGAACTGGTCATCGTAGACAAGGCTTTCTGGTTCGCCGTTGTCCTCAACTTCTTCTTCTAAGTACTCGATACGGCTTTCCAGCGCGGCAAGGTTGCGAATTGACGTGCTGTTTGCGGGGATGAGCGCAGGTGCAGTTCCTAGTTGTGCAAGTTCCTCTTCGAATGAAACCAGCAACCGGGTGAACGCTTCTTCAATTTTCAGTGTCTCGCTGTTTCCTGAAGCGAGAGTTTCACCGTACTCGCTTAGCGCGTGCCTAACCAGCACGGCTGCTTCGAGCCTGGACAACTCACCGGTTGGAAGCGAGTAGTCTGTAAATAGCCCGGCATCGGCTAGCGTCGCGAGGTCATTGTAAACCTCCTCACCTTGCGGAACTCGTTCAAACGGACGGGCAGAACCAATTACCAGGAATAGAAATAGAAAAACAATAGGCGTAAGCGCCCGGCCCAAGGCGTGATGCATACCTTCCTCCTTCCTTGTCCGCTCATGGGGCGAGAGCGGACGATCATCTTAACTGGGGCTGGAAAGTGCGTCAATGCTCAGTTATCCACAATGCTATTTATCTGTAGGCCGGTTAGGTTGATAACCTGAGAAAATGAATTTGTTGAAACAAACAGTCCTCAAGGGAAGTGAGCTTGCCAGTAATTATCGAGCGTCTACGCTGCTAATGCTTCCAATGTCCAGGATGCTCAGAGCTATGTACAGGCTGAAGGTCATCAAGCCAGTAAGCATCATCATTACGATAGCAGATCAGTATACGGCCTTCGTCCTCGGGATCACGCGCGCGGTGGTATTTCAAGTAAATATATTCCGTATCAACGCCAACTACATGGATCTTACCGCTAGCGTGGCTCATCACTAGCCTTAACCTCTTATCAATGCCGCTTAACCGACGCTTGGCTTCCTCCAACACTTGGTAAGCGCGGACGATCGGGACTTCAAATACATGATTGCCAATCGTCGGTCGAACTAAAAACAAGTAGTAAGTTGCTACGCCTGCTGCGGTTAGCTCGCGATAGAGTTCAATTAGTGTGTCAGGATCATCGTTGATTCCAGCTAAAATCGGATGTTGGTTGAGAACGGGAATGCCATGATTGATGAATTCAGCTACTGCTGAAATACTCAGATCGGTTAACTCGCGCGGATGATCGAAGTGCGTGACGATGTACACGCGGCGCTGGTTAGTACTCACCTGTTTCATCACATTGATCAACTCGGGATCGCCCAGGATTCGATGAGGATTGAAAACGGGTACGCGCGTGCCAATACGGATCATCCCTACATGGGCAATGTCGCGCAGTTCGCTGAGAATATACGCGATCCGTGCTGTCGGCAAGGTCAGCGGATCACCGCCAGTGAGCAGCACATTGGTAATCTCGCTGTGGTTGGCGATATAAGATAAAGCGGCGTCTATATCATGGGCAATTTCTTCTTGAACTCCATCATGTTTGCCAGATATGAAGAAGCGTTTACGAAAGCAATAACGGCAAAAGCCAGCGCAATTGCTCGTTGTTAGCACCAGGGCAGTATGCGGGTACTTATGTTGTACTCCCGGCGCGACGCAGTTTGCCGCTTCATTACTGGGATCAAGGTGTCCATCTTCTGTAAGCTCGGCGCGATGCGGGACGATGATCCGGCGAATGGGATCATTCGGATCGTCCCAGTCGATTAAAGAGATGTAGTATTCCGTTGCTTTGAATGGAAAGACATTAGCTACCGCAGCCATTTCCTCTTTCTGCTGCGCGGAAAGGCCAAAGATGTCGTGTACTTGTTTTAGCGTTCGATTCGCTCGCACAGCCTTCACCCCGCTAAGTAATGATTCCGCTCAGGCTGGCGTTACACGACACCGCTGATCGTGCCGCGAGTATCAAATGTTGATCCTCTGCGAAGCGTGCCCTTCCCCAGCGTCGGCGGGCTCGTCGGTTAAACCAACAGGAACACAACGAACCTCTGTTCGGGCTTTTACTGGCTTGTCGCCCCTTCATTGATTCGGCTTGTACTGAAACTAGCAGTAACAGCCGCAGCCCTGCTGAGCGGTTCTTATGGTAATTATAACACGGAAGAAGGCTTGGTGTTGATTATGAGTCTCAATTAAGTTTTTACTTCTTGTGTCAAACTCGTGGGTAATACTATTGCGAGATTTCATCGGCAGCAGACGCTATCGGTTAGCATTGCTTAAATAGCCCTAGTTGTAAGGCTCGACGCGCCCGTTGTCGTGCTTCAGCTTGAACGCTTTCCAGCTCACGCAGCACGTCGCGTGCCCGGGTGACCACGGCTGCCGGCAATCCCGCCATTGCGGCAACTTCTACCCCGAAGCTATCTGAAGCAGCGCCTGGACTAACCTTGTAGAGGAACACAAACTGCCCTTTGTCGCGGGCAACTTCAACGTGGTAATTGCGCAGGCGGGGTAGGACTACCGACAGGTCGGTGAGCTCGAAGAAATGCGTGGCAAACAGGGTGAAGGGTCGAGCGGGGTGCTCGTGCAGGTACTCAATGACAGCTTTGGCAATGCTGATTCCGTCGTAGGTGGAAGTTCCACGGCCCACTTCATCAAGCAGGATTAGACTGCGCGATCCACAAGTATTGAGGATTTCCGCCGTCTCGAGCATTTCAACCATAAACGTGGACTGGCCGTGTGAGAGGTAGTCCTGGGCTCCCACACGCGTATAAATGCGGTCGAAGATTGGCAAGCAAGCGTGTTGCGCTGGGACAAAACCACCGAGTTGGTTCAAAATAGCAGTTGCTGCAATCATCCTCAAATAAGTGCTTTTCCCCCCCATGTTGGGTCCAGTCAGCAGCATGATTTGCTGATCCGCGGGGCTGAGGTAGCAGTCGTTCTTTGTGTAATACTGGTCGCCAACGTCGCGTTGCACCAGGGGATGACAGCCGGCGGACAACTCCAATCGCTCATGTGACTCCGCTGGTGCTGATGCTGGTTCATTCAACAACTGGGGGCGTGACCACTGATGTTCAGTGGCGACTTCAGCTAGTGAAAGCAATACGTCAAGCTCGGAAGCTGCGCGGGCAGCGTTGGCTAGCTCATTAGCCATGTTTGCTATTGCACTAAGGGCTTGCTCAAACAGCTCGCGCTCTCTTGTATAAAGCCGCTCCGCAGCGGTATTCACCTCTGTTTCCCGGTCTTTGAGCTTTACGGTAATAAAGCGCTCAGCGTTGACCAAGGTTTGGCGGCGTTCGTATTCGGAGGGAACCAATGCCAGGTTAGCCTTGCTTACCTCGATGAAATAGCCAAACGCGCCGGTATGTTTCACTTTTAAGTTGCGGATCCCGGTTCGCTCGCGCTCGGACTGCTGATAGGCGGAAAACCACGATTTGCCGCTGCTTAGTATCTCCCGGAGTTTGTCGCAGTCGGTATCCATGCCCGAGCGGATGATTCCGCTTTCATCAATCCGCACCGGCGGGTCATCAGCAATCAAGTGATCCAGCTTGTGATGCAGGTCGGAGAAGTCTGAAATGGTTTCTCCGAGTGCCGAAAGCTGCTTTCCCGGTTGGGCTCTTAGTTGCGCTTTAAGCTGATGTAAGATCGGCAGCGAGTCGATTAGCGCCCTCAGCTCCTTGGGATGGGTGCGCCGGAGTACGACGCGATTGGTGATGCGCTCAACGTCCTGGAGCGATTCCAGCAATTCAGCTAGCGCTTTAGCGAGATCCCGGCTGGTGACTAGCGCTTCCACCGCGTCGTGGCGTTGCGTAATCACCTCGTAGTCTGCGCTGGGTGCGAGAAGCCATTGCTTGAGCGCGCGGCGTCCTCCCGCCGTGTGGCAGCGGTTGAGCAAGCCGTACAGCCCCTCACCGGGCGCGGCGGGATCAAGGTTACTCAGAAGCTCCAGGTGGGCGACCGCGCGGCGGTCAAGATACAGCTGCCCTGCCACTGGAACTAAGCGCGGGCTGAGTGCCAACTTGTCCGCTTTAAAGGTTTCCTTCAGATAGCGGATTAGGGCGAACAAAGCCGCTTGAGCGGCGTGCGCGCGTTTCAGGCCAAAAGGTGCCAGCGATTTGACCTTAAAATAACGCTTCAAGAAATATGCCATGTCGCGGTCGCTGGGCAGTGGTGGATAGACGCGGCAGGTTAATCCTGGTGTGGTGCGCACTGCCTGGGCGGCGGGCTCTTCGTACAAAGCTTGCGGCAGCAGCAGCTCGGCGGGATGGTGCCTGAGCAGCATCTCTAGCGCCGGCGCAAGGGGGTGGCTTTGCTTCGTCCCGCCGGCGGTAGGAGCATCCCCGGCGGGCAGCTCGAAAAGCTGCACGAGCCCGCCGCTGCTTTCCAGCAGCGCGGCGCCGTAAGTATTACCCCGCTTAGTGAGTACCGCGAGGAAATTGCTGGTGTCGGCGGCGAGATACTCGTCTTCCACCAGCGTGCCGGCGGTGATAATCCGCGTGACTTGGCGCTCGACCAGCCCCGTGGCCTGGGCGGGATCCTCGGTTTGCTCGCAGATCGCCACCACCTCGCCGGCCTGCACCAGCTGCTTGATGTAGCGCGTCGCGGCATGGTGGGGCACGCCACACATCGCCACCTTGTAGCCCTGGTAGCACGCCCGGCTGGTGAGCGTTAGCCCTAAAAGCTGGGCGCCGGTGACCGCATCGGGGCCGAACATCTCGTAAAAGTCGCCCAGGCGGTAGAGCAGCAGCGCCTGTGGGTGCTCCGCCTTAATCGCGGTGTACTGCTTGAACAGCGGCGTGAGCTTACTGCGGTCAGCGGGGAAGTGCTCGTGCACGCCGGGGGGCAATACGGGCATGCGCGCTACCCCTGCTGGCCGATATCACTACGGTATTGCATGCCCTCGAAGTGAAGATTGCCTACCACTTCGTAGGCCAGGCGCCGGGCGGCGGAAAGGTCCGGGCCTTGCGCGCTTACCGCGAGCACCCGGCCGCCGCTGGCGAGATAGCGTGCCTGTTCGAGGTTGTCATAGAAATTGCGGTAAGGAGCAGGCCCAGCTGCTGGCGGATCCGCAGCGCTGGCGGTCTGCACGGCTTCGCGACTCACGCCGGCGAAATAGAGCCGCACAGGCGGCGGTGATCCGGTGAGTAGCCCCTGGTTGTAGACGCGCTCAAGCCCTTGAATCGGCGCCGGTGGGCTTTTGCCGTAGGGGTAGTTCTGGCTGGCGAGCATCACCGTCACACAGGCGCCGGCCCGGCGGTTAAGCATCGCCGCGGACAACTGCCCCTGGGCCGCAGCTAGCAGCAACGCTGGCCAGTCAGCTTCAATTAGCGGCAGTACTACTTCCGCCTCCGGGTCGCCGAAGCGGACATTGAACTCCAGCACTTTAAGGCCGCTGTCGGTGAGCATCGTGCCAATGAACAGGAACCCGCGGTAGTCGAGTCCCTCGGCCTGCAAGCCCGCCATGAACGGTGCCAGAATCCGCTGCTCGAATTCCGTGAGCACGGCGTCGGTGGCATAAGGCGTGGGGCAGATGTTACCCATCCCGCCGGTATTCGGCCCCCGGTCGCCGTCCAGCAGCGGCTTATAGTCGCTGCTCGGGTGGATCAGCACGGCTTCACCGCCGGCCACTAGGCAATTAAAACTGATTTCCTGGCCAAAGAGGCGCTCTTCCACTAGCACGGTATCCGCCGCCGCGCCAAATTCCCGGTCCACCACCAGCCGCTTGGCCGCCTGCTGCGCTTCCTCCCGGTCACCGCAGACGATCACGCCCTTGCCCGCCGCCAGGCCGTCCGCCTTGAGTACTATCGGGCCGTCAATGCTTTCTACGTGCGCCAGCAGGTCAGCCGCGTCGGAAAACGTGGTGCAAGCCGCGGTCGGGATCCCGTGGCGCTGCATGAACTCCTTGGCGTAGGCTTTGCTACCTTCGAGTCGCGCCGCTTGGCGCCCGGGCCCCAGCGCGTTAATCCCTGCTTCGTTAAGCTGGTCGGCCAGGCCGGAGACGAGGGGCGCCTCCGGCCCGACCACTGCTAACTCAACCGCATACTCACGCGCCGCTGCGAGCAGTGCGGCGGAATCATCGGCTTTGATCACCAACGGCAGTACGCGCTGCCCCCCCGGCGGATCGAGGACGCCCCAGTTTGCCGGCGTAATAACGAGCTGCTCGACTTCCTCACTGGCAAGCAATGCGCTGGCGAGCGCGCACTCGCGGCCACCATTGCCCACGACCATAATCCGCCGCGGATATTGCATTAGCCTCCTCCTTCTGCTTGCCTTCCGGTTTGCGGATTCTCTTCCGCTAGATATTCGCCTCGTCGAGGAACCGTGTGATTTCCTTGAAGAAGCGCATGTTGACCACGCCAGTGGGCCCATTACGGTTCTTTGCCACGATAATGTCCGCTTCGGGCAGCGTATGTGCGTCGTAGGACACCGCCGCGGGGGAAGTTTTCGTCCGTTCGTCGTAATAATCGGGGCGATGGATAAACATCACCACGTCCGCATCCTGTTCAATCGCCCCGCTTTCACGCAAGTCCGACAGTTGTGGGCGCTTGTTGTGCCGGGCTTCGACCTGGCGGCTGAGTTGGCTGAGGGCAATCACCGGGATCTTGAGCTCACGCGAGATATGTTTCAGGCTGCGGCTGATCTCACTGACTTCCTGCACGCGGTTATCCGTGCGGCTGGGGCTGGTCATCAGCTGCAAATAGTCCACGATGATCAGCTGCACACCGTGGTGGGCATACAGCCGGCGTGCCTTGCTTCTCAGCATTTGGGCGGTGAGCAGGCTAGAATCGTCCAAAAAGATTGGCGCGGCACACAATCGCTCATAAGCCTGAATCAGCACCATCCACTGTTCGTCCGTCAAATTGGGATTCTGCAGCATGGTGGTGGAAACGCCTTGGATCCGGCCGTGAGCCCAGTACTTGGTACCCATGCACAAGAGCCGCTCTGCCAACTGCTCCGCGCCCATTTCCAGGCTGAATAGTGCTACTGGAATGTCGTTACCAATAGCGATGTTGTGTGCGATGTTTAAGCCTAGCGCGGTTTTGCCCATGCTGGGACGGGCGGCGATGATCGTCAGCTCGCTATCGCGCAAGCCGCCGGTCATCCGGTCGATGTCGATGAAGCCTGTTGGCAAGCCGGTGGGTATTTCCGGGTTCTTTTCTCCTTTGAGTCGTCGTTCCTTGAGTTGCTCATCCCGTTTCCCGAGCTTTTCCCAGTAGGTTTGCAGGACTTCCGGCAGGGGGAGGAATTCGACTTGCGCGCTCTGCGTGCAAAGCGACAGGATGCTGGACTCAGCCATATCCAGCACCTGCTCCAGATTACGCTCCTGGCGATAGCACTCGTTGATGACTTCGGTGCAGGAGCGAATTAAGTTGCGCAGGTGGGCTTTTTCCGCGATTTTGCGCGCGTGGTACTCCACGTTGGCTGCGGTGGGTACGCTATTTAACATGCCCATCACCACCGCAGCGCCGCCCGCTTTGTCCAGCAAGTCGCGCGCCCTCAGCTCATCGACGACCGAGTTTGCGTCCGGGGGAATTCCTCTGGTATGCAGCTCGGCCGTCAACTCGAAAATTAGCCCGTGGCCTTCCAGGTAGAAACTGTCCCGGGTTAAGTAATCCGCCGCGAGAGGGAATGCATCTTGGGGCTCGAGCATGATGCCGCCGAGAACGCACATTTCCAGCTCAACGTTCTGTGGCGGGGTGCGATCTATAATTGGCTCGCTTTCGCGGGGCAATGCCACTAGCTCATCCCTCCCATCGGCTTAGCGCACTTTACATATCCGCTAACAACCGCCAGCTTCCGCTGGTATAGTTCTACAAGTGACGGCTGGGTCGGCCTCTTTTCCCCCTGCTGATTCCCCCTGCCCGGTTCCGTCAGCATCATAGCACGGCTTAAGGCTAGATACAATGCGGCTTCTCGCCCACAGACGGTGGACAAGCCCTGTTGATAACTGGGAATATTGCTACCCACGGTTCTTAGCATTACGCCACTAAGGGGGCTTTCACGCGGCAGCGCTCCCCTTATTGTTACCAGTATCGCTGCATTCTTTGTGAAACAATCAAGGAGTGATTGGATGATAGTTGATACGCAGCGCACAAGCCTTTTGAAGGTTATCCCCCCGCGCGGTTTCTTTTCTCGAAAACAGCTCCAAAATGAGAGAAGAAATTCTGCCAAACCACCCTTTTCCGCATAGCGTTTCTGTGCTTTATGTGCGTATCGCATACGTATGTATAGTTTACCATAATTGTCCCTGGTATATTCTTGGAAAATGCTAACTACAAAAGCTTATGGCTGCATTTTATTGAGCTTAGACTAGGGGTAGAATGCATGGTTTAGAGCTTCGAATTAAAGACAGCCATTACAGCGTTGGTATTCGCAGCACGGCTGTAAGCACCAAGCAGGTGCGCTAGTTGAGGAGGAACGCTATGTCTAGGATTCTGCGGCGCATTGATGTTCGTCGTATCTTGGTGGTTCTTGGTCTGCTTTTTGTTGGCCTAATTGCCGGTACGAATAGTTATGGCCTACTGGAAACCGAAATCGACTCGGTTTTACCGGATACGCTATTACCAGGGGATGAGTCAATTGAACTGGTAATAGAGGGCGAGGAGTTTATTTCTGATTGTTTTATTGAGTTTGAGCCTCCTCTGGTAATTGTTGATGAAATTGAATTTATCAGCGACGGTGAACTGAGGGTAGTAGTTAGCGTTCCCCTTTCCGCTCCACCTACGCCGCTCACGGTGATTTATGTGGATGAAGCCGGACCGTCTTTAGAATTTCCCGATTTACTGGAAATCATTGGCTTGCCGATCATTACCGGTTTCGATCCGCTGGAGTTGGAAGGTCCTGCTCCGGAGCAGGAAATTACGCTGTTTGGGGATTACTTTAACGAGGACTGGGCGGAAACGCTATCGGCTACCGCGACATTAAATAACCTCGACGGTCCCCAGCTAGTAGCTTCGCTACTGACGTGGATGAATGAATATACATTACTGGTAACCGTTGATACGCCTGAAGAGCTTTATCTTCCACCTTGTAGCCTTGAATTGGAGGTAGTCGATCCTCTCAGCGCGGGATCATTTAGCTGTTCCTTGCCGATTGATGTTGAAGAGCCGCCTTTAGTAGAACCAAGCATTAGTGCGATAGAAGCTTCGGTTTCCAGTTCAGTGGAACTTGGTACTTACCCGCTTGAGTTGCAGGTTGAGATTTCTCTGACCGGTGAAAACCTGCCGGTTGGTGGCAACGCCAGTGACTTAGCTGCAGCGATTCAGTCACACGAAATTGAGCACCTGATGCTGCAGGACAAGGGGACGCTTGCACTGGATGTAGATTCGGAAACTAGTGCCAGCGGGTATGTGGAGCTGGAGCTGCTCAATGATGATCGCTCGTTTGCTGAGGATGCGGAAGGCTCACTTGAACTACTACTGCTCAGTGAGAGCTTTGCTGCGGACTATGATCTCGAGTTGAATTGGCCGGGCCCGGTGCTTGATCCTTCATTAGTCCTGGAGTGTGCTGACACCCTCACTGGATCGCAGATTGGCGACGCGATGTTGCTTGATGAAAATCCCATTAATGTGGAAGCGGTGCTTACCGGGGACTACTTCCCCACGGATTTGGAGCTAGATTCCCTGGAAGTCGAGGTATCAGGCGGCCCATTAGAGGTTGCGGGCTACGATCTGCAAAGGCAGTCAGCTGGCCAGGCGGTTATTGATATTGAACTTATGCCTTTGGGCGCTGAAGTAGAGTTGAGTGCAAGTATTGGGCTGACGGTTGAAGTAGGTATAGGTACTGACGTTTTGACCGGGGCGCTTGACCTTCCCGTTGAGCTCGAGATGCTGGTCGCAGAGCTGCTAGCGGGGGATGTTCTAAGCACTAGCGGTCAGCTACGCGTTCGTACCTTTCCCAGCGAGGAGCTCCTCGGTGGCACTTTGCAGGTTGAAGTCGCGCTTAGCGGCGAAAACCTATATCCAGGAGTAGCACTAGACGCAGTTAAACTAGGTGACACGGCTGATTTACTGGAGCTGGATGAATCGTTTGGCCCCGATCCGCTAGCGCTGATGGTTGACAATGAGAATAGCGCATCATGGCAAGGGCGCCTTAATACGCTTTCCGACGGTGATGTAGAGGTTTTGGTGCCGTTGCTGGTGGATCAGTCAGCTTGGACTGATCCAACCGTACCAACCCTTGAAGCTGTAATCACGCTTGAGTTTGAACTTGGCGATAGCAGTATTGACGTACCAGTCTCGATTCCTCTGCAAAAAGAAAACGAAGCAGTTTTTGTGAGCGTGCTTGCGGCCATCGATCCACCACCGCTGATCGTGCCTGAAGCTAGTAGTGCGATTTTGTCCGTCATCGTTGAGGGTGAAGGCCTTGGAATGATGGAACCAGCAGAGGATGTATTCACGGTTGCTTTTGAAGATGATATCGAGTTTGAAATTACCGAGGCGCAATTGCTGGCGGCGGATGATAATGAACTGGAGTATGAGCTGCAGCTGGAGGTGATACCGCCGGCGGTAGGTGAAGCGCTATTCGTTGGCCCGCTGCTCGACGGCTTTACGGTAACTTATCAGGGACATATCGGCTATCACCAGTACTTAGAAGCGCTGGATACTACCTTAGAGGCAGACGGCGATTTTTCCTTGGTTCTTAGCTATCCGCCTGAGGTTACTGCATTTGAGGTTGACATACCGGCAGAGCTTGTTGAGCACCTCGTTAGTGGTCCGGAACTAGGCATTGAACCGGAGGTTCTCTGGGCGGCGGAAGGCGTGAACCTCGGTGTACCGTACTTCGAGAATGCCCAAGCGCAGGTCCTGATTGAAGGGGTGCCACTAGACGTTATCCTTAGTATTGATGATGCGGATGTTTCCGGTGAAAGCGTAAACGGCACATTAGCCCCGCTGGATT
>Ga0180434_10007620_pt1 | contig 12157 bp, 9 predicted proteins | sample SS_ome_7_FD_132453 | JGI IMG/M metagenome (GOLD analysis project Ga0180434, IMG submission 132453) | Hypersaline lake sediment archaeal communities from the Salton Sea, California, USA - SS_1_D_2 metaG | ecosystem: Environmental > Aquatic > Non-marine Saline and Alkaline > Hypersaline > Sediment... | reverse complement strand
TACCGCCTGGCGACCGGCGGAGGTTTCCACGCAGGCAAGATGATCTTGCTCCGCTAAGCGACATCAGGGAGACAACAGACAGAGAAACCCGAGGTTCAAATAAGGTTCCAAATAAGGTTCCAGGATACTTAATTCGCAGAATTAAGTATCCTGGAACCCTATTTGAATTAAGTATCCTGGAACCTTAATTGGTGTGCATGCCCAGGCAACCAAACGGGTTGCAATCTCATCTTATAAATGGTAATATATTCAATAACCATTTGAGCTTTAAGCACCATAGTCGAACCTAAGAGGAGGAAGCGAAATGCGGTTTCGTATTGCCGTGGTCTTGAGTTTGGTTCTGATGTTTTCGGCAGGTGCCATGGCGGCCGACCGTATGGTGGTTGTCGAGCAGTTCACAAACAGCGGCTGCCCTTATTGCGGCGACATAAAGGATTTCATGGAGCAGATACTCACAGTTGAGTACGAAGGTCTGATCGTGCCGATCGCATATCACGGCTGGTGGCCGAATTCGGGTGACGATTTCTATCAGTACAACACCGCCGGAAACGAGGCCCGCTTCACCTACTACGGCGGCACCGCGCCCTGGGTGTCGTCTTACTACGTGCCCAGCTTCAGGTTCGACGGCAAGTACATAAAGGACCCCAGCGACGTCGCCGATACGACCGCATGGAACAACTTCATCAGGACAACCATCGACAGCCTGCTTACGATCCCGAGCCCTCTTCGCATCGATATCGAGCACAACTACATAACGCCGGATTCTGACTCGGTCTACGTGAATTTCGATGTGGTGGCCGAGGAGGATGCCGACTTCAATATGACGCTTTACCTGGTGGTGAATGAGTGGAGGCACCGCTACCCTATCCCCGTAGGGCGGCATGACCATGCGTTCAGGGAGTTCATCCCGGGTAACAGCGGTTACACCCTGAGTCCGATGGTCCAGGGCGACTCGCTCCATTTCGAGTGGTCTTACGTGGTCGATCCCGAATACAGGGCCGACCGGGTCGTGACCAATATCTTCGTCCAGCGTAACGGAACCAGGAAGATACAGCAGGGTTGGAGGGGCCAGCCGGATCCAATGCCCGCGGCCGGGGTGGATGTCGCCGATGTCTCGGGTATCCGCCTGGGGCGGAACGTCCCGAACCCCTTCAGTACGGAGACAACCATATCCTACAATGTACGCTCGGCGGGGAGGGTGCGCATGGAGGTTTACGCACTGACCGGGCGGCTGATAAGGACCCTGCTGGACGACAGTGTGGGCGCAGGGGCCCATCAGGTCACCTGGGATGGTAAAGATGACCTCGGCAAGGATGTTGGAAGCGGTGTCTATTATTACAGAGTTCACCTGAAGGACGATACGCTTGCAGGCAAGATGATCCTGCTTCGATGAGAAAGACAGAGGCAATGCGGGGGCCCGGTTCCCCCGCTTTGGTGTAAGCCGCTCAAGATCTGAACTCGCTGGCCGGGCGTGAGTGTTAGGCTCCGGGTTTGGGCGCTGTGCGCCCGGGGCGGCCGGGAAGTTGAAGATGGAGGTTCATGATTTGAAAGAAGGCGAGAGCCGGGTGGTCCTGCCCGTAGGCTGCTTAATCGTCGTTGTTCTGGCGACGCTTCTCTCGCCTGTGAGCATTATGGGTGGTGACGATGCCAGGGCTCCGGACTTCACACTCGCCAATCTCGAGGGTGAGGACGTGACGCTCTCGGATCTTCTCAGGGGCGGACCTGTAATCCTGGACTTCTGGGCCACATGGTGCAAGCCCTGTATCCGGGCCTTTCCCGGTCTCGATGCCCTGGCGACTGAGTACAAGGACCGCGGTCTAACCGTGGTTGCTGTGTCTGTGGACGGCCCGAAGTCGAGGGCGCGGGTGGCCCCATTCATGCGCTCCAAGAAGTACAATTTCGAGGTTCTTTATGATAGTGAGGGGAGGGTCGCGAAGAAATACAACGCAATGGCCATCCCCAGGACTGTTCTCATAAGGCCCGACAGCACCATCGCCTACGCGACGGTAGGTTACCGCCCTTCCAATCACGAAGAGATCGAGAAGTCTCTCATACCCCTGCTTCCAACGGCGCCCCACGAAGACGGTGACGTGGTTGAATGATGAGCGGCCGTATCCTCATCCTCATAGGTACTTGGCTCGTTTTGGCTTTGCCGCTAACAGCCGCGGACATTGATACCAGGGGAGCCGTGCGGGGAGACGGCCGGTATGACACCGAGAAGAGCACAGTCGTAATAGACGGGCGCGTCGACTTCGACGTCGACATAGGTCCCCTGACCTTGGGAGGAGCCTATCGGGCCTATGACTTCGGCAGGGGAGGCTACAATCCTCGCGGTATCGAACCGGCCTACGGTCTCAAGCACCGCTACATCGAGGGAAGGGGCCGGGGTCTCTTTTTCAGAGGGGGACACTACTTCTCTACCTTCGGCAGGGGGCTGACATTGAGGAGTTTCGAAGACATCGACCTTGAGTATGACACCTCACTCGATGGCTTCATCGCGGAATATGAGGCCGGCCCCTTCGCCTTCACGGGTTTGGGTGGCCGGGTCACGGAACGGGTGACCGATGTGAGGCAAAGAGAATACAGAGTCCGTGGTGGGCGGGTCGGAGTCTCGTTGGATCCGGGAGTTTCGGTTGCCGCAAGCGGGGTGAGCCGTGACACCGAGGTCGAGGACTCCGAAGTCAGTCTGCCGAAGGAACTCTCGGAGTTCGCCGATCATGTCATAGGCGGTGAAGCCGAGGTGTGGCTGGGATCTGTGTCGTTTGCAGGTGAGTATGCTTGGAGGAGAGGTGACTACTACCCGGAGCTAAGCCGTGGGCGGGAAGACGGGCACGCTCTATATCTCACGGGTACCGCCGCCACTTCATGGTCCACCTGGCTTGCGGAGTACAAGGATTACGATAGGTTCGAACACGCCCTCATTAACCCGCCTACCTGTGTGAGGGACCATGTTTGGATCCTGATGAACAGGGTAACCCATCAGGTGGATCTGGGTGACGAAAGGGGATTTTTGGCGGAGGGTACTCTCATGCCTTCCCCGGGTCTTCAGATTTCGGGAGGCGCGTCCGAGGCCCGCCGCCGGGACAGGGACCTTGCGCACTGGGAGATTTTCGGCCAGGTGGATCATAGCCCGCCTGTCCGGGGAGTCTCTTCGGTGGCGGCATCCTGGTCGAGAGAGTATGTGCTCGAACGGTTCACCGAGCATGTGACCGCCGTCATAGACATCGTATACGAAATCGCGGCTGCAAAGACGGTAGAGATAGAGCTCGAGGCCCAGCAGACGGAGGAGCCGTCCGGGGAGACCTTCGAAACCTATCTTACCTCGATCTCTCTCTATCCCACCTCCGGGCTCAGCCTGTCGCTGGTGGGGGAGACCACCTCGCAGGCCGGTCTGGACAAGGATTTCTGGCTCTTCGGCGATATCCGGACGACAATCGCGGGCGACTTTGAGGTGTCGCTCGGCGGGGGCAGGGAGAGAGGCGGCAAAAAATGCAGCGGTGGTGTCTGTTTCACGGAACCTGAATTCACGGGCATCCGGCTGCGGTTCCTGAGCTACTTCTGAGGCCGGTTGGCGTGCGGGAGCCAGAAATGGAGAAGATGGGAGCGGCAGCGTTGCCGGGATACCTGAACACCCTCTGCTGCATCACAAAGCAGTTGCGGTTGGAGGCATAATGAGCAAGGCCAACACGTGCGCCGACAGGATGATATGCGCAGCAATCGTCGCCTCGATTATCGTCCTCGCCGGCTGCGACTGGTTCGAGGATCCGTTGGAGGCCAATCTACCTCCGGAGACCGAGCTAATTGCGTGCGGCGGGGCGGGCGCTATAACAGAAGGCGACGATGTCACATTCGTGTGGAGCGGGAGCGATGTGGACGGGCATATCTCCGGTTTTGAAATATCTGTTGACGGCGATCGCTGGGAACCGACCCTTCTGGAGTCGCTTGTTGTTTCCGACGTGACACGGGGGGACCACACCTTCAGGGTTCGTGCGGTGGATGATGACGGCGATGTGGATCCCGACCCGGCCCGGTGTGACTTCGCTGCAGGTGCGGCGGGCAGGATGGTGGACAGGGTGGTGCTGGTCGAGCTATTCACTACCAACACCTGTCCGAATTGCCCCAAGGCGGAAACCGCTCTACAGGCACTGCTTGATGAGATGGGAGCGGGCGCGCTATCCGTGGTGGCATACCATGATAAGCCCACTGATGCACCCGACTCCGATGGCCTGGCGACCGACCAGACGGACCAGCGCATAGCCTGGTACACCGGGAACGCAGGATTTCCCGGAAGTGCCGATACCTGGCCCACGGCCGTATTCGACGGCCGGAGAATAGTGGAAGGGGCCTATACGGCGGAAGAGGCCGAAGCGAACTACCGGCTGGAGGTGGCCTCCCGGGCAGAAGAGCAATCTCCGATCTCGCTCCGCCTGGACGGTGAGATCGGCGCCGGTGAGGTGAGCGTGAATGTGGTGGCCAGGGCTGAGGACGCACCGCCTGGAGGGCCGCTGGTGCTCAGGGTGGTGCTCATCGAGCGCGACGTGAAATACAGGGGATACTTCGCCAACCGCTATGACTTTGTGGCCCGGCTGCTCGCGGATGATGAGACGCTCAATCTCGCTGAGGTTGGGGATTCAGCAAGCGTAGAGAGGCAATTCGAGGTGGATCCATCGTGGCTTTCCGAGAACCTTGATGCGATCGCCTTTGTTCAAAATACAGGGACGATGGAAGTTATCCAGTCAGGAAGACTCAAGGCGGATTGATACCGGCGGCCTCTAGCCGGGCCGCTGAGTTGGTATTGAGAGGAAGGAGTACTCGATTATGTGGCTGTGGGCAGAATCTAAGGCATCTCTTACAGGAGCAGCGATCATAGCGACGATTTTCCTGTGGGTATCGGGATCGGCGTCGGCACCTTACGATTTTGAGTTCACCGCCGACGTCTTTGCGGTCGAGGACACGCTCTGGGCACCGGAAGAGTTTGATCTGGTTATAGAAAACACCGGTACCATAGCGGACACGATCGACCTTGTTGTGACAAAGACCGCCCCGCCGGGATGGAGTACAGGACTTTGTATCTCCGGAATGTGTATCGGCAACAGCGGCTATGTCGTATTGGGCCCGGGTGAGACAAAGGATCTCTCTATCCTGGTATTCAATCGAGGTGTGGCCGAGATGGGGCTTGCCCACATCACGGGTACCATGCGGGGCGATCCTGGTGTCACCAGCATGGAGACATTCGCCACCTTTATCTTGGTGCCCAGTATCCTGCTTGACGATGACGATGCGGGAGCGGGTTATGAGACTTACATGGATGCGGCCCTGGACAGCTCAGGATACGACGCACATGTATGGGGCGCCGATGCGAACGGGCGGCCCGGTGCTGCGAGGCTTACCTCCTACAGGGAAGTGCTCTGGACTACCGCCGACGGCGCTGCAACCTATCTTACAGCCGAAGACGAACAGGACATGGTGACCTATCTCGATGGTGGAGGAAACCTGTGTCTGGCAAGCATGGGGTTTCTGACGAGCCGTGGAGGAGCGACCACCTTTACCGCCGATTACCTTCACCTGGGCGGATGGACCGATGACATAGGCGGGGGCACAATGACCGGTGTGCCCGGAAGCGCAATAGGTGACAGCATGAGTCTTGACCTTTCAGGAGGGCCTTTCTCCGCTGACGGGACAGACGGAATGACGGGCATCGGCTTCCCGGCCGAGAGCTTCTTCGAGGGTGCCGGCGGAGCCACGACCGGTATGGGAGTTGAGGAGAGCGGGCACAAGGTGGTATTCCTGGCCTTTCCTTTCGAGTGCGTCCCCGTGGGCGGTTCCGACCCCGACAATCAGAAATCCCTGATGATACGCATAATGGACTGGTTCGATCCCCCGGTCGCTGGTGTTGAAGAGGTTTCGAAGGTAAAGAGAACCTTCCTGGGAGAGAACTTTCCAAATCCCTTCAAGGGGTCCACAAACATAAATCTTACGCTCGGTCGGGATGCTCGGGACGCGAGCGTCGATATTTATGACATCAAAGGCAGGGTGGTACGATCGCTTTCAGCCGCTACCACGTCGGGAAACGCGGTCTCGCTGGTTTGGGACGGTAAGGACGGCGCGGGCAACCGCGTGGCGTCGGGTGTCTACTTCTATCGCTTGAGCGCCGCCGGGCCGCCTGCCTCGAGGAAAATGGTGCTGCTCGAATAGCTGACTGGAGTGCCATGGCTATAACGGGAGCACCAGGGGCGGGCTTGTCCCGCCCCGCATTGTATGCGGCCGTACCGAAACCGCCGCCGGGGTATTCGTCGTGACGGGAGTCACGACGCTACGGGTGGAGCCTCCGGCCCCTCTTATGCAGCGTCGGGGTCCACGCCCGATCACACTTCTGCCCCGCTATCTCTATCGAACGTCGGGCATGGAACTCCGAGTGCCGTCGGGCATGGAAACCCGACGCTACCTGTCACCTCAATATTCTCACGGGTACGCCTTGCCGGCCCAGGCGCTCGGCGAGTCTGGATTCGATCTTCTCGGCATACGAGTCGGTGAGCGCGAAATCCAGGCGGTGCTCAGCATAAAGCCTCTTTACCTTCCAGGGATAATTCATGCGGTCGATAAGGACCTTGCCGGCGTACGGGGAAATCCTGTCGGCCAGTATCTCGGGGTCCATCGGGAGTATGGGCCCTATGAATACATAGGTGGAGATTCCCCGCTCGTGGAGGCTCTTAAGCGCCGCAAGCCGGTCGGATATTGATGATGATCCGGGTTCAAAGATCCGTCTGATGCTTTCGCTTTCGGTTGTGATCGTCAGGCCCACATCGACATTGTCCATCTTTGCCAGGACATCCAGGTCGCGCTCGACAAGGTGTGACTTAGTCAATATGCTCACCTTGAGCCGGCTGACCGCAAGTAGCTCAAGACATCCCCTTGTCAGGCGATAGGTCTTCTCCACCGGTTGGTAAGGATCCGTCACCGAGCTCAGGATCACTTCCCCCTCGCGCTTGCGCCTCAGGGCTTTCCGCAGGAGACTGACGGCATTGGTCTTGATATCAACGAAGGTGCCCCAGGATTCAGTATGGCGTGAATACTTGCTCATAAAGGTTGCGTAGCAGTACCGGCAGGCATGCCCGCATCCCACGTAAGGGTTGAGACAATAGTCTATCCCCGTTATGTTGGTGCGGGTAAGTATCGATCGGGCGTTCTTCTCGGTTATCCTCATGGCTGAGCTCAATCTAACCGCTTCTTAAGGGCGGTGCCAGGCTTGCATCTTTGCATCTTCTAAGGAAGATGCAAAGATGCAAGCCTGGCACCAGCGATTCGGCAATCGACTAGCTTGACCTAACGGGTTAGTGCCTGCTAAAATGCCTTTTCAACGGAGGGGGCTTTGAAGCACTTCAGACAATATCTCAAGCCGGGTAGGCTTGCCGAAGCGATCGACCTGCGCAAAGACGTGGGGCCGAAAGCGCTTTACATAGCCGGGGGCACCACGGTGGTGCCGTTTGCCTCAAAGGGTGTCGATGTGTTGATCGACATAACGGGTCTCGGGCTTGATGGAATCAGTGATCATGGTGATGTGATATCGATCGGGGGCACGACCAGGCTTGCCGGGCTACTCCATCCTGGACTGGCAGCCGAGGTGCCGGTAGTGTATAGAGCGGCGTCGGTGGTGGGATCCCCGCAACTCAGAAACATGGCGACCCTGGGCGGCACTCTGGCGGGGGTCTTTCTGCCGTCGGACATCGGCATCGCCCTGCTTGCTATGGGTGCCAGCATATACCTCAACGGCGATGAAGAACGCATAATCTCCATAGATGACCTTCTAAATCAGGGATGGCTGTCGGGATATGATCTTATAACCGAAGTGCGAATCGAAAAGCGCCGCAAGCACAAGGGCGCCGGCTTTTCCAAGTTCGGGAGGAGCAAGGTCGACATTTCTCTGGTTAACGCCGCAGCGGCCATCGAGATGTCGGGCGGAGTGACCGGGAGCGTAAGGATAGCCGTGGGACAGACAGGCTCGAAGCCGGCCCTCCTTAACGGGCAGGCCATGGGTGCCGGGGGCCGGGATATGACAAGAGACCTGGTAGGGGAACTGGCCGAGAAGGCGGCTGGACTGGTCAAACCCAAGGCTGATGCAAGGGCTTCAGCGGATTACCGCAAGAGCCTTATCGGGACGATGGTTGGCCGGGCACTTATGGAGGCCGCGCGGGAAGCGGGGGTTGAATTTGCAGATTAGGCTCACCATAAACGGGAAGGTCCATGAGCCGGATGTAAGCGCAGGCGAGACGCTCCTCGAGCTCCTCAGGCGGCTGGGTCTCAAGAGCGTCAAGTTCGCCTGTGGCACCGGTAACTGCGGCGCCTGTACAGTCCTTCTCGACGGCAAACCGGTTCTGGCGTGCCTGATGGTCGCTCCTCAGGCCGACGGGCGGAGTGTGACCACGGTGGAAGGGCTGTCGGCCGACGGTGGGCTCCATCCCCTCCAGCAGGCCTTCATGGAGTTGGGCGCGCCCCAGTGCGGTTTCTGCACTCCAGGCATGCTTATGTCCGCCGTGGGTCTGCTGTCCGAGAACCCCGATCCCACACGCCAGGAGATTAGGGAGGCGATTTCGGGGAATATCTGCCGGTGTTCGGGCTACGTCAAAGTGGTCGACGCAGTGATCGCGGCCGCCAAAGCGCTGCGGGAGGGAGGGGCCGGGGGCAATGGCTGATCTCAAAGTCGTCTCCAGGGGTTTGCCCAAGGTCGATGCCGAAGCGATCGTGCGCGGCGAACCGCACTATGTTATGGACATGGTGCCGGACGGCGCGCTGCACGCCGTTATCCTGAGAAGCCCTCATGCCCATGCGAGGATACGGCGGATCGATGTTTCGAGGGCTGAAGCCGCGCCGGGGGTTGCCCTGGTGCTGACGCACGAAGACGTGCCCAGAGTGCCCTTTACCACGGCCGGTCAAAACTATCCGGAGCCGTCTCCATATGACACGTTCATGCTTGACGATAAGGTCAGGTTCGTAGGGGACAGGGTTGCGGTTGTGGCGGCTGAGAGCCGGCAGAAGGCCCTGGCAGCTCTTGACCTTATAGATGTGGATTACGAAGTGCTTCCCGCCGTGCTGGATCCGCATGATGCCCTTCGGGAGGGTGCTCCGGTAATACATGATGAGGCGGACTCACAGGGCATACACGATAGGGACCGGAACGTCGCCGCCCACATAGAGGTGGACGTCGGCAATGTGGAAACCGGCTTTGCAGAGGCCGATCATGTGTTTGAGCAGGAGTACTCGGTCCAGTACATGCAGCACGTACCCATGGAGAACCATGTATCCCTGGCTTATCTGGACGATAAGCGAAGGGTTGTGGTGGTAACCTCGACCCAGGTGCCTTTCCATGTGAGAAGGATCGTGGCCCGAGTAAACCAGATACCCATATCAAGGGTGCGGGTCGTGAAGCCCAGGGTCGGTGGGGCCTTTGGCGTTAAGCAGGAGGTTGTGCTTGAAGACCTGTGTGTACAGATTGCACTTAAGACCGGCAGACCGGTTGTTATGACACTCAGCCGGGCCGAGGAGTTCTATGCTTCCCGGACCCGCCATCCCATGTACCTCAAGATAAAGGGCGGCTTCAAGCGCGACGGGACACTTGTGGCAAATGAACTCAAAGTGCTTGCCAACACGGGGGCGTACGGGGCTCACTGCCTGACGGTGCCGTCCAATACCGGGAGCAAGTCGCTGCCTCTTTACAGATCTCCCAATATCCGCTACACAGCCGACGTCGCCTACACCAATCTTCCCGTGGCGGGCGCCTTCAGGGGCTACGGCGCACCTCAGGGCTATTTCGCCCTGGAATCGATGATGGACGAGGTTGCGCATGAACTTGGTATGGACCCCATGGAACTCAGGCGTAAGAACCTCATCCGGCAGGGTGATGAGGACCCGATCGCGACCAAGCTGGGTGAAGGCAAGGAAGGCTTCGCGCGAACGGTCGAGAGCTGCGGAATGGAGGATTGCATCAGGCTGGCCGGCGAGGGGGTCCCGGGGAGCGGGCCGCCCCAAAGCCGTCCGTTTCACAGGGTCAAGCGCGGCAGGGGGTTCGCCCTTTGCATGCATGGTACCGGAATACCGGGCGATGACATGGCCGGGGCCACGATAAAGGCCAATGAGGACGGTTCTTTCAATCTGCTAGTAGGCGCGGCGGACCTCGGGACCGGAAGCGATACCGTACTCGCCCAGATGGCAGCCGAAGTGCTCGGCGTTTCCCTGGATGATGTGGTTGTCTATTCTGCCGACACCGATTATACCCCCTTTGATGTAGGCGCGTATGCTTCCAGTACAACCTTCGTCTCGGGGACTGCCGTGGTGAGAGCCGCCGAGAAAGTGAGAGAGCGTCTGAGGGCTGTCGCCGGCGATCTCCTCGGCAGCGAAACCGGCGGCATCGCCTTCGAGGAGGGTTTCTTCAAGACGAGGCAGGGCAAGCGTATACACATGAAGGAAGCGGCGCTTAAGTCCTTCTACGGAGAGCACCGGCAGCAGATCGTCGAATCCGCGTCCTTCCTTACAATGGTGTGCCCACCGCCCTTCTGCGCCTGTTTTGCCGAGGTCGATGTGGATCTTGATACCGGCATGATAAACGTAATAGGCATAGCCTCGGCAGTGGATGTGGGAAGGGCGATAAACCCCGTGTTGGCGGAGGGCCAGATAGTCGGATCGGTGGCCCAGGGCGTAGGCTATGCCCTTTCAGAGGAGATGCTCTTCGACGACAAGGGCAGAAACGTCAATGCGTCCCTGATGGATTATAAGGTGCCGGCCGCTACCGATCTTCCGGACATAAAGGGACTTATAGTGGAGACCGATGAACCTTCGCATCCCTTCGGAGTGAAAAGCGTAGGGGAGATCTGCCTGGATAATGTCGCCCCCGCTATCACCAATGCGGTTTTCAATGCCACGGGGGTGAGGTTCAGATCGTTGCCGCTTACCCCCGAGAGGGTGCTCAAAGCCCTGCGGAAGGCCGGTCTGTGATACTCCTCAAGAACATAAACACCCTCTTCACCGGCGCGGAAGACATCCATGGGACCGATATCCTGATCGAAGGTAACAGGATCGCCCGGATAGGGCCGCAGATAAGCGCCGAGCCTGCCGGCGGGGCTCCGGAGGAGATCGATTGCAGCGACATGGTCCTGATACCGGGGCTCGTTAATACCCATCATCATTTCTTCCAGACGCTCCAGCGCTGCCTGCCCGACGTCCAGGATTCCCCGCTCTTCGACTGGTTGGTGAGGCTTTATGAAATCTGGAAACACATGGATGAGGACAGCGTATACTGGAGTACGCTCGTTGCCTGCGGCGAGCTTCTCAAGACCGGTTGCACCACCACATCCGACCAGCTGTATGTCTTCCCCGAATGGGCTGCCGGCCGCCTGGCCGATGTCGAAATCGAGGCCGCGGCCAAAGCCGGGATAAGGTTCCATCCCACGCGGGGCAGCATGTCCAGGGGCAAGTCATCTGGTGGGCTGCCCCCCGATGTAGTGGTCCAGACCGAGGCCGAGATACTCGAGGATAGCGAGCGCCTGATCGATGCCTACCATGACCCCGAACCGGGAGCCATGGTAAGGATCGCCCTCGCCCCATGTTCTCCCTTCTCGGTTTCGGAGGATCTGCTCAAGCGAACGCGCGATCTTGCATCCCGGAAGCGAGTGCTTCTCCACACCCATCTGGCCGAAACCGAGGATGAGAACTCGTATTGTCTCGAAAACTACGGGGTACGCCCGCTGGAGCTCATGGAGCGGTGCGGATGGGTAGGCCCCGACGTCTGGTATGCTCACGGCATCCACTTTACGGATGAGGAGCTCAAGACCCTCAAAGATACCGGTACCGGCATCTGCCACTGCCCTACCTCCAACATGAGGTTGGGCTCAGGTGTCGCCCGTGTGCCCGAGATGCTCAAGATGGGGATAAGAGTTGGGCTGGGGGTCGATGGCAGCGCCAGCAATGACTCTTCGGACATGCTTGGTGAGGTCCGCAATTGCTTCCTGCTCAACAGGCTGGGGGGGAGCTCCGCCATAACAGCACGGGAGGCCATCCGCCTGGGGACAGAGGGAGGCGCGAGCCTCCTCGGGAGGGATGATATCGGACGGATAGAGCCCGGTAAGGTGGCCGACCTGGTGGGCGTCAGGTTATCGACGATCGACCG
>Ga0180434_10007618_pt1 | contig 12160 bp, 10 predicted proteins | sample SS_ome_7_FD_132453 | JGI IMG/M metagenome (GOLD analysis project Ga0180434, IMG submission 132453) | Hypersaline lake sediment archaeal communities from the Salton Sea, California, USA - SS_1_D_2 metaG | ecosystem: Environmental > Aquatic > Non-marine Saline and Alkaline > Hypersaline >... | reverse complement strand
GCGGCCTCGGCCGCTGCTATCATTCCCCTACGTCCAAACACATCCGGCACGCCATCCCTGCATATCAGGTGCAGGTACTCGTGCGTTGTCGCAATGTTGGCGTGTCCCATCGCATCGCACACCTCCACCAAGCTCCGGCCGGCCGTCAAGCTCAGCGTGGCGAACGTGTGCCGACCGCAGTGGATGCTCACCTGCCGCCTCCGCTCCGGGCCAAGCACGCGAATGGCCGTCCGCCACCGTCTCGACGCCACCTGGACGGTCAGCCGCTCGTTGGGCCAGTTGCGGGCGAGGGTGGTCAGCAGCGGGTCCGTCTGGGTCGCCCCGTCGACCAGCCGCCCGTTCCGCCATTCCGCCAGGTCGGCCAGCGTTTCGGCGTCCCACCACAACGGCACCGTTCGCCCCTTGCGTTTGCCCTCTTGTCCCTTGGTGACGGCCGCCCGAACACGCACGCACGGCTTCGGGCCGTCGAGGAACAGGTCGCCCACATCCAGCCCGACGATCTCCTTCCGCCGCAGCCCGCAGCAGCACGCCAACCGGAACAAAGCTAGGTTCTGGTGGCTGTTGTCGCTGCGCCGCTTGCGTCGGTGCAGGTCGTCAAGGACGGCGTGGACCTCGGGTAGTTCGAGCACCCTGGTCGGGTCGAGTCGCCTTGCCATGCGTCCACCTCCTCTTCGGTTATCCGGTTCGGCCCCAACCCGATGAGCGTGTTGTACGCCTTTAGGTCGTAGTCGCCCGGCGAACGCCTTTTGAGCACCGCCAGTTGCCGCGACTCGGGCCACTCCCCCTTATCCGTGACACGCTGTCCGTTGCACCACCAACATAATACGAGGATCGCACAGGGTTGGTCAAGCGCCTTCTGCCGATGACTTCCGCAGGCGATCTCGTGGCAGCACAACTGCGAACACTCACGCGGCTTGTCTCGCCACGGACTCTTGGGCGAGTGGCCGCAGATCATGCAGCGTCCGTGCCTTCTCATCAACGCTTCTCGAACAGGCCGCGCCGCATCCTTGCGGGCCTGTGTCTTCCTTGACACGCGGCGCATGTCTCCTCCTTAGAATGGGATGTCGCCCTCGTCCGTCGTTTGCGGTGGTTCACGTGGCGGCTCCGGCTCGCCGTACTCGTCGCGCGGCGGCGGCTGGTGGCTCCCAGGTGTCGCCACGCGCGGCTCGTTGCTCCGCCGGTTGCCCAGCAGTTGGATTCGTTCTCCGACCACTCGCAGCTTCGACCGCTTCTGCCCGTCCTTCTCCCACTGGTCGAACTTCAACCTGCCCTCGACGAACAGCGGGTCTCCCTTGCGGACGTACTCGCCAACGACTTCCGCCGTGCGTGCCCACAGGGTGATATCCACGAAGGTCGTGTCGTCCACCCACTCCCCATTGCCGTCCTTCCGCCGGTCATTGACGGCCAGTCCGATCTCGCAGACGGCGGTCCCGCTGGGGATGTACTTCAACTCCGGGTCGCGCGTCACGTTCCCGAGCAGGACGACGCGGTTGTAGCTTGCCATAGTAGGGCTCCTTTCAGTTGTGACACAACGTCATGTTTTCCATTCTACCCCGCTTTCGCCGGCTTGGCAACCGGGGCCTGTTTGGTTTTCCAGATTTCGTACTGGATACTCATGTTCATGCCGGCCATCTCGCTCGCCGTCTTCAGTGGGACGCCACGGTGCCACAACGCCTCGGCCACCAGGATGTCCAGCGATTTATGCGGGCCGATGTTCGCGGCGGTGGCGACGGCTTTCCACGGATGAGCCTGAAGCTCCTCGACGGTGTGGATTTCCAGCCCGTCCTCCAAAGCGGCGACGGTCTGTGGGTCCAGCCCGAACCGCTCCAACTCGAATAGCATGTGCTGCTTGACGGGCAAGTGTTTTCGCAGCGCTTCGCCCAGCAGCGTCCGCACGGCCTCCACGGCCCCGCCAGCATCCGGCCAGCCTCGGTTCCATGCTCGCGGCACCAGCACCGCCTTCCCCGCACGGGCCTCGAACTCGTCGCAGTTCTCGTTGCAGTCGTCGACCAGCACCGTCGTTGGCGATGCCAGACGGTTCTTGTGGCGGGCGGTGATGAACCTGTCCGCGTAGCTCGGCATGTGCCGCTGTACCCAGCGGGCCTTGCCGGACAGGGCCGCCGTCTTGGTCGCCCGTGTCAGCAGGAACACGTTCTCCTCGCCGACGACCCGCTCCACCGACTCCAGGATTCTCCGCCCGTCGGAGGTCCATTCCAGGTCCTCCCAGAACTTCGGCCGCTTCATGGGGCGAGCAAACTTGTCCCACGGGAGTTCCAGCAGTGTTTCGATTTGGTAGTATCCCCTGGCTGTCGTGGTGCGGTAGGGGTTCTCTCGCTTGTGGGCGCGGCAGATGCCTCCCACGAAGTCAACGAGCACCCCGTCCATGTCCAGAAATACGGTGTCAATCATTTGTACGCCTGTTGTATCTTGTGCAGAAGTTCACGCTCGGACCACGGCGGCTCGGCGTTGGTTCGGTTCCACTGCTGGATCACCAGCATGGCCTCGCTCTCCCGCATCCCGGCCTCCTGAAGAATGCGGGCCACCTTGTACGTCTCGCTGTGCCCGCCGCTCCCTGCAATGGCACGAATCTTCCTGATGTATCCCTCGGCGTGATGAATCTTCCGGTCGGTTTGGTAGGTGCGCGTCCTCTGCGGTCGCCACTCGTCACGAAAGACGGGTAGCACCTGCTGGTCCACCGGCCCCAGCACCCATGAGTACGAGCCGGCCGCCCGCTCCGACGGCGGGGCGCAGACATAGCCGCCGTCGCCTCGCACGTCGTAGCGGTTGAACACACGTTGGTCGTTCATGATGCGGTGCCCGGGGTGCCGGAAGTACAGGTGGATGCCCCTCGGGCTGCGGGCGATCATGCTGGTCTGCCCCTTGTTGCGCCAAAACCACACAGCGTCGTCTCTGGACTCGCAGTCGACAACCACCAGCCTCGATATTTCGCCGGTGACAATGGCGACGTTTGCCCGCTCCGGCCACGACCTGATCTCCCACGGTTCCGGCGTCCGTGCCTGATACTCCTTCCAGTCCCGAATGGGCTTCCGAGACACCGGGTCGAGCGGAAGAACCGAGAACCGAAACCGTTCCACATACCTGGCCGCCCAGAGTTTTGCTTTGCTCATTGTTCACAGACATGCTCCTGATAGAACTCCTTGGCCGACATATTCCACTGCTTCTTTCCTCGCGGCACCTTGGCGATCTTGTTGTTCGGCCACGTCCCCGTCTCCTGTCGGAACCGATGGGCCGCCGCGCCGACCTTCTTGCCCGTTCCGATCGCCCAGCCCAAGCACTCGTCCCACTTCTTCTGCTTGTCGACCTGCGTGATCTTCGAGCGGTCGACTTCGTGCAGGTCGCCCTTCTCCATCTTCACCGACTTGGGCTTCCGTTCCGGCCGGTATCCGCACTTCGGGCACCTCGGCCCCCGGTAGACTTCGTGGCACTCCTTGCACTTGTAGGGCTCCAGTTCCGCCCGCTCCTTCTTCTTCTTCTCCTTCTCAATCCGCTCGCCGATCTTTTCCTTGGCGTCCAGGCTCCACGGAATGTCCACGTCGGGGAACCCGTGCCGCTCCCACGAAGCGGAGTGGTCGATGATGAGGTAGTCGGAATAGCCGGGGTAGGGGCGTGCGAACCGGCCGCACATCTGCCGCCACAGCCGCAGCGACTTGGTTGGTCTGGCGATGATGCCGCACTTGGCGATGGGTACGTCCACGCCCACGGTCGCAACGCCGTAGTTGCACAGCACGATACGACCTTCGCGCAACGCGCCCATGATGTCTTCGCGTTCGGACTTGTCCGTCTTTCCGTCGAGGTGTTCGGCCGGGATACCGGCTCGGCGGAACTCGTTGCGGATGTGGATGGAGTGGTTGATGCCGGACGCGAAGACGATGGCCACCCGGTCCTCGCCCCACTTCTTATAGTCGTCCAGGATATTGCCCACGAGCACGTCCTGGTTCATCCGCTTTTCCAGTTCCCCTTTGGCGTAATCGCCCTTGGAGACCTTGATACCCTTCAGGTCCGGCGTTCGTGGCGCGACGATCCGTGCGGGCACCAGCCGCTTCAACGCCAGCAACTCTTCGTAGGTGGCGCCGACAATAAGCTTGGTGTAATAGCCGGTCGGTGGCCCAAGCCCACGCCCGTCCGTGCGGCAGGGAGTGGCCGTGAAGCCGATGATGAACGAGGTGGTGTAGTAGTCCGCGACGGCTCGCCACGTCCTCGACACACTCCTGTCGGCCTCGTCGAAGCAGAGGACGTGTGCGCCGGGCATTGCCACCCGCTTCCGCCGAAACGCCCTGGCCCAGAGCGTGTCCTTGGCGATCACCTGCAACGGTGCCATGGGGCTGTGGTTGTCCACACCGGAGAGGAGCGTGCCCCACTCCTGTCCCATGCGTCGCAGTTCTGTCTCGCACTGACTGACCAGTTCCCGCTGGTCGGCGACAAAGCAGCCCGAGAAGCCCTTCATCGCCGCGCTGGCAAGTATCATCGCCGCCATGGCCATTTTGCCGGAGCCGGTCGGCGATACCACAAGAATCCTTCGGTGCCCCTCGGCCGCCGCCGTGCGAACCGCCTCTACGGTGCGAGTCTGGTGGGGGTAGGGTTGGAAGGTCATTCGTCGCCGTGGTCCCCCTCTTCGTCAAACTCGCGGATCAGGCTGCCGTAGCACCGTGGGCAGCGGCCCATCACGCGGTCGAGCGGGACGCCGGACCACTGGCACGACGGGCAGTAGTAGAGCAAGCACGCCATGGTTCAGTCCTCCTCAAAAACGATGGTGTCTTCCGGCTGCACGGGACGGAGCAGCCAGCCACAAAGACTGCCAAGGTCGTGGCTGAGGCATTTGCTTTCGCCAATCGCCACCACTACGTCGCTCTGGAGGCGTTGCACCACACGGCCAACCCATTCAGGCTCGCCAGCCTTGACAATCTCATACAGCGCCCAGCGCGACATCACGGCTGGCCGGACACATCGCGGCTCACCATCGCCCACCGGCTGGGCTGTGAAGCGGCCCGACGCCTTGTCCCACCGGATCGTCTGTTCGTCCGCCAATAGCCAGTCGGAGCACCATACGGTCGGCTGCGTGTCAGGCGTCATCCCCAGGACCAAATCGCCGTTTAGCAAGCAACTTCCATTTGCGTCAAAAGCGAAAAGCACGTACCCAGGATTGAGCCCAGACGGACGACTGCCTGATGACACGTACCATGTGTTGGTTTGTAGCTCGCTCGTTCGGTACGTCCGCGTCTTCCGCTCACCCCGTTTCACAACCGCTCTCATGTCGTCGCCCTTTCTTCTTTCGGTTCGCCGCCCTTGGGCAGCCAGTCATCCCCGTCCACCGTGGCCGGGGTCGTCTCCTCCAGGACGCCAATCACCTTGTCGAACACGGTTGCGACTTCGTGCATCCGAGGCCGCAGGTAGACGCCGGCCGGCCCGTTGCTCAGGTCCACGAACTGCCACTGCAATTCCCGGCAGACGCGGACCAACTGCCGGAACTGCGCCCGGGCCTCGAACACCGGAACCAGCGACTCGGGAACCTCCGTGCCCAACTCGTCCACCTGGCCGGGGATGTCCACATCCGCCTTGGCAACCTTCGGCTTCTCGGCGGGGTTTGACACTGTGTCGGACACCTTCTCCACCGGCTCCCCACGCAACGCCGTCTTCACCGACGTGTATTCGCCGGCATCCACCTCGCGGACCAACTGTCGCATTTGCGGGTGCGTCAGTTCGGCCAGCGTAATCACGTCGTTCTGGGAAACGCCGTGCCGCTCGGCAAACGCTTTCACGTCGCGAGGCAGCTTGTCCAGGGCGGCGGCGTACTTTTCCGCACGGTAGACGGTACGCGGGTTCACGCCGGTGTCTTTGGCCACCGTGCCCACCGCGTCGGCCTCCCCCCGTTTCCGCCGCAGCTTGGCCAGGTCGGCGAGGACGATGGCCCGCTTCGAGGCTTCGAGGTTCCGTCTCGCCAGTTGGGTCGCCAGCATCCATTCCTTGACTTCATCCCGCGTTGCAAACTCTTTCTCCTCGACGGCAAAGGTCAACCCGAACTTGCGGCAGATGTCGTGACGGCGGTATCCGTCGACCAGAATCCGCTTGCTGCCGTTCTTCCAGACCACCAGCGGGTCGCGCGGCCCACCGTCCTCTTGCAGTTGCCGCTGGAGTTCCTTCACCGCTTCCGGGGCGGCGGGCGGCAACAGTTCCTCAAACTCCGGGTCGCGTAGCACGTCAATCAGCATGGGGTTTCTCCTACTTGGTCTGGATGCGGATGCCGGTGGTCGTCTCGCCGCGCTTTCCGCCCGGCTTGCGAACATTGTCCACCACCACCAGCGTAATGGTCTTGCCGATCCACTGGTCCACCTTCGTAGTGCCAAACATATCCACCAGCGTCTTGCGGTTGGTGGCGTTTAGGACAAGCTGCTTCTGCTTGTCCTTGAACTTCAGGGCGTAGACAGTTTCCTTCCGCCCGCCGTCGAACTCGGCGTCCACATGCTTGAAGACGCCTTCGATCACTACCGGCACCGGCCCAAGGTCCAGCAAGTCCTCGCTCGCCAGCCAGTTGGTCGGCTTGCGCATTTCCGCAGAACGGCCGTGAAACGGATCACTCTTCATAAAGCACCTCCTCGGCACCCTCCAACTCGTCGTCGTCGTCCATGCACCAGGACGGCACGTCCAGTGTGCCGACGCCCTCTTCGCCGCCGGCGCCGGGCCAGCAGTCGGCCTCAATGCACTGGCGCACCTGTTCGATCACACGCAGCCCACGCACGGCACCCCGATCCAGCACGGCGTCGGGCACGGGAATGCAGATCGCGTCGAACGGCGGGTGGTTCTCGATGACGATAACCTCCACCGGCCAGAACGCATTGGTCGCCTGGTTGAGCCAATGCTGATAGAGCCCCAGCTTCACGTCGTAATGCAGCCGGAAGAAGTCCAGCGAGAAGGTCCGCAACGAGCGGGTCGTCTTCACGTCAACCAGCCGGCCCTGCGAACCGCTGATCCAGTCGATCCGGCCGCGACACTTCATGCCATGCTCCACAGCCGTCACCGCCCGCTCCGCCTGCCCGGACTCCACAAGCTCCAGAACACGTGGGTTGCGAAGCACCTGCTGGGCCGCCTGCTCTACCCAGTCCATGCAGAACTCGCCCTCGTCCTTGAGCACTTCGGCACCCACCTCGTCGGCGGCCTCCTTGAACGCCTTGTATTCGTTGCCGGCCCGCCGCCCCGACCAGCAGCGATACCTGTCCTCGAACGTGCGTGGCTCCAAAAGCAGCGTATGCACGGCCCTGCCCCACTGCATGTTGGGCGTGTCCTTGTGTGGCGCGTACCAAGCGTGGTGTAAATGCAACATGGACTGGAAGCCATGCACGATGGTCGACGGGTTCAGCGCCGCCGTGGCGCGGTAGTCGGCCCACGACTGCTCATGCAGCCCGGCGCTCCACGGCTCGCCCTCTTGCAGGACGCAATCCGCCAAGTGGCTCATACTTCACTCCTCCGTTTCAGGTAGTCTCGTTGCCTTGAACGCCTTGAAGGCCAGCGACAAAGCCAACCGTTCCGCGTCGAACTGAAAGTCCCCGCACACGGTCCCAACGCCCATGCTGGATGTTGCGTAGTGCCTGCGGCAATAGTCGCCAGCCGTGGTTGATCGGAAGAACCGGCACAGCAGGCAGTTGCCGTCCTTCGCCGCCGGCACCAGCGCCGCCTTGGTGTCCTGTTCGTTGGGTGGTCGCCGGGCGCTCATGCTTCACCTCCAAGTCAAAAAAAAGGACGCAATGTCACAACCACGGCATCAAGGATACCACGGTGTCACAGTTGCGTCAATAGCTTCTCGGGCTAGTTCTCGAAAAAATCTCGGGCGGTGGTGCGGGACGCCTGCCATGCGGCGCGGCGGTCAAGGAATACGTCGGTCGGCTCCCGGTAGCCGCGACCCCTTCGCGGGGTGGGTGGCTTGGCCCGCAGCGTGCGTTCGTAAGCGCCCGAATTGCGGACCTGCTCGATGGCCTGCTGCACCACGGGCATGTCTCGGTAGGCGTCGAGGAAGGCGGCGTCGTCGGCCCGTTTCCGTTCCCACTCGGCCAGCCGCTTCTGGTACGCTTCGGCCGGCTCGTCCTGCTCCTGCTCCCACTCGGCCAGTCGGGCGCGGCGGACGTGCGGGGGCGTGCCCAGCGACCAGACGGGCCGTTCCCCTCGCAGCTTTCGCACCGGCCGGCCTTGCATCAGGGCCACGGTCTTGACCTTCGTGGCGACGGCATCCACCATCGTACTGCGCTCACTATCGCTGCCGGTATTCCACCATGCCTCCAGTCTGCCTCGGGCCTCATCGGGGTTGGCCTCCACCATGCGGTCCAGGGTTTCGCTCGTGATCTCGTAGGGACGGTATTCGCCTCCCATCAGCACGTCGATATTGTCCAACGAAATCTTCTCCGCTCGCATGATCCCGTGAATGCGATCTTCCGGCACACCAAGTCGTCGGGCGGCACCGACAATCTGCTGCATCTCCGAGAAGGCTGCTTGGCGACTTGCCTCCATACGCTGCTTATCTTGGGCAACCATCTCGCCGTCCGCGCTGCCCTTCGTGGTGGCGGTTCGGGTCGCAATCTTGTGGATGTCGCGTAGACGGCGGTTGAACCCCCGAATCTTCCACGTCAGCGACTCCTCAATGTCGATTGGCTGGGCACGCTGCCCGGTTGTTACGTTTGCTATTTCAACCCACGGGTTGTACTCCTTGCCCGTCTCGGCCGTCTCGCCGCGGAATCCTTTGATAATGCGTCGGCCCGAGGTGATCGTCCCCGGCTCCAATGCTCGCCAGATGTGTGCAATCGTCGCCTTGGCCTGCTCATCCAGGGATTCCTCGGGGTTGCGAACCGTTCCGCCGGTGGCTGTCTGGTTGGAATACGCTTCTCGCAAGTGCTGCACCAACATGTCCTCGGACGCGAACGGCCGGATGGCCTCCCCCGCCGCCCGCGCTACGCTGTCGGTGAACGACTCCCCTCGCATGAATGCCGCCACGGCGTCGGTGATCGCGGCGTGCGGGTCGGAGTATCCCATGTCCACCACTGTGGGCTTGCCTGGCTCGTTGTCCAGGTAAATAAACCGGCTATTCTCCTGCCACGGCGGAACAAACCAGCGAATATCCTCATCCTCGTCGTCGGTAACGCCCCACATCAGCATCGTTGCGTAGGAGAGTGCCGACAACCCGCCAAGCGACAAAGACGTACCGGCGATTCGCTGCGCGCCGATCCACTTCGTCTTGGGGTCTTGCATTTCCGCCATGCCGATACGGAGCGTGTTGAACGTGGTGCGGATGACTTCCGCCGGGAAGGTGACAAACGTGCCCATCAGCGGAAAGCGTCGCAGACTCTTCACCCATTCACTTACCTTGGAGTAGGTGGGATAGGTGTCGCGCACAATATTGGCGGCGTGCTCCTCCACCTGTTGCGTCGACCACTCGGGATAGACTTTCTGAAACCTTGCCTTCTCGTTCTCGAACGCATAGATTTTGAATAGGGCGTCCTCGGCCTGGTAGGTAGCCCCCACCGCCCGAAGCCCTGCCTTGATGGCTCGCTCTGCCATTCTGGCGTGCCGGGCCTCCGTGTTGTAGATGTATTGGTCCACGTCCACATCGCCGGCGTCGTTGGATGCATCCTTCACCTCGCCCCACCGAATGTCGTCGCCAAGAATGCGAAGTTCCGTTAGCCGCAGCGCGTAGTTGCGGCTCTGCTCGTCAGGCAGTTGAAACAGGTCCGACACGACCGTTCGGAACGATTTGCCGACATTACCGACACGCCAGTGCCCATTCGCGAGCGCAAAGAACGGGTTGGACAGCACGTTGCGAACATGCGTCTGCATCGAAAACACAGTCTTGCTCGACTTGGCGACGTAATTGATGCCCAGGAAGATGCGCAACCAGTCCGGCAGGTTCTCCGGCCTTGCCGCCCGCTCGAAAGCCGCCTTGATTTCCGGCGTGGTCAGCATCCCATCCAGCGGCTCCATCGCTTTATTGCCAGCAAATGCCAGCCGGACGCCCAGGGTTCCGTACTCCGTGGTGATCGGTCCAACATCCGGGGGCGACAGGAACTTGCCGGTCCCTTTATCGCGGACTTCCTGCAAGAACCTGTGGTTGGCTAGTAGATGCGACATCTTGAATACCGAGTTGGCATAGTTCATGCCGGCGTCTTCGTATTCGCCCCACAGTTCTCGGAGCCATTTCGGCAAGTCCTTCCGCTTCATGAACACACCGAGGTCTTTGCTGCCGAGGTTGGAGCCGCGCAGCAACGGCACGGGAGAGCCAGCTTCAAACCCTCGCATCAGCAGCGACTTCACCAGTGCGTCAATTTCGATGTCGTTTTTCTCTGGGAACTGCGTCCGCAAGGCCGCGATGGCTTGATTGATTTTCTCTTGTGGCACCCTCTTCGGCCACTTTTTGTCGGTGAAGATGCGGTACGAACGGGTCGCGTAGACACCCAGGTTGTCCGTGATGATGCCGACAAGCTCGCCCTGCGCTACTCCAGCAGAAATGAGGGTGCGTGAAAGGGCGTCAATATGGTCCCGCATGGCCTGTACCGGACCGCGAACTGGCACGGGCAGGCTGCTTGCGTCAGCCTCGCCACGCAGCACGGCGTTCATTTGCCTCACGTCCGCCTGGGTCAACTCCTTGCCGCGCAGTGCCTTCTTGATCCCTCGCCGGAAGTCGGTGGCCCGCTGCCGCATCCTGGCCATTTCCTTGGCAACAGCACCCTCCTTGCGAACCTTGGCATCGTAGACCTCCGCCGGCAATTCCCCCTGAGCCGTGAAGAATCGGCGGTACATGCGGGCTACGCTCTGCCCGAGCCCCTGCAAGTCGGTGAGAAGCGGGATCGTCTTGGCAATACCGACGCCACTTGCTGGGTCTTGCCCAAACCGCTTTGCGTCCGACTCGCCAAAGAACACTTCCATGAAGCCGCCGTGCGGTTCAGCGAGCAGCTTGAGTATCTCCGTGTACTTTCGCTCGGCGTCCCGGTATCTCTGCCGCGCGGTCTCCCGGTTGCCCAGCCCCAGGGACTCAGCCATCTCCCCGAACGACACCTCATTGCCGTCCGCATCGCGTCGCGACTGAAACACCCTGGCGTCCTCCGGTAACAACTCAGCCAGCGCTTCGTCCATCAGCCGGTTTTGCAGTTCCTTCTGCTCCAGCCCGGCCGCGATCTCGTCGGGCGTCTGTGCCCGTGTGTCGCCGCGGTCGTACTCGGGGGCCAACTGCTGGGCATTCTCTCCGGTCTGATTGCCCTTCCTGCCAGCCTTTCGGGCGACATTCTGCTTCAGAACTTTCAGTTCCCCGAGAGCGACCTCCTTGCGAACGATCTTATCCTTGGCACCAAACGGCTCGCTCTTTTCCGTCAGCTTCAGGAAGAACTCGCTGGCGTAGTCCTCCGCCCGCTGCCTGGATTTCGTGTTTGCGATGCGTCCGACTACCTTGTTGTAGTGCTCTTCGTAGAACTCGGTCAGCGACACCCAGCCTTCGGGCACTTCGTCCGGCTGCGACACTGTGTCACTCGCCTTCGTGCCGAGCCGCTTTTCCACAGCGGCGTTGGGAACCTGCCCGGACTCATCGAGCCAAACGACCTCGTACTCTTCGTCCTGCCTGGTCCGCTTGTCGTATCTCCAGTTCGACTCGTGGGTTAGACGCAGATCATCCTTTGCCTCGTCCACGCTGTCGGCGCGGTAGGGGTAGGCGTTCCTGTCGTTTTTATGCCATCGCCAAGTGGAGTCTACGGTGGGACTGTAGTACCGCCCGTCCGACTTCCTACGAAAGACGAACTGCCCGGAGCGCGAGCCGGACGGGTCTTCGACTTCGCTGAACGTGGGCTTCTGGCCCACCGTGTCACTCTTCTTCGTGCCAAGACGCTTTTTCTGCTCGCGTGCCTCCTCCGCCTTTCTGAGTTGCTCGCGGGAACGTTCAATGCCCATCCGCGCTGCTTCAGGTCCGCCGTACAAGGCGCCTTCGTAAGTCAGGGCGGTGTAAATGGGGCCTCCGTGCGCCGCGGGTTTTCCTGTGTCCATCTTCGGGCTGACCCACGCAGGAATCTGCTTCTGACCCGCTAATTTCGCGGCTGCCAGTCGCCGGTGCCCGTCGCCAACCCTCATCTTGCCGTCGTCAGTTTCAATGACACTTATCGGGGGCATGCCTTCCGTGGTG
>Ga0180434_10007617_pt1 | contig 12160 bp, 12 predicted proteins | sample SS_ome_7_FD_132453 | JGI IMG/M metagenome (GOLD analysis project Ga0180434, IMG submission 132453) | Hypersaline lake sediment archaeal communities from the Salton Sea, California, USA - SS_1_D_2 metaG | ecosystem: Environmental > Aquatic > Non-marine Saline and Alkaline > Hypersaline >... | reverse complement strand
TGCAATTTGCTGCTCAATCCTGGCAAGTGCGTCGTTGGTTTCATATACCGAGGCTCCGGTGGGCATTTTGACCTTGACCATCAAACGCCCATCATCCATTAAAGGCAGGAATTCACCTCCAAGCCGTCCCAGCAGCATAAACCCGGCAATAACAGTCAATATAAAAGCTGCAATCACGACCAATCGCCATTTTAACAGCCGTTCCAACAACCAGCCGTATCCATCTGTGAATCGGCTAAAAAAGCGTTCAAACCGGCTGGTTTTATTTTTTCGCCATTTGCCGCCAAACAGCGTTGCCGTAATCATCGGAGTTACCGATACGGCTACGACAAGGCTTATAACAACAATGCCTGCAATCACCAGAATCAGTTCTCGAAACAGCAAGCTTGTCAGGCCAGGCACAATAAGAAAAGGAACAAACAATGCCAAAAAGGAAAGAGTCGCAGCTACCAGAGCCGGTCCGACCTCGCTTGTCGCCTCTATGGCATGGGCGGAGGCCTGTTGTTCGGGGTGCTGCCGCCGCAAGCGCGAGATATTTTCAACCACGACGATAGAATTGTCCAGAACCACACCGATAGCGACAACCAGCCCGCCCAATGAGAAAATATTGAGCGAAAAGCCGGCTGTTTTCATCAGTCCAAAATTTAATACCAGCGTCAGGGGTAGTGCAATCATCATTACCAGCACCTGCCTGATACTGCCCAGAAACAAATAAACCACAATTACCAGTAAAATTGCAGCAGCAATGGCAGCATCGCGGACGCCATTCAATGATTGTTTTACATAAACGGCCTGGTCTTCCACGTAATCAAATTTGATTCCTCCAGGAAGTGTCGGTTTCAGTTCATGCAGAAGATCGTTTACCGCTTCGGCTACCTGCACGGTGTTGGACTCGGCTTCTTTCAGCACCGCAACTTTAACACACTCGGCTCTGTTGAAGCGGGTAATGATTCGAACCTCCTCATGGCTGTCAATTACTTTAGCAATATCTTCAAGATAGACTTTCTCATGGCCCTGGTTTGCAATAACAACCCTGCGTATATCTTCAAGGCTTGAATACTCACCCATTGTACGGGCGATTATCTCTTTTGGTCCGGTAGTAACTCTGCCACTGGTAAGCTCTACATTCTCGGCGGCAACTCGCTTTATCACCGTATCCAGGGAAAGCTTGTGCTTTTCCAAGGCAACAGGATCGAGCAGTATTCGAATTTCTCTTTCCAGTCCGCCGACGATTTCTGTCCCGGCAACTCCTCGCACCGCCAGTATTCTATCCTGAAGCCAGTTGTCGGCCCAGTCTCTAAGTTCCACAGGCGTCAAGCGATCGGAACTGACCGTTACCTGCATTACCGGAAGTTGAGATGGATCGGCTTTGTACACATAAGGCGCTTCGATATCTTCGGGCAGTCGCTGCTGGGCACGGGTCAGGGCCGCAAGTACGTCCTGAAAAGCGATGTCGATATCAGCGCCGTACTCGAAATGAACATCCAGAGCATACATTCCTTCGATTGAGGATGATTCAAGATAATCCAGCCGATCCACCGTCGCCATCAGCCTCTCGACAGGGTCGGCAATATCTGCATCTATCTCATCCGGCGTTGCTCCGGGCCATTTGATCTGTACTTTGACAAGTGGATAAGTAATATTGGGGAGAAAATCCACTGGAATTTGTAATAATCCATAAACCCCGAGAACCACAAGGGCTATAACAATAGCACTGGTTGCCAGACGGCGGTGAACAGCATATTGGGTTAACTTCATTTACGACCGCCTCCTGTTCCGGCTTTTTGATTATTTTTCTGCTGCGACGAACTTTGCGATGGGATTCTAACAGCCATGCCATCCTTGAGTTTGTCATTACCAGCTACGATAACCTGCTCTTTGGGATCAATTCCCGATATAATCTGTATGCGGCTGCCATCTTCGATTCCGGTTTGCACAACTCGTTTCACTGCTTTCCCATCTTTTACCACAAAGACAACTTGCCCTTTCGGCGTTGAAACAATTGAGTCAGTATGCACAATGACAGCATCATTTGCGGTCTCAAGCAACATCTTCAAACGGGCGAACATCCCCGGAACAAGTTGAATGGATTCATCCAAAACAATTTCTACCGTTCTGGTTCGCAAACGCGGGTCAAGATGGGCATAAATTCGTTCGACTCTGCCTGTAAAAACCTTATCAGGATACGCATCCAGTCCAACATCGACGTTTATGCCGGTTGCTAATTTGGCCGAGTATTTTTCAGAAACCGAAGCGCAAATTACCAGGCTGCATGGATCATAAATTTCAACCAGCGGCTCTCGTGGTGTCACATAATAGCCATCGGTAACATAAACTTTACTGACAAGTCCGTCCCAGTGGGCCTTGATTTCATAGTCCCCGGCATTTTCGGTTGCCTTGCTCAACTCTGCATTTGCTCTTGAAACTCTCAGCCGGGCCATATCGAGTTCTTCAGCAGGGATCGCACCGCTTTCTACTAATTGTTCGATACGGCGCAGTTCTTCTTTTTCTCGCGAGAGGGATTCTCTTGCCGCTTCTACCTGTGCATCGGCAGCTTTTCGTCGTCCTATTTTAAGCAGCACCTGATCTTTTTGAACCGCATCGCCTTCACGGATTTCACAATCCATCACCGGCCCTTCAGCGGGAGAACCCATTTTGGCTGTGCGTGTAGCAATAACACTGCCGGTCAGTTCCAGCTTTGTCGATATTGTCCCTTTGGTCGCCTGAACAACTCGCACAGCCGGTGTCGGCTTTTTGGAAGAATTAGCCGGGGCGTTATCCTTTTTACAGCCTGTCAGCCAGAAAGAGGTAACTAAAAATATGGCAACCATTATAATATTTTTCATATAGCTTCTCCTGTCGCCAATTTCCATCGTGCGACTGCGATGTTATAATCTGCAAGCACCTGATAATAATTTGTCTGGGCTTCAAGTAAAGCCGCCTGCGAGTCAAGGACATCGACAATTGCTCCCTTGCCAAGTTCGTATTTCTGGGTTTCAATCCGCAATGACTCCTGGGCTTGCTCAATGGATTTTTCTGTCGTTTGGATGCGAGCCAGAGTCGAGTCAACCGTTGATGCTGCCGATTTGACTTCCTGCTGTATTCGCAGCTTTAATGCTCTGGCCCTTTGTTGAGCTGCGTTTAATCGAGACTTTTCACGCCTGATCGTCGCATCAATCCTGCCGCCCTCAAAAATCGGCAATGTTAACGCAACACCGACACTGCCGGTATCATCTGATATGCCCGTTGAATCAGCCGCCCATCTGTTTCCATAGCCAGCACGAAGATCAATTTGCGGCCAGTGCTGTGCCTTTGCCGAATCGACAAGCCTGTCAAGGGCCTGGAGTTCGGTCTCTTCGGACATAAGGTCAGGTCTTTGCGCATAAGCTTTCCGGAGACCTTCTTGAAAATCTATGTCTCTGGGTTCACTTTGCAACTGACCGGTTATCTCTACATTGTGGTCTTCGGTACCAAGCAGTTCTGCCAGAATACTTTGCTGAACATCAAGCGTGTTTCGTTCGCTGATAAGTTTCTGCTCAACATCTGCCAGCCGAACCTCGGTGCGAAGCTTATCCACCTGAGCAGCTTTTTCCGCCTCAATAAGCTGCTCGACTCGCCGCAGATGTTCGATAAGAGCCTGTTGGGAAAATTCAAGTGATTCAATCACCTTGTGTTGGGTAAGGATGGAATAGAATACACTTGAGATATTGAAAACCAGCTCCTGACGATTTCTGACCAGTTTGTGTTCACTTGACAGCAGGAAAAATTCTCTGGCCTTGACCTGATTTTGCAGTCTGCCTGCCGTAAAAAGAGGCATTGTCAGCACCAGGTCGCCGGAAAGAATATCATCTGAAAATTTCCCGCTTTGGCCCGGTCCGGTTACAGGTGCCAGCCTCTGGTCGTCCAGATAATGAGTAAAGCCGCCAACGGCATCGATTCTCGGCAGCATTTCAGATTTGGCTATATCCTGCTCGGCCCTGGCGGTCTCGACATCCCAGCCGGAAGCAGATAAGCCCGGATTATTGGTAATACCGAACTCAATCGCCTGTTCCAGATTCAAAGGTTCATTAGGAAAACTGACTGGATTTACACTTGCCGCAGATTCTGTAAACTCATGGGTAGGTCTTATTCCAATTGGCTCAGAATGATAATTACGAAATGAATTAGGCTGTTGGCACCCGCATATAAATACGGTTGATATTATAAGAAAAGTGATAATTGCTCGCATATTTACCGGTCTTCCTGTTCATTTTCACTATCCGCCTGAGGCGACTCGCAGCTGGGGTTTAAAATCTGTCTGAAGGAATGCTTTCTTCCAGTATCCTGGCCGGAAGCAAATCTACATTTCCGGCGGAACAATTGGAAGAACTCTTCCTGCTGTCGGGAATTCAACACGCTTTTTTCAAAAAGAAGGTGTTCAATAACAAGCTGCTGCATCTTTTGCTGGGCGGCTTGAATCTCTTTTTGCTTATCGGTGATAGCCTGACGATCAGGATCAGCAGAGGAAAGAATATCTATCATTTCACTGCGTTTTTGGTTTACCTGCTCGCAAATGCCTTGGGATTTTTTGCGAAATTCAAGCAGGTGGGGTTCCAACTGCTGCCATTGCTCTTTACTGACATTTAAGCTGCGATGCAGAGGACACCAGATTTCATGCTTTTCCACGGTTGGTAATACCTTGCCCCGGTCATCGGCAAACCCTCGTGACATTCGATATCCTGCCCAGCTAGCAATGAATGCGGCGTTCAGGGCAAGCGAGGCGATTAAGATAAAAACAAAAATTCGTTTGCTCATTGGTTATCCTCAAAATTATTTCTGCTCGAAACCATTCTCATATAAACTCCGGAAATAGAGTTTTCGGGAGCCTCGGTCAGATAATCAAAATGATATGCGTCAACAAGTGCAGAACTTGCAACAACTTGAGTTTTATAGGATCGCCGGCTTGTTTGCAGGCCCATAAGCAGGCCCAGCGACAGACCTATAATGACTGCTGCTGCGACCGCCGCTTTCTTTAAATCTGTTCTGCCAAGCCATCCCCACAGCCTTATAACCGTTGGTTCAGGCAACTTCTGTGAATCCTGCCTGCGTCCAGCATGCTGCATCAGACGCTCGGTGAAACCCTCCGGTACAGAGGGAATCGGAGCATCTTTAAATATTCCCTCCAGCTTTCTAAGCCAGTATAAAGCATCAGAGCAATCCTGGCAGTTATTGACATGCCATTCGATTTTTTTGTTGACTGGATCAGGTAAATCGCCCTGAATGTACCTGTCCAGCTTTTGTTTTACGTATTCACATCGCATTTTTTGCCTTCCTTTATAAGGTTAAACGGATAAGTCAGCCAAAACCCCCGCGAAAAAACTATTTTTCAAAAAAAACCGATAATGAGCTTTCAAGTAGCTTTCTTGCCCGGGCAAGCAGCCGTTCAACTGCCTTTACGGAAGTGTTCATCGCATCGGCTATTTGGCTGTAAGGGAGGTTTTCATAATATCTTAAAATAACAGCAAGTCGCTGCCTTGCAGGAAGGGAATCTACGGCCGATTTTACAGCCTTGTCTCGCTCCTGTATTTGCAAGTCTGTATAAGGCATTTCGGTAAACTCTTTTCCCCCAAAAAAATCATTATTAATTTGAGGTTTTTTCTTGCGTACATGATCAATGCACAGATTCGCCAGAACCTTATGTAAATACGTGCTGAATTTTGCAGAAGAGCGATAACTCCCGGCAGAGTCGAGAATCTTCAAAAAAGCTTCCTGGGCAATCTCCTCGGCATCGCTGCTGTTACCTGTATGACGATAAGCAATCCGCCAGGCAAACTGCTGATAGCGAATCACAATCTGCTCGAAAGCCGCCATGTCCCCTTTGCCGGCGGCGATCATCAACTGTTCGTCGGTAAGGCTCATTGCGGCTTTCCCTTGCGCAACAGAATATAATGTACCGCTAAGCCGAGAAGAAATCCGACAGCCATATTCCAGACAATTGATCCAGCTACTGTGACAATAACGGCAGCTAACCCTTTGTCTAATTTTAATTCTCTGGCAAATTTCATCAACTCGAAACCGACCATCAGCATCATTGCCCCGACAATTGACATTGGAAAGGCGGCAAATAATACTGCGATACTCGCTCCCAGAAATAGTCCCAGCGAAATTTCGATCAGTCCTTCAATGATATTTGCACCCGCAGTTCTGGCACCGAAATAGTATTGACCTGCCAGTCCGCCAGCTCCGTGACATAAGGGCATCCCGCCGAAAAACGGCAAGGTTATATTCATCAGGCCCATATTGATTGACAAGTGTCTCTCACTGACACGGCGATCAGGCCAGTATTGTGATATCAGGGCGGATGTTGCGATAACAGCATTGGTTGCGGTAAGAGGAATTTGTGCCAGACCGCCATCCCGAAGTACCGGCCAGATAGATTCTGGCTGTATCTTGACCAGAGAGGGTAAGGTTATGCCCTGATAACCCACGCCGGATAGATTGCCCTTAACAACCATAATAACAATACCAAGAATTACAAGCGCGATGGCTGCCGGAAAATAACGATTCTCACGCAATATTACTATAACAACGAGTGAAGTCAGCCCCAGAAGCCACCAGCCGGACATGAACTTGATTCCTTGAATGGCAAGTAAAAATCCAAGTGAAATCTGGATGCCGGTTACGACAGTTTTGGGCATCCAGCGGGCGACAAAGCTCATAGCTCCCGTTATACCCATACCGAGCCAGATAATTCCCATAACAATACCGGAGGTATAGACTTTTTCCGGAGTCCACGCCTGAGCGATTGCCATAATGGCAAGCACCTTCATCGGTTCAATAGGCATCGGTAATCTATAGACCAGACCGGTAGCTATATTAGCCAGCCCCATCATAACCAGCAGTCCCGTCGGATTTATTCCGCAGACGGTTATGTAACCGATGGCCAAAGGCAAAAGAGTTCCGAAGTCACCCATAGACCCGGCAAGCTCTCTTAGATTAAATTCTAAGTCGCCGATTTTCATTATGCCCTATATTCCTTTGCGTCTGCCTGGCTTTATATGATCCATTTCCGGCGGATGTTTCGCATGCTTACGACAAAGAGTCCGGCACAGAATACTGTCAGCAGACCAAAGTTCAGTAATAGCGGCATCTTGCCAGCTTGGTGGATCGAGGAATGCAAAATATCAGCGCCGTAGGTTAAAGGCAAAACGTATGACAATGGCCGCAGCCAGATCGGTATCTGCTTGATTGGGAAAAACAAACCGCACAGAAACAGCATTGGAAAACGGAAAAAATTTGAAAACGTTTGAGCTTCAAAGACTTCCTTGACGGAAACAGCAATAAAGAGCCCTAGGAATGTCGAACTGATGGCAATCAGTACTACGGCGGGAATGAGAGTCGACCAGTTGACCGCTGAAAGGTCCATCAAGAACGCGGCCATGATGACTGGCACAAAAGCGTTGGCCACGCCGAACAATATCGCTCCGGCCGTCTTGGCCAGCATCAGCAATTCCAGTGAAATAGGTGCCAGCAGAAGCCTTTCAAATGAACGGTTCTTTTTCTCAAATGTGACGGTAACCGCCAGCAAGCTCGTCGTGCCGAACAGCACCGACACGGCGATTACGCCCGACAACAAGGCCGACACGCTGTCCAGCCCCGCCCCGGAGCGGATAAAGAACATGCCCGCCCACGCCAGTGGAAAGATCAGGCCCCAACTGATGTTTGGCGGCTTTAGATAATAAGCTCGCATATCTTTAACGAGGATATTCCAGAACGCGATCCATGCCTTCATGCTTTACCTCCCATGCCGGCTTTTTCCTTCTCCTGCTTCATGGCGACAGCTTCAATGCCTGTGATTTCAACAAAAACATCTTCAAGGCTCGGTCTTATTCTACGGGCTTCAGATACCTCGACTCCCTGCTCCTCAAGGAAACGAACAACCGCCCCGGCAAGAATTGGCTTGTCTGCTTCAATTCGGATAACATTTTGTTGATAGAAAATGAATTTCATGTCTGGAAAGGATTCAGAAAGTTTACGCTGTATGTTGTTCTCTATATTTTCGCACGCAATCTGGACAACATGTCTGTTCTGAAATGGCTGGAGCAGATTTTCGACCGTATCAATTTTGACAATGCGGCCTGAGACAATGAAAGCAATGCGGCTGCAAAGCCGCTGTGCTTCCTCGATATAATGAGTTGTCAGAAATATGGTTGTGCCGTTTTTGTGCAAATCAGAGATTAATTGCCTTAATTGCCGGGCACTGGCCACATCCAGTCCCGTCGTGGGTTCATCGAGGAAAAGAATTTCAGGCTCGTGTATGATCCCTGCCGCAATGGTAAGTTTGCGTTTCATCCCTTTGGAATAGCCGCCGAATTTTCGATCAGCAGCCTCTTTCAGGCCAAAGACCTTCAGCAATTCCTGTGCTTTATTTTGCCGTTTTTGCTTTGCCATTCCATAAAGCGCCCCACAAAAGCACAGATTATCGAAACCGGTCAATTCAGGATATAAATTGCTTTCATCTGGGACAACGCCAATAAGATGTTGAGCCGCTCTGTGTTTTTGGCTGCAATCCATCCCACCAATCCGGATCGTTCCGTTATCGGGTCTTGCCAAGCCAGTCAGCATATTGATGGTTGTCGTCTTGCCGGCACCGTTGGGTCCGAGAAAACCAAATAATTCGCCGGCTCCAACATCAAATGAAACGTCATCCACAGCAGTAATGCCATCGAAAGTTTTTACAAGTCCGTTGACTTCGATAATATTGGTGTGTTCTTCCATTGTCTCTTACCAAAATACCAGCTTTATGAAACGGCAGTGATTTCATACGTTTCATTATCTGATTTCCATTCCCGACGGATCAAACCCCTAGACTCTAAATTTTTCAGCATTCCTGCAATTTCTTCGATGTCATAGGGCAGGAGATTCGCGATTTCGGTTTGCAGCATAGGCCCGCCATTTTGACGAATCATAGCGAGGATCTCTGCCTGTGTTGAATTGAGTTCTCTGCGTTCTGTGCGACTTAAACCATCGGATTGCCTGCCTCGAAAATATGAAAGCACGGCAACAATTACAACAATCAGCAATATTCCGCCGAGTACCAACCATATCCAGGGAGCCGGACCCAAGTGTCCATGATGATTCATAGCTACTATCATGATTGAATTTCCTTTCCAGAACTACACGGATGCTCTCTGACATCACCGTGACATTTTTCAATTTGTTCTTTTGAGCATTTTTCGGGTTTGTCGTTTAGGTTTTCTGGTTTTTGGCAGCCCTGTTTTTCATTACAACAGCACATTTTTTGGTTCCTTTCTTTGTTGGGCTGAGTCCCGATTTGGGATTCAGCAGTTTTTCTATTGCTTCTTGCCACACGGCAAGTGTTTTTTCGTTAAGACGGTAGTGGACATAATAACCTCGTTTCTCATCGGTAACCAACCCTGCATCGCGCATGATTCTTAGATGCTGTGAAACTGCTCCGGGCGTTATGTTTAATCGGGCAGCCAAGGCATTAACACATAATGCCCGTCCCTTTAAGAGCCGTAGCATCTCTACCCTGGTTTCGACCGATAGAACTTTCAGTAACCGTGCTATATTTTTACTGTCATACATATTTTAGTGTCCACTAAAATACTATAACAAATCTTGCTTCTTATCAAGCATTATTTTTAAGTGTTGCGTGCCCAAAAAGAGCAAAAGGATGTAAATCTTTCTGTGATCGAAAGTTATAAACTGGAAAATGGGAAATGCTGTAAAAACTACATTTCTACTTTTTCAGTCGAGGATTTCAATACTACAGTTCCATTGCGCTGTCATGTAATTGACAAGGAATTTACCCTTCCAAGTGATCCTGTCGAAGTTCTATTATAAATTCACCGAAACAGCCTTCTTCACTCACTAACCTGCCTTCCCGGGCAATCAAATCCCACAATAGCCCAATTCTTGGTGCAGACCAAAAATTATATATACATGTCCCGTTTTTTTTAACAAGGCTTCGACACTAATGTCCCGCGTCGAAGCCTTTATTTTATGCAAAAAGGCCGGGGTGCAAAAATAAATGACCGAATACACAAAAATCAGCTTCAATCACCGTAAAGAAATCTCAGATTATTCCGATCTGGTTGAGATGCTCTTTCCGGGCAATCGTAATCAGCAGCATGCAGCAGCTTGTATTCTATTCGAGCTCAAGTGGGCAGATAGTATTGTGCCAAGTCTTGTCTATATTGAAAATAAATACAATACGACCCGGCGAATATTGCAAAGAGCCAGAGCTAAATTATCGAGACTCGGCATTATTGAACATATAAGCAAATTCAATTCACGATACGGGGGCAGACAGGGGTGGAAACTCTCAACGCGTTTTGAGTCATCCTTGAGGCGTCTTGCTGACAAGTGTGCCACTTTAAGGAATACAGACAAATCTTCAAAGGACAAAGACTCTATGTTTATTACACTGGCAGACGCCAGGAGATAATGCAATTAAGCAGCTTATCCCAAAATTTCTACTGTTCTAAATGCGCGCGGAGTCTGGACTTATAAGTTTTTTAAAAATTTTTCAGTTCGACACTTGCGCATTTGCGGTTGTGGCGCTAAAATTTACAGTGATTGATTTTAAAATTATTGATTGAATTTTTGGAAAGGATTAAATGATGACACTTGGTTTGCGAAAAATTATTTTGCTGATGCTTATCGGTGCGATCTTTCTGATGGGCAATATCGTATTGATCACCAATTGGCTAAACGAGAAGGGTTTGCCGGCTTTTGCTGATCACATACGCAGCAATTATCTTACAGGCACAGCTGTAACGATAATTGTCGCTCTTTTGATTTTGCTTACAGGACCTAAAGCCGGCGGCAAGGTTTTGAGTTTTTCGAAAAGATGTCCAGTTTGTGATAAACGATTGATCGGCAATCCCAAATATTGTTCTGAGTGTGGAAGCAGCCTCAACGATTAAGAAACAGCTTGTGCGGTTTTTTCTCGATTTTCCAGTCTCAGCAGACGGTCCGCGGGGTCTCGGTGAATATAGTCATAGAGCTCTGTTTCAAAGTAGAATTCATACAGGATACGAAAAGCTCTGGCAATCTTTTGTCGTATTGAAAGTTTTTCAGTTGGAAGCTCAATGGGCATGGCTTTCTGTTGTTTATGAAATGCAGTTGCCAAGGCCTGACTTGAAGAATATGACTGGCCGAGACAATTTTGCGTTTCAAGCATAAATGCTGCTTCTGTTAACAGGTGCGCATCCATATCATTCTCACGCAGATATTTGCAGGCCTCATCGTCAGCCCTGTCTTCGATTTTTATCGAATTGATCAGTACGCTCCAAAAACCCGCTCCAACCAGCCCTAATCTGGCGATATTCCTGAAAAACCAAATCCTGGTACAATCATATTTAAGGTGAGCTAATTCGTGGCCAATGATCGCTGTACCCTGGTCGGGGAACTTTTCTGTAAACTCTAAACCAGCCTTGCTGAAAACTATCATCTTTTTTGGGAAGAATCCCCTAACTTCGGCCCATGGCGACAATGAATTAGAGTTTTTATCTAAAACACAGCAGACTTTGCTAACACTCATTTTGGAAGCAATCTCTTTAACTTTTTCAGTAATATCACCTTTCAGATATGTCCTTTGCCTGCAGGCTTTGTATCGTCGCAAAAATGATTTAAGTGTGAAAAACACATAAAGGAAAAAAGGGATAATCCCAGGGGTCAGCAAAATAACTGTTAGCAGAATGACCGACCATCCTGCAGCATTGTTTCCCAGAACTATCGAAGCAATTGTTTTCGTTCCATTTACTATGAACTCGCCGTAAGGGGCAGTCAATAAGGGCCATTGAGGAAAGACAAGCATGTTCAGGACGGATAGGTTAATCAAGACTGTTAACCATAGTATCGCAGAAAGCACAAGAAAGGCGAACCATAAACCTGCCTTTGTTGAAATCGGAATAGTTGGGACAACGTTTGTGTTTTTAGCATTTGTATTGTTTTTTAAAAAATAATCGATGAATTGCTGGTGAGAGCTTGCATTACCGCCAAGTATGTTAAATACCCCGAATGAAAATGAGATAGTCAGGGTCACAAATATCGACCACACCACAAAACTGTATGCATAAAAGAGTGAGCAAACATAAAGCAGTGATCGCTTCAGCTTTGTACTGTTTATGTCAGTAAACTCACCACTTTTTGA
>Ga0180434_10007616_pt1 | contig 12160 bp, 9 predicted proteins | sample SS_ome_7_FD_132453 | JGI IMG/M metagenome (GOLD analysis project Ga0180434, IMG submission 132453) | Hypersaline lake sediment archaeal communities from the Salton Sea, California, USA - SS_1_D_2 metaG | ecosystem: Environmental > Aquatic > Non-marine Saline and Alkaline > Hypersaline > Sediment... | reverse complement strand
TAGAATTATCGGGATGACAATCATTGAACCAAAAGTAGCAATTACTGTACTTATACCTTGTAAAAAGGTATCTATAAACGTGTTCATTTTTTTCTCCTAATTTGTATTATTTAACTCTTTGTTAAAAGTTTTTCACAAATATTTATTCTTATAATTTTCACCTCCCATCTTTATATTTCCTATACAAGATTGGATTAAATTCTTACCCATTTTTAATATAATTAATATTAACTATAAAAGTTATCCATTATTATGATATTTATACCATTATTTTTGCTAATTTGTCAAGATATTTTCATTTATTTATGTTATTATCTCCATTAGAATTCTTTAATAAGATAAAATAATTGATATACAAGGATTTTATCAATCCAAAAGCGAAAATAGTTATGGGAAACGCAGAAGAGGTTAGACAAAGGCAGCTAAATATTACAGAACTTGTTCTTGAAAAAGGTTTTGTAACCTTAGAAGAATTGATGGAAAAATTTGATGTAAGCCGAATGACCATCCATCGCGATCTGGAAAAATTGGAACAATCACAAGTGATTCAAAAAGTTCGGAATGGTGCCTCCGCCCAACCCTCCAGTTTTTTTGAAAGTGATTTTGCTTATCGCAAGCGTAATAACCCTCTTCAAAAAGAAGCAATTTGTAAAAAAGCTGCAGACTTTCTATTTGATGGTATGTCTATTTTTCTGGATGATTCTACAACCGTACTTCCATTAATAAAATACTTTCGAGAGGTTAAATCATTGACTGTAATTTCATCATGTTTACCAACAATCAATGAAGTTGTAAAAATTCCAGAAACAAATCTCATCATTTTAGGCGGAGAATATAAATCGAAGTATCGTTCATCATATGGATATTTCTGTACCAGTGCAGTCGATAAGATCCATGCTGATCTAACAATTCTTTCTCCCCACTCGTATATTTCTGGTTCTGTTTTTGAATATGAACAACAGGTTATTTCTGTTAAAAGAGCTATGATGGATAACTCAGATAAAAGCATCATTCTGATGGATAACTCAAAATTTAAACAGACAACGTTATATCTTTTAGCAAAGATTAATGAATTTGATCATGTGATCATAGACAACCTTGTTCCAAAGAAAGATATTGAGGAATTAAAACAAAATGCCAAAAACCTTCTAATTGTTAATCCGTAATTAGATCCTAAAGATATTCGATGTTTTTTTCATATGAATATTTGTAGTTAATAAGTAACCATCCCCAAAAATAATACCAACCCGAAGTGGAATTTTCTGACAAAATAAGAACAGGAGATTCCAGATGAAAAGAAAACAATATTCAGAGCAGAAAAAATTACACATTTCGAAAGACGCAGAAGCGGGGATTGCGGTAGCAGAACGCAAGTGCTTATATGCTGAAAAAAGCAATATGTATAGAAGTGGCGGAAGATATCCGGACGATTTTCAACGCCCCGGACAGAGAGACGGCTAAGAGCTATCGCAAGAAAATGGTGGAAAAATACACGGACATTGCACCCGCGTTAGCTGATTGATCAGCGCAGCTATTTACCATCATATCGGTTTTCACCGATACTATCCCCAGTTTAACATTTAAACGTTTTTCTTTTGACACCATGGGATAAAATGGGACACTTTTTCACTGGATGCGGTGATTTTTGGGGGATAAATGGCAGAAGTAGAAATTATTCTGCCTGCATAAATCTTTGCTTCAGATTTCGGGCAAAGACGAAAAAACCCAATATGAAAGCACCCGCTCCGATGGCGGTGAATACAAACCGAATGACTCCCCCTTCTCCTTTGATACGCGCTTTTTGGGGATTGTCCGGCAGGTAGTATATCGTTACATCTTCTCCCACATCGTATGCAGGCGGATTGGAAGAAAATTTCGAAGTATAGGTGATGGATTCACCATTCTGTGTTGTGAATGTCACGCTGGGGCGATAGGTGCAGCCATCATCATCGCAACTTTCAGTCAGGCGGACGACCTCCCCCTGCACCTCCAGGCCATTTTGCCGAATATCCAGCTGCTGATAATTCATAAATCCGCCGATCAAGAAAAATACCGTGCCAAACAGGATGATCCAGATAGGACCACGGATGAAAGACTGCCAGACCCGTTTGAAGAAGTTCATAATTAAATTATAGACGGAAATTAATGGATTTCAAGCGGTTAACACCCGAACCATTTTCTATTCATTTATCTATGTGTATGCCCCGTAGATATATGGGCGTATCTGTTGTGATTTGAAATATGTTTATCATCCTCACGTACTAGCAGCAGGATCGTTTGATGTACTTCGAGCTCTCCTGTAAACAGCGGCTCACCGCGGTCAGACGTCCAGCTTTTCTTCTGCCAAAACGCACTGACCGCATAGCGTTTATCTTGCAACCCAAATTCGCCGGCGGTTAGGCGTACTTCGCGCGGTTTTTCACCCCAGTTTGCAAATGATAGCAGATGCCAGCCCCCGGCTTCATCCACCATGTCCACGCGCATGAGCGCTGGTGTACCTGACCGTTTCCAATCGAGGACGCGTGCACGCTGGCTATGGGGTGGAATAAGCGATTGCAGGATTTGCAGCCGTTTTTTGGAAAGCTGCTGCATGTCATCGGAGACGATGATGGATCCACCGGTCATGGCGATGACCGTGGCAAGCGAACGCACTTCTGCCAATGTTAAATGGGTATCATCGCGCACGAGTAAGCAATCCGGATCGTTGACCCACCATTTTTTATGCAGCATGGCGCGCGTGATGGCGTTGTTGATGGCATTACGCGCGGCTGGCATATGCGGTTCGCGTTTGAAAAGAAAGCCCAGGTTGAAATAATCTGGTGTCCAGTGACCACTCACATCAGCACTAATACGCATCATATCCACCAGTCCCAGCAACGAACCCAGCGGTGCACCGCAGCCCAAAATATCGATATTCTCGCCGGCTGCTTCACGCACTGCCCGCATGCCCACGCGCAGCACCTGCGCTCTTGTTTTGGTGTTATCCCTATACGCACATTCCAGCGCAGCGGCATATAGGAAATCCAGCTTCAAGTATGTGAATCCCCAGCCGTGAACTGCCGTGCGGATGACCTCACGCACATAATCCAGCGCTTCCGGCACGGTCAGGTCCAGCGCTAAACCGAGCATATTCCATACAAAACCCGCCCGAGCCAGACGCCCGTTGGCTTTACGGAGCAGCCAGTCCGGATGTTGTTTGGCCAATTGTGAGTTTGGATGGACGATGAAAGGCGCCAGCCAGATGCCTGGCTGCATTCCCGCCTTTTTGATCTTTTCCACCAGCGGTTTTAGACCACGCGGGAATTTTTTGTTAAATGTGAGCCAATCTCCGACCTGCGCCTGGAAACCATCATCAATCTGGAAGAGCTTAAGCGGTGTGCTATCGGCGATGCGCTCAATCGCTTTGAGGTTGTTTTCCAGCTTCGACGCAGAAATATTCTGATAATAATGGTACCAGGAACACCAGCCGACCGGCGGCTCACGCTTCACACACACACCATTATCCTGCGCAGCGGCGTTGAGATAGTGGTCAAATGGCTGTATCACATCGGGATGGATGATGGTGAGCGCAAACCAGTCCGTTTGCAGTTCCTTACCCGGCTGCAGACAGACTTGATCGGCATTGGCCCAGGCTGATAAAGATACTCCCCGGCGCATATCCACGGTGATCGTACCAAACTGGTCTTTTTGCGAAAGAAACCCCAATACCAGCCCCTGCCCGGAATCCCTATCGACGAGGGCGGCAAACATATCACTGCTGAATTTTCCTTTGACCCGATATTTGGGTGTGCCAGGATTAAGCACCATCGGTTCCTGCAAAAAACCAAGATTCGACCTGCGCATGCGGTCATCCCTGCCATAACAGCCTGTAAATGACCAGGATTGCCAGCCATTGGCGAAAAAACAGGGACGCCAATCCTGCGCAGGCCTAAACTGGAAGTTACTCTCACGGTCATACAACGACTTTAGGAGGTGAATGCGATCCAGAAAAACAGCCCTGCCGCCATTATTCTGGCAGATAACGCGCCATTTGATCAATTCACCATCATCACCCAGCGCAACACGCACTTCCCACCGCAAACCAATATTGGTTTCCTCACCCTTGAAGGTGAGATACAGAGATTCAGGTGCCAGGTGTGTTGCCGGCCGTTGGCTGTTTTTCAATTTCAGTTGATGGCAAAACGCTGATCTGTCCGTTGTGCGGCCGGAGACAGCGATCATATTTTGTGCCAGCTGCAGCCCATGATCAATGCCCATCAAAACATGAAAGGCGCCTGTTTTCTTGTCGGTGATGAAACGATAATGCGTGTTCTCAAGTATCGCCATGAAAGACTCTTTTAGGACACAACCGCAGCCAGCAAAACCAGCGGTTATTTATTTTTCAGGACAGCCCGACAATTCTGCCAGATTCCGGATCCATATCGATGTCCATAAATGCCGGCCGGGTCGGAAGCCCGGGCATCGTGCTGATCTTACCAAGAACAGGGTATAAGAAACCGGCACCCACCGATGCCTTGATATCCCGAATGGGGATCTTGAACCCTTTCGGTGCGCCTTTCAAAGACGGATCATGGCTCAAACTCAGGTGGGTCTTTGCCATACAGATCGGCAGCTTATCAAAGCCAAGGCGATTGTATTCAGCGATGCGTTCTTCAGCTTGTTGTGAATATTCAACACCATCCGCGCCATAAATCTCTTTCGCGATTGTTTCAATCTTCTTTTTAATGGGCCAGTCAAGCGGATAGAGGAAATCAAATTCAGCGGGCAACTCGGAAGCTTCGACAACCGCCCGCGCCAGCGCTTTTGCACCCTCGCCGCCCTTTTCCCAGTGATTGCTGATGACTGCGTCGGCTGCTCCTCCTTCTTCCACCGCCACTTCGCGCACCAATTCCAATTCCGCATCAGTATCCGTATGAAATCTGTTCACAGCGACAACTACCGGCACAGCAAACTTTTTTGCGATGGTGATATGGTGCAAGAGGTTATCCATGCCCTTGCGCAACAGATCAAGGTTCTCTTCAATGTAGGCATGATCCAGCGGTTTTCCCGCGGAGACTTTTGGTCCGCCGCCATGCATCTTGAGCGCGCGCACCGTCGCAACCAAAACGACTACTGAAGGCACCAACCCGGAGTAGCGGCTCTTGATATTAAAGAACTTTTCCATTCCCATATCGGCACCAAAACCCGATTCTGTAATGACATAATCCGCCAATTTAAGACCGATCTTGTCCGCCAGAACAGAGCTGTTGCCATGCGCGATATTCGCAAATGGCCCGGCATGTACAAAAACCGGCGTGCCTTCCAGCGTCTGCATCAGGGTAGGTTTGATGGCATCTTTCATGAGCGCGGTCAACGCACCCGCCACGCCGAGGTCATCGGCTGTAACCGCGTTGCCCTGGCGGTCAAAAGCAACCACCATCTCGCCCAGCCGGCGGCGCATATCGATCATATCGGTAGTCAAGGCCAGCACCGCCATAATCTCGCTGGCGACGGTGATATAAAAACCGGTTTTGCGGGTAATGCCTTTTTCCGTTGGGCTCTGCCCAATGGTGATCTCCCGCAGGTAACGGTCATTGGTATCGATACCGCGCATCCAGGTTACCTTTTCGGGGTCAATATCCAGACGCACAAAGCGGCGGCGTTCCTCCGCGGTCAGGGTATCCGGGTCAGTCTTAGTGATTCCCAATTTTTTAAGCCGATTGCGCAACCCACGCGCAAAAAACCGTTTACCATCCTTATCCAGCGGGAATAAGCGACGGAAAAGCGCCTCATCCGATTGGCGCGTTTCGTGATAGATGCGGGTATCAATTGCCGCAGCAAGCAGGTTATTTGCCGCCGTGATGGCGTGAATATCCCCGGTCAGATGCAAATTAAGGTCTTCCATGGGGATAACCTGACTATAGCCACCGCCGGCCGCGCCGCCTTTGATGCCGAAAGTCGGACCCTGAGAGGGTTGACGGATGCAGGTGATGACGCTTTTCCCGAGATGTGCTCCGAGCGCCTGACTGAGGCCGACAGTTGTCGTCGTTTTACCCTCGCCAAGCGGGGTGGGTGTGATGGCAGTAACATCAATATATTTGCCATCCGGTTGATCTTTAAGCCGCTCCAGCACATCCAGCCGCACCTTGGCTTTATATTCCCCATACGGCTCTACCTCTTCCGGCAACAGCCCCAATTCCTCAGCGATTATGGATATCGGTTTGAGTTCCGCATCCTGCGCGATCACAATATCAGCTGGAACCGGTTTTTTAGGTTTGAGTGTTGTTGGTTTAAATGGTCTTTTGTTCATATTTAGTTTTCCTTTAACTTGAAATAATTATGCCATATTCGTATTCTTTATCTCACACAGCGAATCAATTTGGCCGCTGACGCGTTGGTCCAGGATGAAGTATCCCAGCGCGACAATTATAGAAATAATTCCACAGGCATACCAGATCCAATTGGGATCATACTTATCTAAAATGACACCGGCCGTTAAGGGTGCAATTCCAGAGGCTAAGACCCAAACCGTATGAAAAGTTGCCATGTAGCGAGCACGCAGGTCCTGTGGGGCAATTGTTGCGATCAGTGCCTGTACGACGGGTCCATAAAGCATCCGTCCACCCGTGATGACAATGATTGAAATAATAAACTGCCAAACCTGTTGGTTAAAGCCAAATGATCCAAAGCCCAAGGCAAAGAAGAGGTTGCCCGCCATCAGTACAATGAGCGGATGAAAGCGTTTGACCCGCCGAGTGACAAAGAATTGGAACAACACCACCATGGCAGCATTTATGCTCAGTAAATATCCATATTGCCGGGCGGGCACTTGATGCACGTCCCTTAGATATACCGACAGGGTTGAGTTCAACTGCATGTATACAATGCCCGTCAGCACAGAAAGAAATATAATCGCCATGAATAGCTTATCTTTGAACACCCGCTGATACCCACCCAGAGATTGCACGATGGATTCCTCCATCTGGCCTTCCTTTAATGCCGGTTTTGTTTCGGGAAGCGCAAAATAAACTATGACTGCCGTTGTGAAGCTGATGATGACATCGCCGATAAACAGCAGTAAATAATTCGTCCCCGCCAGAATGCCACCGACGGCTGGCCCGATCGTGACTGCCAAATTAAGCACCACACGCAGAATCCCCAGACCATCAACTCTTTTTTCTAATGGAAGAATGTCTGCCACCATGGCCTGCACTGCCGGATTTCCCAACTCGGAACACATACCTGCCGCAAATACAACTTGCGTAAAAATATCCCATTGGTTGACCAACCCCATCGCAAGCGAACTGGCAGCTGATAACACCAACCCGACGATAAGAACCATCCTGCGGCCAAACTTATCGGCAAAAGCACCTCCAACCATGTTACCGATGATGGCGCCGCCAAAATAGATCGCAAGGATCTCACCCGCCTGTGCCATGCCGACATTGAATTTATTGGTAATAAAGAGCGCAAGAAAGGGGAATACAAATGCTGTGCCGATGCGGTCAATAAACATTGTTCCAGCCAGCATCCAGAAATTCCTTGGGTAATGCGAATAAATATCTTTGAAGCTTTTTAACATATTGTATTCAACCTAGTTAGCATAGTAATCCTTATTAATATCCAGACGTTCGGCATCATTCAGACAAACGCTTCATATTCCCTTTTTTGTGTTTATCTGCTGATCTCTGGATGCGCAGGCGGTCACACCGATCATATATTTTCTTGTTCCCGCAGCGGTTTAAACCGACCACCAACGCGCGATTTAAGAACGAGATACCCTACAGCAACCGTCATGCAGATGATCGTGCCCGCATACCAGATCCAATTGGGATTGTAATTATCGAGGATGACCCCCGCTCCCCAGGGCCCAAACGCGATAGCAATGCCCCAACCGGTATGAAAAGCTGCCATATAGCGCCCGCGCATATTTTCTGGCGCGAGATTGGCAACCATCGTTTGCATCACGGGCGCATTGATCATTTCCCCGATCGTCAGGATGATCATGGCAATGATAAACTGCCAATATTGACTGGTGAAACCAAACATCCCGAAACCCAGCGCATAAAAAATGTTGCCCGCCATCATCACCAACAATGGATGCTTTTGCTTGACACGCCGGCTTATGAAAAATTGGAAAACGACCACCATAGCCGCATTGATACTCAGCAGATATCCATAGTATTGAGCGGGTACTCCATGTACATCCCTCAAAAACACCGACAGGGTTGAATTCATCTGCATATATACCAACGCGGTAAAAGTGGATAAGAATATGAAAGCTAAAAAGACCTTATCTTTCAACACACGCCAGTAACCGCCAAATGTTTGGGCAACCGTTTCCTCCTTTTGCCCTTCCGCATGCGGGGGTTTCGTTTCCGGCAACGCAAAGAGAACGATTAGTGCTGTAATGGTGCTGACTACCGCATCGGTGATGAAGAGTAGTAAATAGTTGACACCTGCTAAGACACCACCGATAGCAGGACCAATCGTAACCGAGAGGTTGGCAGCAACACGCAGGATGCCGAAGCCATCGGTCCTTTTTTCCACCGGAAGCATATCCGCAACCATGGCCTGCACTGCCGGGCCGCCAAATTCAGACAGCAGTCCCGTAATAAACGCCAGGCCGTAAAAAAGCTCCCATTCATTGATCAATCCCATGGCGATCGAGATAGTGGCAGAAAATATCAACCCCACCATCAGCATGGTCTTGCGGCCGAATTTATCTGCAAAAGCACCACCAATCATATTCCCCAAAAAAGCCCCTCCGGAGTGAATCGCAAATATCTCTCCTACCTGGGTCATACCCACACCAAACCTGCTGGTGATGTACAGAGCCAGGAAAGGAAAGACCAAAGCACCGCCTACCCGATCAATAAATAGCGCTCCGACCAGGATCCAGAAGTTTCGCGGGTAATCTTTGATTGTGGCTTTGATGCGCTTGAACATTATCCCACCACTGTTTCAGCAGCATAATTTTTAAAGCGGCGTCTGGTTTTAAAATAAAGCCATCCAAAAGCGGCCACTGCGAGCAGGGATAGGATGCCCGCAAGATACCATACCCAGTAGGGATCATAGTTGTCCATGACAATGCCTGCCAACACAGGCGCAAAGGTGTTGGGAACCGCCCAGCCGAGACTATAAGCGGCCATATAGCGCCCGCGCATATCTTCCGGTGCGAGAAAAGCTGCCAGCGCCTGGGCAACTGGAATATGCACCATCTCGCCGATGGTGATGATGGCCATGCCAATATAAAACATGGGCAGCGCCTGAACAAAACCAAAAAGCACAAAACCGATCCCGTACAGCGCGCAGGCAAGCACCATCATAATGAGCGGCTGCTGTTTTTTGATGCGCTTTGTGATCCAGAATTGGAACAGCACCACTATAGCGGCATTCATGCTCATGATCCAGCCAAATTCCTGCGCAGAAACTCCATGTACCTGATTCAGAAAGACAGAAAGCGTGCTGTACATCTGGGTGTAAACAAAAAGGATGATGATGGTCGCGAGGATGAAAGCGACAAATATTTTATCTTTTACCACAAGCGCATAACCGGCGATGGTCTGAATCACTGATTGGCTTTTTTCATGTTCCCGCGCTTCCGGTTTCGTTTCCGGGATGGCAAAAAGGAAAATCAACGCTGTGATCGTGCTGGCAACCGCGTCGATGATGAATAAAAGCAGATAGGAAATACCAGCCAGCGCACCGCCGATCGCCGGGCCGAATGTGATGGCCAGATTGGCAACCACACGAATGATCCCATAACCCTCGGCACGCTGTTTGACCGGCAGCAGATCAGCGACCATGGCCTGTGAAGCAGGGTGACCGACTTCTGAGAAAATGCCGGCTACCAGAGCCAGCATGTAGAATGTTTCAATACGGGTGGATAAACCCATGATGATGCTGGATGTGGCGCTGGAGATCAAACCAAAGATGATGACTGTCTTGCGCCCAAATTTATCCGCCAGCGCCCCGCCGACCATACTTCCCACCAACGAACTGGCAGACCAGACGCCAAAAATCAATCCAACTTCTGTCATTCCGACATTAAATTTTTGGGCAACGTAGAGCGAGAGGAATGGAAAAATGATCCCGCCCCCCAGTCGGTCGATGAAGGTCGTACCAACCAGAATGCGGAAGGATCTTGGAAAAGAAAGGTATTGTTTTGTAAGTTTTTTTATCACCACGCCTCGTTATCAAACAACTAAGTTTATCAGCATTTTTTTAATATTGGAAATTCACACCGCTACCCTTCCAGATTGGCATGTTTTGATGGAAAAACACCTTCCTTCGACCCATCCCGCCAAAAAATGTTGATATAATCCCATGTTTGACAAAACAGCGAAATAAAAAAAAACGAATTTTACAGGGAATCTAAGATGAATAAGAAACAGAAATCAAACCAGTCCAGTTCGAATAAGGAAGACCAGGCATTTAACCCGATTGTAGATTGGTTCGTGCGGCTTGCAAAAGGCGCACTGGTTGGGATTGGCGCGATTGTGCCCGGATTCTCCGGCGGTGTTTTGGCGGTCGTGTTCGGTATCTATGAACCGCTTTTGCGATTTCTGGCGAACCTGCGCGTCAAATTCATTGAAAATTTCCTCTTTTTTTTGCCAGTGGGTATCGGCGGTGTGGTCGGCGTGGTGGCTTTTTCTGCCGTGGTCGATTTCGCATTCAGCAATTATTCTGCGCAGTTCACCTGGCTATTCATCGGCTTCATCGCCGGCACCATCCCTTCACTGGTGAAAACATCAGGAAAAAAAGGAAGGAAATCCTGGCATTGGCTGGTACTGGCCGGGATGGCAACGCTGACTTTCTTCTATATGCATTGGATTGAATCTGTGCAAAATGTAACCCTCACCCCCAGCATATGGACATGGGTGTTAAGCGGGATCCTGATGGGACTGGGGCTGGTGGTACCCGGCATGAGCCCATCCAATTTCCTGATCTACCTGGGCTTGTATCAACCGATGGCAAGTGGTATTAAGCAATTAGACCTGGCTGTGATCCTGCCTATCATGGCGGGTGTGATCCTGGTCATCCTAGTATTTGCTAAATTGATCTCGATGCTGTTCAACAAAGCTTACGCACTGATGTATCATCTGATCCTAGGAATCGTGGTTGGTTCCACTATCGCCATCATCCCGAGCGACGTGAGAGGTTGGACGATCGCTGTGTGCGCTGTGTTGTTTGCCGCAGGTGCTGCTGCATCCTACTTGCTTGCCAAACTGGATGAGAAAAATCCGCGCGAATCGATATTTTAACGATTAATTACCAGTGTCGCAGACCTGCAGACAATTACCTGTTTGTCAGGCATCAATGGCGGCACATCGACCAGCGAACGCCAGATTAGGTATAATCCGGCAATTGTTGAATTATTTTTTCATTAACCGTCAGCTTTATTTTTCCGTCCTTCAGGTTTCGTACCCACGTCGTTGGCAATAATTTCCTTTCTTTGAAAAGCATGCCTTTGGATATCACAAAATATGTCACCCGATCAAGACGCGGATCCATGATGATCTCTTCAACATCACCTGCCTTATTGCCTTCAAGACCAATGACATCCGCACCTTCTTTTATGGCAACTGCATGTGGCGCAATATTTTTTTCCGTGCGGGTTACCACCGGTGGAAAAAACCTCGGCCCAGCAGGCATACCCATTACGCCGGCCGGCGGGTACATAATCAAGCGTGCCGCGTATCCAACTTCCTGATTATCAATCTTTTTTAGATCATCATAATTAACATAGAATTTTGTTTCAAAATCCGGTAATTGTTCAATTTCCTCCTCTGACGCACGAAGATGGATCTCACCTTCATTCACCATTCCCACCATTCCGATCGGGACGAGTTTATCCTGTGTGAAAAAAGCCCCTTTCTTAATCACCACGTGCGTGATCTCTTCGTCTGCCGGATCCACTACAATTTGCTCGATCTCTCCAATTGACTTATTGTTTTCGGTGTTCACTTTCGCCCCTAAATTGATCTTCATCGTGTTTCCCTTTCCTTTCTTAATGGTTAAACTTTATTCAGAAAAATTGCTACGAATAATGATGAATGCTTCTTTCTCCGGTGTGGAAAACTGTTTGCACGCTGATTCTTAATAATTTCATAATAACCAGCTACTAAATAACTCCGCCTATAGTTTTAAACATAGCACACGCAGTTTTCATCAGGTA
>Ga0180434_10007615_pt1 | contig 12161 bp, 12 predicted proteins | sample SS_ome_7_FD_132453 | JGI IMG/M metagenome (GOLD analysis project Ga0180434, IMG submission 132453) | Hypersaline lake sediment archaeal communities from the Salton Sea, California, USA - SS_1_D_2 metaG | ecosystem: Environmental > Aquatic > Non-marine Saline and Alkaline > Hypersaline >... | reverse complement strand
GTGCCTGCCGGGAGCAAGTGACACTGCCCGGCTGCCACGGGCACTTCCGCTAAAAGCTCCGCGACGCTGCCGTTTTCTATCGCCTGAGTAAATCGCTCCCTGGTCACTGTCTCCTTCAGCCCCTTGTATATCACTGCCCCGGGCTCAGCCAAGATGATATACCAGCACTCGGTCTTGGGCTGACCTTTTCCTAAACGCCGGCACGTCTGCGGGTCGGGGTGAACCTGCACACTCAATACATCTTCGGCGTCCAGGAACTTTATTAGAAGCGGGAAAGGCAACGGAAAGTCTGCCCGTGCCGTGATTTCCTTTGGGTATTGTTGAATCAGTGAGCCGAGCGTTTGCCCCGCAAATTCTCCGTTCGTGAGCACGGATTTGTCCTCGGGCAGGTCCGCCAGCTCCCAGCTCTCGCCGATCTCCTCGCCGGGCGGAGTATCTCTGCCGAAGACCTTCCGCAGCTTCCAGCCGCCCCAAATCCGCTGCTTGTATATGGGCCTAAACTTCAGCGGGTACGCTTTCATCAGTGGTATTCTACAGGCGAACCCCCATCGCGTCCACGATGCGTTTCCGTCAATTGTTTCGCTGCATTTCCTGCGTCGAATAGGCCCAATGGGTGGCCAAGAGAGCAAAGTCTAACAGATCCACACAGCCGTCTCTGTTCGCGTCCGCCCGTTCATAGTAATCGTCGTGGACCGAACCATTCATTTTCAAGTAGTAATAACAAAAACGCGCGAGATCCGCGGCGTTCACCGTTCCATCAACAGCCAGGTCTCCGGCCAGCGGTTCTCTGTTGAAAACAATAGTAAATGGCTCGGAGGGCCTGTAATGGTTTGGGTCGTTTGGGTCGGCAAACTCATCATATACATAGTAGGTGACCCAGTGCAAATTCTCGCCGTCAACCGCCTGGTATGATAGGTGCGCGTGAGGGTCGCCCCGCAATTTGTAGATGTGGCTGTGGTTGAAACGGTCACCAACGTCATCAATCGTAAACTGCGGGTATTCCTTGTGCTTGGCTCGCAAGCCCGGTGAGATAGAAACGCATTCAACAATCAGGCGGTAATCCTCATCCGGAAAGCCGGCTGCACTGCGATTAGGGTCATAAGTGTAGCCGTTGTTCGGATTATGCGCCTGAAAGGCATCGAAGCCCGGCTCACCAAGCCGGTAGGGATAGGCCGAAAAGATGCTCCTGCGTAGTGGATAGAACCAGTACTTGTACAACGGCTCGCCACTGTTGCGATATTTCTGCCGGCAGTCGATGAACAGCTTTCTATCATCATCGGTTCCTTCGATGCCGTCTCTGTTACAGCCTATTATGAGATGGTCCAGTGGACATGAAGCCAGCGCCGGCCGCGACATACTCACGAAGAGTGTGACGATCAGAATTATGCTGTGGAACTTCATCAGCTCACATCCCCTTTCTCACGAATACTTCCAAATCAGGTTGCTGCGTCACTCATCTGACGGCCACTTGGGAGCAGACTCCGGGAACCAGTAGCAGGAGTGGGGCCAGTCATAGGTGTGCTCGAACTTGAGACTCTCAGCATGCCCATCGACAAACAAATAATTCGATGTACCTTCGTGCCTGTCCCATGCAACAAATTGCTTCGCGTAATCGACCGAGCCTTCCCATGATTCAGGATGAATATGGTCGGCCCGGATGAAGTTAGATGTATTGGGAGCCTCGCTGACCCAGATACAGTACATCGGATGGCGCACCTTGTTGACATCGTTGAACCTATTGACTCTGGCTGCGTAGCGGTAATGCACCGGGTCCAAAAGCGCGTTGACCGCAAAGCTCGAGTATCGCACATCCGGCTGCTCATCAAGAGGCCTATTCCAGTCCACGAAGTTCTTGGCCCTATCGCTCGGGCAGCGGAAGAGTAGGTTTTCACGCGTGTATTGTCCCAGTATCCCCAGCCAGTGCTGGTCGGAATCGCTTATCCGGCAGGAGCTTGGCGGGAGATGGTACTCTGAGTCAATCAAATATGCGTGCAGTGCCACTCCTATCTGCCGCATATTGCTCAGACATGCAATCTTTTTGGCCTGCTGGCGAGCACGACTTAGCGAAGGAAGCAATATCCCCATTAACAGAGCGACGATTGCAATCACAACTAACAGCTCAACAAGTGTAAATGCGACATTTCGCCGTTTTGTCAAGGCTCGGCGCCCGGGGTACCTCCAGGCACGCGAGGCATGTCCGGACATTGCACTGAATCCTGAGTTATCCATTCTCATAATTGGCTCTCTCCGGTGGAAATCCGGTACTCCTGATGACTATGACCGTCGTCGTGTTCATGGCCTTCACCGCCATAGAGCCCGCAGCCAAGCCAGTTACTGACCAGCGCTGTGAAGTCGGCCCAACCCACAATACAATCGCCGTTCAGGTCACCGGGTACCGGGTCGCAGACTGTCTCGGCAAAACACATTGTAAAGTCTGCGGACCTTTCGTAGAGTCCTCCTTCATCGCGAGCGGACAGGACGATGTACACTTCCTTGTCGTCTTCGTCGAGCCAGAAATAGAAGCCCATGTGTTCGTGGATGCCCCAGGCATTCTTATCTTCAAGCCACCTTTTCTCTAAGCCGTATGTGTCACCATCTTTGGTCAGGGCGGCTGTGTCATCAGGCAAGAGCGCAAAGAAGTCGTCTTCGAGCAAATTCGAAGAGATACGCTCACGTTTGATGTGGATATCCCAGGCCGGCACGGTGTTCTGATCGGCACTTTCGAGATTCCACGCACCTTGCGGTCCATCGGCAGAATGCCAACCATCCAGGTGCTGGACGCCGCAGGGGTCGCCGTAGCCTCCAGCTTTGCTCCACATGAATCTGCACGTGTGAAGTGCCTTGTTCGGATCACTTGGTTTAGTGATTGGTGCGCCCTCTTCCAAGAGGGGCTCAAGGCTCAGGAATACTTCACCCTTTTCATTCGTCCAGGCGGGCCAGCCAGGTGTCGCACAAGGGTGAAATCGTGGCAGCGAAAAGAACCAAAGCTTGTTGTTGTCGGTTGGGTCCGCATCAATCGCTCCCGTCGGTGGCGGACCCCAACTGGCTGGTCGCCACGTTGGGTTCACGCCGATGTGCGTATGTGCCACCGGACAGTCAGCAAAAGCTAAGCTGCACAGACACAACCATCCCGCAATAACTACCAAGCGTTGTATCGGACGCATAACGGCATAATCCTCCTTTCCATAGTCAAAGGCCGCGATCCGGGTTCTGTACCGGTGATGGTAGTCCGGACTCGTGACGTGTTTCTCGGCGCGCTCTGCGCCCGGTCTGTCCTATTGTTGGCTCTCTTGTGACCGCTCTACGGAAGGAACGGTGGCGGACGAGGATTGAAGGAGGCGGGAAAGAACCGCCCGAAATATGTCCGGGGATAAGGCTTCGTAGATACTGGAAGCACCGTCCGGAAATCGATTTGAGGCTCAGGCTGGGGCACAAACTTGTGCGGAGCTATTAGCAGTTGCTGGCAGACCGCACATCGATTGCTATTGTGGCTATCCGGGTTATCGAGGCTGAGCAGGTGCAATTGTAGCGTGAGCCCTGTGACCATGGCCACAAAGGTTACACTTGCGGCCAGCAGCAGCCAATTTCGCAGCGATCGAACCAAGCTTTCTGCCTCCGAGTCTCTGCTGTGCACCACCGGCTTTACGCGCAGGCCGGACACAGTCCCTCAAGCCGAACTTGCTGGCGGTGGATAACAAAGCCTTGTTTCAGACCCTTGACAATGGGAAACGACAAGTCGGTTAAACATCTTGTCACGCCACAACTCGTGCACGTGAAATGTGGATGGCACCGAACTTCGCCGCAACGATCAGCCAGTTCGAAATGCCACGCTCTGTCATGCATGTAGGCTTTGTGCACCAAGCCGACGCGGCAAAAACTCTCCAGTGTGCGGTAGATGGTGACCTTGTTGAATCGGTTTCTGCCCATCCTCCGGGCAATCTCGTCTTGCGTCAGAGGTCTTCGGGCCTTGGCCAGCACCTTGAGCATTGCTATTCTGCACTTGGTGCCATACAAATTGGCCTTCCTCAGCAGTTCTCGGATATTGGAATCCGACGTAGACCTCATCATGGTACCTCGAGCGACTGTGGGTAGGTGCGCGACGTAAGCATCGCAGACTTGACGAATAGTAGCGGAAATACTATATCGCTGATGCAGCAGGGAAGCCATACGGCCAAGAACAGAAAGGCGAAGCTACCCGCGGCATCCGCCACCGATAGCTGGCCACCCATGGCCATAATGATGTGGAATGAAGAAGCCCACGTGCTCAGCAGCACGTGCCCTGCATGAGGAAACTTCGTCTTGGGCCTCAGATAGGCTATGAGGGTGCCCAGTATCGCCGCCGGCAACACAATATACCAGCCCTCGATGAAACCGATGTGAGCATGCTCGGCAAAACTCGTATGTTCGTGGGCGTGGACGTGCATCCCCAGCAACAATTCACCGACATAAGGAATCAGCGAGTCGCTCAGCGTGGCAATACCCACCGAGCCGAAGAAACCAATCAGCAAGATAGCGAGGAACTTGCGGGTCCGTGTGTAGACCTCAAACAGCGAGGCCGTTACCATAGCACTGAGTACGACGTGGGTGGGGTGAAATACGTAAAATATTCTGTGGCTTACGTGCGGCTGAAGGTTGCGAAACAACAACATGCAAAGGATGCCGGTCGAGGCCCCGAATAGCGTAAAGGGAGCGTGGTTCTTCAACTCTGTCAAGATGGTGGATACTCTCGTTGCCATCTCGGCCTTTAGCTGCGTCAATATGGATCACCGGACAGTTACAATTTCTCTACGGGCGATTTTAGAGTCCTGTTCGCAGAATTGCAACTAAGTTGCATATTTTTTGACAGAGAAATTTCTCGGCAAGATTTCAAGGAGTAGAGACTCTTGATCAGCGGCTGGGATTGTCACTGTTGCTTTATTGATTTTTCAAGGGGTTAATAATCGGGACCGCGCAAGATGGCCGTGTTTTCTGAATACTCATTGCTGTGCTTTGCAGTTCCTGGCATAATACTTCTGGTTCCGGATAGAGGATACGTGTCTTAAAGGTGACGTGGTGAAGTATTGGGGCAAGCATCCGCTTATGTGCCGAAGTTGTAGGATACCGGGAATGAAGCAGCGCTTTTTGTTGCTCTGGCTGGTGGTCGTCGTAGTTGGTGCGGGATGCCAGCGGCGCTGCAGCCAACCCGGACCGCTGGTAGGCATTACCAGTGTCTACAAGGTCGATCCGCAGACTAATTCAGCGTCTACAACGGTCAATTTTGCCTATGTCAGGGCCGTGGCTGAAAACGGCGGAGTGCCGGTTGTCCTTCCAACAGTCGTTGATGAAGCGGCAGTGCGGCGGTATGTGGCTGAGCTGGACGGTCTGGTGCTCATCGGAGGAGCGGATGTACCTCCCTCAGCCTACGGACAGAAACCCCATGAGTCCGTAGAGATAATGCCCGGACAGCGTTATGATTTTGAGCGGCGACTTATCTCAGAGTACCTCGCCAGCGGCAAGCCCATACTTGGTATTTGCCTCGGCATGCAATTCACGAACGTAGTCTTGGGCGGAACACTCATTCAAGATATTCCTTCACAGGTGGGCACAAAGGTAGCCCACCGTCGAAAGTACCATCGTGTGCGGATTGAGCCGAACAGCTCATTAGCGAAAATTCTGGGCACCCACGAGGCACATGTCTACTCAAACCATCACCAGGCCGTCAAAGACCTGGGCAAGGGTTTGAGGATCGTGGCCCTTAGCGATGATGGTATCGTCGAAGCTCTCGAGCGCGTCGATGCAGAGTTTGGCTTGTTTGTGCAGTGGCATCCGGAGCGTATGAGCGACACCGAACATCGTGACGCGATTTACGGCGCCCTGGTGCAGGCAGCTGCCAAGCACAAATAAGCCTCTATGTGAAAGCGGGCGAAGCCGGATGGAAATCATCCAAACAATATCACAGTTTGAAAAGGTCTCGAAAGGTTGTGTGCTGACCATCGGGAACTTTGACGGGGTACACATTGGCCATCAAGAAATCTTAGCCGTCGCCAAACAAGCTGCAGAGAAGCGGTGCACGCAACTGGTAGCGATGACTTTTGAGCCGCATCCCGTTGCGGTCTTGTATCCGGAAAGGGCGCCCGGAGTACTCACGCCGTTGGAAATCAAGACCGACCTGCTGGCTCAGTACGGTCTCGATTGCCTTATTGTGCTGGAAGACAGCAGTGAGCTGCTGAACCTCTCGCCAGCGGCGTTTGTGGAGCGATTTCTTGTAGATCATATTCAGCCCAGCGCCGTTGTCGAGGGCCAGGATTTCAATTTCGGAGTAGAGCGGGCAGGTGACATCAGTTCGCTAAAGAAGCTGGGTAGCGCGAGTGGTTTTGAGGTTCTGACGGTTGGTCCAAGAAAGATTAAGCTCTCGACGGGCCAGACGGTCAGGGTCTCCAGCACGATCATTCGCTACATGCTGGAGGGCGGACATGTAGCAGACGCGGCTACTGCATTAGGAAGGCCATATAGGCTCATTGAGAAGGTCGTGCCCGGCCGGGGGATAGGCACGAATCTGGGTTTTCCCACGCTGAACATGAAAAAACCCAGGCAGGTTATCCCTGCCGAGGGGGTCTACGCAGGCCTGGTAAGAATCGGCGGTTCGATCTGGGACGTTCTTAAATCGAACGAAGAAATTCGAGCCGTTTACAGTATCGGCCAGGCCAGAACATACGGGGATGAATTCCCGCTGCTCATAGAGGCACATCTGTTGACTGGTGATGCAGGCGATCTGATCGGCAAGTTCATGGCGATGGATTTCATCCAGCACATTCGCAACCAGCATAAATTCAATACGCCGCAGGAACTTGCCAAACAAATCGCAAAGGATTGCGAAGCGGCAAGACGAATCCTGGACACTAATTGAGCGGAGCAGTTGTAAAATGCTGATATACGGTGTGCATATCGGGTCAGCGCTGTTAATATGGCTGGGCTGTTGTATCGTGTTCACGCGGAAACAACGGCATGGTTTCTGGGCGTATTTCCTCTTGGGCTGGACGCTGCAGGTTGGACTGTCGCTGCCGGTGGGTCTGTGGCAGACTCTGAAAGGTTGGCCTCATATAGATGTATCGGGCTCGCCGCTGTGGGCCAGATGCCTGACGCCGCTGGTGGGCTGGCCCTTTAACACCGGCGGATATACTGTGCGCTGGGTATTCGAGGCGACCGTCGGGCCGCTGGAGCCGTTGGTGGGGCACCGCTCCGCAACAGTTTTGAGCAACATGCCTTACTACGCCTTGCTTATGGCTGTCCAGGCGTCCGTTATTGCGGCTGTTTTCGCGTTCAGATATAAACGGCGAAAGACCCTTATCGACTGGGTGCCGATATGTTTAGGAATTCTGTTTCTGATTAATTCCTTTGGTAATGTGCGCTGGTTCTGGGCAGGAACATAGAAGCAGTGTGAGTCTGCCGAGCCCCGAACGTCAGTGAGGGGAATAGGAGCGCATTATGTTAAACAACAATGATTTTCAAAAAGCGGTTGGGTTGATTGACAAATCCGACAGTATTTTGATTGCCACGCATACCAAGCCGGATGGGGATGCGTGTGGGTGCATGGCGGCATTGACGGAGGCGTTTGCCGCTCTGGGCAAGAAAACAAAGGCCCTGATGCTCTCGCCGATACCGCGATGGTATACATTTCTTTTTCATGACAAAGTCCCTATCCTTGGCCAAGATGTGAGCCTTGAGGATCTGACGGAAGGGCGGTTCGGCAAATTCGATTTAGTCGTGATTGTCGATACCAACAGTCGCAAGCAATTAGTAGAGTTTGACGGGTATCTTAAGGACTGTGATCTGCCGGTCTTGGTGATGGACCACCACGTGACTTCCGATAGCTTAGGGGATGTTGAGCTGGTTGAGCCGGGTGCGGCGGCAACGGGCCTGATTGTCCACGACTTGTTCAAATACGCTCGCTGGCCGGTAACCAAGAAGGTCGCGGAAGCACTGTTTGTTGCGGTGGCCACCGATACCGGCTGGTTTCAGTTTGCCAACACCGACAGCCGGACACTGCGCACGTGTGCCGAGCTTATCGAGAGGGGGGCGGACCCCACAGAACTGTATCACGCGCTATACGAAAATTATTCGCCGCAGCGATTTGCATTGATGCTTTCGATGCTCGGCACGCTGCAGTTGCACTTCGACAGCCGGTATGCGACGCAGTATATCCGGCTGCGGGACTTTGAGCAGACCGGAGCCGCGCACGCGGACACCGAGAACTTCATCAATGAATGTCACCGGATAGACACGGTCAAGGTATCCGCATTATTTGTGGAGCTAAAAGACGGCCGCATCCGCTGCTCATTGCGCAGCAGGTGCGATGCCGACGTCAGCAAAATTGCCGTCAAATTCGGTGGCGGAGGCCACAAGATGGCCGCCGGGACCTACCTACACGGCGCCTTGGAAGATGCCATGCAACTGGTCAGCGCCGAGGTGAAAAAACAATTATAGCAGGCGGCCTGCCGGTATCAGGGGCTGCCGGCGGATTCATACGGAAAGGCGAAGCTATAGTGGCCGGCGGCAAGCTCAAGCAACACCTGGCCATCTTGTTTTCGCACGGACTTCAGGCCGGACATTCCGCGTAGAGGCCGGCCGCCTTCCGTTATCGACCTTTCGTCTTCGGTGGGCAGATACACAGTGGCGGCGGTGTTTGGCGGAATACGCACTTCAAGGTGAAATTTGCCGTGCTGGAGATGCCAATTGCTAACAATCTGTCCGTACGGCGATTCGTAGTCGGCCCTGACCCACTTCAGGCTCGGGTGGTTGACAATTTCGGGTCTGATAGTGAACCGTTTGAAGCCGGGATACTGCGGGTCGACTTTGATGCCGGCCAGGCCCTCGATAAACCATGTCCCGATGTACAAATATGAGCTGTGACACAGGGAGTTGCGCGCGTCCCAGGACTCCCAGAACGTGGTGGCACCGCGGTCAAGCATGTCGCCCCATCCCGGATAGATGTCCTTGTTCGCCATAGTAAAGATCAGGTCATGACAATCATTGGCGAGCAGAGCCTCCATCAGAAAGTATCCCGCGGTGATACCGGCGTGGATGTGGCCGTTTCGGCGAACGAGGATTTCGTGCTCCAGTCGCTTCCACACGTCCGGGCGCATGTCTTCGGGCGGAAGGCCCACCAATAAAGCAATAGCTAAGTAGCCCTGGAACCCATTTGCGTAACTATTATCCTGGGGGTCAAAAAATTCTTCATGAACCGTCTCACGGATTTGCCCGGCACGATTGCGATAGGCCGCTGCGATATCGTCCATTCCCAGGATCTCGGCAATTCGCGCCGCCGTCTGCAGGTTGTAAATCCAGTAGCAGTTATTGAAGAAAAGCGTTTCTCGGGTGTCCCCGTTGACGCCTTGGGCACCAGGCCAGAGCCAGTCGCCCAGAAAGTCCCATTCGCCGCCCCAGCGGACCAGCATATTGTGGAAGGATTTTGTCTCCAGGAAGACCAGCCAGAGCTGGATCGTCGAGAAGTTCTGCTCTAAGATACGCGTATCACCGTATCGTTCATACATCAGCCAGGGCAGGGTGACACAGTACCCGCTCCAGGCCGGCCCACCGCCGCCCCAGTATGTGGGGGCGGTGTAGGGCAGGTTGCCGTCCTCTGTTTGCACGTCACGCCAATCCTGGCTCCATTTCGTGTAGAATGCCCCCACGCCGTAATTGTTCATCGCGGCCTCGGTGGTTGCGTGCGCATCACCGCCATAGCCCATGCGTTCGCGATGCGGGCAATCGACAACGTAGCCGCCCAGACTCAGATTCTCGAATGTCCAGAGCGTTGTGTCGTATATCTCGTTAAGCAGTTCGCTGGAGCACTCGAAGTGCGCCGCCCGGTCGTAGTCGGTGCGGACCAGATAGCCTCGGAAGTCATCCAGGCTCGGCCTGTAGCTCAGGCCCTCGATCTGAATCCATCTGCCGGTGAAGTAATTGAACCGATTGCGAAACGTGCCTTTGCCTTTCGGCCCAATAATGTATCTGCTATGCAGGCGATGCGTCATGGCCTGATTGTAGCGCTCGGAGAACTTGAATTCGATCTCGTCACCGGGCTGGCCTGCAATGTCGGCTTCGACCCAGCCCGTCATATTGACGCCCATATCCACGCGGTAAACATCCGGAGAGACTTCACTGATCTGAAGGGGACGGATCTTTTCGATGCGCCGGTTCGGCTCGATCATCTCCGCCGAGAGCACAACATCGGGGGAGAACACGCAGGCGGGCTTCCAGTCCGCATCATCCAACGACACATCGCACCAGCCGGGCAATTCCTTTCGAGCATCGTAAAGCTCGCCGCCGTAGTGCATGAAGTCCCATACACCCAGCAGCGTATTGGGGCTGGGATGCGTTTTCCAGGTCTCATCCGTGACAATCCTGAAGCGCTTGCCACCAGACAGTTCGATATCGGCCTGGGCGATGACCAGCGGACTCTGCGGTTTGTCCGCCGTTTTGTAGTGTGGAAAGATTGACCATGAAACGCCGAGCCACAATCCTAAGACGTTTTTTCCTTGGTGCAAGCGGTCGGTGATTTCATAAGTCAGATACCGCGCTCGCTTGCGATGATTGGCAACGCTGGGCACTAGGACGGCATCAGCGACTCTGTCGCCGTTCACATACAATTGATGGTAGCCGATAGATGCAATGTGAATCATGGCTCGCTTCGGCTTTTGCGGCAGCGTGAAAGCCTTGCGCAACCAGGGGTCGGGCACGGTGTTGTCCGGCGGAGGCCAGCCGGGTTTCCTTTCGAAGATTCTGTCGGTTCCGATCCACTTGGCCGACCAGTCCGATTCATTAAGCAGGCCCATCGTCCACCGAGCAGGTTCGCTCCACTCTGTAATTAGTGCCTTTTCATCGTGCACTCGTACCTTCCACCAGCATTGCATCCCGGATTGCAGCGGCCTGCCTTTGTAAACAATATGCACGGATTGGTCGGATGTCACCAGGCCTGAGTCCCACAAGTCACCCCGGTCGCGGTCCAGCAACTCTTTGTCGCTGGCGACAAGGACATGGTACGCCGTCTGTCGCTGACCACGGTCTTCGACGTTAGTTGCTGTAAGTTTCCAGCTCAATCGTGGCTGTGTCACATCGATGCCCAGAGGATTCCGCAAATACTCGCAGCGAAGGTCAACAATCTCCATGGAAGCTCCGGGAGGTGAATCTGCAACCATCTGCGCGTTGGCAAAGCCAGTGAGGGCAAAACACAACAGGCACGTAATCGTGGGCGTGTAATATCTGGACCGCGAAATATCGTTGTGGATAAAGCTGTTCACTTGCGCATCCTTTCTGTGCTTTCCCACGTTACAAACCAGGGCGGCTTTAGAGAAGACAGCGGCCGAAGGGATTCGAACCCTCGACATCAGGCTTGGGAAGCCTGCGTTCTACCACTGAACTACGGCCGCACCAAATCGACTGGATGCGGTAAGTGTATAGAATCAAGGGCCTATTTGTCAATAGTTTTGCCGCTACCTGCGCGGGATAGGGCGGCTGGCGTTAGAGCGGGAAGAAAGACCCCTTGTGATTCTAAGTGTAGTTTAGTAAAAGGGTTATCATTGCATATATTGGCCAAGACAGTACCATCTCGCTCTGTCGCTGCTTTTCTCGAGTAGAACCGCATCCTGTCGAGCCGACACTTTCGTCCCATAACGGAGACCCGGCACGGGTGCAGACTTTTAGGGGCCTCGAACATAGGCTGCTCTGCGCACCCTCACCCTCACGGATGCTCGGATAGTCGCGCAAACGTCGTGAGCACGGTATCTTTGTCATTAAGTTATGGCAAAACCAAGTCGATAGCGGATAGCAGATTGATCTGTGTGCAGGAAGTGCAAGATGGAAAGCCAAGACCCGATAATATCCTTCCTCGAAAGAGAGAAGATGGTCGATGAGAGCACACTCGAGGCCGTCGTGAACAAGCAGCGAGAAACAGGCCAGAGTGTGGTAAGCATCATTAGACAAGAGAGTCTTCTCGACGAAGAACAGTTCACCAAGGCTATTGCGGCAACTAACAAGATAGAGTTTGTTAATCTGGCCCCTGAAATGGTTGATCCGATGGTTGCGGACCTGATCTCATACGAGATGGCCAGTGGGAACAACGTTCTGCCCATAAAGAAAGAGGGCGAACAGTTGGTAGTGGCGATGAGCTCGCCTTTGAACTT
>Ga0180434_10007614_pt1 | contig 12162 bp, 10 predicted proteins | sample SS_ome_7_FD_132453 | JGI IMG/M metagenome (GOLD analysis project Ga0180434, IMG submission 132453) | Hypersaline lake sediment archaeal communities from the Salton Sea, California, USA - SS_1_D_2 metaG | ecosystem: Environmental > Aquatic > Non-marine Saline and Alkaline > Hypersaline >... | reverse complement strand
TCCAACGCTGCGATTTTCTTTTCCAACGACTTTATATATGCGTCCTTGTCCATACCAGAGTTATCGGACATAGGCACGCTTTTACATAAAATAAGGTGTTTTCAGTGAACGCTTACAAATTATTTTATTCTACCAGGTCTTTTTTGTCCATTCCCTCCTGCAGTTGTTCAGATTGTATTTGGTCGAGCTGGATGCCGAAGCGGTCGAGCTTTTTATGGCCTTCGTCATATTTTCCATAGGCATTTCGCAAATGCGTTCCGAGAACATCCCAATCTGAAAGAAAAGCGGCGAAAGAGGAATTAAGCCTTTTTAAGTTCTGTCGGATTTGTGCGGCCTGTTTTTCGATTTGGAGGCCGTGCAGCCCCATCACCACCGTCATCAAATAAGCATATAACAAGTTCGGCGAGACCGGTATCACCTTTTTCTCCAGGGCATACTGCACGATGTCTTTTGTATCATCGGGGTACTTTACAATCGTTTCGTAATAAACGTTTTCGGCGGGTATGTACATAATCGCAAAATCAAGGGTGCCTTCGGCAGGCCGGATGTAATCGGATGCGATTTTGTCGATATGAATGATTATGTCTCTTTGGAACTGTCTGCGATGCTTTGCTTTTTCGTCTTCGCTTTCGGCTTTGAGCAACCTTTCAAAACTCGGCAGGGAAAACTTAGCATCGACGCCGACAGAGTAGTCGGCCATTTTTACCAGCGCATCGACCTTTTGGCCGTCTCTGAAGGCATACTGCAGCTCGTAGCTTTCTTTCGGTAGAACCTGTCCGAGTAAGTTCTCCAGGGACCACTCTCCCATCTGCCCGCGCAGTTTCGGGCCGGATAAAATATCACCAAGCCTTTTGACTTCTGTTCCGAGAAGGAGCATTTGTTTGCTGGTGCCCTGTAGTTCGCCGATTTGAGAGTTTAATCGCCCGAGCACCTGCTGGCTGGACTGCATACTCTGGTTTATGGTCTGCTGGCCGGTCTGAAGCGATTTTTCCAGGGTGCTTCGGGCGTTGTCCTGGGCGGCCTTGAGGGCTTCGAGCTGCTGGGCCAGCAGTCCGATGCCGGCGGCCTGGCCGGCAGCTTCGCGCCTGCCGGCAGATATTGTAATGATGAGCCAGATTAATAACCCAACGACGACTAAAATCAAAACACCAAGTATCGCAATTATTGCCCACTGCATATTTTTACCCTTATAAAACTTTCCTGATTATAGATTCTCCGGGGGCAATCGTCAAAGCAGTTGCTATATATTGTTGAGGTTTTTATGATAAGCCAAAAAACTATGGCAAATTATCATCTGGTAATCTTAAAGAAGCCCTATTTAGAGGCGATTTTAGGTGGTCGCAAGACGATTGAATCTCGTTTGAGCAAAACAAGACATAGTCCTTTCGGCAGGGTCTGGGCCGGCGATACACTATGGCTCAAAGAAAGCAGCGGGCTGGTGTGTGCTACGGCAAGGGCGGCGGCAGTCAAAAAATACGAGAACCTGACGCCGGAACAGATAACCGGGCTAAAAGAGCGGTACAACGACCAAATCAAGGGCAGCGATGAATACTGGCAGGGCAAAATGGGGTGTAAATTCGCCTTTTTAGTGTGGCTGGAGGACGTCAAAAGCATCGAACCGGTGCGAATCAATAAAAAAGACTGGAGGGCATGGGTCGTTTTGACAGAGGGAAAAAACTTCGGACTGTTGAAGACCAAATGCACCAAAAAACACACAATTTGAGCGTTTTTCAGTGTTTCTTGCAAATTTTGGCCAAAAACCGCAATAAAATCGGGCTTTGAATGCGTCTGTAAGTGTGAAATGCACAACAGAAAAACAAGTTTAAAGCAGAAAGGAACAAGAAATGTTGAAAAAAATTATTCCGGTCATTTTGTCGGTGATTTTTCTAACAGGGGCTGATAGCTTTGCTGTTGAGGAGAAAAAAGGCAAGCCTGAAGTAAAAGCCACACAGCAGCAGAAGCAAACACAGCAGCAGAAGCAAATGCAACAGCGTCGGCAACGAGTTGCAAAAGAAATCGAACGGCGGCCTGAACAGGCCGAACAAAGAGCTACAGAGATTATCGAGCGTGCTGAACGAAAAGCCGAGGAAATTGTCGAACGAGCTGAAAGAGAAGCCGAAGAAATCATTGAGCATGCCGAAAGAAAGGCTACTGGACGTGCTGAAGTAAGAGACAGGCCCACACGTACCGAAAGGGACATCGAGAGACAAGTCCGAAGAAGGAACGACAGGGAAGAAGTGGAGATTCGCATTGAAAAAAGAGGCCGCGGCAGAGGCAGGGAGGTAGAAATCGAGAGGAACTTTAAGGCGAGTCGCCCGGAAGCACGACGTATGCGGGCCGGAGCAGAAGAATGTCCGTGCCGGTTCCATAAAGATATGGGTCGAATGGGCCGAGGCATAAGGCGAATGGGTCGAAGTATGTGCAGAATTGGCCGAGATATGAGGCGAATGGGTCAACGTATGGAACGCCGAGGGATGGACAGAGATATACAATACCGAGGGATGGGTCGAGGTATGCAAAGCAGAAGAATGGATAAAGCAGGTGCAGATATGCCGCCCAGAGGTATGGGACGAGGTATGGGTCAAATGCGTCAAGGTATGGGCCGAATGCGCAGAGGTCTGGGTGAGCCAAGATTTGATGACGAGCCAGGACGCGGCGAACGCCCAAGAGATGACGACCACAGATGGGATTATGAGTGGTAATTCGAAGATATAAACAATAAAACCAAACAATTGGCTGTGCTTTTTACGGGCACAGCCAATTTTTTTTACACAGTTCTCCCCTTACTTTCCGAGCGCAGAAGCAACAGCTCCAGACGCGCAATTTTTGTTTTTTCCCGCTGATGTAAAGTTTTTTATGGGGCTTTGCCGCTATCGCCAATCAGCGGGATAATAGATGGATTCGGAGTGAATGTTAAACTTTCTGCATAGTGCCTCAATGAGTGCCTGTGTCCTTTTGAACTGGAAGTCAGTCGGTCGGGCAGTTTTGCCATCGGCAATGACGCAAATGCGGATGGTCTGACCGGTGCCATACCAGGTTCTGTCGGGTATTGCCGACCATTGTCTCTGCCATTTTTCGGTTGACTGTATTTGTCCGTCATCGCCACCGAGGCCGTTGCACAGACAGAAGTGGCAGTTAATATCTTCGGGCGAGGTCAATCCCCGCAGCGAGGCCAGTTGCTCGATGTTACCGGCCCCGGTGCGGCTATAGTAAATTTCGATACAATTCCAACGGTGCGGATATTGAGCGGCACGAGAGGAAATTGCCTGCTCGACAGGGTCAAGTCGGTAATAAGCAGCCAGACTAAACGGGCCGGCAGACGGAGGATTATTATTCAGTGTCATTAAGACTATCGCGCCGGCCGTCATCGAAACCAGCAGGACCGCTAAAACCTTTGCCACCCGCGGCTGATTTGACATAGTTTCATCCTTGAAAACAGCTCAGACAACCCAAAGAAGATTGTCCAAGCCTGATATGATTCATATATATAAAGCACATCGGCGTTTGCCAGTGAATTACTCCAAATTTTGCCGAAAATTTTGTGATTTACATTCGCTTTCAATTTTTTTTGTCATCACCGACCTCAAATGTGATTATTACGCACTTGTTTGGCGGGTTCATACTTATCGTTTTTTGCTCAGATGAACTTAAAGTTACAAAGACAGATACAAAAATAACATTAAGCCTGTGAATTATTCTGCGCCGGCCAAAAACCTGCTGAGCCGAGCTGTCGCAAAGAGGGTATAAAGAACTTGATTTATAGGACGGTGCCCTGTATACTTTCTCATCCTGATTAGACGTCGGGTACTCAGAATTTCTTTGACGAGACAGAAACAGAAGCTACTATGTTAGCGGCGCTGATTAACGAAAAGGGCCAAAATTAACAGGAAAAAAAAGATGTCATCGAAATTTCGACAATTATCTACGAAAGAGATTGAGCAGTTGAAGAGTCAGGGATGCAGCTGCGACGACTGGGCAAATGTCCAGGTGGCCGAAGGGTTCGAGGCATCGAGAATAAAATCGACACAACTCAGCGGCCAGATAAAATTAGGCGTCTTTGGAAAGCAAGTATCATTCGCGGGCGGGGTTGTCAAGCCGGCAGGCATCAGCAATGCAACAATCCACAACTGCGAGATAGGCGATAATGTATATATCAGCCAAATCAGAAACTATATCGCTAACTATGTAATAGAAGACGATGTTGTCATTGAAAACGTTGATTTGCTTGCCGTTGAAGGCGAAAGTTCGTTCGGCAACGGTACCGAGGTCGCTGTCGTTAACGAGGGCGGTGGACGAGAAATCCCGATATATGACCATTTGTCGGCCCATACCGCTTACATAATAGCTTTTTATCGCCACAGGCCGAAAGTAATTGCAAACCTGCAGAAGATGATAGCCCAATACATCGGCTCGGTTACCTCGTCGATGGGACTGCTGGGCCGCGGCTCGAGACTTATAAACTGTAGAACCATCAAAAACGTCAAGGTCGGACCGGCGGCGGTCATCGAGGGGGTTGACAGACTGGAAAACGGTTCGGTCAACAGTTGTCCGCAAGATACGGTTTATATCGGCGCAAGTGTTATTGCAACAGACTTTATCTGCTGCAGCGGCTCGAAGATTACGGACGGTACTATAATATCCAGATGCTTCGTCGGCCAGGGGACGGTGTTAGCAAAGCATTATTCTGCGGAGAACTCAGTATTTTTTGCCAACTGCGGCGGTTTTCACGGAGAGGCCTGCTCGATATTCGCCGGTCCTTACACGGTGACCCATCACAAATCCACATTGCTGATTGCCGGTTTGTTTTCTTTTATCAACGCCGGCAGCGGAACGAACCAGAGCAACCATATGTACAAGCTTGGCCCAGTCCATCAAGGAGTGGTCGAGCGCGGCTCCAAGACGGCCAGTGACTCATATATGCTCTGGCCGGCAAAGGTCGGGGCCTTTACCGTGGTGATGGGCAGACACTACAGAAACTCGGATACTTCGGACTTGCCCTTTTCATACCTGATTGAGCACGAAGATGAGAGCATTCTTGCACCCGGCGTGAATCTTCGCAGCGTAGGAACCGTTCGAGACACCAGAAAATGGCCGAAGCGCGACCGACGCAAAGACCCTGTGAAACTGGACTATATAAACTTCAAACTTCTCAGTCCCTATACCGTTCAAAAAATGCTCAATGGCTGTGAGCTGCTCGAGAGGCTTAAGGCAACCTCCGGCGAAACATCGGATTACTTTACCTACCACAGCGTAAAAATTAAGAACTCCTCATTAGACCGGGGTATAGACTTATACCAAATTGGTATTGATAAATTCCTGGGCAATTGTCTGATTAATCGATTAGAAAATAAGCAGTTCAAAAACGTCGATGAACTTCGCAAGGCGTTGTCCGCCCAGACTGAGACAGGAGCAAGCAAATGGGTGGATTTGGCAGGCCTGTTTGCTCCGGAAAAGACAGTGCAAAAAACGCTCGATGAGATTGAAAACGGCGCTATCGGCACTTTGGAGCAGGTAACAGATGCTTTTAAGTCGATGCACAACAATTACGAAGCCTATGAATGGGCCTGGGCGGCTAACACTCTCCAGCAAAAATTAGGAAAAACCCTCGATAAAATAACAGCAGAGGACATAATTGAACTGACAGGGCAATGGAAAAGTGCTGTTGTGAAACTTGACGAACTGCTTTATGCTGACGCTAAGAAGGAATTTGCCGCCACCGCCCAGATTGGCTACGGCATTGACGGTGGTAAAGATATCAGACACAGCGACTTCGCACAGGTCAGAGGGACATTCGAACAAAACAGCTTCGTCACCGAAATCCAGGAACATATAACCGCAAAAACCAGGCTCGCAGATGAGCTTGTCAGTCGAATAGAGAAACTGCATTAGTATCAATTTTATTTAAGGTAAGGAATCTATGCGAGTAATAATTGAACCAAATTATGAATTAGCAGCTAAGTGGACCGCCAACTATATTGTCAAAAAGATAAATGAATTCGGCCCGGATGATTCCAGGCCTTTTGTCCTTGGTCTGCCTACGGGCTCATCGCCGATAGGGGTGTACAACGAGCTGGTGGAGCTATACAAAGCAGGGACGGTTTCATTTAAAAATATTGTTACCTTCAATATGGATGAATATGTGAACCTGCCGGAAGAGCACCCGGAAAGCTACCACTCCTTTATGAATACATATTTATTCAGCCACATAGACATTCAAAAAGAAAACGTCAACCTTCTTAACGGCAATGCCGGCGACCTCGAGGCAGAATGCGCCCGTTACGAAGAGAAAATAAAGTCTTTAGGCGGTGTTAAGCTTTTTCTGGGCGGTATAGGGCCTGACGGGCATATTGCGTTCAATGAGCCGGGCTCTTCATTGTCATCAAGAACGCGCATCAAGACCCTGACATATGATACGGTTCTTGCCAATTCACGGTTCTTCGACGGTGATGTTAATAAAGTTCCTAAAACCGCTTTGACGGTCGGCGTGGGAACAGTTATGGACGCTGAGGAAGTTGTGCTCATTGTCAACGGGCATAAGAAGGCCTGGGCACTGCATCAGGCCATTGAAGAAGGTATAAATCATATGTGGACGAGCAGCGCCCTGCAAACGCACCCGAAAGGTATTATCGTCTGCGATGAAGAAGCTGCGGCAGAACTGAAGGTCGGCACGGCAAACTATTTCAAAGATATAGAATCAGCCAATCTTGACCCTGCAACGCTGTTAAAATAAACCGCCCAACCCGAACGCTTCAAATTCTGTTCTTACTTAAGGACTCCGCCGTCGGCCGGGTGGCCGTCTTGGCGGGGCAGCTTCGGGTTTCGGCTCCTTACCGGGGGGATAAACAATGTTTGCATCTTCAACAAGTGATTTGACATAGTTAATAGCAATCTCATCCTGCTTCTCTCCTGTCAGCCTGTTTATTATTTCATCCCTGGCCTGTTCAAAGGTCGTAACAGTGGCTTCTTTGTGGTCTGTAACTTTTATTATGTGATAGCCGAATCTGGTTTTGACAACATTGCTGACCTGCCCGACTTCCAGCCCGAAGGCTGCTTTCTCAAATGGTGGTACCATTCGTCCTTTTGCAAAGAATTCCAAGTCGCCGCCTTTGGCCGCTGAAGAACAGGCGGAATTTGCCCTGGCCAGCTCTGCGAAATCGGCGCCGGCCTTAATCTCCTCAAGCAATTGCTCGGCCTTTGCTTTTGCTGCGGCATCGGCCTCATTCGGGTCTGTGTTAGGGTCGGATTCATCAGGTTTTATGAGGATATGACTTGCTCTGACCTGTTCGGGGCTCTTGTATCGGCCTTCATTTTTAGTATAAAAAGCCCTCGCATCTTCCTCGGTTATATTGACCTTGCCGGCTATTTCGGGTTCGACAAGTCTCGTAAAAGCCAGCCTTTTTGGGAACTGCATCATCTCCTTCCATTTTTCGAAGGTGCTTCCGTGAGATTCTATCAATATCTTGAGCTCCTCGAGTGTCAGGCCCTCGCTGACAGCGATTTTCTTGATGTAGCCATCTACTTCATCTTCAGTAACGACTATATTAGCTTCTTTAATCTTGGTATCCACCAGTTGCGCTTCAATCAACTCATTCAGGGCGTCTCTTCTAATTTTTTCTTTGTAGCTTTCAAGGATATGAGGGGGCCAGTTTCTATTTTTTGATATCTGTTCAATCCTCGGCGCTATCAAGTCGTCTATCTGTTTTTCGGTAATATCAACCCCGTTAACGGTAACTGCAACGTCTGTATCAACCGTCTCGGGGGTTGTTTCAGTAACAGTGGGTTCGGGTTCAGCAGGTTTCTCGGTAACAGGAGGCTTGGGCTCAGCGGGTTTCTCGGTAACAGGGGAATTAGGCTCAGCGGGAGTTTCTGCAACAGCAGGTTCCGGCTCAGCAGGTTTCTCGGCAATAGCGGGACCGGGCTCAGCAATAACGGTTTTTGCTTCAACAGGGGGGGCCTGCGATTCGCAACCGGCAAAAAACAAGGAAGCCAACATTGTAAAACAAGCTAAAAACCCCAAGCTAAAAGAATAAAGTTTCATAATTGTGTCCTTCCATTATTCAAACAGTAAAATTACTTCACAGCCAAACGCAAAAAGCGATTATTCCACCCAAAAACAGAGAAGTCAACATTTTATTTTACTTTATTTTACTTTTTCGGCTTTCAAAACCGGGGGATTTGTACGGCGCGGGATTGCGAAAACCGGGCGTAAAAAGACGTTTAACGAAACAGAAGTTCGGGGACTTGAGCAATCGAAGGCAAAATCCTGCAAATCCCAATTTTATGTATCCGGCGTAATAAAAAACAAGATTGTTTTGACTTGCTGCGGCTGATTTACTACACTATTGCCTTGACAGGTTCGGTAGGCTTCCGCATCAACCTGGGCTCCATTTTGCCATCTTTAGCAAAATGGGACCCCTTATTAAATACGAGGATTTAATGTCTCTTGACAAAAAAGAAGAATGTGGTCTTTTCGGCATTTTCGGGGACGATGAAGCCGTTCAAAAGACCTATTTTGGTCTGCACAGTCTTCAGCACCGCGGCCAGGAATCCGCAGGAATCGCCTCGAGTAACGGGGAGATAATCCGGTGTTACGCCGGTATGGGTATGGTAAGGAGGGTTTTTCGCAGAGGCTCGGGGCTTCTAACCAAATTAGCTAACCCCATTGCAATCGGGCACGTGCGGTATTCGACTACAGGTTCTTCCAAGGCCTGCAACAGCCAGCCGTTCCTGACTGAGTACTCCCGCGGACAGGTGGCGTTGGCACATAACGGCAATCTTATAAACGCATCCCTTCTGCGGGACGAATACGAGGCGTACGGCAGTATCTTCAAATCCACTTCCGATACGGAAATAATTACTCATCTGCTTGCCAAGCCGACACATATCAGCAAACCTGACCCGCTGGCACATGTGCTTAACCATCTGCAGGGGGCGTATTGTCTGCTGTTTTTATTTGCCGACCGAATTGAGGCAGCCCGCGACCCCTACGGCGTCCGGCCTCTTTGCATAGGACAAACGCAAAACGGCAGTTACGTCATCGCCAGCGAAACGTGCGCTTTTGATGCGATAAAAGCAGAGTTTATTCGTGAAGTAGAACCCGGTGAAATCATTACCCTCGCTCAAAATGGTCTGGAGAGCAGATTTTTCGTTAAAAGCGGCACTGTAACACCTTCACACTGCACATTCGAGCACGTTTATTTCGCCAAGCAGAGCAGCACTATTTTCGGCGAAAACGTGCACGAGTTCAGAAAAAAACTCGGAAGGCAACTGGCAAAAGAGCATCCCGCCGATGCCGACCTTGTAATACCTGTGCCGGATTCAGGAACGTCTGCTGCAATAGGATACTCAGAACAAAGCAAGCTGCCTTTCGATATGGGACTGATACGAAGCCATTATGTGGGCAGGACGTTTATCTCGCCGAGCCAGGATTTAAGACAGTTCGAGGTCGAGCTTAAACTGGCGGTTGTAAAAGAAACCATCAAAAACAAACGTGTGGTGGTAGTGGACGATTCAATCGTTCGAGGCACAACCACAAGAGGCAAGATAAGAGCACTGCGCGAGGCAGGGGCAAAAGAAATCCATATGCGCGTGAGCTGTCCGCCGCTGAGGCACCCGTGTTTTTATGGCGTGGATTTCCCGACTAAAGAAGAGCTGCTGGCAAATAATCGCAACCTTGAACAAATCAAGGAATTTCTTGAAGTGGACAGTATCGGCTATACTTCACTGGAGGGGTTGTTATCCTGTGCTGTTCTGCCGAAAGACCATTATTGCACCGCCTGCTGGACAGGCAAATACAGGATACCGGTAGATATAGCCCTTAATAAATTTGCAATGGAACGCTATCAACTGCAAATGTTTGACGACTGGCCCGAAACAGATGAGTAAATATATAAGCTATGAGCAGTCCGGCGTCAGTATCGACGCCAATGACGAGATGGTTGAGCGAATCACCGGTTTTGTTGCCAGCACTTTCGGGCCAAGAGTTATGGCTTCAAAAGCCGGCTTTGCGGGGATGTTTCGGCTGGACTACGACGAAAAGCTCTTCAAGAAAAACTACAAGAACCCTGTCCTTGTTGCCTGTACAGATGGCGTGGGCAGCAAAGTTCAGTTGGCCGCACAAGCAAAGAAATTCGACACAGTCGGGATCGACCTTGTAGCGATGAACGTCAACGATATGCTCGCCCATGGTGCCGAACCGCTGTTTTTTCTCGATTATTTAGCCGTCCACAAATTAGAGCCGAAAATAATAACAGAAATGGTAAAAGGCGTTGCGGCGGGGTGCCGATTGGCCGACTGTGCACTCATCGGCGGGGAGACCGCTGAAATGCCCGACACCTACCGAAGGGGTGATTTCGATATGGCCGGATTTGCCGTCGGGATAGTAGAGAAGAAAAAAATCATCAACGGAAAAACAATCAGAAAAGGAGATGTGATTTTAGGACTGGCCTCAAGCGGGCTGCACAGTAACGGTTATACGCTCGTACGTAATATCTGTTTTAAGAAGTATGGAATGAAGATGACCGATACTCCCGACGGGCTCGACGGAGCTGTGCTGGGTAATGCGTTGTTAGAGCCGACACGAATTTATGTCCGGCCGATAGTTAAACTCTTATCACAATACAAAGTCAAGCGCATCGTCCACGGGATGGCACATATAACAGGCGGAGGATTAGTGGGAAATATACCTCGCATACTGCCAAGTGACTGCAATGCCGTTATAAAAAAATCGAACTGGCCGGTACCAAACATATTTACATTCCTGCAAACAAAAGGCCCCGTTGAAGCCGATGAGATGTACAGAGTCTTTAATATGGGGATAGGGTTCGTGCTGATAGTGGCGGAGGATTTCGCCAACTCGCTCGTGAAAAAACTGACCAGATACGGCCAGCAGGTTTACAGGATAGGCCGAATTACTACCGGCACCGGCAAAGTGATTCTCAAATAATCCACCCCGCCCCTGCCGAAGGGGCGGGGTTCACTGATGAAAAGCATGAATAAAAACCTGAGCAAGTTATTTGCAGCAGCGATACTGTATGCCGGGTTTGCCGCATATTTGTATCAGCCGCATTTCAGAAACTTCGACAAACAGCAATACCTGCTGCTTGTAAACGTTTGCGCAGCTTCTTTAGGCTGCTTTGTGCTCAGTCGGCGGTGGGTGGGGGCGTTTGGGGGAGCGTTTTTTGCCGGCGCAATTTACGGCTTCGGCCCGTTTATGCTGGGGCTGGGTAAATACCATCCGACGGCGGGTTTCATAGCCGCCGCAATACCGTGGCTTCTTTGTCCTGCCGTATTCGGCCCAACAGCCAAATGGCGATGGCTGAGAACGCCGCTTGCCGCTCTGCCATTTTTGGTAGTTGTGCTATTTTTCGAGGTTGCCGCCCGCTGTGGCCTTTTCCCGATTCCAATACAAACAAGGCTGCAATCAGCCGATTTGGCAGGATTGGCGGCTCCACTGGTTGCGGCTAAGCGAAATTTAACTTTAATCGGCTTTTACCACGTTCCAGTAGCGGCGCTCGTAATAGGTTTTTCAATGATGCTTGCGGCCCGGCGAGTTGGTGTGATATTTATCTTTTGCATCGGCACAATACTGGCCTTTTGTGGACCCCTGCTGAACACAAGTTCGCTTATCTGGCTGAGTCTGCCGGTGCTGTGCTGCTCGATACTCATCGGTGAGGGACTCCAGGGATTTACCTCAGCGGGTTTTGCCGACAGGAAATGGCTGCTGGGCGCTACGGCAATAATGGGGCTCCTGGCGGTTTGTACGCTTCTATCGGCGACAAAATATTACAAAGTAATCGCCGGTCTGGGGGCCGGATACGCAGACATGCTTGTTCAAACCGCCGGGATGTACGTACTCGGTGCGATAGCTGCCGGGATAGTCCTATTCATCGTAAGTGCAAGACTTCGCTGCCGCCGGCTGCGATGGGCTGTACTGTACTCGGCGGTGACAGTTGATATATTCTTTGGCGCAACGTTTATCGTTGATAAAATTCTCTAAGCAGCCATACCACCAATGAATATTACAAGTCGTTTTTTCTAATACTGCACTTTCCAAGAAAATTGACGTTAGTTTAGCTCTTTAACAACTGATACGGTAAACAAAAATGGCTCATCCTTCCGATTTGTCTAATAAAAGACATTTTTGGAAAGGAGAGCCAATGT
>Ga0180434_10007613_pt1 | contig 12162 bp, 8 predicted proteins | sample SS_ome_7_FD_132453 | JGI IMG/M metagenome (GOLD analysis project Ga0180434, IMG submission 132453) | Hypersaline lake sediment archaeal communities from the Salton Sea, California, USA - SS_1_D_2 metaG | ecosystem: Environmental > Aquatic > Non-marine Saline and Alkaline > Hypersaline > Sediment... | reverse complement strand
GGAAGCTCGGATGATCTTCTCCGGGATCTGGCAACGCTTGAGCCCAGAGCAAGTCCAGGCGATCAAGGTGGCACTCGGGCTTGGTGAAGTGTTCCAGGTTACCGAAAACATACTGACCGACCTTAAGTCAAGAGGGGTCCTCACAGAGGCCGGCGGTCTGTTCTGCAAGCCGTTCGCTGATTTTGTATTGCAGGAACTGGAGAGGGAGCAATGAAGAAGTTACTATCAACACTGACTCAGGTGGTCTTCAATCCACAAAGAGCAACACCTTACAGCCTGTTCAGTACCGACGACCCCCAGGAACCTTATCTGGACAACGGAGCAATCCTGGTTCTATATGTCGCTGCTTTGACACCTTTCTGGGTTGGCGCTGCTATCCTTGGCATAGGGGTCACCACGGTTCTGGCCTTTTCGATGTTGATCTGGTGGATTGGCCTGATTCTAGGTGCGATTCATCTGAACTTTGGCCTCTTAACTGTCCTGGCGCTGGGGTTGCTGAGCTTGGCAAACCAGAATCTCAAAGATTTTGCCTGGTCGATTTCTAGTGATCTTTGGCCTTTGGGGCTTCTGTTCATCTACCTTCCTTTATTTTCTGCTCTGCAGGTGCTCGCTAGATCACGGGAAAAATCTCTCTATCGCATCTTACAGGCTGGCTTGACCATCGTCGTTGGCGGGCTGGGTGTGGGTTTGCTGTATCTATCCAACCAACTAACGACGGCGCATATCTGGACAACGGTGGCGCTTGGCATGCTCTCCCTCGTGGGTTCAACGGAGATAGGAGATGATGAAGCGCTTAGTATTTTCAGCGCCTTCATCGCCTTCCTGGCTGGTATCGGGACGAGTTGGCATCTGTATCCGTTGATCTTTCCCCCGGACAGTTGGACCGGGTGGTTGCGTGTTGTTCAAATACTCTTCAGTGTGATCGTACCTTTTCTTATGTCGGTTATAGTTGCTGTGGATATGGAGGCAAAAAGGGAGTTCGATCACAGTTGGCAGTTGTTGTTTTTTCTGTTTGTGGCACTCTCCCCCTCGACTGCGATCCCCTCTGCCTTATTGATAGGGTTGCTAGCGGTAGCTTCCAAGTGGTTGGCTTTCCCCACGTTGCCCAAATTTCAGAAAAGGGCTTCTATCTCTGCCCGCATCGCAATCATCACCACGTGCGCGGCGGTTTGCGTATTGGTGACCACGATGTTCATCAAATCCTTTGACTATCGGTTTTCGTTGGCACTATTGTTTCTCGCCCAGTTTCCACCCGGTCTTCATCTCATCTGGCTCTTCATTGTCGTCGGCGTTCTATTCTCAATATCGGGACTTCATTGGACTGCCTTCTTGGCGGCTGCTGTAGCCACTGTCGGCCCTATACTATTAGGCTCAGATGCCCTGGGGGTAGCGGCAAGTCTGGTGGCTATTGGGCTAGTGCTCGGGTTCACTCGCATTTTCCTGTGGCCACTGATGTCCCTGCTGACATTGTGGCAGAAGAACCAGATCCAGCAATCCACCGACTCCGAGAGAGCAGATTACCTTCCCGCCGTCGCCTTGGCCGAAGTGCGCAGTTGGCCAAGGCCTTCTGGAAACGAGTCTCTACTCATCACTTTGGCACAGAAAGGGATCCCAGCAGAAGCCTTCGATAGGGACAAATCACGTCAGGCGTATCGCACCATACAAGCCAACCGATGCGTGCAGATGATTCGTTCGGCGCGTACCCTCCAAGAAGTGCTGCAGATGGACATAACCACGCTGTCCGACGGCCCGTTAAAGTCGGGCATTGAAAGCTTAAAAGAAGCTGAGAACGAAATCAGGGATATTCGTAAGGTTCGGGCGTATGCCGGGGTACTCCAGAGATTAACATCTATCGTAGAAACGGAATCAGAGAAAGCCACCGATGTATTGCAGGGTGAGATGAAGGCTTTGGAAGCCCTGATTCAGTTCGCGTATGAAGAGATCCATCCGGCCGTCGAGGTCTATTGGAGAACCTACTCCGCATTCCCCGAGTTTGCCAAAATCAGCGTTGACCCAGACGGTTTGATCAGTCGGCGGGAGATCCAAGAAGGCATCGAGCAATGTCTCTCAAGACTCAGGACAATCCCGGAAGAGCTATCCGCTATGGGAGCCCATCTTGGGAATCTGCCCCGTGGGGAGCGAAGTCACTTCCGAGAAATTGAAGACATCAGTCGCCAGTTGATGCCGCTCCCTCGTGAGGTGGATTACATGGCACGCACTCGATTACTTCAGAATGGCTTGTCCAGAATCAACAAGATCCGCGATGAGCTGGAGCCCGTCTGGTTTGCCATTGATCAAAACGTAGATCGAGTGATCGACCATGAAAACCCTTGGATGGCACTTCTGGATGCAACGGAAGATCCGATCTCCCGTCTGGCCCAGTTGAACGACAGGATCATCGAATGGGCCACAACCGAAGTGGTTAAGGCGTTGAAGAGGATACAAAGTGTCGAGGAGGTTGGCTCACTTACATAGGATATAGAGGATATCGCTGGTTTTAGGGAAAGCTACGGGCCGATCATCGACACCACTATAGAATCTCTTGCAGGCATCGGCCGCGATGCAACGGCCGCCCTAGCGTTTCCCAAGGGGTACAACCGGCGTCTGGGTCTACAGGACACCCTCGACCGGGTCAACAAGCTACGCAGCGATCTCAGCACACGCTTCTTGTTGGAAACGGAGGGCATCGTTGAGCACCTCGAGCGCGTAGCGCAGGTGCTGTATCGTCATCTCTATGCTGCATCGGAACGTCAGGCGGGAGATTACCGCAACCCCTACATTGCGGGCAATCCCATTGGCCTCGATCGAGCGGCTCTCTTCAAGGGCCGGCTCGATCTAGCAGAATCGATCGTCACGTTGCTCAGAAGTCGAGGAAACCCCACGGTCATCCTCTACGGCCCGCGTCGCATGGGGAAGACGAGCTTTCTGCTCCAGTTGCCGCGCCTGCTCCCCCCGAACTACTTACCGGTCTTCTTGGATATGCAGCAGGGGGGCGCCCAGCAGAGCGATGGCAGCTTCACCTATGCCCTGGCCTATGCGATCTGGAAACAGCTCAGAAGGGAAACCGCGGTGCAGCGTCCCGATCTGGATGAGCACGAGAGACACCCCTATACCGCGATGGAGGTCTGGCTGGATGATATTCGGCCGATTATTGGAGAACGCATCCTGTTTTTCACCATCGATGAGTTCGAGGTAATCGGCCAAGCGATCGAACGGGGAGCGCTGACGGTCCAAGTCCTGGGGCACCTGCGCAGCTTGATGCAACACAACGATAACCTCAACCTGATGTTCGCCGGCGTTCAGACCATTGATGCACTAGGCCCGGACCCGGCGTCCTATTTCATCAGCGCGCATCCCGTGGAGATAAGCTACCTGCACCCCAAGGAAGCCGAGGAGCTGATTCGCAATCCAGATCCCCGCGCGGGCAAAATGCCAGCTTACAACGACGAAGTGATCGCCCATCTCCTGCGGATCACCCACTGCCAGCCCTATCTTGTCCAAGCGATTTGCTCCGAGGTCGTCCAGATTGCCATTGACCAGCAGCTTACCAGCATCAAGATGGACACGCTTGATCAGGCAGCGGCCAACGTATTGTCCACCAGCCTCTTCTTCCAGAACATCTGGGATGATGCGACAGAGGAGGGGTGGGAGGTGTTACGGCAACTCGCCGCAGGCCCGGCTAAATTGAATGAGATGGAGATCGAAGAAGATGTACTGGACGGGCTGTTGAGACGACACGTGATATGCAGGACGGATGAGGTGTACACTATCGAAATCCCCCTGGTGCGCGACTGGATTCGGCGCGAGATCGTTACGGAGTAGGTACAGAAACGATGACCGAACACCACACTCCCTACACCCTCCGCCCCGGCAAATACATCGAATACGATTTCCCCTTGCGCGAGGTGAACCGGCTGGCGCAGAAGGAGGCCTACGCCAAGAAGCCCATCTACACTATGCACAAGTGGTGGGCGCGTCGCCTTTCCTGCGTCTTCCGCACCGTGCTCCTCGCCAGCGCCATCGATTGGACTGACTGGGACGCTCTCGAACCCTGGAAGCGCGACGAGGACGGCGACTTCGTAGACGCGGATGGGAAAAAGATCACCCACGAGCGCGACTACCACAAGCGCGTGCGCGACACCCGCCCGAGTCCTGAGTGGTACCAGAAGACCAACGGCCTGCTGGAGCGCCCGCCCACCGCCTGGGAGCGGCTCTACTACCGCCTCGACGAGGAGGCCGAGCGGGTGCTGGAGAAGGCCTTCCGCGGCAAGCTGGTGCTCGACCCCTTCATGGGTGGCGGAACGACAATCGTCGAGGCACTGCGCCTGGGGGCCGACGTGGCCGGCGCGGACCTCAACCCGGTGGCCTGGTTCACGGTCAAGAAGGAGACCGACGGTATCGACCCCGAGGTATTGGAGAACGCCTTCCGCCAGGTCGAGGCCGCGGTGGCCGATGAAATCCGCTCCTACTACAAGACTCGCTGCCCGGCCTGCGGTCGCACCGCCGACGTGATGTACGTCTTCTGGGTCAAGCTGGCCCGCTGCCTGGAGCGCACCTGCAGGGCCGAGGTGCCGCTCTACAACTCCTTCGTGCTGGCGCGCTACGGCAACAAGCGCGAGGTGCCCGCGGGCGCCGATGGCACGCCGGGGATGCGCTTGGCCGACGGCGAGGCCAAGCGCACCCACTTTGTGGTGTGTCCCGAGTGTGGGCAAGTCTATGCCAGCTTCGAGCAGGTGCAGTCCGAAGGCTCCACCTGCCCGGCCTGCGGGCATCACACGCCGCCAGACCTGCTGCGCAACGGCTACGCCGGATACGGGAAGTTCACGTGCCCCACCTGCGGCACCAGCCACGCCATCCTGGACGCGACCAAGGAGCAGGGGCGGTTGCCCTACCGGATGTATGGCCTGGAGCTCTATTGCCCCCACTGCGAGTTCAAGGGATACAAGCGTCCAGACGAGGACGACCTGATGCTCTTCGATCGGGCGCACCAGCGCTTCGAGGCCGAGAGGCCAGCGCTCGCCCTGCCCGACGGGGAAATACCTAACACCGGCGCCAAGACCAAGGTGGACTGCGATATGGAGGGCCATGGCTTTCGGTACTGGACGGACCTGTTCAACGAGCGACAACTGCTGCTCTTGGCCCGGCTGCGCGATGCGATCTTGGCTGTTGCGGATGACAACGCCCGCGAATACTTGCTCCTAGCGTGGAGCGCTGCGCTGGAGTTCAACAATATGTTCGTCAGTTATGATGCTACTCGTCGACACTCCAGAGGCGCCTTTGGAACACACGCCTTCGTTCCTAAACTCACATCTACGGAGGGCAACCTATGGGGCACAGACTATGGACGAGGGGCATTCTCAAGTTACCTTGACAGTGTTAAGGTTGGTATCGATTACGCTAGTGGCTTGGAAGACAACTACTTCCACACTGACGAAGAGTATGTCAAGATAGCCATTAGCGAAAGGCTCTTCCCGATTCAGGGCGAACACTTGCTATTCTGCCGTTCCTCGGAGGACCTCTCGCCACTAGGGAATCAGCAAGCCATGCTTGTCATCACCGATCCACCTTACTACGGCAACGTGATGTATGCTGAGCTGTCGGACCTCTTCTACGTCTGGCTGCGCACTGCCCTGTCCCGCGATTATCCCGAAGTCTTCGGCCCGCCTCTCACGCCCAAGGCCGAGGAAGTGGTCGAGACCGTAACCCGGGGCCATGGCGCATCGTTTCTCGCCAAGGATGAGGAGTTCTTCACGACGGGCCTCACCCGCATCTTCGAGGAGGCCGGGCGACATCTGGAGGACTACGGCCTGATGGTCTTCACCTTCCACCACCAGGCCAACGAGGCCTGGGCCTCGGTGCTCAAGACCGTGCTCGACGCCGGCTTCTACATCGGGGCCGTCTACCCGGTCCACGCCGAGATGGTCGCATCGCTCCATATTCGCGACAAGGCTAACATCTCCTACGACGCGCTCATCGTCTGTCGCAAGCAGGTGGTGGAGCCGGAGCCGGTCAACTGGCGCGACGTGGCCGACCGGGTCTACCTGCGCGCCGAGCGGCTGGTGAAAACACTGGAGATGCAGAACGGGGGGCGAGGGCTGCTGCCGGAGGACGTCTACGTCATCGCCATCGGCAAGTGCCTGCAGGAATACAGCCGCCACTACTACCGCGGCCGCTCCTACGTCTACTGGCAGGAGCAGCCCGTGGGCGTCGAGGAAGCGCTGGACGGCCACGAAGAGCGCGAGATCCGCGGCATCGGCGAGATCGTGGACCAACTGGTGGAGGAAGCCGAAGGGCGACTGTGGCCCGCCGGGCTCGATCCCATCAGCCGCTTCTATGTGATCAACTTCCTGGGCCAGAGCGAGGTGCCCTACGACCGGCTCAAGCGCCGGTTGATGCACAACGCTCACGTCACGCTAGGGGAACTGGAGCGGCAGCAGTTGGTGCGCCAATCGGGAGGGAAGGTCAAGGTGGTGCCGGAGACCGGGCGGGCGGACTACCTGCTGGAGCAGCTAGGGGGATTGGATCTCGACGCGACGCAGCTCACGCTACCAGGGGTGGACGCGGGCGCCACCGACGCGCTGACCGCCATTGACAAGCTGCACCTGATGTTCGCGCTGGACAAGCGGGGCGTGCTCACCGGTGACCTGGTCGCCCGCTGGGGCGACGACCGCACCTTCGTCGAGCTGGCCCGGCTTGTGGCACGCTACCTCGATCCCAAGAACAAGAGCCACAAGGTCTACCAACGCATCGCCGACGCGCTCGGCGGGCGGGGGATGATAAGGATGAGGGAGTTTTAGGAGAGGTGACCAATGCTCATGACCGGCTACAACCTGGTGCGCGGATCCGCCGTCGAAGACTTTCGAGACGCATTCACGAATCGCTTCCATCTACCCGAGCCTGAGACCCTCTCCGCCATCGCCTTCCTGCGGCACGTCCACCGCCAACGATCCTTCCCTCACAAAGTCGTCCAAGTCACTGGATTCGCCGACCTCTGGCACGTCTGCCCCAACGGCAAGGAGCTGGGGCGGATGCTCTTCCAACTCTTCCTTAAGCACATGAACTGGCTGCAGAACCAGAACCCCTACATCTACTTCGTACTTCCAGAAAAGGTCACCTTCAACAACGCTGCCCATCTCTACCTGCGTCTCTCACCGAACTTGTATGCTGACATGACCGCCGTGTTTGGTCAAATGCGGCAGATGTCGTCTGATCACTACCACCACAATTTCACGGTGAGCCAGGTGTAGGTCATGTAAAGTGATTCGACAGCTCACTCGTTTCGCCGGCAATCACCTGAAAAGTATGCAGTTTTGGAGGTTAACTTCAGTTAGATGCCTGCTTTGGAATTTGATCTACTGGCCAATGCTCTGGATTCTCTAGCACAGGGGATTGAATTCGTCCTTAACCACCAGGATAACCCCAGCAAGCTTAAGGTGGCTATCCTATTGGTAGCTCAGGCTGTTGAACTCGTTCTGAAAGAACGACTACGACGGGAGCATTGGTCGCTGATATTCAGGAAGGTAGAGCAAGCAGGTAATGATAATGCCCATACATTTGACATCAGGAGGAATCTGCATTTCGTTCCCCTTTGGTTAACTCTTTCTCCAATACATCGAGTTTCTCTTGCTGGTTGAACAATCTTGCTACCGAGAATTCCAGATTTGAGAAGTGACTGATTCAGAGTACCGGTGTTTCTTTGATTCTGACATAGGAGCTGATGGCCTAGTTCGGCGAGACATCTCTTGTGATGATGCTGCTCTTGCTCGCAAAATCGCCGGTGTCTTGCGTTCTCTGCTTGGTCACTCTCCTTCGCCTGTTTCTGAGATCTCCACAGGTCTTCAAGGCAACCTATGCGAGTTCTGCGCCTGGGATCTGGGTGAGAAACATTGGGGACTATACACAAGAGAGCTTACGTGGCCCGCCAATGCCAACAGCCCTTGGCGGAACAAGTCCGAATCGGGTGTTGATATTCTTGCGCTTGACACCAATGCTGATCGGGTCTTTCTTATCGAAGTCAAATCTAGCCGTAGAGGGGGAAGTGGCGCGGTTGCAGGCGAAGATAAATCTCTCCAAGCTGACTTCCGACATCTGTTTGAGGGCAGCCTGGATGAGAGAATCTGGGATAGTGTTGATGAAGCGGTTTCTGACCTGATTATACACAACCGTCCAGACTTGGCCGAGAAGGTAAAAAGCGCTGTCGGCAGCAAACCTGAAGAGTGCACTGGCGTACGTTTGATAGGAGTGCTAATCTGTCGAAGCGGGAAAACCCGACGCTCACGGGACGCACGCCAAGGCGCCTTCCAGCGTCTACACCAGTGGTTGCTATCTCAAGGGTGGCAAGCCGACCAGTGTGAGTATCACTGCGTGGAGCTATCAGACTTTGCAGGCTGGCTCTCAAGAGTTGTCAATGAGGTAATTGATGACAACCGCTGAACAACTGTGGAGTAGTGCGCATCGATTTGGCCTAGCCAAAGTAGATCGAAGCATAGCAACATGGATTCGTCGATATGTCGAAGCCGATACCTCCGACTGGATAACTGCGGAGAACGCATTGATGCGCATATTGCTAGACTTGGCGACTGTAGCACCAGAGGACTTGATACCTGCTGATGGTGAGTCTGACGTGGTAGCCAATACACTTGCCAGAGCCTTGGGAAACTGTGATAGACCTGCTAAGTACTCTACAGATTATCTCAAAACTCTCTCCGCCCTGGCCTTTGCCGCAGCAGGCAATTTCCCTAGCGCGTCTGTACTTGCCAGGCTAGCACGCTATAATGCAAGCCCTGGCCCATTTGAAAGATGGACGATGAGTGTACTTGCAAATCCTCGGTTAAGCCTCTCCGAGGCACGTCCTCCATCTGGATTCATCCCGTATGCCCGACTCGCCGATCGTGCACTCGAAACTGGTTTGCAGGAAGACATCGACGAGGCTACAACCGCGCTCAATCTTGCAACCAAAGAGTCCTTCAGGGCCATGCCACGCACCGATAGATACTTGCTTCTCTTCTGGCGGCAGATTCACGGACGATTTGAAGAGTTGTCGGCAGCGCGTTTGTTGCGAGCAATTCAGTTTCCTAACAATGCCTACATTTCGGAATTGGTCAAATCCTCGCCACTTTTCTATCCATCACAAGTCCGTACCTTACTTGAGCAGCCATTAACTCGGCCAGGTCAAGCAGTGTTTATCACATTGCCCACAAGCACAGGGAAGAGTCTCCTGGGCGAAATCGCCCTCGTGTCCAGTTTGACGTGGGAGCATTCTCACTGGCTGGCCGTCTACTTGGCTCCATACCGTGCCCTCACAGATCAACTTCAAGAGCGCATGAGACGTCGTCTGAGAGGAATCAGCATTAGATGTACAATACGACGTGGTGGATATCTATCAGATACCCCCATCATTGAAGCTGGATTTCCCACGGTGCTCGTTGCAACGCCAGAGGCCTTCGATGCGCTGCTCAGGCAGCGTCCCGATTTATATGAACACCTAGCAGCTTGCGTCTTTGATGAGTTTCATCTAATTGAACAGCAGGAAAGAGGACTACGGTATGAAGGGCTACTGGGACGTCTGCTATCCGGAGCAGCAGGAGAGGAATGGCCCAAGATTGTTGCATTGTCTGCTGTTGTCCAAGAAACAGAGAACACAACAAGGTGGTTACACACAGATGAAGGCAATGTGGCCCGATTGCCCTGGGTTCCTACCAGTCGCCGTCTGGCAGTGGTTGACCCACAGGGGAGGCTTGAGTATTTTAGTCCATCAGAGAGCTTGTTAGATGCAACAAGTACTGAAGATGTTATCTGGTCTGGACATCTCGATCTACCCCATCGCATCACAGAGCTGTCAGCAGAGTGGTACTTGAGAGATTTCGATCGAAGGCGCATAACCGATAATGTAATTCAAGTGGCTCTAGATCAGTGGGAGAGATTCAAACAGCCAATTCTTGTTCTTGCCAGTTCTCGTACCCAGACGCGAATAATGGCCCGCGCAATCGCCAGTCAACTCCCGCAGGTAGAGAAACACTCAAAAGCGTCTCAACTTGCTCACCTGATTCGCTCTCGGTTTTCATACCTGCATACACTTCAAGAATGCTTGATTCACAAAGTTGCATACCATAATGCTTCCTTGCCAGATCAGGTGCGTGGTCGGCTAGAAAGGCTCATAAAGGAAAGGGAACTCAGAATCGTAGCAGCCACGACCACACTAGCAGAAGGGGTAGATCTGCCCTTTCGAGTAGTCGTGCTTGCTGACTGGAGGCAGTGGCTTTTTGGCCAAAGGCAACCTATGCCTACACTGCTGTTCAGAAACATTGCAGGTCGCTGCGGGCGTGCATGGGAGTTCGTTGAAGGTGACACGATTATCGTGGATCGTCCTGATCGGGAACTCGCGGACTACTCATCACGACGCCAACGGTATATGGAATTGTACGTTAATCCACCTCCTTATGCTCTGCATTCCTCTCTCGAAAAAGAATTTAGAAGCAACAGCGGCCAGATTTCGGTTGGTACCCGAGCCGTCCTGGAGTCTCAGTTTACGGCGCATGTAGCCATTTGTAATGAATCTGAGGACATAGAGTCTAGGTTCACGCACTCACTGTACGCCGGCTTGCAAGATGACGTAGCCCGACACATTCATAGTACAATGGTTGAGTTCACTGACTACGTGACGACTGAACCCAATTACCCAGTTATGACGAGGCAGAGTCCTCTGCAGCTGACTGGCTTTGGTGAAGTGGTCCTGCGCACAGGGCTATCTCCGCGTTCGGGAATCGCATTGGCCTACCTTATCCAAGACTTCGCGCCACCCCAAGAGCCTGGCACAGGGTCACAAGTCCGTCGAAAATACGGGATTGCTTGGGAGGCGATCATTGCTGCCTTGTGGGACAAGATTAATCGTGATCGTGATGTGCAGGAACTGGAAGGCCGCACGAGGCAGCAAATTGGCACGAGAGGCCATCCTGTAACACTTGACAACTTTCTGCTGGTGGCTATGGCCTGGGTATCAGCTGTACCTATAGAGATCATTTCGTTTCTGACTTTCCGCGGCAAGACTGATGAGCGCAATCAAATCCAACTATGGTTGGACAATGTGGACCGGACTCTAACCTCTGGTTTCGAGGAAAGCATAGAACAGGTGGCTGTTTTTTGCAATCAATACCTGGCAGAGCAGTGGTCCTGGGTTCTCAGAGGCGCTGCTACCATTGCCGAAGAGCATATGGATGATCCAGAGTTTGCGCTGGAGATCAATACTGTTGCAACTCGACTTAAGTGCGGTGTGAAGCATATCGCCACGGCAAATCTCCTACAGAGGCGCGATTGTCCGATTGACCGGGCAAAACTAGATTGGCTTGTTGAGTCATTCCAGATGTTCACCTTCAGAAGGGATGAAGTATTAGATATGATCCAACTCCTCGAATGGCTCCGCAGCAACGAGGATTGGCTTAGGGACCATCGCTTTACTCCGTTTGCTGGCATACGCATAAAACCAGAAGATATCGACGATCTGAAGCATTTCCTACAGGTTGAGATCAATCGGGACCAAAGGAGAGAGAACTGGTGGTAAGATGCCCAGTAAAGGGTGATTGGCCTACCTCACATTCTTTACCTCACTGGCCGCCCTTTGTCCTCTCTTCAATTGGCAACAACGATGCTTGCCACAAGTCCAGTCTTTACACAACTCACATTGAAGGAATGATATCAGCTTGGAAGTTAATTGCATCCGATATAGACTATGATGATGGCAGGCTTCTAGACCGTTTCCATTCCTGTGAAGTGACTGATTCCTACATGCGCACTCATCGGCGACGGCCGTCCAATGTATCGTGTGTGGGAGGTGAGGTCGTGAGCGGCGGAAGTGGAACCTAGAGGCCCAGAAGATGGCGGGTACCGCGGACCTGTCGCCTTCTCTGTCGGGATCAAGCGAATCCCACGTTCACCACTCCCACTGCATGACGTAGTTCTCGTGCAGCCGGGAGCGGTGCGTCTCCCACGCGACCAGCCAGCGACCATCTGGGAGCTCTACCCGGGCTCTCTTCCCCAGGCTGTGGCTCCGCTGGCGGCTTTGCTCAATCAGCATAGAGGGCCGGTTTGCGGAGGTAGGAGGCGCGGGGTAGAATTGAGGGGCAGGAGGGCGGAGAAGATCACTCTTCCAGTGTAATTGGGTAACCG
>Ga0180434_10007609_pt1 | contig 12167 bp, 5 predicted proteins | sample SS_ome_7_FD_132453 | JGI IMG/M metagenome (GOLD analysis project Ga0180434, IMG submission 132453) | Hypersaline lake sediment archaeal communities from the Salton Sea, California, USA - SS_1_D_2 metaG | ecosystem: Environmental > Aquatic > Non-marine Saline and Alkaline > Hypersaline > Sediment... | reverse complement strand
GATCGACAGGATACGGGAACGTAGATCCAGCACATCGTCGATCAGAGGGTTGTTTTTTAAAATTCGCTGAACCTGCTCTTTTGTTTCCGGGGGAATACTGGGACCTACCAGCAGCTCCTGGTTACGGATGATGAGCCAGACTGCTATGCCACCCAGCAGAATACCAATTCCGATGGAACCGATGGCGTCCCAGTAGGGTGAGCCGGTAAGCTGTGTGAGCAGAATGGAAACGAGCGCAATCATCACCCCCAGACAGGCCGCCCCGTCTTCGAGGATGACGGCGACAGAAGCCGGATCTGCTTCTTTTCGCAGATACTGGTGAAACGATTTTTTCTCTTTCGCGGCATTTTTCCATTCGGCTTTGAGGGCCAGAAAAAAGACAAGGCCATCAATGAGCAAGGCAAACAGCAGTGCCGCGATAGCCCATTTCATTTCTCCAAAATCGAGTTCTGGAGGATGAAACAGGGACTGCACACCGTGATAAACAGTCACGCCACAACCCAGAAAGAAAATTCCTACAGCCGAGATCAGCGCCCAGACATAGCGCTCGCCGGCGTAACCGTATTCATATCGACGGTCCGGGACCCGATCGGCGCGGACCAGTCCGATGAGTAAGAGTAACTGATTGAGAAAATCGGCCACAGAGTGAATCGTTTCTGACAACATGGCTCCCGATCCGGTAATCAGAAACGTGGCACCTTTAGCGACCGTGATTAAGGCATTACCAGTCAGGGCGGCCACGACTGCGAACCGGGAATTACTTTGAGCCATGTCTGGATACTCCTCATATCAGGGAATTCACTCTAACGGGATGACAGGCTCAAAATAACAGAAGAACTCAGGCAGTTCCAATCGCTCAGGCGTAAAAAAAGCCCTTCGAGCAATGATCGAAGGGCTGGGGAAACTTAGTTCCATTATTTCGCGGCACTGGCCTGGGCATTATTGAGTTTTTTAGAGAACTCAATTTCGGCCTGCCAGTGTTTGACTTCCTCTTGCAAGGCAGCCAATGCACCGGCGGCTGCCTTGGCTGCATTCTGAGAAGCGGCGGCTTTGTCCGTTGCCGGTTTCAGGGTTTTCTGCAGTGCGACAACATTGGCTTTGGCTTTATTCAAAGCATCAGTAGTCTGTTTGATTTGCGTGGTGTAGGTCGCAATCTTCTGCTGCTGATCTTTGACGACAGCCTGCTGAGCAGTCAGGTTTTTCTGCTCGGCTGCTTTAGCTGCTTCGCGTTTGTCGATTGCTGCTTTCAGCTTTGCTGCTGCTTCTGCCAGTTCTTTATCATCTGCGGCTTTTTTACTGACTTCAATCGCTTTGGCATGTGCTTCTTTGATTGCAGGCAGAGGAGCTTCGATGGCGGCAACCTTCTTTGTAGATTCAGCGACCTTTGCCTCAGCGTCCTTTTGTGCTTTCTGAGAAGCAGCCAGATTGCCGTTCAGACTGTTTAACTGATTCTGCAGATCGGTCTGCTGCTTTTGTGTTGCCACGATGTCGGCATTGATTTTATTGACGGCAGCCTGATCAGCCTGAGCAGCAGCAGCCAGTTTATCATGATTGGCTTTGGCTGCATTCAGACTGGCGCTGGCTTTGGAGAGACGTTCTGTTAATGGAGGCGGGTTGGCAGTCAGTTCACCCACTTCTTTGCCATCAGCGGCATTCCAGACTTTGATCTTTCCGGTCCAGTCAGCGGCGATCACCTGATTGGTTTCGTCGCAGATGGTGACACTTACGGCGATATCGCCAAAGGCGGGGAAGGCACGCTGCTGCTTACCGGCCTGATCCCAGAGCTTGGTCACCTTATCCCGACCACATGTTACCAGACGTCCGTCGCGGGCAAATTCTACGCTGGAAGTTCCGCCTCCATGGGCATTCCAGGATTTGATGTTATTTCCGTTTTCCAGTTCCCAGAGTTTTACCGACTGATCTTCGCTGCTGGTGGCGACCAGGTTGGAATCGGAACGCCAGCTGATACCGGTGATTCCACCTTTGTGACCTTTCAGTGTCAGGTATTCATTACCAGTGGCGGCTTCCCAGACGAATGCTCCCCCGTTGCGGTCACCCGAACAAAGCAGAACAGAGTCAGGACTGAAGGCCAGGGAGGTCATCCAGTCGGTATGTTTGCGAATTTCGTAAGCCAGCTCACCGGTGCTGGTGGAGTACACGCGAATGACTTTACTGGGACTGCCTAATGCGATAAACCGCTGGTCGGAACTGATATCAGCACAGAGCACGGTATCCAGTTCATCGCCGACTTCGAACAGACGTTTTCCCGTTTTCACATCCCAGACAACCACGCGGCCACTGGCGGCTGCATGACCACCGCCTGCCAGCAGCAGACTACCGTTGCGGCTGAATTTCAAGACGTGAGGTACGCCTTCCGGGAAGGGGAGAACGCCCAGTAATTTCAATGTTTTTGTGTTGTAGAGCAGAACCTGTTTCTGGCCTGCGATTGCTGCCAGAGGCGACCAGGGATTGGTGGCCATAGCGGTCACAGCAGTCGAGAGGCTGCTGTGTACGATTGGTTCCAGATTCAGGTGTGGAGGCATCGGGGGAGGTCCTGATGGTTTTCCAGTAGCGGCTCCCTGCAGAGCAAAATCAAACTTTGGTTTCTTGATCGTGACTTTACTGCCTGCATTTTCCGGGGCACCGATGTTGATCCATTCCTGAATCAAAGCCAACTGCTTCGCGGGCAACTTGTCCGACTTGGGTGGCATAAACGGCTCAGAGTCATGAGTCACCAGCATGTAGAGGTAGCTGCCTTCCGCATCGCCGGGGGCAATCGATTCACCCGCGGCACCACCCTGCATCAGACTGGTATAGTTTGTCAGGTCCAGGCCCGAAGCTTTCTTGTCCGTGTTATGGCAGGCAAAACACTTGGCCCGGAAGATCGGCTTGATGTGTTCGTCAAATGTGACTTTCGGCTTTTTGGAATCTTCCTTCTTTTTGTCTTCTGCAGTTGCCGTTGAAGACAGTAAAGTGAAAGTCAATCCAGCTGCAAACAGAGTCAGGCAGGCCTGACGGCAGCGGTTCGTTGTGAATATCTTTTTCATAGTCTCAGCCATTGATTTATTAAAACGGACTTCCAGTCAAAGATCTGAAAGCGGAAGGACCTTAGTGGTTAAAGATAAATTCGCGTGAGTTCAACAGTGACCAGAAGACATCATTCAATGTGTTCTGCTCATCTTTTTTGTTTTCATCCAGAACCTGAACCAGAGTCGAATATTCTTTATCTGTCGGCTTTCGCGTCAGGCAGGAAATATACATTTCATCCACGATTTCCAGCGGCTTTTTACCCGCTTTGATCCGGGATTCGACAAACTTACCCTGAGCGATTTTCTGGTTGACGGTATCGCCGTTCAACAGGTGCAGTGCTTGTGAGAGGCTGGGTTCCATGCGGACTTCACAGGAGCAGACGGTGTCCCGTTTTGCACGTCCGAAGGTTGTCAGGAAGTAAGTAGAAGTATTTCCGTCAGCGATCTGTACCGCACGGGCACCCAGCGGCAAGCCCCGGAATTTATTGGGAGCACTGGTGACCTGGGAGATACAGTCCAACAGAACTTCCGCACGCATTCGCCGTGGTTGTGCATGTGAGAAGTTTGTCAGGTCTTTTTCGTTGGATGGATTGGTTTGAGTTGAGAGCTGGTATGTACGCGAAGTACAGATATCTCTTACGAGTTTTTTGAAGTCGTAGTTATATTCGGTGAACCGCTTGGCTAAAGCGTCCAGCAGTTCCGGGTTGACGGGAGGGTTACTGACGCGAACGTCATCCACTTCATTGATGATGCCTTTTCCAAAGAAGTGAGCCCAGACGATATTACTCAGGTTGGTGGCGAAGTATGGATTGTCATCGGAGGCCAGCCAGTTTGCCAGCACAACGCGACGGTCCTTACCGCGGACATCTGGCTGTGCTCCACCCAGGAATTTGGGCTGCATCACACGGTTGTCGACCAGATGTCGAACTTCTCCATTCCCTTTGTTGAAAATAATGGATTCACGCGGATCTTCACTGCCTTTGCGGCCAATTTGTGAGAAGAACGCTGCAAAACTGTAATAGTCGTCCATCGTCCAGCGGTCGAAGGGGTGATTATGGCACTGAGCACATTGAATCCGCATACCCATAAAGACCTGGGCGACGTTCTCGGAGACTTTCAGTGTATTCCGTTCGTTTTCATAGTAGTTGGTGGCTGCGTTCGCAAAGGTACCACCGGTTGCACCCAGAAGCTCCTGAACCATTTTATCAATGGGCACATTATTGGCGATGCGTTCCTGCAGCCAGTTGTAATATAAGAGAGCCGATTTGTAGCTGATCCGGTTATTCACCGTACGGATCTGCAGCAACTCAGACCACTTCATTACCCACATTTCCACAAACTCTTTTCGGTTGAGCAGTTGATCAACCAGCTTTTCGCGTTTTTTGGGATCTTTGTCGGCTACAAAACTGTTGAATTCTTCGATTGTGGGCAGAACACCACAAATATCCAGACTGGCACGACGCAGGAATTCAGCGTCGGAGCAGACCTCGGATGGAATGACTCGCAGCTTTTTGAGTTTGTTGTGAATAAGGGTGTCAACGTAGTTGTTTTCGGGAATATTTGGCCATTCGAAGTTCAAGCCTTTGGGAAGAACTACGAAGTGAGAACCGACCGTGTGAGTATCGAAGCGCGCCATGATGAAGGCTTCGCCACGGTTGTTGGCGGTAATCAGACCATCTTTAGTGATGGTGGCTGAATTGTCGTTATTAGAAGAAAACGCTGAAAGCGAAGTGACGTCACGTGTGGTGCCGTCTGAATAGTAAGCCAGCACAGAAACCTGTTGGGTGGTTCCTTTCCCGTCCATGACGCCACCTTCAGGGTAGATTTCCACTTTTGTGACCGTTGGAATTTCCCCCTGATCGTAAGGAGCACCTGCTTCAAGCCAGCGAAGGGCGGCAGTGTAATACTCAGAATCTTTTTCATAGAGCTTTCCACCGGTATGCGGTACGGCGCCAATGGCTTTTTCCAGCAGCAGACTTTCCCGCGGCAGACTTAAATTGATACGACGTCCACTCAGTTCGCGTGTCAGACGCTCATAATCCCCTTTGGGGTCAAAGCCAAACAGCGAGAGACGGAAACCGTCTTTTCCCCGTGCCGCACCATGGCAGCTACCTGTATTACAGCCGGCCCGCATGAAGGTCGGCATGACATCCAGGTTAAAGCTGATCGGACGCTCTTCTTTGGCTTTCGTGACTTTGGAGTGCAGTTTGACGTTGGCACCACCAAAGCTGGCAATCAGATCGGTCTCGCCGTCACCGGCAGGATAGATCATATTCTTTTCGATTTTGACGATCCCCTCTTTGCCCGGCTTGAGTTGCAGCTGGCTGGTGACGTCCTGAGTCAAGCCGTTGTCATAAACGGCCTGGGCGATGATCGACTGTCGGTCCCGACTGGTTGTCAGTTGAATGTCCTGAGGATAGACATTCAGCTTTACCATCTTGGGGGCTGGTTTAGCCGGAGCGGCTTTTTTAGGAGCTTCCTGCTTGGGAGCCGGCTGTTTCGGGGCCGGTTTCGGTTCTTCTTTTTTGGGTTCAGCCGGCTTTGTTTCCGCCGGCTTGGCCTCAGCCGGTTTTTCAGCAGTCGCTGGTTTGGTGGCTGCGGGCTTAGCCGGTTCTGCCTGGGCCGGTTTCGCTTTCTCTTCTGCTGCTGTGAGAGAGAGACCACTGGCAATAATGCTCAGGGCGAGAAAACTGCGAATGATTGTTTGGTGACGCCACATAGTCTAAAACCTTTTCTGGTCAACGAGATTCAGTTGATCAAGGTGATATTTACAAATCGTTCTGTGGTTAACAGAAACGGAGCGATTTTAAATGAATTTCTACTTAGTGCCTTCTTCCAGGCGTTTTTTGGCTTCCAGTCGCAACTTCTCGAGTCGCGTCAGTCGCTTGGGTTCTTCTTTTTTGGGCTCTTCTTTTTTCGCGACCGTTTTGGGCTTTGCCGGTTCGTCTTTTTTCGGTGGAGCCGGTTTGTCAATTCGCAGTTCGGTGCGTCCCGTCGTGTGTACGACGGTTTCACCGTTGACCGGAATTTCGACCTGACAGAACAGGCTCTTATGCCGCCCTTGAGGAGAGGCTGGGTCCGTTTTTACCTTAAAGACAAGTTCTTTACTCTCTTTGTTAAAGGTGATGTCTTCCGTGGTTACTTTCGGAGGCAGACCAACCAGTTTGATCTTGGCATCTCCGTCAAAGGGATTTTTCATATTCACTTTACAGAGAATTTCAGTTTCCTGACCCTGTTCAACCGCACTGCGTGCTACATCAAGGTCGACGTAAGAGTCAACGACTTCCAGGTTCGCGAGTTGAGAAGAGACCCAGGCGTTACCACTGACATTGGCAGAGCCAATGACGAAGACTTTCCATTTTTTAATCTCTGCCTTGCCGTTGGCATTGATGGGATACATGACTTCATTTTTCCCTTTAGGAATGGTGACCCGACTGGAGGCCCCTACTCCCGGCGGACGGAAGGGGAACTGCAGAGTAATCGGTTCATCGAAGCCTTCTTTGCGGGTTGCGACTACTTTTAACTGCATTGAACCACTGCGGGCTAAAGGTGCCTTGGGCTCAACGATATCGAGTTTGAAGGGAACTTCTTCAACAACGGCGACTGGGATCTGGGCAACGTCTTTCATCCAGAGCAACTGGTTGTTACGCACCCGTACCAGATCGGCCCGGTTTTCAAAGACACCGGAAATGTTCTGTTTGGGATCAGCGTGTTTTCCGGTCAGAGCAATCAGCTCGCCTTCGACAGGAGCATCAGCGGCAGCTTCAAATACGACCGGCATGGTGGTCAGGTTTGCTGCCATCGGTTCGGCATGAACCTGGACCCCTTTGGGGAAGTTTCCTGTTTCCAGCACAATTTCTCCGCCAAAATTAGATCGTTTGGCACTGATGATTGCTGCAAACCGGTTACCACGCGGAACGACAATCTGCTGGCGTTCCTGTGAGTAGCGGGCATTTCTGGGAATACCCAGTTCCAGATCGGGTGAGACCGGCAACATTTCGATACGGTAAACAAAATCAATACCACCCCGAGAGAGATGGTCTTGTACGGAGATATAGTAGTCTCCATCAGCAGGAAACTTGTAGCGGAAGTAGCTGTCGGGACCTCTGGAATCATCACTTCCGGCAACACGTTTGAATTTGTCATTATACAGATTGACGACTGCGTCCAGAGGAGACCGGATGCGACGTGCATAACATTCGATTTCCAGGGTCTGGTCTTTTTTCCCCTGGAACTTGAAGTAGTCGATGTCACCTTCAGTTTCGATAATGCCGTTAAAGGCATTTGGCAGCGCTGCTGCGGAAGCGGTTTTGAAGTCGTTGTTGGGTTCCTGCTCCATCGAATTATCGTGCGGGAACAGGCGGAAGACGTTCCCGGAAGGAGCCGTTCCGCCACCATCAGAAGCGAACAGTTCAAATTCGTCTTCCGGCTTGTCGGGCAACTGGAATTCCTGAACCAGGTTGTCTACGGAATTTCCTTTGAAAGTAACTTTCTGCTTTGTTCCCAGTTTGCCTCCGGCTGGATAGACGGCTGTCGGGCGAGGGAAGGTGCCCACATGCAGACGATAGAAGGCAGAGCCGTTTCCGCCGTACGAACTGTCGCGAACCAGAATAGTATATTTTCCGTCTGCAGGTGCGATGACCGAGACAGCTGCATCGTTTCGTAACAGGGGGAGGTCGTCTTCCGCTTTGAGCTCGAACCGTTTTTCATCGAGAATAGCGATGTAAGGGTCGAACAGGGTTGTCGCCAGACGAATCCCTTCGATTTCAGCGGAAATACGCTGACCTTTTTTGGCAGTGATTACGAAATGGTCGACGTCTTCGTTCTGAACGACACCGGTGACCGTGTGGTTCATTTCGATTGGTTGTGGAGTCTCGAATTCGCTGTTGGGTTCTTTTTCGGCAACTTCAGGGAAGGGGCCGACCCAGAATGTTTTGTAATCGGAAACACCGCTTTTGGTACGCACCTGGAAAGTATGCTCACCTAGAGCACAATCCGGAGCAATTTTCACAATGGCGGTACAGACATTGCCGTTTTTGGGATTGTTTTTGATGTCTTTGAATTCAAATCCTTTTTTGTAGGACAGAATTTCAACAGCATCCGACAGTCGGGCGCCGATAAAGGTCAGTTCGACTTCCGTTCCCCGTTGTCCGCCTCGAGGACGTACATATCGCAAACCGGGATCTGCGGCCCAGGCTGAGTCTGAGAGTAAAACACTGAATGCGATTACAAAAATTCCGGTGCAGACAGATTTAAAATTCTGCAGCATCACGGTTCCCCCCTTGGAATGTTGATGTTCGAGAATCAGATTTATTTCCGCTGGAATGCGAATGTTAGCACGGGCCAGACCCGTGCTAACAGACGATTCATTTAAATTCTGGTTGATCTGGTCTTAAGCGAGCAGATCCTGTACGACTTTTCCGCCATTGACGATTTCAATGGGGCGATCGCCGGGAGCCATCAGCTCTTTGTCGGAGACGATGCCCATGCAGTGATAAATGGTAGAAGCCCAGTCCATTACGGATAGCGGGTTTTCTTCCGGTTCACTGGCAATCGCGTCGGAAGAACCATAAACATGGCCTCCCTTAATACCGCCACCGGCCAGGACAACACTGAAGACTTTCGGCCAGTTGTCACGGCCTGCGGTACCATTAATCTTGGGAGTACGTCCGAATTCACTACAGACACAGACCAGGGTACTGTCCAGCAGACCCCGATCATTGAGATCGGTAATCAGAGTTGAGAAAGCCTGGTCAAATGAAGGCAGACTGCGTTCGATGCCGGTTTGAATCCGGTCGTGCATGTCCCAGCCACCATAAGTCATAGTAACGAAGCGGGCACCGGCTTCAACCAGGCGCCGTGAAAGCAGCATACGGGAACCAGCCTGATTTCGGCCGTAAGCGTCACGTACTTTGCCGTCTTCCTTGTCGAGATCGAAGGCTTCCTGGGAAGCTTTCGAGGAGACCATGTCATAGGCCTGTTTGTAGAATGTATCGACTGCATCGAGTGAGTCTGATTTTTCTTTAGTGACAAAGTGATCATTCACTGCATCCAGCAGAGAGCGTCGACGGGTAAACCGTTGATCGTTCACGCCACCAGGCAGGTTCAGGTCACGAACTTTGAAACCTTTCGAAGCGGGATCTGATCCGACGCTGAATGGAGCGAAGGATGAACTCAGGTAGCCCGTTCCGGCAAATTCGTTGGGCTGGCTGGGAATACAGACATATTGTGGCATGCTGTTCTTGGGGCCGAACTCATGGGTTACGACACTTCCCATACTGGGGAACTGCAGAGCCGGACTGGGACGATAGCCGGTGAACATATTGTGTGTTCCCCGTTCGTGAGCGGCTTCCCCGTGAGACATGGATCGGCAGATGGTCAGCTTATCCATGATTTTTGCTGTCTTGGCCAGTTTCTCATTGAAACGGACTCCGGCAACGTTGGTTTCAATAGAACCCATGGGACCTCGATACTCGACGGGAGCATAAGGCTTGGGATCCCAGGTTTCCTGATGCGCTGCACCACCGGGCAGATAAATGAAGATAACGGACTTCGCTTTACCTTCTTTGCTTTCATAATGCTTCAGTTCGGCCTGAGCACTTTTCATACGCAGGAACTCAGGCAGCGTCAGTCCGATTCCACCCGCAAAACCAACGTGTAAAAAGTCGCGACGCGATTGTTTCAAACTCATTGGATTCTCTCCATTTCCTAATGTGGGGGATACTTTGTGTCCGGTTAGTGGCTCACAGGGGCCAGAGTGTTTATCACTAGCAGTTGGGTTTGAGCACTTCGTTCTTGTCAGGTTGGATCATAGCCAATATTACTTGGCGGATGGTTCTGTTTCTCACGAAGATTAACAGAGTATATAGTCAGGTGATTCTGGTAATGCTTTCAATTTTATACATTAACCCAGTTGGGGGAGGAATCGATTTCAATCACCTGAGTCGTATTATGCCAAATTCACACCCGGTAATTCAAGGACAATTTGAAAATCAGGCCGCTTCGCGCATACTTCAATATTCTATACATCAAACAAAGTTGATGTAAAAAAGTCAAGGATTTCTTATTCTTTTCTATCAACTCGATAAAAATAGGGGTGTAGACAGGGTCAGGTGTGGTTAATTCTCAACAAGACCTTTTTGTTCGATTATGTGGTACATCTGGTTGGACTTGAGATCATTCAGGACGGTCGATTTTCCAGAAGGCCATTTGATGGAGACGGAGTGAATTTCTGTCTCGGTCCCCAGGCCAAAAGTGACAGGCAGTTCAGTTTGTGAAATATAGCTGCGGGTCGGTAGCAACAACCGCTTCTGGGTACCTGCTTTGGTTTGGATCTGAATTTCCGCACCCAGTGCATTTCGATTGGAAATGACCTGATTCTCTTTTTGAGTCTCCTGAGGATCGCTGGTGAGTCGGAAGCGGACCCAGTGATTGCCGGTCTGTTGATCATTTCGCAGCAGCCGCGGTGCCTTACCGGTGGTCATGATCAGCAGATCCAGGTCGCCGTCCGCGTCGATGTCGGCATAGGTCGCTCCTCGGCCAACCAGCGGTCTGACAAAATCGGTGCCGACCTGGGATTCTCCCAGAGGCAGAAACTCCGTGACGTGTTGTGGTCCACTGTTCCAGAACAACTGAGGAGACTGTTCATAATGCTGACGTTCCTGGACAATGTTAATGTCTTCTTCCAGATGGCCGTTGGCTGAGAAGAGGTCGAGGCGTCCATCTAGATCAGCGTCGAAAAAGAAAACGCCGAAAGTGAGTGCCAGCCGCGTTTGTGGCCCCAGTCCATTCGAGACGGCCTCATCGATGAACTGCATCTCAGATCCGGGTGAGGTGTAGAGGGCCGTCATTTCATTGGCGAAGTTTCCGATGGCGATTCCCTGAGTTTCGTCATTGCGAAAAGTAGCGATATCGACTCCCATGGCTCCCCGTGCATTCCCGTCCCTGTCGAAGGCCACGCCGGAAAGCGTCCCAATTTCCTGGAATGTTCCGTCCTGCTGATTATGAAACAGCAGATTCTGCACTGTGTCGTTGGTAATCAGGACATCAAGATATCCATCGCCGTCAAAGTCATAAAAATTTAAACCAAGAGATTTCGCCAGTGGCATACCTGTGCCGGGGGAGTCGATTTTCAACCCGGCCTGTTCGCTGCGGTCGCGGAACGTACCATTTCCCAGGTTTTCGTAAAGCAGGGGATGGACGCCGTTAAAGTTTTGAGGACGGCCGTAGGCACGAATGCCTCCCTTGAGCGTGAAGTTCTGCGCGCGATCAAAGGCGGGAGTCCAGTCGACGTAGTTGCAGACGAGCAGATCCAGGTCGCCGTCTCGATCATAGTCAAACCAGCCACAGCTTGTGCTCCATAGATTCTGACCTCCCCCCACACCTGCCTGCTGTGTGACATCCGTAAAACGGTTGCCTTCATTTTTAAAGAGCCAGTTGGAACCCAGGGCGGAGATAAACAGATCTACCCGGCCATCGTTGTTGTAGTCTCCACAGGCGACTCCCATGCCATAGAGGGCGACATTGAGCCCCATCTTTTCAGTAAAATCTTCAAATTGGCCGGCACCGTCATTCTGATACAAGGCCAGTGAAGATGTCGGTTGGGAGTTCCGGTCCGCTTTGGACCAGGGCCAGTCTGTGGAACCGACGAGCAGGAGATCCTGGTCTCCGTCATTGTCGAAGTCAAAAAAAGCAGCACCACCGCCCATCGTTTCCGGCAGCAGTTTATCTCCAGCGGCTCCATTGTTGTGTACGAATCGGATGCCTGCCTTCTCCGTGATATCGGTAAAGGGGATCTGGGGAAGTACAACCTTTTCGATCGCTCGTTCTTCCGGCAAGTTCAGCGGTGTTTCCTGAACGATCGTTTCCTGCTTCTGGAGTTGACTGAGCAGAAAGAAGGTCGCCCCAATGATTGCCAGGACCAGCATCACTGAGAGTGAATACCAGAAGGCACGACCGATGGATTCGTCGTTCTGCTTTGTTTCTTCTTCCAGATTCGGATCCAGTTCCAGGTTGGCGTCGTCTTGTTTCGCCATGAGTATGCTCTTGTATGTTTCAGTTTTAATAGTGTTGCAGTACGTCAACCCTGTGGGTACCCGGTCAGGGTTTCAGAGTACGATTTAAAGAATAAATGACAGG
>Ga0180434_10007608_pt1 | contig 12167 bp, 10 predicted proteins | sample SS_ome_7_FD_132453 | JGI IMG/M metagenome (GOLD analysis project Ga0180434, IMG submission 132453) | Hypersaline lake sediment archaeal communities from the Salton Sea, California, USA - SS_1_D_2 metaG | ecosystem: Environmental > Aquatic > Non-marine Saline and Alkaline > Hypersaline >... | reverse complement strand
TGGGAGAAGGGCTTTGGCTGGTCTAAAGACAAGCCCGCAAACGACTACGCCTACGACCGTCGGTTCCAATACCAGAAGGGCGCTGACTACGCCGTCGTCCAGAACCACGGAATCCGCCGCGCCTTCGAGAGCGCCGGCCGCGACTGTGCCATCGCCCCGATTCGTCAAGCAGGCGGCCCCCACACCCTCAATTTCTACGAGGCCTCTCTCGACGACGCAACAACCGACGCAGTCCTGGACCCCGACCTCCTGGCCTTCAAAGTCGCCCTCCCCAACGGACGCTATCTCGTCTCGATGGTCATCGGTGACTTGCAGATCCCCCGCTACGGGATCGACGTCTACGCCAACGGCGAGCTCGTAGCCTCCAACGTCTTCACCGGCCTCGTCCAGTTTCGGGGCTACACCGAACCCGCTTCCCCGTGGCCCGTGCGCATCAGCTTTCCGGTCAACGCCGTCCGCCGCTATATCCGCATCGCCTTGCGCCCGAGCGCCAACAACTACCTCGAACGATGCGAATCCGTCGTCGAGACCCCTGACTACAACTACTCGCAATTAGCCTTTGGCCGCCCGAACCCCGTATTTGGCAAGCGATTCGCCGTCCACGGACCGCCGACCCAAATGGCCATCTCAGCCATCACCATTGCCCCCTACGACCCTCCCCCGATCTCCCTCGTCCGCCAGCGCCTTCTTCCGGACCGAGACCTCACCGACCCCGACGCCCTCGCAGCCATTGACAAGTTCAATTCGGGAGACCTCAAGGGCGCCGAGGAAAGCTTCGATCGCATTTCCGATTCCCAGACCATGCTCAAGGCACTCGGCTATCTCGCAATTGTCGGCCTGTTCGACACACCCCTCCAGGAGGAAGAGCGTCTTCTCAACAAATCCATCGCCCTTCTCGAAAATCACTGCGCCCGCAATCCCGACGACGTCCGCGCAGCTGACCTACTCAACGTCTGCAAGTTCTACAACATGGGCGTCTGGCGGAAAATCCATGCGTCGGATCTGAGCGCATCCGTCGCCTATCCCGAAGCCGCCTGCCTCTTCAACTGGACCACCCCCAGCGAGATCATGTACTCCAAAGCCCTCTCCCACTACGGACGTTGCTTCTCCACCATCGACGCACACAGATGGACCCCAACCTGGCAAATCGCCGAAGAAGCCTTCCTCCGGCTCGATCAGCTCGAGCCCCGCAACCGCATCACCGGCTACTACATCTACAGAGACATCGCCGGCTGGGACTTCAAAGACTACACCCCCGGCACCGAAGGCGCACCCAAATGGGCCGTCCAGTTGCGCGAGGGCTACGGTCGCCTCATCGATCAGATCGAATGGTGGGGCGAGAATCGCCAGCGCCCCGACGGCGGACTCGGCGGCGGCTGGGGAGACGACGTCGAAGTCGGCATCATTTGGGAAGCCGCACTACTCGTCAACCCCGACTACTCAGCCAAAGCCCGCGAAACCGTCCGCGCCATCGCCGAAGGCGTCTGGTGGAGCGGCGAAGTCGACCGCGACCGCGGCTTCTTCGACGGACTCGCAGACGTCGAGCACACCGCGGAATGGACCGGCGACTCCCAGGCCTTCATGATCGGCGTCGACTACGGCGACCCAACCTACTTCGAGCGAAACCTCAAAGCCGCCAAGCTCATGCGCGACCTATGGATGGGCGAATCCGACCTCGGCCACCTCCACTTCAAATCCATGATGCTCGGAAACAGAGTCATCGGCAACACCCGCGGCCCCGGCGTCGACGCCAGCATGGACCATCCCCTCAACGGCCGCGCAGCCATGCAAGCCTCCTGGAACTGGTGGTACTCTCCCGCCAACGACGGCCTCAACGACCTCATGTCCCGATGGGCCGAAGCTTGGTGGGAAGACTCCAAGCGCGAAGAAAACGGCAAACCCCCCTGGGTCATTCCCGGACCCATCGGCTTTCCTTCCGACACCATCGGCGGAAACGGCAAAACACAGTGGCACATGGGCATCGGCGCTTACGAGAACCCCACCTACACCGAGTACACCCTCAACCTCTTCGCCGCCATGTACGACAACACCAAAGACGACAAATGGCTCAAACCCAAAGCCGCCGTCATGGACCAGAAGCAAGTCGTCGAGGGGAAGTACAACACCGTCGACCCCTTCATCCAGCCCCTCAAAATCGCCGACAAGTACGCCGCTCTCAACCGCATTCCCAATCGCTTCGGTCAAGGCACCGGCATCCAGTCCATTCTCGACGAATACCCCAAGCGCTGGCCCTCATGCACCTCCGAAGCCTCCCAGACCGACCGCATCGGACTCGCAGGCACCGTCGAGATAATCACCTTCGTCCTCGGCGGCAACATCCTCGGCGGCCTCCGCTTCGCGCCCATGACCCTCAGAAACACCTCGCGAGACATCACCCAACTCCCCCTCCTGTCCTCCGAGAAGCAAGCCAAGGCAATCTTCTTCAACTTCAACGACCAGGACGAACCTGTTGAGGCCTGTTTCTGGAGGCTCCAGGTAGGCGGAGAGTACCAGGTCATCGTCGGCATTGATGACAACGACGACGACGTGATCGACACCGAGCTAACCAGCTTCACCTACACCCACAAGCATCGCGGCGACTCGATCAACTTCACCGTTCCCGCCCGCAAAACCGCCGTTCTCGAACTCACGCAGACCTCCGAAGGCACCCGCGTTCCCGACCGCGCAGTCGACCTCGCCGCATCCCCCGACGACATTCAATACAAAGACGGCGCACTCGAGATCACAATCCACAACATCGGCAGCAAAGACTGCGACGAGTTCTCCGTCAAAGTCTGGGAAGGCGACCCCCGATCCGGCAAATTGATCGGCACTCTCGTCATCGACGGCCTCGAGGCCCCCAACGATCTCGAACCCCGCCTCGTGACCAAATCCGTCGCCTGGACCTTGCCCGCCGGAGCATCCTTGGAGAACCCCGCCAAGATCACTCTTGAGATCGACCCCGCCGACGACTACTACGAAATCACCGAGATCAACAACCTCGTCAGCCAGAGCCTCCCCAAGGAACGCGAATCCTACCGCACCCCTCGCGTCTTCCCGTCCTTGTTGGAGGAGTACCCCCAATACCGTTTGCAGAAATACCAACCCTTCCCCGCCGACTTCCCCAAGGAGGAAATTCGATAACCCCACCCCAACCAATCCAAACGCCAACCCACCGCCCCTGCACCACCACGCCCGGAATCCCACCAGGCCCGCCTCGCCAACCCCCGTGGCCACCACTCTACCTCGCCTGCACTTCTACTCCTCACTCAGCACCCGTGTAGAATATCGGACATGCCCGCTCCAGATTGAATTCACAGGCCGTCGAATCCCCGGTCCTCCACCTGACCGGATTGCAGTGCCCAATGTTTGACATTCCCGCCCGCGATGGATTAATATGTGTAAGTAGAATATCTGGTAGAACATAGTATATGGAATCGAGACAACGCGTAGCATCGTCGGAAAGGAGGCCGCAGTGATCACTGTCAGGATCGCCAGGAGCCAAAGGCAATTCCCTACCGACGATGTGGACGAAGCCTGGCTCAATAAGCAGTTCAAGCAGCAGGACGAGGACCCCCTGTGCGTACAGATCGCTATCAGAAGCAACACAGGCGTCAACGTCATAGTCTCCACCCCCGGTTGCCCCACCTCCCGGTCTGCCCCCCGCTCCCCGAAACCCAGAGAGCGAGAGATTCTAGAACTGTGGAACGAGCTCCTAAGATGCCACGGCACCTTGCACAGCGGGAATGTCATCGCTTTCCTGAAACAAGTCCGGCGTATGCTTTGACGTGTTTCACGCACTTCGGCCATAGCCACCCAAGCAGGAGCATCCGATCATGGTGAAAGTCTTCTTCTCGTACTCACGCGAGGATGAAGCTCTTCGTGCTGCACTTGAAACGCATCTTGCCCCTCTCAAGCGAGATGGAGCTATCAACACTTGGCACGATCAGAGAATCGCTCCCGGGGATGAGCTCCATGTGGCAATCAGCAGCCAACTTGAAACGGCCGATATCATTCTGTTTCTCGTCAGTGCGGATTTCCTTGCCTCTGACTACTGCTGCGACGTCGAAGTGCCCAAGGCAATGGAACGCCATCAGCGCGGCGAGGTCAGAGTCATTCCCGTTATCCTCCGTCCTTGCGACTGGACAACGGCTCCATTTCGCCATCTCAAGGCCGTTCCCAAGGACGGTACACCAGTTACCGACTTTCCCAAAGCGGATGACGCCTTCCTCCAAGTTGCGAAGGCCGTCCGAATGGCCGCAACTGAACTTGAGAAGCAGCCTAGGCAGCAACACGACACCGCCCCCGCGAGCCCTTCAACTGCAGCTACTCCCTCGCTTGTTCCCACACCTCGCTCCCCCAATCTTCACATAAAGCACCAGTTCACTGACCACGATCGTCACACATTTCTTCAAGAGTCCTTTGACTATATCGCCGACTACTTCGAAGGCTCCTTAACCGAACTCAAGAAGAGACATCCTGAAGTCCAAGCGAGCTTCAGGAGGATAGATGCCAACCGTTTCACCGCTGTTGCATACGTCCATGGCGCCGAAGCCAGCCGATGCGTGGTCCAGCTCGGGTCAACGGCGTTTGCACGGTCGATCACATATTCCTACGGCCACCTCGGCGACGGCAGTTACAATGAATCGCTCGATGTGGCTGATGACGGCCACATCTTGTTCCTCAAGCCCTTGGGTATGCTCTTCGGCACGTCGCAAAGCAAAGAGCGGCTGTCGAAACACAAAGGTGCTGAGTTCCTTTGGACAATGTTCATGGACCGCTTGCAGCAATAGAGGCCGCCCAGGGCACCGGACGGCAGGCCCCCCCAGCGTGTCTTGTTTGCACACTCTCAGGAGGAACCCATGTCACTTTCTGACACCATCGAGCGCTTGAATGACTGGTATCGTGACCTTTCCCTGGCTATTCAGAAATGTGTGTTTGGAATCCGGGAGGACGTCGAAGCGATGGAGGCCACCGATAGCCTCCCTAACCAAATCCTGTTGCAGTATGCATCCCAAATCAGCTCGGCTTCGAGCTTTTGCAGTCCCGCTTTGATTACACCACTGGCATTCACGCTCGTGGCTATTCAGAAGCGGCTGGACCTGAACATATCCAGGGTATTCTGGGAACATGCGCTACGTGCGCATTTCCGTGCCGCTCGCAACTTCCCTTCGCTTGGAGAGCACAGACTGTCGTTGCCCTCCCTCGAGCAGATCTTCCATGACGAATTCATTGCCGCGCTGAAGAACGCTGGAGTCCTCGAAGGTCCTCCCTTGATTCTTACCGACGAGAACAGGGAACAATCCTTGCGAAATGCTTTCGCGACTGGCGTCCAGTGGCTGTTCGCAATGGCTCGCGCCTTCGGCCCCGACGATCCAGAGGCTCGGCTCGAGGAATCACCGAAAGGTATGCTTCGCTGGCTCAAGCGAGTCATCGAATCGGTGCAGTGAACGACGGCAGGATGAGAAATATCCCTCTCCCGCTTACACCCAGTTCGGAAGAGAGTCAAGAATGAAGGAGTTATCGAAGGTCGGGGTCCTCTCTGACCTCCATCTCGGTGAGGAAGATGAGGGCGGCACTATCCTCAACACGAGGACGCGACCCGGCCGGAAGCGCATCCAAGAACTATGCGCGATGCTGAAAGCTGAGCGCGAGGATCAGCCCTTTGACCAACTCGTGCTCCTTGGCGACATCTTGGATTTCTCCCTCGAGAACGTTAGAGACGTCTACTCGGCCGCAAAGACAGTACTGGAGCAACTCGTTCCGGCAGCAGGATGCAATGATTTGCTCTACGTGCCGGGGAATCACGACCATCACATCTGGGCTCAGATCATCGAGCAAGAACTTGTCGTGGATCCACTTGAGAGCTGCAATCCGAGTGGCGTGGCCGCTGACTACACCGGGGCGGTTGACGAGAAGCTTCCGGCTAGATTCCTCGATGGCTTACTGCCTCGGTCTGATGAGATGAAGCTGCAGTTTATGGTCAAGTATCCGCATCACCTCGTCAGGGCGGGAGGCAGACTCTATTTCATGACGCATGGACACTTTCTTGATATGGCATTCCGCCCAGTGAATCTCTTCTTAGAGCCGCGCGATCTCTCGGAACTTGAGCAATTTAACAGCGGCTGGCTCGAGGCCATCTGGTACCACTTGGGACAAGCTGGCCGCTGGGGCAACTTTGCGGAGAGTTTCTACAAGAGACTCAGTAGCCTTGTTTCGGGCCCCGGGAGGCTGCCATCGGCGTGTCGTCTGGCCTACCTCCTCATCGGTATTGCGCTCCGCCGATTGTGGCGCGATGACATCCGGTTACCTTTTCCTGCGCCAAGAGAGCCGCGTGCGGCCGCCCTACGCGGCAAGCCTGTCTCCTCCGCCCTCAAACGCGAGATCTCCCGATATCTGCAGAGGTACGTGCTTGACTGGTACGATTCAAAGCTTGGGACGGGTTTCAGGTACCGCAGGCCATTGCCACGGCCCTTTACCTTCGTGTTTGGCCATACTCACAGGTATGCAGGACCGGGCAAGCACGAAGTCAGCGTACGAGGTCAGTCGTACCCCATTCTGAACACCGGCGGCTGGATCAAGGACGCCAAGAACGCAGTCCTGCTCGTCCTTAATCAGCAAGGAGCACACATCAGGGAACTCGAATAGGCTGTTCGCCTCACAAAGACCTCGCGCGCTCGCCGCGATAACTACTGCCCTTCCAACCAATGGAGCAGCTTTGGAGCTGACACGAGGAGAAAGCACCGTGCGCAACACTCGAGTGAGGCTGCAGCAGGCTCGACGATATCTGGACGAGATGAAGGCCAAAGTGGGCTCAGCGACAGACATAGGAGACGAGTTCTTCTCTTTCGCGAACGCTCTCTGCAGCGTCCAGAACTTACTCCCCAAGGAATTCGCTTCCTGTCCAGGCTTCCGGCAATGGTTTGCTAACGAGACGGTACGCCTGCCCTGCAAGACAGCAAGAGCCAAAGACGGCAAGAAAGTGTACCTCAATATTACCGGATACCAGCTACTGAAGGACTTGCGCGACGAGAATCAACATGAGCAGCCCATCATCCCAAGATGGAGGTCTCCGCAGGAGACCCCAGACGGACACTGGCTTCTACCGGACGGTGCCAGACTTCGATACCTCATAAAGGACGGCAAGTTTATCCTCAAATTCGTGCCCGGAAGGTATAGGCTGCCCGAACAAGGAGTGGATGACGCTGTGGGTTTGTGTTCTCGCCTGCTTAGAGAGGTCGATCAGCTTGTCTCCCGTTGTGAACGTGCTTTCGGAGTCCATTGACTAGCGCACCAGCAGCCGATTCACCGTGACCATTCCCGACCGGCCTCACCTCGTCTCCACACCGAAGCGCTTTCCTTCTGATCCTACAGGTAAATTCATCTATTCTTCAGCCATTCGTCTCACACTTCTTGCCTTCACAACCACCTCAGCACTCGAACGAGTGACTCCTACTAAGCCTATAGGCACGGTCGGCTATCCGTCGGTCCTCGTCCTCATAGCCTACGGCCTCCGGCCTGCTTCCCTCGCCTCCAGCCTCCAGACTGCGCAGTTCCTCAGTTTCGACGCTCACAAGCACCTCACCGCCTCAATGAGCCATTCCTACTATGTCTATAGGTTCAGTCACCTATCCGTCATCCTCGTCCTGATCTCCTCCAGACTACAGACTCCAGACTACAGACTGCTTCTCTCGCCTCCAGCCTCCCGCCTACAGCCTCCGGCCTGCTTCCCTACCGCCTCGCTTGCAGCACTACTCCCCAGCGGCTAGAATGAAAGTAACGTCGCATTACAGGAGCAAAGCGTGGCAAAGCTTGTCGTCGTTGACGGAGCCGCCAAAGGTTTCGAGTACAGACTCTCCAGCTCGCCGGTCATGATCGGCTCGTCTCGCGAGGCCGACATAAGCCTGAGCGAAAACTTCGTCTCCAAATTCCACGCCCGGCTCGAACACTCCGGCGGCAGGTACGTTCTCTTTGATCTCGACAGCGCGCGCGGAACATTCGTCAACGACAGCCGCATTCACAACAAAATTCTCTCTCACGGCGACCACCTCCGAATCGGCAACACCACTCTCCTTTTCAAAGAGAAAGCTCTCGACTCGCGCCTCGGAAAAACCTTCGGCAAGTTCAAAATCCTCGGCACCCTCGGAAGCGGCGGCATGGGCACCGTATACCTCGCGCAGCAAATGGACATCGACCGCCTCGTCGCCCTCAAAGTTCTCAAGCAGTCGCTCACACAGGACCCGCACTACGTCGAGCGTTTCCAGCGCGAAGCTTCGACCGCTCTCGGACTCATTCACAAGAATATCGTCCAGGCCTACGAAGTCGGAAGCGACGACTCGACCTACTTCTTCTCAATGGAGTACATCAACGGGCCAACTCTTTACGACGTCCTCAAAGACGAGCGAATGCTTGAACCTCCACGCGCCGTCGACATGACGATACAGGTCGCCGAAGCGCTCGACTACGCAAGCCGCGTCGGCATCGTTCATCTTGACGTCAAGCCGCGCAACGTGCTTCTGACTCCTTCGTCGCTGGTCAAGGTCGCCGACTTCGGAATCTCGCGGCTCGTCGGCGAGCAGATGCAAGCCGCCGCGAGAAAAGGCAAGCGCCAGACCGTCGTCGGCTCCCGATACTACATGGCCCCCGAGCAAATCATGGGCGAGGCCGTCGATTCCCGCACCGACATTTACAGCCTCGGAGCCAGTCTTTATCACATGGTCACCGGCCGTCCGCCGTTCGTCGGAACCAAGGGCGCCGACATTTACAGGCAGCATCTGCGAACGATGCCGCGCCCTGCCTACGAGCTTGTGGATTCCCTTTCAAGCACGCTCTCCACGCTGATCGCCAAGATGCTCGAGAAAGACCCCACCCACCGTTTTCTCACCCCCGCCGCCCTAATCGCCGCCCTCCGCGACTGCCGCAAGCGAATGAATTAGGGAGCATTCCTGATCTCAATTTGCGCGCTTCGCGATGCCGCAAGCGAATGAATTAGGGAGCATTCCTGATCTCAATTTGCGCGCTTCGCGAGTCACCGAAGCGGCCTGGTCAACGAGCACTGAGATCAAGATTCTGAAGCCGCCGACCAATCTTGCTTCGCGAAGTTCGTTGCTTGTCGGTGCATGATCGATTAGCATAATTGTCCACGTTTCAGGGAGCCGACAAGTTGCGAGAGTCGTCGACGAGGATTCTCGGAATGACCCGCCGCGAGCGTCTGGCGGTCTTTCTCCTTTCTCTGGTCGCAATCGCGGGGCTTTTCATCAGCTACTATCGGGCTCGAATTGCGCCGTCGCCCGTCGAAATCCTGGAGCAATCGAAGGTCGAATTGGGCGGCATTGACATTAACACAGCGGAGTGGTGGGAATTGACTTTGCTGCCGGGAATTGGGGAGAAAACGGCGCGGAAAATCGTCGAGCACCGCCAAAATCAGGGGCCTTTTGAAACTTCTGAGGACCTTCTTGAGGTGTCCGGAATCGGTCCGGCGACGCTGGCAGGAATTGAGCGATACGTAAAAGTCGTAAATGTTCCACGTGGAACATTGGAGAAATGAGGTAACAGATATCGAGGCCCTTGATTCTGTCGGCTATCTGGATGATAGTGATTCCAATCCAGTGTAGGGCGTTTCGGCTTGGGTGAGATGTGAACACAGGTTTCGGGGATGCAGCACAGGCGTCATCGTTGAACCGTGACGACCTGGCGAGTTGATGTGGCATCGAGTGGTGTTGTGTTCCCCTACTTAGAAAGGAGTGCGCGGTGAAGGTTCTGATCGTGTACTACAGCACGTACGGCAATGTGTTCAATATGGCGAAGCTTGTGGGGAAAGGGGTGAGCGAGATCGAGGGGGCGGACCCGGTGCTGCGAAGAGTGCCGGAGCTGATACCTCAGGAGATTATCGACGCGCGGGAGGATATGAAGCAGGGGCAGGAGATGCAGAAGGACGTGCCGTTCGTGACGCTGGAGGATTTCGAAGAGGCGGGGGCGATCGCGTTCGGAACGCCGACGAGGTTCGGCAACGTGTGTGCGCAGTTGAAGAACCAGATCGATCAGCTCGGTCCGCTGTGGACGAAGGGAGTTTTCATCGGCAAACCGGCGGGCGTGTTCGTTTCCACGGCGAGTCTTCACGGGGGGCAGGAGACCACGCCGTTGACGCTGATGGCCCCGCTGCTGCATCTGGGGTTTGTGCTTGTCGGCATTCCCTACTCTGTGAAGGAACTGTTCACGACCAAAGGAGGCGGCTCGCCGTACGGCCCCGGTCACGTTGCGGGCCCTGAGAACAAGCGGGAGATCGATCCGGACGAATCCGCGGTGTGCCTGGTGCTGGGAAGAAGGCTTGCGGAGATAGGGCTGAAGCTCCAGGAGGAATAGAGGTGGTTCCTCATGGCATTGCGCTGTTCGTGCTCGTCGTCGTGCTCGTGATATTCCTGGTGATCGGTTTCGTCGGGAGGAAGCGGATGATACGGAGGTTGCGAGAGGACGTGCAAAAGGAGGAGTGAGGAGGCCGACTGTGGGACACAAGCTCCCTGTGACAGAGACGTACGTTGACGCGGACGGCAGTCGAGTTACGCACGCGAGCCGCGCGGGGTTCGAGAGCCTGATGAGTCGCGTTATTGATGGTTTTGGGAAGGTATCAGGGTTCGGAGAAGACAGCGAAGTAATGACGTGGGTTGAGGATTTCGTGGAAGCCTATGATTTGGGGTTCTACACGCAGGCCCTTCAGTGCTTGAAGATGTCTCTCAGGAAGATTCCAGCCCTGGAACCGAGGGTCTTCTACTACGTCAGAGTGTGCGAACGAGTGCTTGCTGTGTCACTGACGCCCCCGGAACTTGACTATGAGCGGGGCTTGGAGAAGTACAGAGACGCACCTAAGTGGAAGAGAGCTTTGATGAAGTCGCCAGAAGTGCTCGTACGGTGCAAATGGTGCGGACACTACACCACGTATATCCACCCATATGTCCCAACGTTCGGATTCGCTATTGAGGCGAATGGGTGCCGAAACTGCGGCAGAATGTATCCCATGCCGTCATGGATTTGGGATAGTCCCGATGGCCGCATTTACAGCTACTACCGGATGTCATTCAGTGACGAGGCGTTCTACGAAGAGTTCGAGCAGGACTACGATCCGACGCCGCGGTGTCAACGGCGTGGCTAATGAGGAAATTCGTCTATTCACGCTGCCGGGACAGGAGAAGGTGATTTCGCAGCTTTGGCCAGAGCAGCCGAGTGATGTGACTCCCTAGCCAGCGGGCAGAGACGAAAAAGGAGTAGGAGGGAGAAGGGTGATGGATGTGTGGACCGGAATCGAGAAAATCGGGCCTCTGGCTGTGGGATTGCTCGGGGGGACACTTGGTATGATCGGGACGTTGGCGGGAGCGGCGATCGCAGCGGTGGTGTCCTTGTATTCGGTGGGGCAAGTGTCGCGAACGGCGAACATGCCCCTCAGGCAGGAACTATATGCGAAGCAGATACGTCTATATGAAGAGCTGGTCACCAGACTTATCCGGCTTGACGTGAGCATGAGAAAGCTGAGGGAAGTGGCCCTTCAAAATGAGGAGGGGGGCAAGAAGCTATTTGATCGAGGAGTGCGCGAGGTGAAGGGGATAAAGCGACATCTGACGTTTAACATCGTCTTTCTCCCGATAGCCGTGTACAAGGCAGGAGTGAATTGTGCGAGCAATTTCCTGAAGTCGGCAGAACATCCGGAGGATGTGGAGTTGAGGAAGAAATTCTGGCCTTCTCTTGAGGCGTTCGTTTGGACGATTCGTCATGAGATAGGAATGGAGACAGTTGGTCCAGGGACCATTCACGAAATGGTCTCACAGCTGGAGATCAAAGAGGAGGAATTACAGTTAGATAGCAGGAAGGCCAGCGAGAGGACACCGTGAGGAGGTGAGCATAGGATGGAGTGCTTGTGGTGCCATGAGGATTTCCCTATGTCGCAAATGGTGTGTGGAATCGCCGGGACTCGGGGAGGTCTTTGCGGGAAATGTGGTGAGGGAATCGAGGTAAGGGAACCGGGCCAGGTGTTGGAAACTTACATCGTGCATCGCTGTGGGGTAGCAGGCCCGGGAGGACCAGTGCTTGCGCCGCCGGGTAAGGATTGCCGGGAGCATCCAGCTTCGTGCAACTGCGGAGGATTTTGGTATCAACGAGTGGACTGGGATGAATACGCT
>Ga0180434_10007605_pt1 | contig 12169 bp, 7 predicted proteins | sample SS_ome_7_FD_132453 | JGI IMG/M metagenome (GOLD analysis project Ga0180434, IMG submission 132453) | Hypersaline lake sediment archaeal communities from the Salton Sea, California, USA - SS_1_D_2 metaG | ecosystem: Environmental > Aquatic > Non-marine Saline and Alkaline > Hypersaline > Sediment... | reverse complement strand
TGATCGGCGCGGTTTCGGCATCGGAGGGATCGATCACGAGGTTCCCCTCGGTATCCATCGGATTGCGGGGATCGAGCCAGTGGGGCAGGAGCGGTCCGTGCGCCTTGAACATGTCGAAGCGAAGTCCGGCCGAGACAATGAGATCGTCACGTACGATGCGGGTCGTCAGCCAGCCGGAGAACTCCCGCGGGCTGTAGCGGTAATCGGTGATATACGGCGGAGAGAGCCAGGGTTGGCTGACCTCGTACTGGTCGAAGGTCAGCCAGCGGCTTTCGCAACCGAAGCTGAACTGCCGGCCCGAAGCCGGATCCCAGTGCACATCGGCCCTGAGGGTGCGTCTGATCTGAGCCTCGTCGCCGTACCAGCGGTCCGATCCGTCGGTGAACGACGAACCGGTCTGTAACCGGGCGTACCCGTAGCGCCGGTCGTGAGCCCCACCGGGATCGAAAGGCAATGGTTGAAGGGTGACGGTGGTCATCGGATCATCGGGGGTCCAGAGGGGGTTCCCGAGCGAGTCGGTCAGGGTGTAGCGGTTGTCATACCCCGGCGTCCAGCCGGCGGCATTGACCTGCCGTTGTACCTGCAGAGCGGTTCCGGAGGCAGCGTACTCGGCCCGCACGCCGGCACGCAGATCGGGCCGGGGGGCGATAGACCACCGCAGTGTATAGCGGCCGGTGTTCATCAGGCGCCGGTTCCGTTCGTTCGGCCAGGCGATGACACCGGTGCCGGGGATGATCTGTGAAGGATCGGTGGCATCGTACCGGGGGGTGCCGAGCACGGCGTTCTGCTCGATTTCGGCGGGCAGGCCGGCGAACATGGCATAGCGCCAGGGATGGGTGTACGGCAGGCGTTCGCTCTGAGCACGCAGGCCGGTCAGGCGCAGGGTGCCGAGTTCCTCCTCCCGCCAGGTCAGTGAGGCCAGGAGGTCCCAGCCAATGCGCTGGCCGTATCCGAGCCAGCCGCGATGGATGTCGAGCGGTTCGATCGCCCGGCCGTCGGGTCCGCGCTGATCGTAGACAGCACCATCGGCATAGGTGATCTCCGGCCGGAACGAGGCGGGTTCGTCGGGATCGACCGCGCGGTCAAAGGTGATGCCGTCCTTGTGCACAAGCAGATCACGGCCGCTGCGGGCCGAGCCGGCCAGAAAGAGGGTGAGCCCGTGGCCGGGAAGGGGCCCGCCGAGGTAGCCGTCCACACCGGTGAAGTCGCGCACGTCGTCGGCCTCACGACCGCTCAGTTCGCTTGAACCGATTTCCACTTCGGCGTCCCAGCGCGTCGCGCCGCGCCGTGTGATCAGGTTCACCACCCCGCCGGGAGTGTTGGAGGTGCCGGCTCCGCTGCCGCCGGTTTGGAGGATGATCCCGCTCACCCCCATCAGGGGAATCCCCCCGGGCAGGCCGCTGCAGGCCAGCTCGGTCAGCTGCAGGCCGTCGAGGGTGAAGGCGGTCTGTCCCTCCCGTGTCCCGGCCAGATGGTATTCGGTGATCCCCCGGTCGCGGTAGTATGGCTGACGCTCCCGTTCGTCCCACCGTTCGACGCAGGTGGCCTGCAGGGCGATGATATCTTCCACGGTCCGGACCGGCAGGCGGGCGATTGCGGTCGAATCGATCGCGACGAGCCAGAAGGGGCGCTGCCAGGTGAGGGTGTCGGCGACGGTGGCGGCCAGGGTGTCCGCCTGCCCGGTGACGGGCGTGAGGTGTGCCCGGGCCTGAAGAGCCGGAGAGGGGAGCAGGCCGGCGAGAAGGATGCCGGTTCCCGCCGCTCGCAGGACCGGGATTCGATACCGTTGATACCGTTGCGTTGAGGTGCGCACGGACATGGGATTCACCTACCTGATAATGGCGAACTTGCCGACTCTCTGCCGGCCGTCGTCGGTTTTCACGACATAGAGATAGAGACCGTACGAGACCTCCATGAACTCGTACGACCAGAGGTTCCAGACCACCGTGCCGATCCGGTCGGAGTTGTACCCGCGGAGGCCCGCTACCGCCAGGGCACTCCCGCGGTGATCGAGAATGGTGACCAGTTCCCCGGTCAGGGTGTAGATGGCGATCCGGCTGTCGGCGGGCACGTTCCGGAACTCGATTTTCCGGTCGTTCTCCCCCGAGTCCCAGGCGGCCGAGACGCAGTAGGGGTTGGGCACGACAGTGATCCGCGACAGATCGATATCCTCGGCCGCGATGGCGGGAGCGGTGGTCGTGAACTCGAAACTCTCCCCCTCGTGGTATTTCAGGGTCCGGTAGGGCTCCATGACCCAGATATCGCCGGGCGACCAGAGGGTGTGATCGCGATCGCGTTCGGCGAAGGCCAGTTCATAGATCCAGTCTGACCGGCTCAGGCTGTCGGCGGGGGAGGCGAGCCAGTAGGTGTCGTCTGTCGGCGGGTGCAGGCTCGAAAAATCGGTCGGGTCGCCGCTCGTATCGAAATACGGCACGTTCGTGATGATGATCATGTCGGTACCGTCCCACTCGCCCGTGCGTCCGGTGCTGTCGAAGGGGGGACCGAGGGCCGCGGAATCGATCACGACCGGGTAGAGGCGCTGTCCCGTATCGCTCTTCCACACCTCGAAGGGCACCCGCACCGCCGCCCGGGTCACAGCGTCGTGCCCCCGGCTCGAATCGGCCCCGGCGGGCAGCCAGCCGGTGAAGCGCAGTTCACAGTCGGCCATGAAACCGGTGATGGTGGCCCGGTTGAAGCGGTCGTCAACCGTAGCGAAGACGGCCCGGGCGGTCCCGGCCGTGAAGGCGGTGTCGGGCTCGGCATCGACCATCTGCACGAACCGGTAAACGCCCCCGTTGCCCCGGTTGGGCTGGGTCACCGCGAAGCGGCAGCCGTGAAAAACCGGGCTCCAGCCGGTGTTCTGTCCGGGGATGGAGCAGGGATAGAACTCGAAACGGGTCTGATCGAAGGTAAGGTCGGTGAGCGAGAGTCCCGACTGGTGTGTATGGTTCATGATGGCCCAGTGGATGAAGCTCCCCGAAGCCGGGGTGATCTCGAGCCGGTAGGTATGGCCGACAACCTCCGCCTCGCTGAGGACCTGCAGGATGATCGTCGAGGAGCGCGCATCAGCGGCCGACACGATGGCGATCTCTTCGCCGGTTGCGGCACTGCCCGCCGTGCCGGGCTGATAGCCGGCCGGCGAGGAGGTGGCGATGACGGCGATGACTGTCGGCACCTCCGGCGATGCCCCCAGTTCCGATTCGAGAGCGGGGGTGAGCTGGATCCCGTCCCGGCGTTCCCCGTGGTCATAGCCGGTCATGGCGTACCAGTACTCGATTCCCTCCCGTGCGGTCGTATCGGTCCATGAATACTCCAGGCCGCTGTCGCTGCCGAGGAAGAGGCCGCTCAGGGGATCGATGCCGGTGATCCCGTTGGCCAGGTCCCAGCGGGCGAGCGGCACCCAGCCGAGGAAGTCACCCCTGTCGTCTCGCCGGGGGGTGCCCCAGCTCCGGCCCCGGTCGTGCGAACGGTAGAGCCGGAAACCTTCGAAGTCATACTGCCCGCTCTCCCGGTCGGGGCCGGCAATGCTCCGCCGGCCATCCCAGCTCAGGGTGATTGTTCCCCCCGGGACGTACGTGATCGGGTAGGAGTGGATGCGCGGATCGTACTCGCGGCCATGCGGTCCGGCCTGAATGCCGTTGGCCCGCAATCCGGTGGGGGGGGGCGGGGGCGAGGGCTCGGAGAACTGATCGGCGAAGAGCCGGATCGCCTCGTCGGCCGTGGCCAGCAGCTGCGGTTCGGTCCCGCCTCCGACGATCGCCAGGATGTAGTCGAAGCTCTCTCCGGGTGCCATGGTGAGCGGGCCGGAAGCGGCGTAATAGAAGAGGTCGGCTCCGGTGGACCACGAGGGATAGGCGGCGGTGAAATCGGCCCCGGTCTGTTTCAGGACCGGCTGGCCGCCGTTGGCGCCGGTCTTCCAGACCCTGTCTGCCTCCTCCTCCGTCATCAGGGATATTTCCCCGGAGAGGGCACCGTAGATAGCCCCCTCGTCATCGATAATCCGGTCATTCCAGTCCAGCAGGGCCAGGCGGGTGAGGATCCGGTCGGGATCGTCGAATGAATCTCCCGTATCATTCTGCTTGAAGGAACCGGTGGGGGTTTCGAGCCAGAGGGTGCCGACCCAGCCGAGCGGTTCGGTGATATCGCAGGTGTCCCCCGAATCGGGCCGCCCGTGGGTGCCGGCGACCGAATCGTAGCAGGCCCCGACGGCGTAGACGAGCTGGCGCCCGGGATCGTAGTGCAGGCGGGCGCCGGAGAAGTCGTTCACGCTCGGGCTGCCCGAATCCACGATCTGGCCGAGATAGACGTCGGTGAAATGCCAGGGAGAGGTATTGGTGAATTCGTACTGGAAGAAGACGATGTCCCGGTCAGCGTTCTGCAGGGCCCGGAACTCCACCTCGATCCCGAGTGGTGTGCTCTGGCCGTCCCCCTCCCGGTCGGCGTACGCATCATCGAAGACGCCGTAGCACTCCCGGTCGGCCACCCGCCGCCACTTGTTCCAGGTGGTGGTTCCCGACCAGACCGCTACTTCACTCTCGGGTGCGGGCCAGGTCCCTTCCAGAAGTCCCTGGTCGGGCCAGGTGTGCGGTTGATCACTGTGGGCCATGTGAAGCATGTCCCAGGGGTGCCAGGACTGGTGCAGAGTCCCCCGGCTGCCGTCGCGGGCTTCCCAGTCGAGACTGGCATAAGTGTGATTATCGGAGTTCTCGTGCACGATCGGAGTGGGATGCCAGGGGCCGGCGGGAACGGCGAAGGCGGGTGTGGACTCGAAGATGAAGCCGCGACTGGTGCCCTGGGAGTTCGGGTAGTTCGCCCGGCCGCTGGAATAATATCGACCCGAGATAGTGCTGCCGAAGTTATTGGTGTAAACGTCCAGGTCGCTCAGGTCGAGAAACCCGAAGGCCCGGTCGGTGGTTGCGAAGACCCGCTCGAAGCCGGCCGGGTCGGACTCCTCGAGGGGGCGTTTCAGGCGCCAGGCTTCGGCAGCAGCGGTCCTGGCTGTCTGGGCCGGCAGTGCCGGGGGCAGGAGGCAGAGGGAGAGCGGGAAGAGAAGCGGGAGGAGGCGGAGCACTCGATATGCCGGTGCGGCTCGCATGAGTCAATACAGACGAATGTTCAGAGTGATTCGGTCCGGCGGGATAACGGCCCCGCCGTGAGTCGGGCTATAAAGAAGACGGCGAACCGGAAGCGGGTGTTCACACCCCACCGCTTCGGATCGGGGTGGTGTCTGTCCCGCTCCGATGCCCGCTTGTACTATTCCCGGCGCAGGGTTGCGGCCGGGTCGAGGCGGGCGATCCGCCGGGCGGGCAGGAAGCTGGCCGCAACGGCCACGCCGAGCAGAACCCCGACCACCCCCACCAGGGTCAGTGGATCGAAGGGGGCAACCCCCGAGATAAGGCTCCGCAGGAGGCCGGCACCCGCTAACGCGACGACCACTCCGATTATCAGACCCAACCCGGCCAGGGTGAGCCCCGGCCGGGCAGCGGCGCGCACCGCCTCGGTCGGAGTGGCACCCAGGGCCATGCGCACCCCCATCTCGGGGGAGCGTTCAATTACCTCGTTGGCCACCAGACCCCACAGTCCGACCGCCGCCAGGAGCAGGGCGAAGGCGGCGATGGCAGTCAGCAGGCCGGCATTGAAGCGGGGACGGGCGAGCGAGGCGTGGACTGTCTCGGAGAGTGCCGAGAGATCGGCGATCGGGAGTTCGGGATCGAGGGAAGTGATCGCGGCCCGGATCTCACCGGTCACGGCGGCGGCCGGGCCGGTTGATTTCACTACCCAGGCGGGCTGGAACCAGGTGTGCACCAGCTGCAGGAACGCCGGTGAAACCTGGGCGGCCGGCATATAGACGGTCGGCACCGCCCAGATCGGATCGTCACCCCCCCAGCCGGCGTTGAGCTGCTGGACGTCCCCGACGATACCGGCGATACGGCGATCAACGCCCGAAAGGGTCAGCGAGCGACCGATGGCTCCGGATGCCGGTTCTTCAATCTCCAGATACATGTCGGCGAAGGCGCGGTTGACGAGCACCACCGGTTCGCTTTCAGTGGCGTCGGAGGACTCGAAACCGCGTCCGGCGAGCAGAGGGATGCCGAGGGTGGTGAGATAGCCGGGGGTGATGTAGACCAGGTTGCTGATCTCCCACTCCCCCTCGGCGGTCACGCCGGGGAGGCGGAAGGGCATGTTCAGGGCCCGTTCGTACGGCAGGGTCAGACCCAGGCCGGCGTCGGCGACTCCGGGAATGGCCTGCAAAAGCGGCACACTTTCGGCGATCAGCCGGGAGAGGGCTTCATCGGACACATAGCGGGCGTCATCGAGCGAGACCCGCACGGTGACCACACCCTCGGGCTCGAACCCGGGTTCGAGCCCACCCAGGTGGGCCCAGGTCCGCAGCAGCAATCCCGCCGAGAAGAGCAGGGTCACCACCAGGGCGACCTCGGCGATGAGGAAGAACCGGCGCAGGCGGTGTCCCCCGCCCGAAAGCACGCGGCGGCCGCCTCCGGTCAGGGCCGAGCTCAGGTTGGTTCGCCCGGCCTCCCACGCCGGGGCCAGCCCGAAGAGAACCGTGGCGAGAACGGACAGCAGCAGGGCGGCGCCCGCGACCCGCAGGTCGAGCTGGACCGCCTGCCAGACGCCGAAGTGGGAGCGGGCGAGCAGTTCGAGACCCCGCATGCCGAGCAGGCCGCAGCCGAACCCCGCCAGGGCGCCGCCGCCGGCCAGGACCAGGCTCTCGGCCAGCATCTGCCGGACGATGGCTCTCGTGCCGCCGCCCAGGGCCAGCCGGGTCGAGATCTCGGTCCGGCGCGAGGCGGCGCGGGAGAGCAGGAGGGAGGCCAGGTTGGTGCAGCCGACGATGAGCAGGATCAGGACGGCCCCGAAGAGGATCAGCAGGGGGGAACGCAGGTCGAAGGCGAGGGACCGTTTGAGCGGGGCAAGAGCGAGCCGGCCGCGGGGCGGCGCCGTGTCGGCAACCGGCTGGTCGAGCGGGATCGCTGCGAGCCGGGCGAGAGCTTCACTCCGGCTCATGTCAGCCGGGATCCGGGTGATGAACTGGTAGTTGGTGCCCGAGCCCTCCCCGGAGGTGGAGGGGCGCAGGGGGGTCCAGAGATCGGCGGGCAAGCTCGAGACGAAACCCTCGGGCATGACCCCGATGACGGTGTGAGCCTCGCCCTTGAGCCGGATGGTCCGGTCGAGGATCCCGGGATCGGAGGCGAAGGTCCCGTGCCAGAGAGCGTGGCTCAGGATCACGACCGCGTCGCCGCCGGGGCGGTCCTCATTGGGTGTGAACACCCGACCGAGGTCGGGTTGTACTCCCAGGACGGAGAAGAATCCGGCCGAGACCCGCTGCTGGTCGACGTGGGCGCTGAATCCGGGACCGACCAGGTTCACCCCCTGGACCCAGTCGCTGAAGGCCGCCCGGGGGATCGGCCCGGCGTTTTCCTGCAGGCGCTCCCAGGTGCGGCCGTCGTGGAAATATCCGGCGGTGGTGAGCTGCCCCCCGGGGGTGTGCTCGACGATCAGGCCGAGCCGCTCGTGGTCGGGGTAGGGGGGCGGACGCCAGAGCACGGCGTCGGTCACAGCGAAGACCGCCATGGCGGCCCCGATGCACAGTCCGAGGGTCATGATGACGGTCAGACTGAAGAGTGGGGAGCGCCGGGCAGAGCGCACGGCCAGGCGCAGGTTCCGGGCAGCCTCGTCGATAAGCAGCAAGCCGCTCGCCCGGCGGGTCTCAGAGCGCACGCGGGCTTCGGCTCCGAAGCGCTGGCGGGCCAGGCGGCGGGCTTCGGCGGGGTCGTGACCCGCTTCGATCAGGTCCTCGGCACAGCTCTCGAGGTGGAATTCGATCTCGTCGGAGAGGTCGCTTTCATAGCGCTCGCGCGCTGAAAGGATGTGGAAGAGGGAACGCAGGCGCCTCAGCATGGATCAGACCTCCTCGGGCAGGGTGCTCAGAACGTTCCCGACCGCCTCGGTCAGGTGATTCCACCTGACAGTCTCCTTCCCGAGGCGGCGGGTGCCGGCGGCGGTCAGGCGGTAGAACCTGGCTCGTCGGCCGTTCTCGGATGTTCCCCACTCCGAAGCGATCAGACCGCGGTGCTCCAGCCGGTGCAGGGCCGGGTAGAGCGAGCCCTGCTCGAGCGAGATCAGGCCTCTCGAGGTCTGCTCGATCCGCTGCAGCACGCCGTAGCCGTGCCGGGGGCCGAGCGAGAGCGCCGTGAGGATGAGCATGTCGAGCGTGCCGGGCAGAAGCTCCTTGGTCATCAGCATGATCGGTCTCCGTACATCCTGGTGACAGGCATGATCGCGGGAGTCGTCCGGGATGCTCCCGTCTCCGCCTGCGAGCCGGCGGAAGGGCCGTTTCCTAGCTTAACTAGGTATGATACCTAGTCTAGCTAGGAAAGGTTTCGGAACTGTGGGAGTAAAGTGAGCGGCGGGATCGGATCAGAGGGCGCCGATCAGGCGAAGCGCTCGAAGCGGTCCTTGTCGACGTGGCAGACGGGGCACTTGCGCGGCGGTTCGGGACGGGCGCAGAGGTAACCGCAGACGGTGCAGCGCCAGACCGGCAGACCGCCCTGCAGGGCGCCCACCCGTTCCTCACTCTCTTCCTGACCGGTGTCGGCGTCCGGGGTGCCTGACGCCCCCGCGTTCATGCCCCACCCCGCAGCCTGTTCGGTGCCGCGGCGTTCGGGTACCGGGGCAACGTCCTTTTCGCCCTTCACGACCTCTTCGGAAACGTAGAGGGCGCAGTAGCAGGCATCGTATTCATCGACGTCGGGGTCGCGGTAGTCGCAGGGGCAGATGATGTCGAGGTCGGCTTTGCGCTCGCCTTCGGCCAGCCGGCAGGGGCACGACCAGTAGCCGTAGCGCTCCTGGTTGGCCAGCAGCCCTGCCATGAGATCGAGGACGAATTCGCGGTCGGGATTCAGGAAATAGCCGGCTGCCTCCGCCTCGGTATTGAGACGCTCGTAGAGCTGTATCGCCTCGGGAGAGTGGGGCGTTTCGCCGCTCATAATCCGAAGGCCTCCTTCAGACGGTCGGCATTGAATCCGACCACCACCGTCTCACCGTCATTGATGACGATGGTCGGGTATGAACCGGCGGAATTATGGGTTTTGAGTTCTTCCTTTTTCTGACGCCGCTCCTCGGGGGGAAGCAGGTCGACATCCACGAAGTCGAACTCGATGTTGTTCTCCTGCATGAACTTCTTGGCCCGGCGGCACCAGGCGCAGGTGCTCAGGGCGTACATCATGACCGTCATGGTGCGACTCCTCGGAATGCGTCTGGTCTCTCCGGTTCTCTCCGGAGGCATCGGCCTGTTCTCGGCCCGGTACACAGGATAGGCAATCGAACCCGCCCGGTCGACCCCCGGTTACGGGTGCGGAACATTCTCGCTCCGGTTCCGGGTCTGATGATCCCACCAGCGATCAACGATCACCGCGAGGATGACGAAAACCACCGGTCCGATGAGTGAACTCGCTCGCAGGTGTGTGCCGGCCGAGGCGCCGAGCTGGGTGAAGACGAAGAACCAGGGCAGGGCGCCGGCCAGCGAACCGGCCAGATAGGGGAGCAGGGGCAGCCGGGCCAGGCCGAGGGTGTAGTTCTGCACTCCGACCGGAACGGGTACGAAGCGGGCCACGAAGGCGACCCGCAGGGCCGAGGCCTCTTCGATGCGGGCCAGAACCCCGCTGTAGCCTGATCTTTCAAGCAGGTTCCCGACCGCTTCCCGGGCCAGCCAGGCACTCACGCCGTAGCCGAGCAGATGGCCGGCGACCCCGGCCGGGAGAGAGTAGAGGAAGGCATCGGGCCAGCCGAAAACAAGTCCGGCGGCGATGACCTGCAGGCTGATCGGGACCATGAAATTGGTCAGGATCGCACAGCCGATGATATAGATGACCGGCGCCCACCAGCCCGCTGAGGTGAGCCATTCCTCGAAGGTCGCGGTCGAGATCGCGATCCCGGCTATGCCGGTGCGCAGTACGCCCACGCCGGCGAGCACGATCGCGATAAAGAGGACCAGGCGCAGGGTGGCGTGCGGTTTTCGGGCCGCATCCATTTCCGTTCCGACCTCAGCTCTCTGCGAGCCAGGTGCGGGCGTTGCGGAAGAAAAGCAGTCCCGGGCCCTCATCGGGCAGGGTTCCGGCTCGCTCCTGGTGCGGCCAGAGAGGATGGAGCCAGGGGGAGTGATAGGCTTCGGGATGGGGCATGAGACCGAACACCCGGCCGGTGGGGTCGCAGAGACCCGCCATGCCGCCGGGGCTGCCGTTCGGATTGGCGGGGAAATCTTCGGCCGGTGTGCCGTCGGCGGTGACGTAGCGCACCGGGACGAGGCCGGCCGAGTTCATCGCGGAGGTCAGTTCGGGCGAGGAGATCACGATCTTGCCCTCCCCGTGTCGCACCGGCAGATCGATCGTGCCGAGGTCGCGGGTGAAGACGCAGGGCGAGTCCGGATTGCCCTTCAGAGTGATCCAGCCGTCGTAAAAGACTCCCCGGTCGTTCCGGGTGACGGTCACCGTCTGTTCCGGGCTTTCATCGAGGCGGGGGAGCAGTTTCATCTTGGCCAGGGTCTGGAAGCCGTTGCAGATGCCGAGCAGGAGACCGCCCCGGTCGACGAATTCGCCGAGGGATTCCGGCAGGCGGGTCGAGAGCCGGATCGCCAGGGCGCGTCCGGCGCCGAGGTGGTCACCGAATGCGAATCCCCCGATCAGGATGACCATGCCGTAACCGGTGAGTGAGACCGAGCCGGCAGCCAGGTCGCTGATATGGACCAGCTCTGGCTCGAGGCCGGCCAGCCGGCAGGCATGGGCCGTTTCCTGCTCGCAGTTCAATCCGAATCCCGTCGGTATGAGAACGCGTGGTGGCTGCTTCGGCGGCATGGCTCTCCCCCGGGTTACAGGGCGGCGAAAGGTGCTTTCCAGATCTCTTTGAGGGCCGGCACGCTCTCATCGAGGATGACGGTGGAATCGTGCGTGATCACGAGACGCGGTTCGGCCGATACGGTGCCGATCCGGGCCAGAGGCTGACCGGAGCAGGCCGCCTCGAAGGCTTCTGCCCGTTCGGGTGCGACCGTGAAAATGAACCGGCCGCAGCTTTCGGCGAAGAGCCTGGCCTCGAGATCCACCTCGCCCTCGAGCGGCATGTCGTCCAGGGCGATGGTGAGGCCGCCGCTGCTCCCGAACGCCATCCAGGCCAGGGCGATCCCCAGGCCGCCGAGAGCGGGTGTTTTCACGCTGGCAGGCAGGCCGGCGGCGATCACGGAGTGTACGGTCTCATAGCGCGGCTCGAGAACGTCCAGGGGGACGGCCGGCAGGGTTCCTCCGACGGCACTGTCAGGGACCGGGGCCGCACCCATCATCCCCGCCGTGGAGGTGTCGGCGCCTTCCACCGGTTCTGCTGCCCCCGTTCCGGCTGCGGCCTCGGCCTGCCGGGCGAATTCCGAACCGCCCAGTTCCGGCCGGGTCTCCCCCAGCAGGTAGACGATATCCCCGGCTGCCTTCGGTTCCGGTGTCCGGGCCAGGCGGATGTCGTCAACCCGTCCCATGGCGCTGATGAGCAGGGTGGGGGGGATGCTGATTTTGACTCCCCCGCGGGTGGAGTCGTTCTTCATCGAATCCTTGCCCGAGATGAGCGGCACGCCATAGGCCACGCAGGCGTCATACAGGCCCTCGCAGGCGCGGATCAGCTGGGCCAGCTTGTAGCGCCCGTCGGGGGTGGTTTCACTCTCGACCGGGTCGGGCCAGCAGAAATTGTCCAGCGCGGCGATGGTGCCCGGCCGGGCACCGACGGCGATGAGCCGGCGCACTGCTTCATCCACGACCGCCAGGGCCATGCCGCGCGTGTCGAGATCGCTGTAGAAGGGGTTGATCCCCTCGGCCAGGGCCACTCCCTCGTGCCGTTCATAGTCGACGAGGAAAACGGTGGCATCGGCCGGGGTGTCGGCCTCGACACCGGTCAGCGGCTTGATCACGGTCCGGCCTTTGACTTCGTGGTCGTACTGCCGGCAGGTGTACTCCTTGCCGGCCAGGTTGGGGGCGGCCAGCATCCGGCGCAGGGCCTCGGCCGGGGTCAGGTCGACCTCGGGCAGGGGCCTGACCACCGGTGGTTCCCAGCGGGCCGGCAGGATCGGTCGCGGCCAGCCGTCATGCAGGAACTCCATGTCGAGCAGGGCCACGGT
>Ga0180434_10007603_pt1 | contig 12173 bp, 10 predicted proteins | sample SS_ome_7_FD_132453 | JGI IMG/M metagenome (GOLD analysis project Ga0180434, IMG submission 132453) | Hypersaline lake sediment archaeal communities from the Salton Sea, California, USA - SS_1_D_2 metaG | ecosystem: Environmental > Aquatic > Non-marine Saline and Alkaline > Hypersaline >... | reverse complement strand
GGCCAACAGAATTTTTTATGCGGACAAGAAAGCCAAACTCGACAAGAAAGAAAAGGAATTATTAAAGGCTCTGGGGTATATTGAATAAACCAAATCAACCGGCCGCAATTCATCCTGGAATACCGGGTTCTTTAAAGGATATCTTGCCCTCTTCCCCCTCAAGCTAACATTCAACTCATTCAAAGCGGAAAAATATGCTATAATTAGCCCCTATAATGCAGAAAAAGAAAAAAATAGCAGCACAACCCCGACGATTAAAACGAAAAAGCCGATCTCTCCTGTCAGAATCACTCGGTGTTTTAGCTATCCTGATAGCGTTGTTTCTCCTAATCAGCTTAATCAGTTACAGCTCTCATGACCCCTCCTGGGCAGCGGTATCTTCCTCCGAACAACAGGTGCAAAACTACGGGGGCCGTGCGGGAGCGTCGCTGGCTGAGGCAATGCTACAGCTTTTGGGATTTGCCGCGTTTCTACTTCCGTTTATGATGATATTCTTGGCCTTCCAGCCTTTTAGGCACAAAGAAGAGAAGCGTTTTTGCATCAAAGCAGCCGGAATCCTCTTCCTGCTCCTTCTTCTATGCACCATCTTCAACCTATTGCTCAAAACAGTAAGCTGGAGGGAAGCCGATATCTCTCCCGGTGGATTCATTGGAACTCTATCAGCATCACAACTTATCCGCTATTTCAACCACGCCGGATCGATCATTATTGTCTTCGGTCTCCTGTTTCTCTTCGTCATTTTCTCAACCCATCTTTCCCTCGGAAGAATACTGGCATTCATAGCGCAGATTTTTCGATTTGCCTTCAAAGAAATACGCATTCGTATCACTCACTACCAAAAAGAAAAACAGAAGCAGAAAATGCGAAAAAAAGTCGTCGCCAAGTACTCTCCTCCAGAGCCTAAAGAGAAGAAACAGAAGGAGGTGCGGTTCAAGACAAAAGGCAAGAAAAAGAAAATGCCAGAAGAGCCCGAAAAGGACACTCCGCCTGTCACAGGGACTCCGCCGGCCAAGAAACCCGGGCTCCTTTTTCCTGAACTGGGCAAGCGGGGCGACTATGAATTTCCTCCTTACAACCTTCTCGATCCCGGCAAAGAAGCGGAGAAGATCGACAAGAAGGAGCTCTTTGAAAAAAAAGAGGCCATCGAAGACAAGTTGATGGAATTTCGTGTCGAGGGCGAGGTCAGAGAATATCATCCCGGACCGATCGTCACAACGTATGAATACTACCCAAATCCGGGAATAAAAGTCAGCCAGGTGGCCAATCTGTCCGAAGAACTGGCGCTGGCCTTAGAGGCGGAATCCATCCGTATTCAGAGAATTCCGGGCAAGTCCTCCCTCGGCATCGAAGCCCCTAACAACAAAAGGGAGATCATCAAGATCAGGGACATCATCCAGTCAGAATCTTTCCGGAATTCCCCGTCCAAGCTGACCATTGCTCTGGGAAAAACAATTCATGGCGAAAATTACATCACAGACCTTGCGGTCATGCCCCACCTCCTCATCGGGGGAGCCACAGGTACGGGGAAAAGCGCGGCTGTGAATACCATCATTGCCAGCCTCATGTACAAAGCGAGTCCTGAAGAAGTCAAAATTATTCTTGTCGACCCGAAAAGACTGGAGTTCTCTCTGTATGATGGCATGCCCCACCTCATGTGCCCCGTTGTCAAGGATCCCAGAAAGGCAGGTTCCATTTTGATCGATGCCATCAACAAAATGGACGAGCGGTACCATGTGCTGGGGGCACAAAAGGTCCGGAACATTCAGCAGTACAACCAAAAAATGAAAAAACTGCTTAAAGAACGGGAAGGGACGCTCACACCCGAAGAAAAAGAAGAGTTCAAACCCATTCCCTATATTGTCATCATCATAGACGAACTGGCAGAATTGATGATGGTCGGGGCCGAAGAAGTGGAGAAATGCATCGCCCGTCTATCCCAGTTGGCGAGAGCGGTCGGTATCCATCTGGTCATGGCCACCCAGAGACCCTCTATCGATGTCATTACGGGCACGATCAAGAACAACTTTTCAAGCCGCATCGCCTTTCGTGTGCCCACAAAGATCGATTCGCGGATCATCATCGACTCACCGGGGGCCGAAAAGCTGCTCGGGCAGGGAGATATGCTTTTCATGCCTCCAAACTATCCCAGGATTCTAAGGCTCCATTGCTCATATATCTCCCTAGCGGAGGTAACGCGACTGACAAAATTTGCGAAAGAGCAGGGAAAACCGAGCTATGATGAGGACATCATCAAGGTTCTCAAGAGTCCGGGGGGAGTGGTTGAGGAGGCCAGCGGAGAAAAGGATGCCCTGTTCGAGAAAGCCGCGGAACTCGTTCTCCTCACAGGCCAGGCATCGGCCTCTTACCTCCAGAGGAAACTCAAGCTGGGGTATGCCCGCGCGGCAAGAATCATAGATCAAATGGAACAGGAGGGGATTGTCGGGCCCTCTGAAGGAAGCAAGCCGCGAGAAATACTCATTGACCCAGAGACCTACCTCAACAAATTATCCAAAGGGTAAGAAAGACTGCGTCAGGTCAATTCAGCGGGGGGCAGGCTCTGAGCCAGGGGTGAAATCGTGTCCAGAAGCTCAAAGCCCTGTTGCTCCATCCGCTCTTCGATTAAGGAAAAGAATATATCCTCATCCTTGACCGTCAGTATTTCTGGTTCCGTTGCTTTGGGTTGTTTCATTGAACCTTCACGCTCCATCCAAACAAGGCAAACCTTGAGTCGTCATTGGACAACAAAGATTGAATACAAACGTATTCCCCAAGAAAATCACCCGGCGACCCGTGAACAGGATCGTTTTGATGGAGGGTCGGCAGAATTGCGGATATCAGGATCCCATTTTGTCTTTAATACGGAAGAAAACAGGAGAAAATCACAGCTCAAAACAGGCGCATCAAAGGGAGATCGGGCTTGTCTTCGATTCCTTCTGTGGATATAATGAGAAAGAGTGAAACAACAAACGGCCCAGTACGACTACGAAGAAATTATCACCAAGTACAAGCCTATCGTGACCTTCAGGGTAAAAAAGTCGCTCGGAACTCAGACTCCGGATTGGGAAGATGTCGTCAACGAGATCATGGTCAACGTGCTCGAGAAACTGGAGAAGGGTGAATTTCGCGGGGATTCATCGATAGGGACCTTTATTTTCACGATCACCAGCCGCCGGATTATCGACCATATCCGCCAAAAGAGCAAAGTGCTTAAGCACGCACCCGAACCGAATCCCTTTCCCTCGCCCTTTGAACACATCGAGAACAAGGAAAGGGCTGAGCTCACCGCTAAGGCCATCGAGAAGCTAAAGCCGAAATACAAGAAAATCCTTTACCTCTATTATTATAAAGAATTATCTCGGGAAGAAGTCGCTCGAAAACTGGGGATTTCTCCCAGGCGGGTGAGCGAGAGGGTTAATTATGCCCAAAAACTCCTGAGGAAAATGATGAAAAATTGAATATTTTTCCGAAAATCGGGGGTTTTTTCGACTAAACTAATGGATTTCAAAATGAGAGGCAAGGGCTAATGAGAAATTGCAAATACGAAAAACTCATCGACAGTTACCTGTTTAACCGATTGAGTGAAGGGGAAAGGGAGGAATTCGAGAAGCATTATTTCGATTGTCCTGTCTGCTTTGCTCAGATGGAAGAAAGAGAAGCGCTCATTTCCGCTGTGAAATACAAAGGTCATGAGATTTTCCAGGATATAGAGCAAGAGGAACTTCCGCGAGCGCCCTTGCTCGAACAGATCACAGCCTTTCTCACTCCCAAGCAGTGGGCTTTGGCTACAGCCACAGCCGCAATTCTGCTTGTGGTGGCCTTGGCCGTGGTTCCCAACCTGACAACTTCCCATCCGGAATTTTTCGTCAACGACGATCTCGTTCGGGGTGGTTCCATAAAATTGATCTCGCCCGTGATCACGGTCGACACCTTTCCGTCCGAGTTTAGGTGGGAAAGCCTGGGCGAAGATGTGGAATACAAGATCGAAATCTTTAACCACAACTTGATGTGGAGCGCGACGACAACGAACAACCACATCGATCTTCCCGAGGATATCAAGAACCGGATGGATCCAGGCGAGAAATACTCCTGGCAGGTGAAAGCCTTCTCCAAGGAAGGCACGCTCATCGCCGTCTCCAGCAGAGTTCAGTTCCCGGTCAACAAATAAGACGCGGTTATTCTTCGACCTTTTCCTCTTCGGTATACATCCGGCCGCGGCTTTCATCTTCAAAGGCCAAACAACACATCAATCGTCCGCACAATCCTGAAATTTTTGTGGGATTGATGACGATCTGCTGTTTCTTAGCTTTCTGGATGGTCACAGGCTCGAAGCTCTTCATGAAGCTCTCACAACAGAGAGTCCGCCCGCACACTCCCAGGCCGCCAACCATCTTGGCCTCATCTCTGACTCCGATCTGTCGCATCTCTATGCGCATCTTGAATTCTTTGGCCAGATCTTTCACCAGCTGTCTGAAATCAATACGGCCGTCAGCCGTATAGTAGAAGATGCCTTTTTTTTCGTCGAAGAAATACCGGACTGTCACCAGTTTCATGGGAAGCTTCCGGTCCTTTATCCGCTTGAGACAGAAGTGAAATGCTCTCTTTTCCTTTTTTTGGAGCCAGCTGAACTTGCTCTCATCATCTTCTCTGGCCTTGCGAATAATTTTGACGGCATCCTGAGAAGATTTATGTGATCGACAGACAGGGCTGTCCGTGTCCACAACTTCTGCCAGATCACCTCCAAGGTCGGATTCAACAACACAGATATCGCCCCTGTTGAAGACCTCATCTCCCTTCAAAGCCCTCAGCATCCTGCCCGTTCTTTTGGAGATAACACAGATTACTTCAGACATGGCTTGGCTCTATAACACTCGAAAAAAGCGCACTGACAATGAGATTCACGTTCAAATTCCTTCGCAAGGCAAAAAGCGCAAAATCTATCTTTACCAGAAAATCCATGATTTGTCCAAGGCTTATGCCGTTTTGCATTGCCTGAATCTCGAGCGCAAAGTCAGGATTGAGAAGGAGATCCAGGCTTCCGCCCTCCTTCACAAGCAAGAGATCGCGGCAAAGAGACGACAGAATCTCCAAAACTTTCACGAATTCTTCTTCGAGGGCATCTCTTCGCGCAAAGGCATAATTCTTTAAAAAGGAGGAAAGGTTATCTCCTCTCATCAAGGCACCGAAGAGCTGCCATGCCGCGGTACGGATCGTTTGAACGTCCTCCCAATCCAGGCTCATGGCCTGTTTCAGATTACCCTTCACTAAGAGAGAGATAATCTTGGCTCTTTGTTGTTCTTCTCCTCTCGCCACGAGCTCGTGCTCGATATCCTCCCTTAAAATGGGGGAAAAGGACAGCTTTTGACAGCGGGATTGGATGGTGGGAAGAATAAGATACGGGTTATGCGAGACGAGAATGATATGAGTGAACGCGGGCGGCTCCTCGAGTATCTTCAGGACAGAATTGGCGGCCTCATCGTTCATCTTCTCCGCTCCCTCCAGCACAAAAACTCTTTTGCGTCCGACCATAGGCTTAAGGTAGGCCGTCGCTTTCATTTCCCGCATCTGACTTATTTTAATCAGGTTTTTTTCCGGCGAAATAATCATGACATCCGGAAAATTCCTGTTGTTTATGGCTTTGCAGGACGAGCAGACTTCACACGCATCATCTTTTTTCTGGAGGCAGTTTATGGCCTTGGCCAACACCAAAGCCACCTCCTTCTTGCCCACACCTTCCGGGCCCGTGAAAAGCAACGAATTCGGCATTCGGTCTTTTTGAAGAGCTTTCTTCAAAATCCGCTTGGCACGGCTGTTTCCTAAAATATCATCAAATGCCATCGGTGTCCCTTTGGAGAACTTGGGATAAGTAACGCCCGGTGTGAGACTCTGTTTCGACAGACACCCTTTCAGGCGTTCCCTGGGCTACGATCCATCCCCCCTCTTCTCCACCACCAGGCCCTAGGTCTATAATATAATCGGCATACTTGATAACATCAAGGTTGTGCTCGATAACCACAACGGAATTCCCCAGATTGACCAGTTCGGACAGCACTTCGAGGAGTTTGCGCACATCATCAAAATGCAGCCCCGTGGTTGGTTCATCCAGGAGGTACAAAGCCTGACCCGTATCTTTTCGACTCAGCTCTTTGGTCAGCTTTATCCGTTGTGCTTCGCCGCCCGAAAGAGTAGGTGCGGGCTGGCCCAGCCGCAGATAGCCGAGTCCGACTCTTTTCAGAATGCCCAGTTTTCTCTTCAGAGCGGGGTGTGCTTTGAGGTTTTCGTAGGCAGCATCCACAGTCATATCGAGAAATTCGGCAATATTCTTCCCCCGATAATGGACGGAGAGAGTCTCCCGGTTGTAACGCGTTCCTTGGCAGCGGTCACAGGTGACAAAAACATCGGGTAAAAAATGCATTTCAATCTTTTTGGCTCCCGCCCCCTGACATTCCTCACAGCGTCCGCCCGGGATGTTGAAACTGAACCGGCTGGCCGTATACCCCCTCACCCGCGACTCTTGTGTGAGCGCGAACAGCTGTCTGAGCGGAGTGAACAGACCCGTATAGGTGGCCGGATTCGAGCGGGGTGTCCTCCCGATGGGTTTTTGATCCACCGAAACGACCTTGTTGATCTGGTCGGTTCCCACAATCTCTTTGTGCGCCCCCTCCTTTTGTCTGGCTCTGTAAAACAGGTTTTGGAGATGTCTGTAGAGAATATCATAGACGAGCGTGCTCTTTCCTGAACCGGAGACACCGGTGATCACGGTAAAAACGGAGAGAGGAAATTTGACATCGATCTTTTTCAAATTGTGCTCGGAAGCTTCACACACAGTAAGCCAGCCTTTGGGTTTTCTTCGTTTCACCGGGATATCGATAGACTTTTTTCCTGTGAGATACTGAGATGTGAGCGAGTCATTGGATGAGAGGACGCGCGGAAGGTCCCCTGCCGCAACTTTGTCTCCCCCTTTCTCACCTGCGCCGGGGCCGAGATCCAGGATAAAATCCGCAGACCGGATAGTCTGTTCGTCATGCTCGACCACGATAACCGAATTTCCGTCATCCCTGATATCCTTCAGAAGGGAAATCAAGCGCGTGTTGTCCCTTTGGTGAAGCCCGATAGTGGGTTCGTCCAGAACATACAGAACTCCCCTCAGACGGCTTCCGATCTGAGCGGCCAAACGAATCCGCCGCGCTTCCCCTCCCGAGAGGGAGGCTGTCGTGCGTGTGAGCTGCAGGTAAGGCATCCCCAACTCCACCATGATGTGGAGCCGTGATTGAATTTCCTTCATTATTCTGGCCGCAACCACCTCATGTACCGAGGAAAATTCCACCGATTCTAACGTTGAAATCAACACGTTGACGGGCAAGGAGCTCATTTCGTGAATGTTCTGATTCCCGACCAGGATGGAAAGGGATTCCTTCCGCAGGCGACTGCCGCCACAAACGGCACAGACCTCAGAAGTGAGCTCAATTTCCCCCCAATCGTCCTCGATGGTCCGGAATCCGAGCCCATGACAGCTAGGGCAAGCTCCGTAAGGACTGTTGAAGGAAAACGAACGTGGTTCCAGTTCGGGCAAGCTGATCTCGCAATAGGGACAGAGAAGATTCAGGGAATAATACACTTCGCGGCGATCATCACCAATGACCAGGATGTCACCCTGCCCCATCTCCAATCCCGTATCCACAGAGTTTTTGAGCCTGTTCATAGACTCAGGGGCGATAATCAACTCGTCAACGAGAACTTCGATGTTGTGCTTTTTGGTTCTCTCTAAAAAAATCTCGTCCTCAAGGGCCACAAACTGTCCGTCCACACGGGAGCGAAGAAAACCCTTCTTCCTGAGGCGTTCGAAGAGACGGTGGTATTCTCCTTTTCTCCCCTTGACGACAGAAGACAGGATCTTCACCTTCTGGCCGCTGAAGGAACTGCCAACCCTCTGGATGATCTGTTTTTGCGTCTGGGCACTAACCCTGCGTCCGCATTGATAACAATGGGGAATTCCCACCCTTGCAAAAAGAAGCCGCAAAAAGTCGTAGGTCTCCGTGACTGTTCCCACAGTTGAGCGCGGATTGGACGAGATGGTTCTTTGGTCGATCGATATGGACGGCGAGAGCCCTTCAATGGATTCCACATCCGGCTTTTCCATCTGATCAATATACTGACGCGCATAGGCTGAAAGGCATTCGATGTAACGGCGCTGTCCTTCGGCGAAGAGCGTATCAAAGGCCAACGAAGACTTCCCAGATCCGCTGGGGCCGGTGATCACGATCAGCTTGTTCCGCGGAAGGTTGACATCGATCCTCTTCAGGTTGTGCTGAGCCGCCTTCTTGACTCGTATCTCTGTCAACATAACCACCCATTTTAACACAGTTCCGCATGAAGACAACCGCGCACACCCATTTGATAATCCTTTATAAAACAGTGATGGCTCAACTCCATCCGCATTATAGAGTAAGCAGAATGTGTGATGGAGAAAACCGTTTGAAGGCGGGAGGCGGGCATGGTTCCTTGACCGCAGGGAAAGGAGAGCCGACCCCGGAAACCGAGCCAATTTTCCTCGCCGGGGAAAATTGGCGGCTTTTTGAAATCACCATTCTGATCACTCTTGGGGCCTTTCATCGCGGTTTTGGAGTTGCTCAAACCCATTTGACCCTGCTCAGAATTCGGGTTAATATAGACGCCGAAGTTCCCTTTGACCAAGGACGGCAACGAGAATGTCGCGCGTAGAGAGCCTGGAGAAATCGCTCGAAGAACTCCGAAAAATCGGTGTTCGAACCAACTCCATCTGTGCTGTCGAGCATTTTCCTGCGAAAGACGGAAACTACAAGGATTATCCACCTGATGTGCATCCCACGCTCCTCAAAGCCCTCCAAGAAAAGGGATTTCTCAAGCTCTACAGTCATCAGCACCTGGCCTGGGATCATGTTCAACAGGAAAAAAACGTGGTGATTGTCACGCCGACGGCATCCGGAAAAACTCTGTGCTACAACCTGCCTACACTCGATACCATACTCAAAGACCCTGCTTCACGAGCAATCTACCTCTTCCCAACAAAGGCGCTCTCTCAGGACCAGAGGTCGGAGTTGGACCTTACCATCAAACTTTTGCCCGAGGAAGTCAGGATCTTCACCTATGACGGCGACACCCCCCAAGACGCCAGAAAGGCCATCAGAGCCAGGGGACACATCATCCTGACTAACCCCGACATGCTGCACACGGGCATTCTTCCCCATCACACAAAATGGATCAAGCTCTTCGAGAATTTGAAGTACGTGGTTATCGACGAGCTTCACAATTATCGGGGTATTTTCGGCAGCCATCTGGCCAACATCCTGCGCAGGTTGAAGAGAATCGCAAAATTCTACGGCGCCACCCCGCAGTTCATCATGTGCACGGCCACGATCGCCAATCCGCTGGAAATGGCCGAAAAAATGATCGAAGAGCCGGTGTCGCTTGTCGATGAGGATGGAGCGCCCAAAGGAGAGAAATACTTCATCTTCTACAATCCGCCGGTCGTCAATGAATACTTGGGCATACGGAGTTCTTATGTGGGCGAGACCCGCCGGGTGGCCTCCCTTTTCATCAAAAACGACCTTCAGACCATTGTTTTCGCCCGGAGCAGGCTCATCACCGAAGTTCTCGTAACCTATTTGAAGGATGCCTTCGAAAAAAATATACCGGATCAAGGCATCATCCGTGGATACAGAGGAGGATACCTGCCTCTTCGTCGAAGAGAAATCGAAAAGGGATTGAGAGATGGGCGAATCAAGGGTGTGGTCTCTACGAATGCCCTCGAGTTGGGCATTGACATAGGAAGCCTTGATGTATCTGTGCTCTCTGGATACCCGGGAAGCATAGCCAGCACCTGGCAGCGCGCCGGACGGGCAGGCAGGAAAACCGGTAAATCAGCGGCCGTTCTCGTGGCCACCAGTTCCCCTCTTGATCAGTTTATCGTCAACCACCCGTCCTATTTCTTTTCGAAAAACCCCGAAAAGGCACTGATCAACCCTGATAATCTGTCCATTCTTGTCAGCCACATCGAATGTGCGGCTTTTGAACTCCCTTTTGTCGAAGGAGAGACTTTCGGGCGCATGGAGATCCGGGAGATCCTCGATTTTCTCGAGGAGGAAAAACTCGTCCACCGCTCCAAAGACAAATGGTTTTGGACATCAGACGCTTACCCTGCTGACGGCGTGAACCTGAGGAGTATCTCCTCGGACAACTTCGTTGTCGTGGATACGACGGAAAAGTCCAAAGCCATCGCTGAAGTCGACTTTTCCGCGGCTTTGACAGCCCTCCATCCCAAGGCCATCTACATCCGGGAAGGGGAGCAATACTTTGTCGAGGCACTGGATTTCGAGCAGCGAAAAGCTTATGTCAAGAAGACCGACATCGACTATTATACCGATGCCATCGATTACACGAAGGTCAGTATCCTCGACATCTTTGCCCAAAAGGACCTGGACTCCAGTCGATATGCCCATGGGGAAGTTCACGTGGCCACCCAGGTGGTGGGCTTCAAGAAAATCAAGTTTCACACCATGGAAAACGTGGGTGCCGGAGACCTCAGCCTTCCGCAGAATGAGATGCACACCACGGCCTACTGGCTTACTGTCCCCGGTCGCATCTTTCACTCGCTTCCTTTTGAGTCCGACCAGAAAATAAACGGCCTTTTCGGCCTCGCCTATTGCCTCCATCATGTCTCGCCATTGTTCATGATGTGTGACCTTCACGACGTGGGTGTCTCTGTCGGAGATAACACAACCGGCCAGACACTCCCGCCGCGAGACATCCCGGCCAAGCTGAGAAAGAAAGAAATGCCCATCGATCTGTCCGACAGGTCCTTTGAGCCCAATATTTTCATATATGACAACTTTCCCGGAGGAATTGGCCTCAGCCCTTCTCTTTTTGACCTGGAGCAAGATCTTCTGGAGCAATGCCGCAAGACGATCAAAGCCTGCCTCTGCGCAGAGGGCTGCCCCTCCTGCGTGGGACCGGCCAAAGCAAGCGGAAGAGGCGCCAAGCCCATGGCTTTGGCCACACTCAATGCCCTGCTAGGGGAGAAATTCCACAACGTCTAACAGGCCCGGGATTGCCCTATTTTCGTCATACGCAAATCTTACTCAGAGTTATAGCAAGATCAAATATGCTTCGAAATCCGCACAAAAAGTAAATAGTGATACCCTGTGTCAAGAGGAGAAGCGATTGACATTGTCCCTGGCATGTGCTACTTTTTGGTCGGAAAAATGGACTTTTTAAGACTTATCATCGATGCCAGCCTCGTCGTGAAATTGGTGCTCCTCGTTCTTCTTTTCTTTTCCGTCTTTTCCTGGGCCATCATCTTTTTCAAGAGGAACACGCTGAAAATATCCGCGTCCCAGTCCAAAAAATTTTTGAACGTGTTCCGCAAAAGCCGGGATCTGCTCGAAGTCAACGAGGCGGCGTCTAAATATAAATCCAGTCCGGAGGCTTTGCTTTTTCGTTCTGGCTTCAAAGTGATGTCCCACTACATGAAACCCGACAATTCTGTATCGCTCTCGTCCGCAAACCTGGAGACGATCAACAGAGCCCTTATCAAGGCATCCAGCAGGGAAATCTCCCGATTGGAAAAAATGATGAACTTTTTGGCGACAACGGGAAGTGTCACCCCCTTCATCGGCCTTTTTGGGACTGTCTGGGGCATCATGGACTCCTTCAATGAAATCGGAATCGCCAAGTCGGCCAGTCTGGTCACGGTGGCACCGGGAATTGCGGAAGCCCTGATCGCCACGGCTCTCGGCCTCTTTGCGGCCATTCCCGCGGTCATTTTCTACAACTATTTTCTCAATCGCATCAAAGAACGCGTCACCGACATGGAAGACTTTTCCATCGAGTTCTTGGGCATCGTAGAACGACTCTATGGCATTTAAATACCGTCCGATAACGAAAAGGGCTATCGGGACCTCACTCTCCGAAATAAACGTCACTCCCTTGGTCGATGTCATGCTCGTTCTCCTCATCATCTTCATGGTCACAGCCCCAATGACGCAATCGGGAATCGGTGTCAATCTCCCTCAAGCCGAGACTGAATCCGCCCCGGCCGAAGAAGGCCTCACGCTTACTGTCACCAAAGACCGCTATATACACATCGGCGACAATCCGATCAACATCTTTCTGCTGGAAAACAAGCTGAACGAATATTT
>Ga0180434_10007602_pt1 | contig 12174 bp, 12 predicted proteins | sample SS_ome_7_FD_132453 | JGI IMG/M metagenome (GOLD analysis project Ga0180434, IMG submission 132453) | Hypersaline lake sediment archaeal communities from the Salton Sea, California, USA - SS_1_D_2 metaG | ecosystem: Environmental > Aquatic > Non-marine Saline and Alkaline > Hypersaline >... | reverse complement strand
TGGCTGTCCTCGGGCGGTTCCTTCTTCTCCGGGGAAACCGCCGCCCGTGTCTCGACTTACATCGGGGCGCTGGCGGTCAACTATGCCGAAAAAGCGGCTTATACTTTTTTCTGCGGCTGCACGGGATTCCTGGCTGACGTAGTAATCCGTGCCCTGACCGGCGGGGTTCCCTCCCTGATGGAATCCATCCTCTCCTTTGGCGGCGGCTTGCTGGCCGGCTCATTGGCTTTCTCCGCGGGAGGCGAGGGGCTATCCGGCTTCCTGGCCCGCCTGACGCGGGGAAGACTGAGGTTAAGCAGCGACCTGTCCAAGGCGCTGTTGGGCAAGTCTTTCGTAAAGGGATTGAAGAAAGGCCTTAACGAGTTCCTGCGACGCCTTACCGGAGGCGGAGGTGGTAGGGAGGAGGGCGTGGCGTCGCCCGAGATCGGAGGTGATGGATGATATGAAGGATATACAGCCTACCTGGCCGCAAACCTTGTTGATAGTGGGTCTCGGCTCGATCTTTATCTTATGCTGCTATATACTGTCTCGCTCCTATGGCAGCTGGGGAGCGGTGTCCTGGGGGGTTCTGGCCATTCTGGCCCTTTCAGGTATGGGGTTTCTCGCGGTGGTTTTTCTACTTTACCTCAGGCCTCGCTACGGCAATATGGCATTCCCGCTTTTCGTGGGCTTTGTAGTTTTTCATCTTATTATCGTAGCGGTATTGTGGAGAATAGGGCTTCCCGGGTGATCGAGGGCCCCTTAAAGAGCCTTGCTTCTGGGAGGGCCTTCGGCCTCCTCCAGGTATCGTTCGGGTCTCCGTGAGATCTGGGAAGGTCGGGACTGAACCGCAAGTCGTGGAACAAGCATCATCAAGGCCCAGTATAAGACCAAGATGAAGCAGGCGAAGGCGAATAAGACCAGGCACCACATGGAGCCGCTTATGAGGGTGGCCGCGCCCCAGACAGAGGCGAAGATCATCAGCCCCGCCAGTATGCGGTTACGGCGTACCGATGCCTGGTTGTTGCGATGATGGGATTGGCTGGCCTGTCGGCTGCGGCGGTCTTGCCGGGGCCGGGTAGTATCCTCCGAAGGGTATGTCCTGTACCCACGCTCCCCCTGGCAGCGATACTCATCGGGCTCCAGGGAGTGCCCCAATTCCTCCATACTGCGGTGGAAACTCTGGGTGGTAGAGAGGGGTGACTCATCCAGCTTCCCCCGGATTATGGGGGGAACGATGGCCAACATGGCGATCAAGCCGAGTAAGATGAGGGCCAGTATCTCCAAGCTAGTCCCCCTGTGTTTTCAATCCTCGCACCATCGGGGCTCGGCCGTTATATACTACATGTTGTTCTTCTAGAGAGACTTTGCACTCTATATAGTGTATTTCAACCCCTTACATGTTTTTTCCTTTAAAAAAGCCCTTCCGGAAAGAGCTCTCACATCGGCGCAGCCGGTTGGCTCTGCCGGCGGGTATAATGGTCGTATTATGCATGGGTCGGATGAAGAACGGGTCTACACCGTTGCGGAGGTAAACAGGCTGGCCGACGGCCTTCTTCAGGACCTTGTCGTCTGGGTTGAGGGCGAGGTCTCCAACCTCCGCCCCTACCCTAATTTCACCTTCTTCAGCCTGACGGAGGAGGATGCCGCCCTTCCCTGCGTGATGTTCAAGGATGCCATGGGCAGGATGGAGTTCGAGCTGCAGGAGGGCATGAGCCTCCTGTCCCGGGGTCGTCTGGGGATATACGTGCGCCGGGGGCAGTTCCGCCTGAACGTCTTCGAGGCCCAGGAGGCGGGTGAGGGAAAGTTGAGGCGGGAGTTCCTGAGGCTGATGCGCAAGCTGTCGAAAGAAGGACTGTTCGAGGAGAGTATCAAAAGACCTATACCTTCCTATCCCGAACTGGTGGGCCTGGTGACCTCCCTGGAGGGGGCGGCGGTAAGGGATGTGGTCATCAACTTGACGCGGCGTTTCCCCGGTTCGAGGCTGGTCATCCGTGGAGTGAGGGTGCAGGGCGAGGAGGCGGCGGGTGAGATCATCGCAGCCCTGGAGCTCTTCAACCGGTCCTTCCCGGTGGATGTCCTCATCCTGGCCAGGGGCGGGGGCTCCCTGGAGGACCTGCAGCCCTTCAACACCGAGGAGATAGTCCGTGCCATAAGGGCTTCCGCCATCCCGGTGATCACCGGCGTGGGACATGAGCCGGATATAACCCTTTCGGACCTGGCCGCCGACTTCCGCGCCAGCACGCCTACCGGGGCGGCGGAGGCGGCCGTACCGTCGTCCGTGGAGGTACTCTCGCTCCTGCGGCAAAGGGAGGTCTCACTGGCGGCGGAGCTGCGCAGGCGGCTGCACGGCCATGAGAGAGAGCTGGGAACGCTGGAGAAGAGGCGGCCCTTCAGCGATCCCTCCCTGCTGGTGAGCCAGGCCATGCAGTACCTGGCCGAGGGAGAGAAAAGACTTATAACCGCCACCGGCGCCTCGCTGCAAAGCAAGGAGAGGGGGGTAGAGACCCTCTCCCTGTCCCTGGCACGCTACCCGCGTGAATATCGTGAGCTTCCCGCCAGGCTGGATGATGCGGCGGCAAAGCTCGGCACCGCGGTAGGCGCCTGGATGAGGTGGAGGGAGAGGGAGCCCGGCCTGCGCCAGGGGGAGCTGAGGGCGGCGGCCCAGGGCCTGCTGGCAAGGGTTGAGGGCAGGATGAAACTGGCCGCTTCCAGATTGGAGGCCTTGAGTCCCCTGGCTGTTCTGGCCAGAGGTTATGCCATCGCCACCCGGTCGGGGAAGGGAAAGCCCCTCACCGACAGCATGGAGGTCAAGGAGGGGGAGATGGTGGATGTACGCCTGCATCGCGGCAAGCTGTACTGCGAGGTACGGGATAGGGAATCCGCAGATGAAGAAAGCGATTAGATTCATATTTACATGGGGGTGATACGGTGAAGGATATGACCTTCAAACAGATGATGGACAGGCTGGAGGAGATCACGGCCACCCTGGAAAAAGAGGACCTGGAACTGGAGGAAGGCCTGCGCCTTTTCGAGGAAGGCGTGGGGTTGATAAAGGAGGCCAGGCAGCGCCTGACCTCGGCCGGGTCTCGGGTGGAGAAGCTCATCGGTTCACTGGAAGAGGAACTGGCCACCGAGGAGTTCGAGCTGGAGGAGGCGGAAAGCGAGGAGGATAAGGAAAAGTAGCCGCTTATGTCCTATAATATCCCTGGTTGACTGGGTGAGGAAAAGCGGAATACGTGCCTGTTACAAGGAACAGGCACCGTCTAGTTCACGTCTTATCGAGATATGAAAAGAACCGACAGACTGAAGGCAAGAAAGCGCCAGAAAAGATACACCTGGGTCAAGATATCCCTGGCCCTGCTGCTTGTCGGAGGCCTGGTTGTGGGCATCCTCGGCTTCGATGCCGTCAGGACCTGGGCCGGTAAGCATTATTTCCGTATGCGCTTCGAGGGAACTGAGATCACTCCAGAAACGGATCCGGCCCTCGCCAATGCGATCACGGAATGGCCAGTACTCTCCGAGCAGCTTAACGTCCTGTTCATCGGCGTGGACAAGGGTAGTATCCCCGGTGAGGAGCAGGACACGGAATATTTCCGCTCCGACGTTATGATCCTGGCCAGTCTCAACGTGCAGAAGAAAACAGCGGTGCTGGTGTCCATCCCCAGGGACACCAAGGTTGCTATCCCCGGCTACGGCGACCAGAAGATCAATGCCACCCATTCCCTTGAAGGACCATCGGGGGCGGTGAATGCTGTATCGGACCTCTCCGGCCTGGACATCCACGGTTACGTGGAGGTGGACTTCGAGGCCTTCAAGGAGATAGTGGATGCCGTCGGGGGGGTTCCCTTTCACCTCGAGTACGATATCCTCGATCCCAAGGTTGGGGCCCTGCCCAAGGGGGACCTGCTGCTGTATGGGAATGAGGCCCTTATCCTGGTCAGGACCCGCGAATGGCCCCGGGGGGACATCGACCGTATCGAGAACCAGCAGAAGTTCCTCAAGGCCCTGATGGAGAAGGCCATAAACGTCAGGGATATCCAGGCCCTGCTGGACATGCTCGACGCCACCGTGAAGTACCTGGAAACCACCCTGGACGCGGACATGATCTTCACCCTGGCCGAGCTGCTGCAGGGCATGGATATCAACAGCGTGGAATTCGTCACACTTCCGGGGGATTCCCCAGAGCCCAGTTACGGGCAGCCCTGGTACTTCGTCCACGACAAGGCGGCGGCGGCGGAGCTCTTCCGCAACATCAAGCTCTACGGCAGCACCAGTTCCCCCACCGAGCAGCTGGCCGAGGTGGAGGAGGAGGTCGTCGAGGTGAACCGCTCCTCCTTTCAGCTCCTGGTGCTCAACGGAGCCCGATGGGAGGGTTTGGCCTCAGGCGTTGCCGTGGTCCTGGGGAACAAGGGCTACGTGGACATCGAGACGGATAATACCAATAACCCCTATCAATACACCACGATATACTACGCTCCCGGCTATGAGGACGCCGCTCGCATGGTCGCCGCCGACCTCGATCCCGATGAGGAATTTATCCTCGAAGAGGACGAGGACGTGGCCGCGGCCAACGACGCTGACGTGGTCCTGGTCCTGGGCAAGGACTACCTCAGCACCTAGGGGTCAAAGCTTCATTCTTCAATTTTTTACATCCCCTTACAAACTTTGTATCTCCCATTGGTTGGATTGAAGAATGAAGCTTTGACCCCATCTTGGGGGGCTGACCCCATTCATCTGCGATAATACTTACATAATGAAACGCAGAGGCTATCTTTTTGTACTGGCGGCTATCGTGCTCTTCAGCACCATAGAGGTCGTCTCCAAGTATCTTCAGACGGGGGAGGGGATAGCCGCCGAGGTGGGCTCTACGCAGGTGGCGGCCCTGCGCTTCCTCTTAGGCGCCCTTTTCCTTCTACCCTTGCTTTTCTCGACTTCACAGAGAGAGCGATGCGGCCGGGCCCTTAAGAACGACCCTCTGCCCATAGCCCTTCTGGGAGTAGTGGGGATCTTCCTCACCTTCTACCTCTTCCACCTGGGGGTCGAGCACGCCACCGCGTCCATGGCGGCGGTGGTCTTCTCCATGAACCCGGTCTTCACCGCGATGATAGCCTATTTCATCCTGGGCGAGCGCCTGGGACTGCTGGGATGGACCGGGGTTAGCATCGGGCTGATCGGGGCCTTTCTTGCCATAACCGGTTTCCAGTTCTCCGGCATCCTCGGCAGGGACGATTTCCTGGGAGGCGTTTTCATGCTCCTGTCCGCCATATGCTGGTCGGCCTACACCGTCTACGGCAAGAGGTATTCCGAGCGCTACGGGGCGCCGGCGGTTTCCCTTCTGAGCATGGCAGTGGGCTCGATCCTTTTCGTCGTCCTATTGACCTTCCAGGGGGGGTGGACGGAGATGGCCGGCTACAACCTGCCGTCCTGGGCCTGGCTTCTCTACCTGGGGGCGATAACCGTGAGCCTGGGCTACCTCCTCTACTTCGAGGGGATGCGCCGCGTGCCCGCCTCACGGGGAGCCAGCCTTTTCTACCTCAAACCCATCCTGGCCCTGGCCTTTGCCTATGTAGCCCTGGGCGAGTCCATCTCTTATACCCTCATACTGGCATCGGTGCTGGTGGCGGCGGGCATTCTTCTGGTAACCCTACCCGGCGAGACCGATGTTGCGGAGGTTGAGAGCGAGGAATAGGGCATATGATTGACAACGACGACGCGGCACTCGAATACCAGCGTATTGATAAAACGGGGTACTTAGTTCGATGCTATAATGTTTCCCAACATGGAGGGAAATCTTCTTCGATATAGCGAGCCGAGGTAGATAAATGGGAGCAAGGACGAATCATAGAGCTGTTGTTTTGCTCGTTATCGCGCTGCTTCTATTCTCGCTCTCAGCCTGTGCCTGTTCTCGGTCCACCTCGCCTTATCGCGTGGCCCTCATCGCTTTCGAGGATAGCGTCATAGGCGAGGAGCGAAACACCATTGCCGAATACGGGGAGAGGAGGGTGGAGGCCGAACTGGGCGTGGAGGTCGATATGTTCATTCCCGGAACCGGCGGCGAGATCGAGGATCTTTTCGCGCAGGGCGAGGAGGACGGGGATGGTGAGAACGGGTACGATCTGGTGGTCTCGCTGGGGCAGGATTCCTCCATGGACATGCTCTTCGCCCGCCCCGAGGGTTCCACCCTGCCGGCCGCAGCCCTGGACTTCGAGCTGTCCCAGACGGTGCCGGGAGAGGATGATGTCGCCCTGGTGCGTTATCGCGTTGAGGAAGGGTCCTATATCTGCGGCTTTGCGGCCGGCTGGCTTTCAGGCACCAACGATCACCCCCTTACCAATCCCCTGCCCCTGGTCGCCTTCATCGGCTCCTTGGATGATACCTTGACGCCCTATTACGCTGCGGGCTTCGACAGGGGGGTGAAGACCGCCGCTCCCGAGGGAGGCACCCACAGCTATTTCCTGGAGAGCGCCCAGGACCTGGAGACGGCCAGGGCCTATGCCGAGGAGGCCATAGAAAAGGGCGTTGATATTTTCTTCTGCACACCGGGAGCTTTCAACCAGGAGGTATTGAAGGTGGCTGAGGATAAGGATGCGTTGGTCATACTGGTGGGCTTCGACCGCTCCGGGGAATCCCCCGATCACGTTTTGACCTCCCTTATATTGCGGGACGACAACGCTTTCTTCGAGGCGGTAGAAAAGGCCTTGGATAACGACCTGGAGTCCGGGCGCCAGGTGTGGGGAATACAGGAAGGGGTGTGGAGCCTGGCTCCTTTCCACGTCCATGATCCCTATATTAAAAGGGAGTTGAAAGAGGCACTGCAGAAGCAGCATGAGATCGTGAGTACCGTTGATTTTTCCTCTTGAGGACCACCATTCTACCAGTTATCTTCCATGGCTTTGGGGTATAATTATGGATGTTCTTATTTTCCCGTGACCTAGCCGCTTCGAAAGGAGGTCGGGACGTGACGGAGGCTTTTTGGAATCGCGACGAGTACGGTGATGACGTGACCATGCGCAACGACATGGAGCGTTTCTTCAGCCGGTTGCCCCATTGGAAGAAACCCTCGGCCATCTTTGAGAAGGCATGGAAACCCCTGTGCGATGTATATGAATGCCCGGATCATTTCTCGGTTATCATGGAGCTGGCGGGCGTGGACGAGGAGGAAGTGGAGGTAACCCTGCATGGAAGGATAGTCTCCGTAAGGGGCCACCGCAAGCAGTTCAAACCTGCCGGCATGAGCAACACCCACCTGCTGGAGATCAATTACGGAGATTTCGAGAGGGTACTGGAGCTTCCCACCGATATCGACCCAGATGCCACCCGAGCTATTTACCGCCGGGGATTCCTGGAGATCATCCTGCCTAAGCTGAAACGAGAGAAGCTGCGGGGCGTTGACATCCAGGGCGAGGAATAACGATCACGGCAGTCATGAAATGAAAGAGGAGGTAAACCCTTGCCTGACAGCGATTTCCCGATGGGTATGACCGAGCCCTATATACCGGAGATCCTTCCCGTGCTCCCCTTGAAGGACACGGTGATATATCCCCACATCATAGTTCCGCTGCTCATCACCCGCGAGGAGCTGGTACAGCTTATCGACGACGCCCTCACCGCCGACCGCCTGGTGGCGGCGGTGGCCAGTAAGGAGGAGGTGGAGTCTCCGGAGCCGGAGCAGATCTATGACATCGGCACGGCGGCGGCCATCATCCGCATGCTCAAGATGCCCGATGGCTCCATGCAGCTCTTCGTTCAGGGCGTACAGCGTATCCGCATCGTGGAATACGTGGAGAAAGAGCCCTACCTCAAGGCCAAGGTGGAGAAGGTTAAAGAGAATATCGAGGAAACGGTGGAGGTGGAGGGCCTGGCGCGCAACGTCCTGGCCCAGTTCAAGAAGATGGTCTCCATGGCTCCCTACCTGCCCAACGAGATCTTCGTGGCGGCCATGAACATCAACGAGCCCAACAACCTGGCCGATTTCATCGCCTCCAACATAAATATCACCCTGGAGGAGAAACAGGACCTTCTGGAGGCCCTGGATGTGAAGGACCGCCTGGAGAAGCTCACTCTTTTCCTCAACAAGGAGCTGGAGATACTGGAGATCGGCTCCAAGATCCAGTCCCAGGTGCAGACGGAGATGACCAAGAGCCAGCGCGAGTACTTCCTGCGCGAGCAGCTCAAGGCCATCCAGAAGGAGCTGGGCGAGGTCGACGAGCGCACCATGGAGATAAACGAGTTCAGGGAGAAGATAGAGCAGAGCGGCATGCCCGATGAAGCGGTGAAAGAGGCGGAGCGGGAGCTGGACCGCCTGGCCAAGATGCCGGTGGCCGCAGCGGAGTATACCGTGGCCCGCACCTACCTGGAATGGCTCACCAGCCTTCCCTGGAACCTCAGCACCGAGGATAACCTGGATATCGAGAGGGCCCGGGAGGTGCTGGACGAGGACCATTACGACCTGGACAAGGTCAAGGAGCGCATCATCGAGTACCTGGCCGTGCGCAAGCTCAAGAAGGACATGAAGGGGCCTATCCTGTGCTTCGTGGGAGCGCCGGGGGTGGGGAAGACCTCCCTGGGGCAGTCCATCGCCCGCGCCCTGGGACGCAAGTTCGTGCGCATCTCCCTGGGAGGGATGCACGACGAGGCGGAGATCAGGGGACACCGGCGCACCTACATCGGGGCCCTGCCTGGAAGGATAATCCAGGGCATCCGTAAGGCAGGCTCCAACAACCCGGTGTTCATGCTGGACGAGGTGGACAAGATCGGCGCCGACTTCCGCGGCGACCCGGCTGCGGCTCTGCTGGAGGTACTTGACCCCGAGCAGAATCACACCTTCTCCGACCATTACCTGGATGTTCCCTTCGACCTCTCCAAGGTGATGTTCATCACCACCGCAAATACGCCCATACCCGTCCATCCCGCCCTGCTGGACCGCATGGAGGTGCTGGAGCTTCCCGGCTACACCGAGGTGGAGAAGGTGCATATCGCCGTGGACCACCTTATCCCGCGCCAGCTGGAGGAGCACGGCCTGAAAAAGAGCCAGCTCCAGTTCAGCGAGGAGGCCCTGAGCGGCATCATACGCGGTTACACCAGGGAGGCGGGAGTGCGCAACCTGGAACGAGAGATAGCCTCCATCTGCCGCAAGATAGCCAAGGACATCGCCACGGGAAAGCGCAAGAGCAAAAAGATCAACCAGAGGGACCTCCACGACCTCCTGGGTCCGTCCAAGTTCCGCTTCGAGGTCCTGGAGGAGGCGGACGAGGTGGGAGTGGCTACCGGGCTGGCCTGGACGGAGTCCGGCGGCGACGTCCTCTTCGTGGAGTCCCAGGTAATGCCTGGTGATGGGGAGCTCATCCTCACCGGAAAACTGGGCGATGTGATGCAGGAATCGGCCAAGGCGGCCCTGACCTACTGCCGCAGCATAGCCGATCGCTACGGGGTGGAACCGGATTTCTTCAAGAATAACGACATGCACGTCCATGTGCCGGCCGGTGCCATACCAAAAGATGGCCCCAGCGCCGGGGTGACTATGGCCACCGCGCTGATGTCCTCCATCATCCAGCGCAAGGTGCGCAAGGAGGTGGGAATGACCGGCGAGATAACCTTGCGGGGAAAGGTGCTGCCCATCGGGGGACTGAAGGAAAAGATTTTGGCCGCCCACCGCTCCGGGGTGAAAATGGTCATCATACCCGAGGATAACGAGAAGTACCTGGAGGAGATACCGGATTTCATCCGCAAGGACCTCGAGTTCGTGCCGGTCAAGCACGTCGATGAGGTCTTGAAGATCGCCCTGTATCCGGACGGAAAGGCTGTGAAAAAGCCGGCTAGGAAAGCCGCCTCATCAAGCGGTACCAGCCGTACCGCGGCGAATAAAAAAGCGGCGAAAAAGAAAGTGGCGAAGAAGAAAGGCAAGTCGGGCAAGTAAGATCAGGGGTATTCCTCCAGCCACAACTCCTCGGTCTCCCGCAGGGCCACCAGCCATTTTGTCCCTTCTCTCTCGCATACATAGGGAACGTCGATCACCTGGTCATCCCAGCGGAAATGGACGGTGACCACGGCGTGGGTCCCGTCTACCTCCGCCCGGTCGACGTCGAAGTCGACTCCGCTGCCGGAGAGGAAGGCCTCCCCTCCGATAAAATCCTCAATGTCCTCCTCCACGGTGAGTTCCGCCGCCCGCTGCTCGTCGCCGGCGATACGTGCCTTGATGAAGTCTATAATCGTCGCCTCCGGTGTGGAGGCCCTGCAGCCGGAGACAGCCAGAAGGAGCAGCGACAGGGCTGCGGTAACCGCTATCAGAAGGGCAGGAAGCCGCCGTCCTCCGACAGTATCTGCAGCAGATCGTAGTTCACGCCCTCGATCAGCCAATCGTTTCCCTTCTTCTCCACGAAAAAAACCAGGTCCAATTCACCTATAGGCAGAGTGACCTCCGGGGGTCCCTCCTCGTTCCTGTCATATATGATGGCCGTCCCACTGCGTAGTTCCACCTCGGCGTAGTCGCCCTCCGCCTGCGTATCGAACCCGAGGGAGGAGAACTCCAGCCGGTATCGGTCCATGAGGTCCAGGAGAGCATCGCGGGCGCCCTGCTGGTTTTCATGCCATATAGTGCCGAGCTGTCCCTCAGGGTCCACGTATTCCATGACCCCCTCGATGTCTCCCTCCTCCGCCAGGTGAAAGACCTTCTCCACGGTATCCTGGGCGGGATGGGTGCGAAAGAGTATGAAATACCCGATGATGCCGACGGCCGCCGCCACAAAGATTACCAGGATCCACTTGAAGCTCTTGAGCTTCTTAAGTATCTCCGAGGTTGCCTCCGGGCTTACCGGCTCCATGTCTTTTTCCATATTAATATAAGTATACTTGAGCTAGGTGATGCTTAATGGGCTTGACGATCGATCGCAGCGGGAAGGAAGCGACCTGCACCTCCTGCGGCGCCTCCTCCATCGACATATCGGAGGTCCTGGGGCTCTGCGCATCCTGCCTGAGGGATGGAGGTGATCAGGTCGAAAGAGCTATCGTACAGGCCCACACTGTGACCCGTTCCTCCTTCCAGCTGCCCATCCTTCCACCCCGTGTAAGAGAGGGGAGGACCTGCCGGTTCTGCGTGAACGAATGCAGCATGGACGAGGGGGGCAGGGGATACTGCGGCTTGAGGGTAGTGGAGGACGGTAAGCTCCGCCACCTGGCCGGGACCTCCAGGAGGGGCATCGCCGAGTACTATCACGACCGACTTCCCACCAACTGTGTGGCTGACTGGGTCTGTGCCGGCCACAAGGACCGGGGGCGATACAACCTGGCCGTGTTCCTGGGGGCCTGCTCCTTCGACTGCCTCTTCTGCCAGAATTACCAGTACCGCCACCTCACTGTCTGCCAGGGCCCGGTATGCACCCCCGCCGAACTGGCGCAGGCGGCGGGCGACTTCACCGGCTGCATCTGCTATTTCGGGGGAGACCCCTCCCCCCAGATGCCCTTCGCCCTGCGGGCCTCGGAGATCGCCTTGAGCCGGAGGGGCGGAAAGGTGCGTATATGCTGGGAGACCAACGGCAGCATGCATCCCGGCATGCTGCGCAAGGCAATGGACCTCTCCCTTCGGAGCGGAGGATGCGTGAAGTTCGACCTCAAAGCCCACGACCCGGTGCTGCATCGCGCCCTGTGCGGGGTGTCCAACTCCCGCACCCTGGAGAACTTCTCCTATGCCGCCTCCCGCATATCCGAGCGGCCCGACCCGCCGCCGCTGATAGCCAGCACCCTCATGGTCCCCGGCTACGTGGAGGCCGAGGAGGTGGGGCGAATCGCCTCCTTCATAGCCGACCTCAATCCTGACATACCTTATTCCCTGCTGGCCTTCCACCCCCAGCATGCTATGCAGGACCTGCCCGTGACCTCCCGCCGCCAGGCGGAGGAATGCCGCGAGGCGGCCCTGGAGGCGAGCTTGAGCCGGGTGAACATCGGCAACATCCACCTACTGCGCTAATGCACCATATCGGTGTCAGACACCCAAATGTAGCATAATGATCGGACGCTCATGTTCGATTTCGGTTATCCTTGATGTATTGAATCCAATTGGCCCATTAGAGTGGAAAAGTGAAGGGGACACTTATGAAGACCAAGAAACATGATCTGAGAAAAATCGCACGGGACCTCAAGAGGCCGTGGTCGCCGGTGGAAGTCGCATCTGTTGATGATTATGTACTCAGGATCGCT
>Ga0180434_10007601_pt1 | contig 12174 bp, 12 predicted proteins | sample SS_ome_7_FD_132453 | JGI IMG/M metagenome (GOLD analysis project Ga0180434, IMG submission 132453) | Hypersaline lake sediment archaeal communities from the Salton Sea, California, USA - SS_1_D_2 metaG | ecosystem: Environmental > Aquatic > Non-marine Saline and Alkaline > Hypersaline >... | reverse complement strand
AATACCTTTTCCATGCGCACAATTAACCTGCATTGTGTTATTTTTAATTAAATTATTATCATTTTCATATATCATATTTATAAATTGATTTAGAAGAGTTCGTTTTCCACTACCCATTAATCCATGAAAAATAATATTTGGAATTTTTTTATTATTTATAAATATTTGTAATCTTTCTATTATATCTTTATGAATATCTAATTTATTCATTAAAATAATATAATTATTATTATTTAAATAATAATTATATTTACAACTTATTTATTTAATCAACCTCTTCCATTTTGCTTTCATCTTTATTATTAACTATATGAGTAATATTAGATAAACCATGATCTGTATTATTAGTTACTATATTATCTCCTTCAAATAATTCTTGTCTAATATCTGAAACAGAAATTTCTTTTGAATTACTCTGTGAATTATATGTTAAAGATATTTCATTTGTATTTAAATTATTAACACTTACCAATTCACCATCAGCATTCATAGTTTGAGTTAATTTAGCACCTGTTTCTTCAGCTTTTTTACGATTATCTTCCATAGCTTTTTCTTTAGATTCTCTAACACGTTTATCAAATTCTTGTTTAGCATGTTTTTCATTTTTATCTTTTTCATTCATTAATTCATTTAATTCTTGTTCTAAATACTCTACTCTTCCTGTTTTATATGCTTCTGGATGGAAAGGCATCCAAATGCCTACTGGACCTACATATACATCATGATTGGGATCCGCTTCTCTTAACATTTTACAGCGTAATTCAGCTTCTTGTTGATTAGGAAATGAACCTCTAACTTTAATACCTCTAGTTGATGTTTGAAATTGATATATAGAATTAAATTCTTCTTCTAATTTTTCTTCATGCGCATCTAGATATGTTTTATATTCATCGTTAAGATTAGTAAGAAATAATTTATCTTTTTCCTCTAATGCAAATTCTTGTAAATCAGCAGTTAATTTATCAAAATTAAGAGAATATTTATAGGCAATAAAATTTAAAAATTGAGTATATTTTTCCATTGATTTAGCGAGATCCCATTGTTCAATAAATTTTTCAAACATAAATGTTTCTTTTTGTTTTAAAATTTTTTCAGGTGATACAAATGATAAACAAACATATTTTTGTCCAGCTAATGGCTTATCTTCATCTAAGAGATCAACATGTTTAGTAGTTTTATTCATATATATTTTATATATTTTTTAATTTTAAGTTTTTATTTAATAATATTATTTTTTTCTTTACTTTTATTATAATAATGAACGGAATGTTTGATATGGGTGAACTTGTTCGTAGAGCTATAAAATATTTAGTTGAAGGTTTTATGGTTGCGATTGCTGCTTTTGCTATTCCTCAAAAACAATTAAAAATTGATGAAATTTGTTTAATTGCTTTAGTAGCTGCTGCTACTTTCAGTATTCTTGATACTTATGTGCCAAGTATGGGTAGCACAGCTAGAACTGGTGCTGGTTTCGGCATAGGTGCGAATTTAGTAGGTTTTCCTGCCTAAATTTTAAATATATTTTTAATAATTAATTATAAATATATTTATTAACTATTTAGAAACATTAATAAATAATATAATTATTACTAATGCAAAAAATTTTATTAATCGTCATGTCATTATTTATAACAGATAGTGCATCAATTATAATAGCAAAACGAATTAATAAATCTATTAATATTAAAAATAATAAAAATATTCGATGGTTTTTTATACATTTTATTAGTAATTTATTTGTTTCTATAAATGCTATATCTGATTTAAGATTATGTTTATTAGAACCATATAATATATATAAATATAAATGGAGTTCTTCTTCTTATAATACATTTTATATATCTGTCATTACACATATATATCATATTATCTTCTTTAATTTAACAAAGGCAGATCGTTTACATCATGGTTTAATGGTATTAATAGCCGGATCAATTGAATATTATAAAAAATCTATTATTAGCCCAGCTGCTTTATTTTTTATAACTGGTTTACCAGGATGCATTGATTATTTTTTATTATTTTTAGTTAAACTTAATAAATTATCTAAAAAACGAGAGAAAATAATATACTTATACTTAAGTACTTATATTAGATCACCAGGTGCTTGTATTATATCTGTTATGGGATTGTATAATTTAAAACATGAATTTAATAATAGTATTTTAAATGGTATTATTTCACTTATTTCATGTTTATTAGTATTTTGGAATGGACAATATTATCTCATGATATCAAGTCGAGATTATGGTAAATTTATACAGAGCAATTAATAATAAAATTGAAAATATTTAATATCAATAATTATTAATAATTATGGAACACCAAGATTTCAAACCTGTTGTATTTAACGCACCTAAATCTAATACTAAGAAACCAATCGATAATACTAGTAAAAAAACAAATACTGAAAGTAAAATAATTGCTCCACCTAAATTAGGTCAAATTATTTTACAATCTAGAACTAGTTTAAATAAAACACGAAAACAATTTGCAATTGAATTAAATATTTCAGAACAAATTTTATCGCGTTGGGAAACAAATAGAGAAATCCCAACTAATTTACAAATTGCTTTAATGGAAAAAAAATTATCAGTTAAATTACCTAGAACAAAAAAAATAAAAGAAAAAGAATAAATAAATATATATATATATATATATGTCTAAATCATTAAATAAATATAAATCATTACAAGAATTAAAAGAACATATAAAAAAATCTTATAGACATTCTGGACTAAAACAATCTGATTTTTTAAAATCAGAACATTTAAATTCAAAAAGTCTTTTTAGTAAATTACAAGATGAATTAGATATAATTACAGATTATTTAAAAATTCCTGATAATGAACTTATCCAAGATGTAACAAACCAATTAAAACGTTCGGGTTATAATGATAAAAATATTGAAAATCAATATAATATAAAAGTATTTAATAAAAACAATAATAAATTATTATTAGTATGTCAAAATCCAACTTTTAATTATGATAAAACTAATATTGAATTTGCAAAAGGTATAATTAATTATCTTAATTTATATATTGGTTATATATATAAAAATTATAAAGATTTATTAAAATATAAACAAGATAAATCATTATTAAAAAAAACAAAAATAACTGATTTATATGATTTAAAAAATAGAATGAATAATTTATCATTTCCAGATATGAAACAACTTTCTAATTTTGATATATTTATTACACGCTTTATATTATATGTATTAATGGATCATTATACAATTATAGACACTTTTACATGGAGAATAAAAGGATTACATACTTTATTATATTATAAACGAGATGAACAAATTCCTCATCATGTTAAAATTTTGAATATTAAACAGGTTATAAACAGTATTGATTTTTTAAATGAATTAAATATGTATGTTAATCCGAATATAATAACCTATTTCAATCATGTTATTAAAGAATATAATGAATATATTAAACATAATATTAAAGATAAATCATTAAATAAATTATCTTTTTTTCAAAATAAAGTAATTAGTAAAACAAATTCATATAATCGATCTATAAATAGTAGAAAATCTGTGAAAAGTAGAATTACTAGAAAAATGAAAACTATTTAATTATTTAATTATTTAAATTTAAAATTGAAATAATTAAATATTTAAAAATAAAATTTAATATGACAGAAAATCAAACTCAGCATTATGAAGATAAAAATGAAATGAATACTCATATTCTTTATCCTAAAAGATGTGATAATAATGAACCCCTTAATATTGATGATTATAATAAAAAATGCCCATTTTATGAGCATCCTTCATTAAAAATAAATGAAAATAATTGGGCAGATTCTCCAAACATTTCTCTTGAAGAACTTCATACTCGAGGTGTATGGGAATGGAATTCAACAAAACCAGTTTTAGTAACTCTTAGAGATGCAGAAATTAAATTTAAAGATGGAAAACCAGTTACTCCAATTAAAACAGGAATTAAAGGAAGAGGAATGTTAGGTAAATATGGTCCAAATCATGCAGTAGCTAGTATCATTACTAAATGGATTAATAGTGAACTGCACTTTATTGGGATTATACAAAATGATACTAATGAATGGGCTATTCCAAAAGGAATGGTAAATACTAATGAGGATAGTTATGATACTCTTCGACGTAAATTTAAAGAAAAAGTATCTAGTGAATGTAGTAAATCAGTATTAGACGAAATTTTTATAAAAAGAAATGATGAAATTATTTATGCAGGACCAATCTATGAAGATCCGCGAACTACAGATTCTGCGTGGATTGAAATATTAGTTGTTCACTATCATATTGAAGAAGAATTAGCTAATAAAATTAAATTAAATTCACAAAAAAGTGAAATTAAAAATATTAATTGGATTAACTGTAATGAAAATCTATATGGAGGTGATAAAAAATTTATAGATATGGTAAAAGAAAAAATGGAATATGTTAAAACTGAAGAAATTCTAAGAGCAAAAATTAATAATGAAAATGAAAATTTTGAACATTATTATAAAGTTGCAAGTATATTTGCATATATATCTATTGTAATTATGATTATATACTATGTATTACAACTTAATAATTCTATTAAAACTACCGAAGAATATGTTTTTAATAATAGAGAAAAATGTATTCTTAATAATAGTGAAGAATTTATTCTTAATACAGAATAATCTATTTCAAAATATATTTGTAATTATGATTTTACTATTTAATATTAAAATTTAAATATATTATATTACTTCAATAAAAATTTTTGCTTTATTTATTCCTTTCCATGTAGTATTATTAAAAACAATATCATTTAAATGAAAATATAAAATATTCATATTTTTTAATTTATTTATACTAATATTTTTTATAATTATTATTATTATATAATGGTTTCTGTATATCGCCCAAAATCACAAGATTATCAAAAAAAATTATTTTCAAATAGTGAATTAAACAAATTTAGAGATTATAACTTGGAAAAAAGATTATCAATTCTATCCGATAAAGTAATGTTAAAAAAAGAAATTGCAAAAAATATAACTTTATATAAATTTCCTATTGATAAGTGTAGAGAGATAAAAGCATATAAAATATTAGACCAATATATGCCTGAAAAAATTAAAGAAGAAAAAAGGGAAAAAAAAGAACCTTTAATTCATCATATGGAACAAGTTCTTCATAATATGCCTCATAAAGATGCCGATGGAAATATAATAGGAGAATCAAATGAAAAAAATTTAGATTTAAGATCGTTAAGTATTATATCTTACCAATTAGCAGAACAATTTGCTAGGGAAAGAGGTTTTCAAGTTGGAAAATTAAGACATACAGAATTAGCAGAAACACATTATTATTTTGTTAATACGGATAAACCTAAAACAGGTCAATTAGGTAGACACGTAGATGATGGTGCTGCTGTTTCTTATAAAACTATAACTTTAATTTGGTATTTAATAAAATCACCAACGGTGAAAGATGGAAATATTAGAATTTATAATAACGAATATGAGAGGTATGGTGAAAAAGAAGACGCTGGAGTTCAAATAGAGATTAATTATGATGATATTATAAAAAAAAATAATGAACAAAAATGTATATGTTTAATATTTAATGGAAATATACCACATCAGCCAGAACAATTAAGCGGAGAAGGAAAGCGTTCGGCTATTGTTTTTCAATTTGAAAGAATTGATCCGCCGTCGCGCTCTCGGTCAAAAAGACCCACTGTAAAACGTTCATCAGATGATAAAACTACTTCATTCAAGGGAGGAAGAAAAGCAAGAAAAAAAGCAAGAAGAAGAACAAGAAGAAGATAAGATATTAAAAATATTTATTTTCATTTCCTTCACAAATTAAATAATTTGGACATTTCATTATAATTAAATTAAATAATATTATATAAAACTATCTAATTAATTTTAATTAATGTATTTATCTGGATTAATACGAACTAATAGAGCAATTGCTGCTAATTTAATTAAATAATTATTATGTTAATAATAGATTTATTTTTTATTTTATATAGTAGGAATAAATTCCCAATCTAATTCATTACATATTTTTTTCCATATTTCATCTTGTTGTATTCTTTTCTCTCTATTTATTTAAAATATATATATAAGTGATTTAAAAAAAGAGAGTCTAATTATATTAAGAAGCGGTCTAATGACATCAATGTCTTTATCTATTATAAATGCAAGAATTAATGAAGAGACAGCGCGTGCGGTCAACCAAACATGGATAAATAAAAATCCTGATTTTCAGAGGGAATATGATGCATGGGATGATAAATTAAAAACTAGATTTGTTGAAACAATGTTATTAAATAGAGCAATGAATCCTATCTGGACTATATTAAATCCAGATAATAATTCTGAAGAAATATTAGATGGAATGCATCGTATAACTACAGCTACTGATTTTATAAATGGAAAATTTCCTTTAGTTGAAAAATTCATTACATGTGAAGAATATAAAAAATATAATAGAAAATATTTTAAAGATTTAAATCCAGATGATCAGTCAAAAATAAGAAATTATAATTTTATATTTAACCATTTAGATTCAAGTTATAGAACTGATATTAATAAAAGAAAAGATATGTATGAAATTTTAAATCGTAGTAGTAAAACACTGAATGAGTATGAATTTAATAAAGTTTTATATAATCCATTTTATGAAATTATTTCAGAAAACAAATTAGAATTTAATAAATTTTTAAATAAAAAAGATCAAAGAGGTGAAATAGAATCAGAAATAATGTTTTTACTTGTTTTATCTCAAGATATGCCATCAAGTTGGGTATCAATAACTACATTAATAAATAATTATTTAAAAAAAAACATTGGTGAAACAGAAGAAGAAGTTAATAGTTTTTTAATAAATAACAGAGAAGAAATTAAAAATAAATTGGATTTTATTCTAAAAATTATTGAAAGATTAAAAAGTGAAAATATATTTAGTAAAGATAAGAGAACATTTAATAAATATTATTTACCTTATAAATTTATAATTAGTCGATTATGTTTTAAATTAAAATTTATGTATAATGTTACTCGTTATATCCAAAATATTATAACAGATTTAAATAATGAAATACTAACTATTGATATTCAACAAAAATTGCATTGTAAATCAAGAAATGCAATATTTCAAAAAGATTTAATTAAATTAATTGATACTATTATAGATAAGAATTATGATCCTAACGATAATACTAATAATAGATTATTTAATAAAAAAATGAAAGATGATAAATTAAAAGAACAAAAAAATAAATGTAAAAATTGTCTAAAAGATTTAACTAATATAAAATATGAAGCTGATCATATAAAAAAATGGTGTAATGGTGGTAAAACAGAATACTCTAATTTACAAATATTATGTCATCCATGTCATATTTTAAAAAATTAATTAATATTAAATAGTAGGAATAAATTCCCAATCTAATTCATTACATATTTTTTTCCATATTTCATCTTGTTCTATTCTTTTCTCTCTGTCTTTCAACATTGGAAAATAGGGTAAAAACTGTCTTTGATCCAATAATTCACATAATTTATATACTGTATAATAATAATTTAAAAAATTAACTCTTTCTTCAGGACAAAATTTAGAATATGGTTCTTGAATAGAAGAAAAAAGATTACATAATGTTTCTTCTAATTCTGGTGACATAATTGGTGGTTTAATACCTAATTTATCTTTAATAAAAGGAATATGCTCATAATATTTATTATAACCTAATTTTTTTAAAATCTCTTTAGCTTTTTTATTAGAAATTTGAGATAATTCAATTCTCTCTTTTTTAACTTGAGCTTTTATATTTTCTAGAACTTCATCAGGTATTTGTGTGGTTTCTTTTGCTTGAAATTGGGCTAATATTTCTCTAAAATGATTAATTCTTTTATAAGCATAAAAACAAACTTCTTTAGGCGGTTCTTTGTATGATGGTTTTTCATTTTCAATTAAAAATTTAACATTATTGGAACAATTATTACATACTAATATTCCCTCAAAATCAATAGGAATTAATTCCCCTTTATTACAGATATTACAAATATCTGTAGAATATACAAAAGAATTTGTATCAATTATACTATTTGTAATATTTTGAAAATATTGTTGACTACTAGTTAAAGAATTATCTATATCTGTATTTATATTTTCATTTTTATTAATATTAAAAAAATTATTTAAACTTTTATTTTTTTCTTTCCCAACTGTTTTACAAATATTTTTTTTATTTTCAAAATAATTAAAAACGTGTGGAATATTCTGTAAATAATACTCTTTTTTTTTATTTTTAAGAAATAATTTTTCTTTTTTAATACTTTTAAGTTCTTCTTCTAATTCTAATTTTTTATCTATAGAAATATTTAAATTATCTAATTCTTTTTCTATATATATAATTTTTTCTTCTAATTTAGGAATTTCTATAGTTTCATTATTATAAAAAATATTCAAAAAATCTTTATGTTTACTGGCTACTGTTTCATTTTTTTTTTCATCAATTTCTAACTTTTTACAATTTTTTGGCTTAAATGTAGGCATAATATATATTAATATTATCAATGTTTAATTTTATATTTCATTATTCATTAATTTAAATTAGATTTATATTTTAATTATTTTTAAAATATAATAAAATATAAATCTAATATCATAATATATAAATCTAATATGATAATATATATAATATTTTATGAATTAAATATTAAATATATTTTATAAAATTAAATTAATTAATTTAATTTTATAAAATTTTTTTCTTTAGCAATATTATAACAATATGGGTGGAGGTTTAATGCAACTCGTTGCCTATGGTGCTCAAGATGTTTACCTTACAGGTAATCCCCAAATTACCTTTTGGAAGGTAACCTACCGTAGATATACTAATTTTGCCATGGAATCTATTGAACAAACTTTCAATGGCCAGGCTGATTTTGGTCGCCGTGTTACTTGCACAATTAGCCGTAATGGTGATCTTGCCTTTAGAACTTATTTACAAGTAACTCTTCCAGAAATTAATCAGCAGATGGCTAATAATCCACATTTACCTTTTCCGGCCGCTGCCGGCAAACCTTTCGAAAATGAAGTCTATGCTAGATGGCTTGATTTCCCTGGAGAACAGTTAATCTCTCAGGTTGAAGTTGAAATTGGTGGTCAGCGTATTGATCGTCAATATGGTGACTGGATGCACATTTGGAATCAGTTAACACTTACTGCTGAACAGGAACGTGGTTACTACAAAATGATTGGTAATACTACTCAATTAACTTTCATTACTGATCCTTCTTTCTCGGACATTGATGGACCTTGCGACTCGAATGCTCCCCGTCAGGTTTGCACTCCCCGCAATGCTCTCCCTGAAACTACTTTATATGTGCCCTTCCTTTTCTGGTATTGCCGCAATCCCGGTCTTGCTCTTCCTTTAATTGCTCTCCAATATCACGAAGTTAAAATTAATCTCGATATTCGTCCTATTGATGAGTGCTTATGGGCTGTCTCTACTTTATCCAGCCAGTGTTCGGATAATCAAAGTGTTAAAGTTACAACTGCATACAATCAGTCTTTAGTTGCAGCTTCACTCTATGTTGATTATGTTTTCTTAGACACTGATGAACGTAGACGTATGGCGCAAAATCCTCATGAATATCTTATTGAACAGCTTCAGTTCACTGGCGATGAATCGGTTGGTTCATCATCTAACAAAATTAAACTTAACTTCAATCATCCTTGCAAAGAATTAATCTGGGTTGTTCAGCCCGATCAGAATGTTGATTACTGTGCTTCTCTCTTATGCGGCCAGACTCTTTATAAAATTTTAGGTGCTCAGCCTTTCAATTACACTGATGCTATTGATGCTCTTCCCAATGCTGTTCACTCTTTCGGTGGTCCTAACTCTGTTGCTGGTGGCGGTTCGACGGGCGCGCCTGCCTCAAATGCTTTCATTGGAAGTGATGGTCTCTTTGTTGATCCTGGTGCTGAAGATGTTACTGGTGCCTGGATTTGGAATAATATTCCTGATGGTAACATGGCGGATAGTGGTGGCGTATACGTGGGCCCCCAACTTGGACGCACTCCGCAAGAACCCGATCAGTCCACTGTTTCGGATGCTGGCACATTTGTTCTTACAGAAACATCGTTATACCTTCACTGCTGGGGTGAAAATCCCGTTGTCACTGCTAAACTCCAGCTTAATGGTCAGGATCGTTTCTCTGAACGTGAAGGCACATACTTCGATCTTGTCCAGCCCTACCAGGCTCACACTCGTAATCCCGATACTGGTATTAACGTATACTCTTTCGCTCTTCGTCCTGAAGAACACCAGCCATCTGGCACCTGCAATTTCTCACGCATTGACAATGCTACTCTTCAGCTTGTTCTTTCCAATGCCACAGTTGAAGGCACCTCCACTGCTAAAGTTCGTGTCTATGCTACTAACTACAATGTTCTCCGTATCATGAGTGGTATGGGTGGTCTTGCCTACTCTAATTAAGTTTTAAATTAATTTTCAATAAAAGTAAAAAAAATTAAATTTTAATAATATTATTATTAAATTTTAATAATTTAATTTACAACAACAAGTTCAGAAGTTAGTAAAGATTGAATATGTGGATTTGTAGTTAATTCAGATGCTAGCTTTCCATCCCGATTTAAAATTGTTTTGTCAGCACCTTTTAGAAGTAATTTTTCTACAATATTATAATTATTATTATATGCGGCCTGATGAAGTAATGTCCAGCGTTTGGCATTTCCACCTTCAACATTAATTAAATCAGAACATTCATCTAGCATAGCTTCTACTACATCCCATTGATTATTTTTTCCAGCATCTAAAATTCTATGTTGGTTAACCATATCTACAGTACCGTGGTCAAGAATCGGAACTGATAATCTTGCTGGTGAGGATTGAACTTGGGAAACTGGATAAGCTGATGGTGGTGGAGAAGGAATTTCAACACTTGGAGCCGCCAGTACGTTAACTCCTGCTGGCATTCTTGCTACTACTGGTGGAGATGCGACATGGCTGGGTTGAGATGCCTGTCGTTCAGCCTGAATAAAACCTGTATCTTGACCTGATCGAGTTCTTACTGCTGAACTAGCAGCAGCCCTATATACTGCTTGGATTGTTTCTCCTCCATTATCAGAATAATTAATTGCTCGATCTGCACCAATACCCATGGATTGTGCTTCTAGAATAGCATCTTGATTAGCAGCTAAATACATAACTTTAATATTATATAATTCTTCTGATCTTTTAATTAATTCTTTAATTGATTGTTTACTCCATTTGCTACTAGCATTCTCATAGCCATCAGTTGCTACATAAATACAACATGAATCAAATATATTATTATCCATTTCTTTCATATCAAAATAGCTTTTAATTGTATCACCCATTGCATCGAGAAGAGCAGTTTGTCCTCGCGGAACAAAATTACATACTTCAAAGAGAGGAACTGTCTCCAATGATTGAGCATTCCAAAGAATATTTTGTTCATGATCAAATAACTTTAGTGTTACATTAATTTCTGTTCCATCTTCTTTCGTTGATTTAAGTTCATCAATACAACTATTAATTCCGCCAACTGTATCAACTTCTTTACCACGCATTGATCCAGAACGATCAACTACAATTGCAATGCTCTGTTTTGCCATTTTTATTTATATTTTAATTTAATTTTAAATTATTTCAATTTTTTAATAATTTAAAAAATTAAAATACTTTAAATTATGCCCCAACTGTTTGACCAGCTACACCATGTTGTACCATATCTAATCCAGCAGCCTCAAATAAACTACACCCTAAAGTAACTAATTGATTTTTTGAGTCTGGGATTTGCTTTAAACATGGTGTTTCTAGAGTTGTTGGATCATTCTGCATAGCTTTACCTTCCGCTTTGGCTTTACTTTCTCTCTCCGCCATTTTATCAAGACTTTGTTCTGATTTTGCTTCACTTTTTGAAGTCAATGTTTTACCTTTTGGTTGAAGATATTTAAATAACATCAATGCACCCATATCTGCACCTATCCTCCCCGCCGTCTCTCCATCAGTAGTATTAAAACCACCTTTTTGAATTTTTTTAATTGATCGATATTTTTTTGATCGATATTTTTTTGATCGATATTTTTTTGATCGATATTTTTTTGATCTATATTTTTTTGATCTATATTTTTTT
>Ga0180434_10007600_pt1 | contig 12174 bp, 11 predicted proteins | sample SS_ome_7_FD_132453 | JGI IMG/M metagenome (GOLD analysis project Ga0180434, IMG submission 132453) | Hypersaline lake sediment archaeal communities from the Salton Sea, California, USA - SS_1_D_2 metaG | ecosystem: Environmental > Aquatic > Non-marine Saline and Alkaline > Hypersaline >... | reverse complement strand
TCCAGGAACAAGATTTTCTCATCCGTCTGAGCCAGGGGGTTCTGGACACGAACATCGAAGCCCTCCTCATGCCTCCCGGAGAAGAGGTCTTTAACACCAGCGAAGTCTTCAACAAAGGCTCTGAGTGGATAACCGTTTCCGGTGTGAGGGACAAAGGTCTCGCAAATCTGGAACTTGACAAGGATTCGCTTGAGCGTATAAAGCAGGACCTTGAGAATGGCTATATGGTCGTTGCGCCGAAAAAGCCCTTTAAAACAAACGGGGAGGAATACGCCGCTTGGTGGAGGATCGATCCTGAATCAGGTCATACCCTCGGTATAGGAACGCGCGGCCAGGGCCAGGCTATCGTTGAATACGCAGAGGTCGCCCAGACCATGATCCAGCTCAAACTTCAAATCGAGTCTTATATGGGCCTCTTCACCTGCATCATGAACACAGCCGCATATGCGCTTGCAGGAGGGGACACCACGGAGCAGCACAAAATGGCCGTGGCCAAATGCATATGGGATACTGTGTGCAATTATATGCTGGGCAAGCTCACGGGGCACTTTCTTGCGGACACTATCTGGTCAAACTTTATTGTGGAGAAAACCGTTGACTGGCTCAATGGGGAATTGTGCGGCTCCGCTTTTTGACTTTAAACTTTCCTCTCAAAACATTATACTTTCTTTTTAACCTGAATAGCCCAGGGTAATAAACAAGGAGGGAAAATGAAAGAATATAAAATACTGATCAACGGAAATTGGGAACAGGGCGCTGAAGTGCGGGAAATCAAATCTCCTTATGATGGAAAAGCAGCGGGAAAGGTCCACTTTGCCGATAAACCACAGGTAGAAAAATCCATTGTACAGGCTTATGCGGCTTTTCAAAAGACAAAGCTCCTCTCAAGCCGGGAGCGCGCGGATGCGCTGGAGAAGATATCGAATGAGATAAAAAAACGGGAACAGGAGCTGGCCGAATCCATTGTATTGGGAGCGGGGAAGCCGATCAAATCTTCACGGGTGGAAGTCTCAAGGGCTGTCAATACATTTAAAATCGCTGCAGAAGAGGCCAAACGGATAAACGGAGAGATCATTCCGCTCGACCTCATGCCCCAGACCGAAAACCGCTGGGGATTTGTGCGCCGCTTCCCGATCGGTGTTATCGCCGGGATAACCCCTTTCAACTTCCCCCTTAATCTGGTGGCACATAAGGTCGCTCCTGCATTGGCCTCGGGAAATGCGTTCATATCAAGGCCGGCCTCGCAGGTATCCATGACGGATATGATACTGGCAGACATCATTAACGGCACGGATTACCCTGCGGGCGGATTCAATGCGGTCCCCTGCGGATACCAGGCGGCAGACGCTTTTACAGAGGATAAAAAGGTCAAAATGATCACTTTCACAGGAAGCCCTGATATAGGGTGGGACCTCAAGAAAAGGGCGCATAAAAAAATCGTGACATTGGAGCTGGGCGGGAATGCCGCAGTGGTCATCGAACCGGATGCCAATCTGGACTATGCCCTGCCCCGGACTGTTTTGGGAGCGTACGCTTATTCGGGGCAGGTCTGCATCTCCATACAGCGCGTGTATGTGCACGAAAAAATATATGACCGTTTTATGTCAGATTTCATAGATTCGGTGAAAAATTTGAAAATGGGAGACCCCATGAAAGAGACCACGGACGTAGGCCCCATGATCAATACGGCGGCTGCAGAGCAGACTGAAGAGTGGCTGGAGGAAGCCATAAACAACGGAGCACGCATCGTGTGCGGGGGAAAGAGGGAAGGGGCCCTGTTTGAACCTACGGTCATCACCGAATGCAAACCGGACTTGAGGATATCGTGGCTGGAGGCGTTTGCACCGGTGGCTGTGGTGTACAGGTATGATGACTTTGAGAAGGCGCTGGAGGAAGTGAATAACTCCCTTTACGGACTTCAGGCCGGCGTTTTCACAAATGACCTCAACAAAGCCTTCCACGCGTATGCGGAGCTGGATGTGGGGGGAGTCGTTGTCAATGATATCCCGACCTTTCGTATTGACCATATGCCCTACGGCGGGATCAAGGAAAGCGGATTCGGAAGGGAAGGGCTGAAGTACGCCATTGAAGAGATGACAGAGATGAAGCTCATGGCCCTAAACCTGAAGATTTAATATTATACAGGGGGACGCCCATTAGAAAGCGGTTTTTACTTGACAGGATTTTTTTAGAGTCATAAACTGATAATTCATGTCAAAAATCCTAAAAACAAACAGATTTAATTTCCTATTAAATACCATTAAATATATCAAATTTATTATTATTCCACCCGGAGGTATTATATGAAAACTATTAATCTATCCGACGTAAAAGACAAGGTAAAAGCAATTGTCCAGAAAGCTAATTTTGAGCTTCAAGATGACGTGATGAAGGTCATTGAGGAGATGGAAAAAAAAGAGGAATCCCCTGCCGGAAAAGCTGTTTTCGAACAGATCAAACAAAACGCTCAGATAGCCAAAGACGAAAAATTAGGTTTATGTCAGGATACGGGACTGGCTGTTTTTTTTGTGGAACTCGGTGAAGACGTTCGTTTCAACCGGGACGACGGACTGGAAAGCCTGAGAGATGCCATCACTCAAGGCACCAGAGAAGGATATGAAGAGGGATATTTGAGAAGATCAGTGGTCGCAGACCCGATCCGCCGGAAAAACACAGGCGACAACACCCCATCTTATATTCACTGGGAGCTTGACAAAGGAGACCATTTCAGAGTCCAGTTTGTGGCTAAGGGCGGCGGCGCTGAAAATATGAGCCAGGTCAGAATGTTCGCTCCGGCCGCTGGCAAAGAAGGGATAGAAGACTTTGTGGTAGAAACCATAGAGACCGGAGGATCAAATCCCTGTCCCCCTACAATAGTGGGAGTGGGCCTGGGTGGAAATTTCGAATACTCTGCGCTGTTAGCAAAAAAGGCTTTGCTGAGAAAGCCGCTCGGCACTCACAATCCTGACCCGTTCTACGCAGACATGGAGAAAAGGCTTCTGGAAAGAATCAACAGCCTCGGGATCGGTCCCCAGGGAATGGGGGGAAGGATCACATCACTGGCTGTCCACATAGAGGCCTTCCCCTGTCATATCGCTTCCATGCCCGCTGCCGTTAATGTCCAGTGTCATTCGCACAGAGTGCTCTCTTTTGAATTGTAAATGAATGTAAAAAGTGAAATCTTTTTCAAATTCTGAGCATTCAGCAACCTCCATAAGGGAGGATGTATGATTTATATTCAAAATAATAACATTTATAAACTAATACATGGAGGACATTATGCCTGCAAAAGGTTATGTTGAGATCGATATTGAAAGGTGTAAAGGATGTGATTTGTGCGTCCTCAGCTGCCCAACAGACTGTCTGGCATTAAACACATCTGACACCAACAGCTATGGTCTTCAATATGCTTATCTTAAAGAGGAGGATGACTGCATTGCCTGTATGAACTGTTCTGTGATTTGTCCTGATGCGGCCATCACCGTTTACAAAAAAGAAGACCAACCGAAACAGAGGAGTTAACAATGGGTGAACTAAGATTAATGAAAGGTAACGAAGCCCTTGGTGAAGCAGCCATAAGGGCTGGCCTTCAGGGCTATTTCGGATACCCGATAACACCTCAGTCAGAAGTCATGGAGTATCTGGCCCAGCAGGAACCCCACCACAATTATGTTTTTCTTCAAGCGGAAAGCGAAGTGGCGGCCGTCAATATGATGTATGGAGCCGGAGGAGCCGGAGCCCGGATCCTGACCACCACATCTTCCCCGGGCTTCTCCTTAATGCAGGAAGGCATATCTTATATAGCTTGTGCTGAGATTCCCTGTCTTTTCTGTAATGTGGTCCGCGGAGGTCCGGGATTGGGGACCATACAGCCCAGCCAGAGTGATTATTTCCAGTCCACTAAAGGCGGAGGTCACGGTGATTATCACACCATTGTGCTCACTCCAAACTCTGTTCAGGAGATGGTAGATTTCGTCTACCTGGGATTCGAGCTGGCAGATAAATACAGAATACCTGTGACCATATTGTCAGATGGAGCCATAGGACAGATGATGGAAAAAGTCGAACTCCCTGACCCCATTGAATATAAACCTGATAAGCCCTGGGCCACCACCGGGAAAACAAAGGATAGGGAGCGCAATATTCTGACATCCCTTTATATCCAATCCGAAGACATGGAGAAAAAGAACCAGAAGCTCCAAAAAAAATATGAAAAGATCAAACAGAATGAAGTCCGCTTTGATGAATACAAAACAGAAGATGCGGAAATCATCATTGTCTCCTTTGGACTCACTTCCAGGGTTACCAGAAAATCCGTGGATATAGGACGTGCTCAGGGAATGAAAATAGGGCTTTTCAGGCCCCAGACCGTATGGCCTTTCCCATATGAAAAACTGAACGATTATGCGGATAAGGACAGATTGAAATTTTTCATATCTGTTGAGATGAACGCAGGACAGATGGTGGAAGATGTCAAACTGGCTGTGTGCGGTAAAAAGCCGGTTCATTTCTATGGGCGCATGGGAGGTATTGTTCCCGATTCTTACGAAGTCATTGAGCAAATAAAGAAGATCAAGGAGTGAGACCATGAAAAAAGGATACAAACTTATTTATAAAAGACCGGAAACTCTGACAAAAACTCGAATCAACTACTGTCCGGGATGTTTTCACTCCACCATGCACAAACTTCTTATGGAAGTCGTAGAGGAGATGGGCATCCAGGAAAAAACTGTAGGCGTCTGCCCCGTCGGATGTTCGGTTTTTGCCTATAACTATATGAATGTGGACATGCAGGAAGCGGCCCACGGAAGAGCCGGGGCTGTGGCTACCGGGATCAAACGAATGCTTCCCGACAGATACGTTTTCTCTTACCAGGGAGACGGTGACCTGGCTGCTATAGGAACAGCAGAGACTCTTCATGCCTGCAACCGGGGTGAAAACTTCACTTTTATTTTCATAAACAACGGCATCTACGGTATGACCGGCGGTCAGATGGCGCCCACCACTCTGGAAGGGCAGAAAACCACGACGTCTCCCTATGGAAGGGACCCGGGAAAAATCGGACTCCCCCTGAAAATGGCAGAGATCGTGTCCCAGTTCGAAAGGGTGGCGTATGTAGAAAGAGTGAGCTGCAACACGCCGGCAAACACAAGAAAAGCGAAAAAAGCCCTGCTCAATGCCTTTGAATATCAAGGGAAAAAACTAGGGACCACATTCGTTGAAGTGGCATCAAACTGTCCCTCCGGCTGGAAAATGACTCCCGAGGAATCATTAAAGTGGCTTGAGGAAAGAGTTATTCCCTATTACCCGTTAAAAGTCTTTAAGAAACCTGATAAGAAGGAGGTATAGATGTTAAAGGAAATGGTATTTGCCGGATTCGGAGGTCAGGGTGTGCTTTCTATGGGAACACTCATTGCTTATGCGGCCATGAAAGAGGGAAAAGAAGTGAGCTGGTTTCCTTCCTATGGGCCTGAAATGAGAGGCGGGACTGCCAACTGCATGGTCAATGTCAGTGATGAGGACATATCATCTCCCATTGATACGGAATTTGACATTGCTGCTGTATTTAACATACCTTCTTTGGAAAAATTTGAGCCAAGAGTTAAGAAAGGCGGGATACTCATCTGGGAGAGCAGTGTTATAAAAAAAGGACCTACCCGAAAGGATATCCATTCCTATGCTGTACCGGCCATAAGGACAGCCACTGATAAACTGAAAAACATAAAAGTCATGAATATGGTGGCAATGGGGGCCCTGCTTAAAATTACCCAGATCGTCAAAAAAGACTCTGTTTTTAACGCCCTAAAAGGAACGCTGCCGGAAAGATACCACCACCTGCTTCCTCTGAACAAAAAAGCCCTGGATATGGGTATGGATATGATCAAAACAAAGTAGAAATACTATGGGGACATCCCATTAGGTACCACCCTATAAACTGGATTATTGGGACAGCTCCAGAAAATATTTTTCCAGGAGTGTCTTGTCCATATAGCCGACGTGTTTGTGCCTGATCTTTCCCTCCCGGTCGATGATAAAAGTAACAGGAATATACTGACCCGGCTGGTAATCCTGAATAAACTGCTGCGTTCCCATGGCCATAGGATAGTTTACTTCATATTTCTCTGTAAATTTCTTAACGACCTCGGCTCCCTGTCTATCTAAGGAGATGCCCAGTATTTCCATTCCCTTTTCCTTATAGGCTGCATAGGATTCCACAAAACCGGGTATCTCTTCCCTACATGGAGGGCACCAGGTAGCCCAGAAATTGATAAACAACACCTTGCCATCAAAATCATCCAGAGTGATTTCATTGCCGTTTAGGTCTTTAAGAATAAAATCAGGCGCAGCAGGAAACCCGTCTTCACTGCTCATAACAGGATGTATTTGAACAACGATTAACAGAAGAGCAACCATCACTGCTGATAAAAATAACCGTGTTTTCATGTGTAACTCCTAGAGAAATTTTATACTATATAATTACGATATTAATTATAGGATATATCTCTTTAAAAATCAACTTAAAAAATTTACCATCACCCATTTACAGTTTGCCTGGATGATGAACAAGTCGAGATTGCTTAACTTACTGAAATTCAGTTGTGGACATGGCGACATTGAAGATTTAGCCATCGGATGCATGAGAGTTATCCTGGAATATTCACGAGCTAAGGTTGCCGCAGATGCGAGGCGCAGGGTATGAAGCTGTGGTCCTTCACCGCGAATGCCCTGCAACAATGCAGATGCAGTGAGATCGGCTTGCCTGTAAGGTAAAATATGGTTGCGCTAAAATTAAAGTTATTACAGGAACTAATATGATGGTCATATTCTTAATAAAGAGACAATGCTATGTGAGTCGATCATGGTAAATGTGGTTGGAAACGCAACCATATTTTATGAACAGTACAGGTTCACTACCACTTATATACAATCGCAGCCCAGGTGAAGCCTGCCCCGAATGCGGCCATAACAATATCAGAACCTTTTCTTAACTTCCCTTCTTCCTTAAGTTCATGAAGTCCTATGGGTATAGTGGCCACGGACATGTTCCCGTACTTATGTATATTGGAAAACACCTTTTCCTCGGGGAGCTTTAATCTTCTTCCCGTTGCCTGGATGATGCGGATATTCGCCTGATGGGGAATCAAATAATCAATGTCCTCTCTCTTTATCCCGGCTTTCTTTAATGCCATAAGCGCTGCTTCTCCCATGCGCTTCACAGCATGTTTGAACACCTCATTGCCTTTCATTTGTAGATAATGAAGTCCCTCATCAACCGTTTGATGCGAAGCTGGATGCCTCACTCCTCCTCCCGGAAGAATAAGAAGTTCACCCAGATTCCCGTCTGCTTTCCAGTAAGACGAAAGCATACCGCTTTCGGCCTCAGATTTTTCTAAAACAGCTCCAGCAGCCCCGTCTCCGAACAGAACACATGTATTGCGGTCTTTCCAATTCGTTATTTTGGAAAGGCATTCGGTTCCTATGAGCAGGACCCTTCTCGCCGAGCCTGCCAGAATAAGGCCTTCAGCCACGATCATTCCGTATAAAAAACCGGTGCATCCTGCGGATAAATCAAAGGCAGGCGCATGGTCAGCTTTCAATCCCTTCTGAACCCAGGTAGCTGTCGATGGGAATATCGTATCGGGAGTGGATGTTGCAACAAGGACCATATCAACGTCCTTAACAGCAAGCCCTGCGTCTTTAATAGCTCTCTGTCCTGCTATAATAGCCATATCAGCCGTGGTCTCATCAGGAGCGGTTATGTGCCTTTCCTTTATTCCCGACCTTGTGGTTATCCATTCGTCAGAAGTGTCCACCATTTTCTCGAGGTCTTTATTTGTTAAAATCTTTTCCGGGACATACATGCCTGTCCCCGTTATCTTTATGCGCTCAGCTCTTTTTGTCTCCATTTTGACTCCGAATGAGGTTTATAAATAGTATAGTCTATTCAAAACACATATAATTTGCAAATAATAAAAAAGAAATATAAAATTCAAAAAAAATGCTCAAATCTTCACTCAAATTCCCATTTGTTTTCCTTGTATGCACCCTCATGTTCTTTCCTATAAAATCCCAAGCACAGCTTGTTATGGGACAGTATGAGGATGAAGCTCCGTTCAGGACATGGAATATCTTCGGTCTTTTCACCGGAGGCTCCTTAAGCATGGGAGGCGCCCACTATGCTTATGCATCCGACCTTTCCACAGCACTGACTAATCCTTCCCAACTGAGCCGGATGCCCGGCTTGACTGTCCTTACAAACGGCTCTTTAGACAATGCGACCTTTTTTAAATATTCCCTCGTTAATACGGGTCCGATGACCACTTATGGAAACTCTTCTCAAGTGCTTTATTCTCTGGACTTTGGGGGCATCTCAGTGAATATGAACGGATGGGGACTGGCTTTGAGTACATCCATACTGGAACATTATGACAGACCACCCATCTATTACACCTACCCGGAGCGAGGCTCTGTTTACTACATAGCAGACCTTGAACAAACCGGATTGTTAAGAAATATAAACCTGGCCGTATCCAAAAATTTGGGGAGCCGGATTTTCATCGGATTGGGCTTTAACTTTGTAACAGGGGACATCAACAAGTCTTTGAGAGAAGATAATTACGGAGGCACTGTCATTATGACAGATGAAAAATCCCACAAACTGCAGGGATTTTATCTGAATGGAGGTCTGACATTCAAAATATCCGAAGCTCTGCAGGCCGCAGCTGTTTTCAGGACCCCCTATAAAAAATCAAGCGACAGCGAAAGCCTTCTCCGGTATGATGTGACTTTTATTGACACAGATATCCGGATCGAATCCCAAGATGATTCAAGTTTTATGCAGCCTTTGATCATTGGAGCCGGCATAAACTACCAATTTTCTGGAAAATTCAGAGCTGCTGCAGACGCTACTTTTTTCAACTGGTCACAATACAAAGTTACCCTCTTCGGAGAAGAACGGCAGAGAGAGTTCAAGGGTATTGTCTGTTTTGGAACCGGGATTGAATACAAGACAGCCACCAGAATATTCGGCCTTCCCATCGATATGCCTGTGTGGCTGGGTTTTCATTACGACCCTCAGCCAATGAAAGATCCCGCCTCCCGCTACTTCTCTGTCACATTCGGATCCGGTCTGGAGTTAGACCGTTTTTATTTCCATGCAGGCGCTTCACTGGGATATGAAAATGGTTCGGGCGACCATTTGAGAGGAAGGCGGGTTGCCCTGACCATAGGGTACAGGAGCGGGAAAAGATGATGAAATTTAGTGAAACGATAAAAAAGATTGTGATTGTATGGTTAGTGATATTAATAGTGGCTTCTCCCTTGTTGGCTCAGTATTCAGGGGAGAACGACATCATAAGCATCCAAAAGATACCTGATGTCATAAAGGCACTAAGAGGCATGAATCTGGATATCCTCTTTCAGGAAAAAGAGAAAATATATATCGTCGCGGGCATCCAAGACCTTATCAAACTACAGGAAGCCGGAATCGCCTATTCTCTCGAGACACACAGGTTTGCTGGCCAGAGTGCACAGAGCCCCGCAGCTCAGGGCGGCATCAACGGAGATTATCACTCTTACCTGGAGCTTGAACAAGATCTATTTCTCCTTGAAAGCTCCTTCCCCCAGCTTGCAAAAGTCCAAACCATAGGGACGTCCCATGAACAGCGCCAACTTTATGCCCTGGAAATAAGCGCCCGTGTGCATCAGGAAGAAAACGAAGCAAAAATCATTCTCCTCGGATGCCACCATGCCAGAGAATGGATTTCTGTTGAAGTCCCTTATCTGATTGGAAAGCATCTTTTGGAAAATTATGCCTCTGACCAAGAGATCAGAAGTCTCCTCAATCAAAGCGAAATCTGGATAATCCCCCTTGTCAATCCTGACGGGCTTGTCTACAGCATTTACACCTACAGATACTGGCGCAAAAACAGGCGCAACAATGGAGACGGAACATACGGAGTGGATCCGAACAGGAACTACGGCTATAAATGGGGCTGTGACGATATCGGCTCCAGCCCGGATTCTTTCTCTTCCGTATACAGAGGGCCGGCTCCTTTTTCCGAACCTGAAACACAGGCTGTAAGAGATTTTGTCACGGGAAAAAATTTCCAGGTCCTTGTCACCTATCATAATTACTCCCAGATCATCCTTTATCCATGGGGATATACTGAGGAGCCTTCCCCCCTGGATGACCCGATGCACGATATGGCCGCGCATATGGCCGCTAGGATGGAAGAGGTCAACGGGACCCCTTATGAATTCGGCAGAGCCGGAGATTCGCTCTATCTCACTAACGGGGATACTACAGACTGGATCCTCGGAGTTTTCGGAGTCCCTTCTTTTACCATAGAACTTCCTCCCGTGGATATATTATCAGGAGGATTTTACAACAGTGAACAGGATATCATCCCTATCTTTCAGGAAAATCTTCCTGCTGTTCTGTATTTAATAGACTGGGCCATCGAGGAACATTCCCTGACAGCCCCGCATCCCCCCCCTGTCAAACCGGAACCCCTCCGCAATAAATCAAGAGAAGTCATAAAAAAATGATACGGGGACGTCCCATCAGGTACCACCCTATAGAATCCCGCTTATGCACCCAGCTTACTCCCAGAATGCGATCTTCCCTTGTCCTGCCTCGTTGGAACCCACTCATTGAGGGACTTACATCTGCAGGATTTCTGTAGTGTATTAAATAGAAATAGTTTAGAGGGAGACAATCTGGAATATTTTTTAATAACAAACGGATTCAGTAATATAGGGTGGTACCTTATGGAGCGTCCCCTTATAACCTTGACAAATCCGGGGCAATCAGGAAGAATAGCAGTCTCCCTATAAAAAGGATGCAGACACTACAAAATGGCAAAATTGCTCGCAAGTATTTTTCCTAACCAGGAAATCCCCCCGAGCACTACAGAAGGACTCCCCTTCTGGATATTCTGGTTCATGCTCTGCATCATTCTTCTGCTTCTCGCTTTTATTTTCTTAAGAGATAAAGATCTCCGCAAAAAACTCAATATGTTCTTTATGGGATTTAAGAAAAAAATCAAGAAGATCCGGCTCCAGCAGATGTTAAAAAGAGAGCAGCAAAAAATCAAAAACACTCTGCTTGAACTCGGCCGAAAAGCATGGTCCCAAAACATAAAGGTCCCATCCTCAGAATCACTATCAAAAAAAATCCTCAGCCTTGAAGATCAAATCGGAGAGCTCGAAGAAGAAAAAAATGAATCCATATCCAAAATAGAGGAGCTTAATAAAGATTTCGAAAGTTTCAAGAAAAATCAGGAAAAAAGCGAAGAGGAAGTCAAAAACAAAATCGCACCCAAACGTCAAGACATTCAGGACATTCAGAGAAAAGAAAAGGAAATTGAATCTGATATCACCCAAAAGCATTTTGTCATGGAAGAAACAGCCAAAAAAATCACACTGTCAAAAAAAGAACTTCTAGAACTGGAAAACAATACCGAAACAAATAAAGAGGAGAAAAAATCCAAAATAACAGACCTTGAAGACACTCTAAAAGAATGGCAGGAAAAGAAAAACAGCACGGATGCTCAAATAAAAAACCTTGTAAAAGAAAAAACAGGTCTGGAAGAAAAGGCAAAACAACTCACAAAGGAAATCGATAAACTAAACCAAAAAATAAAAGATACCGAAGCTCACGGAAAGCAGGAGACCAAAAAGTTCCAAAAAGAAATCCGGGAATGGGAAAAAACCAGAGATAAGAAAATGGAAAAAATAAAAAGCCTTGAGGAAGAGAAAATCCCCTTTTTCAAAAGCCTCGGAAAGCTGGCAAATAAAGATAGATTGAAAAACGAGATGCTAACCCTCTATTATTCAAAAATTGACAGAAGTGAAAAAAGAATAAAGAATTTGGAAAAGCAGATCGAAGAAGAGACATAAAAAGCAGTAAAATGAAAAAATCTCGTGCTGCAGATGCGGTGGTTTTCGGCGTGGTTCAGGGAGTCGGCTTCAGGCCCTTTATCTACCGCCTTGCAAAAAGGTTCGGATACAAAGGCTGGGTCAAAAACATAGGTTTCGGAGTTAAAATCCACCTTGAATCCAAGGATTCTGATGATTTCAACCTGTTCTTCCAGGCTCTCATTAAGGAGAAACCTCCCCTCTCCCAGATAGAAAATATCGATAGAGAGCCTGCCGAATTTTCAGACTGCC